>Ga0208219_1000024_pt1 | contig 76679 bp, 77 predicted proteins | sample NGESurshal072012_7_FD_184469 | JGI IMG/M metagenome (GOLD analysis project Ga0208219, IMG submission 184469) | Arctic peat soil microbial communities from Barrow, Alaska - NGEE Surface sample 53-2 shallow-072012 (SPAdes) | ecosystem: Environmental > Terrestrial > Soil > Wetlands > Peat ... | reverse complement strand
GCGACCGCGTCGTGCCACATGGTGTGCAGCTGCTCGGGCGTGTCGTGAGCTGCTGAGTGCCAGTCCCAATCAGGATCGGCGTCCCAGTCCACGGCGTCCCATGGCGGGCCCTGGTCTCGCCCGTGCAGCCATTGGGAGCACCAGTAGTCCTCGACGAGCGCAAGGTGCTTGAGCATGCCGCCGAGCGTCATGGTGGAGCTACCGACCGTCGCGGTCAGGCCCGCCGCGCCGAGGCCCCCGGTCTTCCACTCCAGCGTCGCTCGCTGCAGCTCCAAGAAGCCGAGGAGCGTGGCCATCTCATCGCCGCTCGACGGGGGCATCGGGCGACCTTCTCCATCGAGCTCTGGCACGTGGTCCGATCCTCAGACGCTGCGACCCAGGAACGCCGCGAGCTGGTCCGCGGGGCACGCTCCTTGAGGGGCGGTCTTTTCAGGACCGAAGACGGCGCCGTCTTCGGAGCGGAACGCTGGCATGATCGACTGTCTGGCGCCATCGAGGATCTCGCTCGCCAAATCGGCTGCGAGGTTGGTGTCCTGCCCAGTCGCCTTTGCCAGGTCCCATCCGTGGGTGAACGTGTCAGTCGTCGCGAGCATCATGAACGCGGAGCCCGGCATCTGACCGAAGGGCAGCGTGAGCGTCCGGTCCATCGCGCCCTCGCCTCGGAACGCGCTGAGGCATTGAGCGGTGCCCTCGTCGAATGCGGCGACGTAGTCGCCCGCGGCGAAGTCCGTCTCACTCTCGTCGCGTGGCGCGCCAGAGACGCCCGAGGTGAAGAATTCCTGCCCGCTGACGATGTGGTTGATGAGGTCGCTCACCTTCCAGTTGGCGCACGGCGTGTCATTTCCGAGCTGCTCCTTCTTGACGGCCGCCAAGACGCTGCGGGTCGAGGCGATTGCTTGCTCAAGCGGCTCCGTGGTCACGGGGGTCCCTTCGTCCAGACGTGCTGATGCTCGAAACGATAGGTGACCGCGCTACGGGTGCAGCACGCCCCGCACCAGGACCGCCATCCCGTGCTGGTGGCTCCGCCTGTGGCGCCTGCGGGCACCTCTGTGTGGCGGACTGCGCCAACCACACGGTCGGCATGGAGTACGCGTTCGGCGTCGCGACGCGACGCGCAGCACGAAGCTGGCGCCGGCCGTGCGCGGCACCAACACCTCGCGGACCCGCCCTCGCGTCGAAGAGCGCGGCGATCAGCGCGATGTACGCTCGTGCGAAGGGGTGCAGCGTGGAAGAGATGACCGTCTTCGTTGACGACGCGGTGCTCGGGAACTTCTCTCCGATCTGCGTGAAGCACGGTGAGCGGACCTCTGACGTGATGGTGCTCTCCCGGCCGATCGGCTTCTCGAATCTCGGGGTCGCTTGGCTGCTCGTGCTCGCCGGGCCGGTGGGCATCGTCATCCTCGTGATCATCTCGGCACTGCGCGGTCGCGACGATCTGCTGAAAGTGCGGCTGCCGTGCTGCGGGGACGTCGTGGGGCGCTACAAGCTGGCCACGCGATGGCGGCGGGTGACCGCCGGCGCCACCATCGTTTTGGCGATCCTCGCGGCGGTCGCCGGATCTCACGGCGCCGCCGGGGGCGGGGCGTTCCTCACGGCGACGTTGAGCGTCGCCGCGCTGCTCGCACTCGCCGAGACCGTCCATGAGGCCCTGACCTGTCGCAGGCTGTCAGTGGGCATCGAGCTGGATGCCTCTCGGCGGTGGGTGACGCTGAAGGGCGTGCATCCAGCCTTCACGACGTCGGCGCTCGCCGAGGACGACCATCGCTCGAGCCGAAGCGCGCGCTGACTGACGTGCGAACGTCGAGGGCACTCGCCGGGTGCTCAATCCTCGGCGGGGCCCTCATCGCCGTCGGATCACAATGGCGGCTCACTCCGACAGGTGACGCCGGCTGGGTTGGGGTGAGCGCATGGCGAGGAGTCGCGCCGCTGACGTCGCAGGTCACCATGCCGTTCCCGCACAGTGGTGCGACCTCGTGGGTCCTGCCCCTCCTGGTGGCGTGCGGGCTCGTCGTGGCCACCCTTGGCACGGCCGTCACTGCCTCGTCGCGGCGCCCGCGGTGGGGATGGCTGTTCCCGCTCGCGGTGGCGCTCGTCGCGGCCTACGTGGGCTATCTCGGAGACTGGATGATCTCGGCGGCATCGGCGGTCGGCCCGGGATACGCACTCGTCGCCGCGGGCAGCGGCGGCGCCCTTGCATGCTCGGTCCTCTGGAGCCTCGCCGTGCGACGCGCGTCGCACTAGAGGCGTCGCGGGCTGCGCACTCGTGCGTCGCCGTGGCTGATCTGCCGGCTCAGCAACCGTCGCGAGACTTCCATGCGAGAACCATCTCCAGGCCGCCGATGCTGCCGTTGGTGGCATGCTCCACTGGACCTTCGCAGGGGACTTTCAATCCTGTCCTGCAGTCTGCTCGCCGAGGACCCCGGGCATCACGCAGAACTCGTTGCCCTCGGGGTCTGCGAGCACGACCCACGGGGTGTCGCGCTGGCCGATGTCGACCCGCCGCGCTCCGAGGCCGAGCAACCGATCGACCTCGTCAGCCTGGGTGCGATCCGTCGGCGTCACGTCCACATGCACGCGGTTCTTCGCGACCTTGTCCTCTGGGACCTGGACGAAGGCCACCGCAGGTGGCTGTGGTCGCGCGACGAGATCGCCGTCGCTGATCTCGGACCCGGGTGCGCGAGTGGCGAGCCATCCCTCGCCTGACGCGACGCGCTCGTAGCCGAGGACCTGGCACCAGAAGTCCGACATCGAGTCGAGGTCGTGGCAGTCGACGATGACGTCGGTGAGTCGGCTCGCCACGGCTCATCGCCTCCCGGGGGTCACGAGATACTTCTCGCCGGTCGCCTTCTTGGAGTAGGCGGCAAGTGCCGCTGGCTGCAGCGCCTCGGCGAGCGTGACCTCCTTGGTGTAGGTGCTCTCGAACGTCGAGCTCAGTCCGGCCGCGACGCGCTGGCGGAGCGACTGGAACTCTTCGGGCGTAACGGTCTGGAGGAACGAGCTCACGAGCCAGCCACTGAGTCCCCACGCGAAGCCGAAGCCTCGCGTGAGCACCGTCGGGCCGGTGTCGAGGCCCCCGTAGATGTAGACCTGCTTGTGGGTCGTAGAGCCGTACCTGCTGTACTCGGTCATCGAGGCGACGGACGCAGCCTCCATGCAGGTCAGGATCTGGCTCGCGAGCGTGCCGCCGCCGACCGCGTCGAACGCGACCGTCGCGCCAGTCTCGCCGATTGCACCGATGAGGTCCTTCATGAACGTTGGCGTCGTCGAGTCGCACACGTGCACCGCGCCAATCGATCGAAGGAGCTTCTCCTGCTCGGATGACCGCACGATGTTGACGAGCGCGACCTGCTCTTCGACGCAGAGCTTCACGAGCATCTGGCCGAGATTCGAGGCCGCGGCGGTGTGAATCAGCGCCACGTGCCCCTCGTTGCGCATCGTCGCGATCATGCCGAGCGTCGTCATCGGGTTGACGAACGAAGAGGCGCCGAGCCTCGGCGGCGTGCCTTCGGGCAGCACCAGGCACTGCGCGGCCTCCACGCAGCGGTACTCGGCGTACATCGCGCCGCCGGCGAGCGCGACGGCTCGCCCGACGAGCGCCTGGGAGGCCGCGTCGCTGCCAGCCGAGACCACGACACCAGCGCCCTCGTTGCCGACCGGGAGCGACTTGCCCACTCGGCCCGCCAGGGATCGCATCGCGCGGTCCTCGAGCGCGATTCGCACCACCGGCCGCTCCGCTGTGCCCCCGATGCTCGCGGCATCGGGGTCGGCGCCTGCGAGCAGGAGGCCCAGGTCCGAGGGATTGATGGGCGCCGCTTCCACCCGGACGAGCACCTGGGTGGGCGCGGGCACGCGCAGCGGGGACTCGACGAGTGAGAGCTCGAGCTCGCCGTCAGGGGTCACCAGCGACCGCAGCTCGAGTCCGATGGATGGTGCAGGAGTGGTCATTGTCATGTCCTCGCGTCGTATCGAGCGGGACCTGGCCCGCATGTGTTCGAAGTGCACCCACCCTAGGCAGCGCGTCGCATCCACCTCCGTTGCGTGCAATCTCGTCGGCCTCATCGCTGCTCATCCGGAGCCGTAGCGTGCCGCAATGGCCCTCACGATCTATGGCGTCATTGCGCTGACCTTCATGATGTCGATGTACGCCCTCGAGCGCCGCGGAGCCACGTTCGTCCTCGCATTCGCCGTCGGCTGCTGCCTGTCGAGCGCCTACGGGTTCCTTGCCGGCGCGTGGCCATTCGGGGTCGTCGAGGCGATCTGGACGCTCATCGCCCTCCGCCGCTTCGAGGTACGGCGTCATGGGACGATGCTCGCGTAGCGCTGGTCAGCCCTTGACGTACGAGAACTTCTCGGTGACCTTGCCGCTTCGGACGCAGAAGAGGTCCACGCCGCGAATGTGGCCGTCGGCCCACGAGTAGCGCCAGCGCTGCACGACCCGATCACCCGCAGCGAAGGTCTCCTCGGGCTCGAACTGGGACGACACGTCCATGAATATCGGCGCCCAGGCGTCGCGAATCGCGTCACGACCGACGTGGCGGGTGCCGTCGGGGGCGGGCCCTGTGGCGTCGAACACGCAGTCGTCGGCGACAAGGGCGAGCACCGCGTCGAGGTCATGGGCGCCCCACGCCGCGCCGAATCGCATGACGACGTCGATCGGGTCCATCTGGTCGGCCATGGTGCTGAAAATCCTACGCAGGAACACTCGTCCACACGCGCGGGCCGCCGGACGGGCGTTGGAGGCGGTTGCACCTCGCGACAGCGGCGCCTCCATAACATCGGTTCGTGGGCGACATCCCGGCGGTCGGGACCGAGCGGCGTGCCCAGCGTCCCGAGGTCCTCGTCATCGGTGGCGGCTTTGCTGGCCTGGAGGTGGTGCGGGTGCTGGCCGGCGAGCCCGTCCACGTGACGATCGTCGACAAGCACAACTTCCACACCTTCTTGCCCCTCTTGTACCAAGTCGCGACCGCGGGCCTCGAGCCCGCTGACGTCGCCTATCCGATTCGAACGATCTTTGGACAGAGTGACAACGTCACGTTCCGGCACGGCCTCGTGACGGAGGTCGACTTCGACCGGCACCTCGCCCTGCTCGGCGACGGCGCCCAGCTGACCTACGACCACCTCGTCTTTGCGAGCGGCGCGACGGCGAACTTCTTCGGCATCCCAGGCGCCGACACGCATACGAAGCCCCTGTACACCCTCGCTGACGCACGCAACCTGCGTGACCAGCTCCTCCTCGCGCTCGAGGTGGCCGACGTCAGCGGAGGCGTCGACGCAGATCCACTGACGTTCGTCATCGTGGGTGGTGGGCCAACTGGGGTCGAGACCGCCGGGGCGGTCCTCGAGCTGCTGGAGGTGTGCCTCAGGAAGGATCGGATGCACATCGATCCAGACACCACCAAGGTCATCCTCCTCGACATGTCGCCGAAGCTGCTCGGCGGCTTCTCGGCCGGTGCCAGCGAGTACGCGCTCAAGGCACTGCGCAGCCGCGGCGTCGACGTTCGACTCGGCGAGTCAGTGGCAGAGGTCAGCAAGGACGCCGTCAGACTGAAGAGCGGCGAGCGCATCCCCACGCGAGTGGTCATCTGGGCCGCGGGGGTCACGGCCGTGCACACGATCGTCGACTGCGTCGGGCCGGACCGCGCCCCTGGGGGGCGAGTGCACGTCGACGGTGACCTCTCGGTGCTCGGCCTGGACGATGTCTGGGCGGTCGGGGACAGCGCCGCGGTCCCAATGGGACACGGTGGCTTGACCTGCCCGCAGCTGGCGCCGGTGGCGATCCAGTCCGGCCGCCACTGCGGACGCCAGATCCTCAACGTGCTCGAGGGCAAGCAGACTGCGCCCTTTCGCTACCGGGACAAGGGTGTCATGGCGACCATCGGCCGCAACGCCGCGGTCGCGCAGCTGCCGAAGGGTCCACTCATCACCGGCTACCTCGGATGGATCGCCTGGATGAGCCTGCACCTCTTTTACCTGGTGGGCTTCAGGAATCGAGTCCGGGTCTTGATCAACTGGACCTGGCGGTACTTCGACTGGCCCTCAGGGCCCCGGCTCATCATGGCCGACGTGGAGCGTGGCGATTGAGCTGACGCTCGCGGTCCCCTCAGGTCCGGGCAGGCACGAACTCGGCGACCCAGTCGACGAGCATCGACAGCGGCTTGGTGGGGCACTCCGGTGCGATGCCGCACCAGGTCTGCTGCTGGATGTCGAGCGTCATCTTCTCGTGGGGGATGATCGACGGGTTCGTGACCCTGCCCCAGACGATGCCGTCGACGGTGAAGGTGAGTGACCGCGCGGTCCAGATGACGCCCCAGGTGTGCCACTTGGCCATGTTGACGTGGAGCGTCTTGGCAACCTGCTCGTTGCTCGAGCGGAAGTGCACGTACCACGCTGTCTTGGTCGACAGGTTGCCCGTCTCGTTGAAGTCGACCTCCGGTGGCCACACGTGGGCCGCGGGCCAGAGGAGCTGGACCTCGTCATCGCCTGGGCCAGTCACGCGGGAGCGGACGTAGTAGGTGCCGTAGGTACGGGCGACGCCGCACTGGCAGAGCCCGCCGGTCGCCCAGCCGTTGTTGTTCGACGGATCGCGGTAGGTGTTCAACGTGAGCATGCCGTTCTGTACGACGACGTGCGACGGATCGAAGAAGCCGCTCGGGTCGCCGCCGGGCACGCCGCTGAACTTGCCCCAGCCCCCTGTGAGGTTGGACCCTCGGAAGTCATTGCAGTAGGCGAGGGTGTAGCCGCCGATTGCGTGGCGGCGAGGCGGCAGCTGCGCTGACGGCTCGTTGCGCACGGCGCCCTGTGCGCCGCACCCCGAGGGTGCCCAGTGACGCGCGACGTGCGAGGTGGCGACGTGGGTCGCCCCCGCTGTCACGATCGCAAAGGAAAAGACGGAGCACACCGCCAGGCTGCGAGCGAGACCATTTGACCACGAGTGTCGCAGTCTCGAGAACCCGCTGCGCGGTGTGATGCCCGGCGAAGTCGCGCGGTCATCTAGACGCGCTCCATCACGGACTTTGTCGTTCTTGCTACTTGTCCGTTGCATGGGAACATCATGCGAAAGCAGTCACACGCGCAGCACAAGGAACTGAAAACATGCCGCGAAGAGCACGCCGCGGAACCAAATTGATTGGAGATGGCGCACTCGGTTGCGACGAAACCGGTGGTCCATTGCAGCTGTTGGTACGCGACGACTGGTGTGCCAACAACACAAGCTGTGACACCCGCGATACCAGACGGATCGTGCGATCGAGCTTGCTCATTCGCCATCGACAGCTAATGGATGCAACCGAGCCGAACGCGTCAGTGCGTGAGGAGGTATCTCGGTCCGGATCCCTCGCTGCCGATGACGTCGTCGGGGTTCGCGAGCGCGCACGTGCGCAGCGAGAGGCAGCCGCAGCCGATGCAGTCTGTCAAGCCACCACGGAGGGCCTCGAGCATCCCGATCCTCTCGTCGAGTCGCTCTCGCCATCCGCCCGTGATGCCTCGCCATTCCTGCGCCGTGGGCGCCTTGTCGACTGGAAGCTCCTGGAGTGCCTCGACGATCTCTTCGAGCGACAGCCCGACCCGCTGGGCGATGCGGACGAAGGCGATCCGCCGCAGCACGTCCCTTCGGTAGCGCCGCTGGTTCCCCTCGGTCCGCTGGGAAGCGATCAGCCCGCGTCGCTCGTAGAACCTGATGGCGGACGGCGCGAGGCCGCTTCGCTCTGCGATCTCGCCGATGGTGAGCTGACTCTCCACTATCTCGCCTCCATGCCTTGACTTCACCTTTACTTTAACTTCTATGTTGGAGGTCGACGCATGGGACCGCATCACGGAAGGAGCAACATGCCAGTAGCGATTGTCACGGGAGGCTCTCGGGGGCTCGGGCGCGCACTGGCCCTCGACCTCGCCACAGCTGGCTGGAGCCTGGTGATCGACGGCCGATCTGCAGAGGCCCTCGAGAACGTGCGAGACGAGATCAGCCGTGCCGGGGGAGTGGTCGAGGCAGTTGCCGGGGACATCGCCGACGCAGAGCACCGTGCTGCGGTCCTCGGCGCTGCGGAGCGACTGGGCACGCTCGAGCTGGTCGTCAACAACGCGAGCACGCTCGGTCCGTCGCCCCTTCCCAGCCTCGCGCGCCTCTCGCTCGACGCGCTCCGCGACGTCTACGAGGTCAACGTCCTCGCGCCGCTCGCTCTGGTGCAAGCGGCGATGCCCCTGCTTCGTCGCAGCGGTGGGATCGTGGTCGCGGTGACGTCTGACGCCGCCGTCGAGGCGTACGAGGGCTGGGGCGGCTACGGGTCGTCGAAGGCGGCGCTCGATCAGCTGCACCACGTCCTTGCTGCCGAAGAGCCCGAGCTCCGGGTCTACGTCTTCGATCCCGGCGACATGCGGACCGACATGCACCAGGCCGCATTCCCCGGCGAGGACATCTCGGATCGACCGCCGCCCGAGTCGGTCGTTCCCTCGCTGCGCCAGCTCATCTCGTCGGGCCTCGGAAGCGGCCGCTACCGCGCCAGCGAGGTCCCTGCGTGAGCGCGTCCCCAGCACTCGCGCGTGAGCGCTTCGCGTTCGACCTGCCCGCGGCTCTCGAGGCGAGCGAGCCGCCCGAGGCGCACGGGCTCGAGCGCGACGCAGTGCGGCTGCTCGTCACGAGCCGCGGGTCCGGCTCGATCGCGTCGAGCTCGTTCCGGGAGCTGCCGACCCATCTTCGGCCGGGCGACCTGGTCGTGATCAACACGTCTGCGACGATCCCCGCTGCCCTCGACGCGGTCGGCGACGACGCGGTGCGGCTCGCGATCCACCTGTCAAGCCTGCTTGACGACGGCCGATGGATCGTTGAGCCCCGTCGGCTTGATCGGGGCGTCGCGGTGCGGTGGCGGGGCGCGCCGCCGGCATGCCGCCAGCACCTCGCGAGCGAAGCGACGCTGTGGCTCGATGAGCCCTTCGACGCCGGCGAGCGGCTGTGGATCGCCCGCCTCGATGTCGATCAGCCCGTGCTCGAGTGGCTTGCCGTCCACGGGCGGCCGATTCGCTACGGCCACGTCGCGCGGCGCTGGCCCATCGGCCTGTATCAGAACGTCTATGCGACCGAGCCTGGGAGCGCCGAGATGCCGAGCGCCGGGCGACCCTTCACCGACGCGACGCTCACCCGGCTGGCAGCGACGGGTGTGGGCGTGGCGCCACTGCTGCTGCACACCGGCGTCGCGTCCCTCGAGGGCGACGAGCTGCCCTACCCCGAGCGCCTCAAGCTCACCTCGCCCACGGCATCTCGCGTCAATGCGACTCGTGCTGGAGGCGGGCGCGTCATCGCGGTCGGGACGACCGTGGTCAGAGCGCTCGAGACTGCCGTCGGCCCTGACGGCCAGGTCCATGCCTTCGACGGCTGGACGGACCTGGTGCTCACCCCCGACCACGCCATGCAGGCCGTCGACGGCATGGTGACGGGCTGGCATGAGCCGGTCTCGTCGCACCTGTTCATGCTCGAGGCGATGCTCGGCCGCGAGCTGCTCTGTGACTCGTACCGCGCGGCGCTCGCGATGGGCTATCGCTGGCACGAGTTCGGCGACAGCCACCTGATCCTTCCCTGAGCGACCCCGCTCAGCCAGTCAGCACGCTCGCGCAGTGTCGGCACTTGGTCGCCGCGACGGGCAGGTCGGCCGACAGGCACTCGGGGCAGGCCTTTGTCGCAGCTGGCGGACCGAAGACGCTCGAGCCCCGGCGAGCCATGTAGGTCCGATAGGGGACGACCAGGGCGAAGTAGACGACGACCATGAAGATGAGGAAGTAGACGACCGACGAGATGAAGTCACCGAGAAGGATCCGCTGGCCGTGGACCGTCCAGCCGAGTCCGGCTGAGGCGTTGCCGCCTCCCTCGGCGGCGTTGACGAGGGGCCTGATGATCGAGTCGGTGAACGACTTGATCAGCGTGCTGAACGCGAGCGCGACGACGAGCCCGACTGCGATGACGATGAGCTCTCCTTGGAGGAGAAAGCTCCGGAATCCCTTCAACATGGTTCCTCCCTCGGTGGTACCTCGCTGCGAGGAGGTCTTACCAGAGGCGCGTGCGAGTCCCTTGCTCATTGCGGTCGCGACCGCGAAGCCGAGTCAGGGACGAGACGCGAGGGTCCCGACGCCGTCGCCGCTCAGGTCCGGATGCGAGCCCTTCCGGCCCGTCATCGCCAGCACGAGCGATTGGAGGGGACCCGCCACCTCGGGGCCGTCGCCGTGCGTCCAATCCGCGTCGGTCGCGCGGAGTCGGAGTCCAGCGATCCGCCGCTTCGAGCCGATGAGGAGGTTCGCGTTCTTCCAGTTGTCGGCGACTGCCCGAAGGGCCGCCTCGGGCGTCCTGTGCTCGAGGCCCAGGGGACGCCGAATGTCGTCGCCGTGGACGATGACCTCGCCGAGCATGTTGATGACAGGTGCAGGGGGCCGATTCTTGGTCGAGGTCTTTGCCTTCAGCCGCTCGACGAGCTCGTGCGGGGGAAGAACAGCCAGCTTCTTCGCGGCGCGGTCGACGAAGTCGTTGAACTTCATGCCGGCAGCGGCGAGCTCCTTGTAGAAGTTGAGCGGCGTCTGCTCGGCCGACGCGAGGACGTGGCCAGCGGCCTCCTTCACCGACCAGCCGGCACACCAAGAAGGCGTGCCCCACTGCTCAGGCGTGAACCCGGACCACGTCTCGGCCATCGCAGAGCGCTCTGCGTGGATGTGCTGCCAGATCTCGTCAGCCTTCATCGTGCTCCTGCCCCGTCGCAGCCACTACGTCAGACGGCACCATAGCCATGGCCCTGTGCGCTGAGTCCCGCCACGCCATCATGCGCGGTGGCCGCTCGCCTCGACCAAGAGCCGGATGCCATCTGTTGCGACAGGAGTGGCGCCGATCAGCCCGCTGCGGCCGCAAACTCGTCGAGGACCTCAGCCGCCAGTCCCGGGACGGCTATCTCGAGCCAGATGGCGTCAGCGAGGATCACGAGGGAGAACTCGAAGAAGGCGCAGCACCGCTTCTCGCGGCGCGCGAGATCGATCGCTCGCGGGACTGCGTCGTCGAGACCAGGGTCGAGCCGCAACCTGAGTTGCTCGCGAGCGACGCGGTCGCGCTCGACGACCACCTCTCGGTCGAACGCCCGCCACTCGTCGCCGCGATCGAGCCGATCGGCAGCATTGAGCGTGCAGGCGATGGGGACCTCCACGGCTCGCACGCTACCGGTCTGCACGCGCGCACGACACTTCCGAGCCCCAGCGGCGGCGGCCCGATACGGTGCACGTGAGGAGCGTCGCGCGGAGGTGCTCATGATCGAGAAGGTGGCCCCGAGGCAGCCGTTGCTGGACACCGCGACCGGTCGCTACGTGCTCGCCGAAGAGGGGGCGACCGCAGTGCTCAACTTCGAGGAGTCCGACGGCAGGCTCGTCATCGAGCACGTGGTGGTGCCCGACGAGATCAGCGGGCGGGGCATCGGTGGGGCGCTCGTCGCCGCGGCGGTCGATCGCGCCAAGGCGGAGGGGCTCACGATCGTGCCGTGGTGCCCGTTCGCGAGGCACTGGCTTCGAGCCAATCCAAGGGAGGCTGCTGGCATGACCATCGACTGGAAGCCGAGACCGAGGCAGTGAGCGCATCGTGCAGCCACGTCGACGGCGCGGACCCCTCTCCTTCCCCCGATCCCCCAGAGGGGTGCCGGGAGTGCCTCGCGAGCGGCGAGCAGTGGGTGCATCTGCGCCTCTGCCTCGCCTGCGGGCACGTCGGCTGCTGCGACAACTCGCCTGGCAAGCACGCGACGGGTCACTTCGATGCCGTCGGCCATCCGCTCATCCGCTCGTACGAGCCCGGGGAGGACTGGTGGTGGTGCTACGTGGACGAGATGGCCTTCGAGCTGGAGGGCGCCCCGCCATCGCCCTCGCACCCATGACCGCGACAGGGAGGCATCCATGACCGACGAGGACATCCTGCACCGGATCCAATCGCTGGTGGACGAGGAGCACGCGATTCGCACGTCCGGGGAGGCACGCGACCCAGTGCGGCTCGCGCACCTCGAAGAGGCCCTCGACCAGTGCTGGGACCTCCTGCGCCAGCGCCGCGCGCAGCGAGAGTTCCACGGCGATCCGGCGGCCGCGTCGCCGCGTGACACCACGACGGTCGAGCACTACCTCCAGTAGCCGCTACGCGCGGGCGAACTCTTCAACCCAGTCCACCTGGAGCGACGCGGGGGCAGTCGGGCACTCAGGGGCGAGACCGCAGTAGGTCTGTGACTGTATGTCGAGGGTCATGGCTCCCGCCGGCACCGCAGCGGTCGTCTTCACCGTTCCCCAGACGAAGCCGTCGACGGTGAACGTGAGGGACCGAGGCGCCCAGTAGACGCCCCATGTGTGCCATCCGAGGAGGTTGATCCACGCGGTGCGGTAGAGCCGCTTGTCGCCGGGGCCGTAGTGCACCGTCCACGTCGAGTTCCAGGGATGCTCCGAGGACTCGTTGAAGTCGATCTCGGGTGGCCACACGTGTGCGACCGGCCAAAGCAGCTCGACGTTGTCCGGTCCGACGCCGATCGACCTCGAGCGCACGAAGAACGCGCCGTAGGTGCGGTGTGCGCCACAGTGGCAGACCCCGCCCGTTGCCCAGACATTGCCGTGTCCCGGGTCCCGAGAGGTGTCGATCTTCAGGATGCCGTTGCGGACGTGCACGTGCCCGGGCTCGAAGTAGCCGCTCGGGTCGCCCTTGGGCACGCCGCTGAACTTGTCCCATCCCCACGGGAGGCTCGAGCCGGTGAAGTCCGAGCAGTAGGCGAGGGTGTAGCCGCGCACGGCGATCGTCGCCGGTGGTGCAAGGTGCGACGGCTCGTCGTAGGACGGTGTGGCGTGTGCGCACGTCGCCGCCGCCCGTGCCTGCGTCGCCGCGGCACCGGGGGCCACCGATGCCGATGCGGCCGCCGATGCGGCGAGCGGCGGGCCGGCGGTGAGCACGAGCAGGGCAGCCACGAGCAACGTTCGACGGGCCATGTGTCAGATCTCCTTGAGTCGTCGAAGCGGCACGCTGCATGTGGCGCGACGACCTCTGGGGCGGGCGATGAGTAGCTGGCACATCGGGCAGCACCCCTGCAGGGCGCACGTGCTGGCGACACACCGACGCTAGGTGACCCCCGCTCGACGTGGAGTTCGGCGAACGTTCTGGTGGGATGGAAGATCGTTCAGCCCGTCGGTCGCCGCGCATTGGAGCCATGGTGTCTACGGAGTCCCAGGTCCAGGCGGCGAGCCTGGCTGCGCTGCCTCGCGGCGACCAGCACCAGGGCGTACTCTGCACCGAATGCAATTCAGGCGAGCCGGTCGGGCAGTCATCGTGGGGGCTGTGCTCTCGGGCGCCGTGATCGCGGCGGGCGCCGCGGCGGCGTCGCCCTACACAACGGTCAGCAGGCTGCCCGGCGTGCCTCCGGTGCTGTCATGGATCCTGCATTCCTCGAACACCACGTCGCTCAGCACGGCGCTGCAGAATGAGCTTCCGGGCGAGGACAAGTCGATGTTCTGGGGGGACATCTGCGCCACAAACCCGAACCGTCCCCCGACGACAACGCCGTGCGCATTCGGGGACACGACTGCCAAGCAGGTCGTCGTCCTGTACGGCGACTCGTTCGCGCTGCAGTGGGTCCCGGCGATGAGCGCGCTCGGGACCGCGGACCACTTCAAGGTGCTGGTCTACGTGCGGCTCGGCTGCCCGTTCGCCGACAAGGCGGTGCTCGACTACCTCGGCTCCTTCGACACGGGCTGCCTCACGTTCCGGAGCAGCGTCGTGAAGGCGATCAATGCGATGCGGCCCGTTCCCCAGCTCGTGCTCACTGCCGAGGACTTCTACCGGACCGCACCTGACGGCACCGGCATCTCGCCGAGGCAGTGGGCGGCTGCGGTCGCGGTGACACTCAAGCAGCTCGCCGTGCGCCGCTTCCCCGTTGGGGTGATCCTCGGGATCCCAGCAGCCAGGCAAGACCCGAGCCAGTGCCTCGCCGCTCACCCGAGCGACATCCAGTTGTGCGACACGCCGATCGCCAAGTCGTTCAGCGTGCCCGCCGACGCAAGGTTTGCCGCCGCGGTGCGAGGCGCGCGCGGCTACGTGGTGAACGTCTCGATGCTCATATGCGGGAACTCGTGCCCGGACGTGCTGCACAACACCCTGGTCCACGCGGATCGCTGGCACCTCTCTGCTGCCTACGTCCAGTCGCTCGAGCGACCGTTCGGCTCGCTCATCGGCTGCATCGGGAAGCGCGCGCCGGCCGCGCTCGCGCCCGGTGGCGGGGTCCTCTCGCGGCTCCTCGCCCCCACGGGCAGGCCGATTCTCTCGGCCTGCAAGGCGGCGATCACTCGTCCGTTCAACCTCTGAGCAGGGTTCTCGCTCTCAGTGCGTGCGCGCGAGGTGCCGTGACGCGAGCAGCACCTCGGTTGCCGCGGCGTCGAGGGGCACGCCAAGGTGGAAGCCCTGCGCCAGGGTGCAGCCCATCTGCAGCAGGCACTCGACCTGGGCGTCGCTCTCTACGCCCTCTGCGATGGCAGTGAGGCCGAGCGTCCTCGAGAGGTGCACGATCGCCTGGGCGAGGTCTGCGGCGTCGTTAGCCGAGCCGATGCCTGAGAGGAACGACCGGTCGATCTTGAGGATCTCGATCGGGAGCCGCTCGAGGTGCGAGAGCGAGGAGTAGCCCGTCCCGAAGTCATCGATCGCGATGCGCACCCCCAGCGTCGAGAGCTCATGGAGGTTGTGCACGGCGGCCTCGACGTCCTTCATGACCGCGCTCTCGGTGATCTCGAGCACCAGGTTCGACGGCTCGAAGTCGCTCTGAAGGAGCGAGTCCGAGACGCTTGCTGCGATGCTCGACGCGACGATCTCGCGCGCCGACAGGTTCACGCTCATGAGCAGGTCCTCGGGCGCGAGGCCGGCCGCCTGCCAGCGTCGTGCCTGCGTGCAGGCCTCGGACAGCACGAAGCGGTCGATGGCGTCGATCAGGCCGATCTCCTCGGCGAACACCACGAAGTCGCCAGGCGCCAGCATGCCCCTCGTCGGATGCAGCCAGCGCACGAGGGCCTCGAACCCGAGGAGCGAGGTGGTCTCGAGGTCGACGATCGGCTGGTAGTGGACCACGAACTCCTCGCCCGCGATTGCCCGTCGCAGGTCGGCCTCGAGCTCCAGGCGCTCGAGGACCGCGGTGTGCATCTGGGTCTGGAACTCGACGAACCGATCCTTTCCCTGGAGCTTGGCGGTGTACATCGCGAGGTCAGCGTTGCTCAAGAGCTCGTCGCTCGTGCCGCCCGCCACCCCGAAGGTGATCCCCACGCTGGCTGTCACCGACAGCGTCTGTCGCCCGAGCGAGATCGGCTGTCGGATCGCGGAGATGATGCGGTCGGCGAGCGCGACGACCGAGTCGTGGTCCGCCATGCCCTCGACTAGCACGGCGAACTCGTCGCCGCCGAGGCGTGCCGCGGTGTCGCTCTGGCGCAGGCAGCGCCCGAGCACCTCGGCCACCGCGGTCAGGAGCTCGTCGCCCGCCGAGTGCCCGAGGCTGTCGTTGATCGTCTTGAAGTCGTCGAGGTCCATGAAGAGGACCGCGACGTAGGTGCCGGTGCGGCCGCTCTTCAGGACCGCCTGGTCGAGCCGGTTCTTGAACAGCGCGCGGTTCGCGAGGCCGGTGAGTGTGTCGTGGAACGCGAGGTGGGCCAGGTCGTTTTCGAGTCGCATCTGCTCGGTGATGTCGCTGAAGCTCCACACTCTGCCCACGACCTCGCCACCGACGCGCTGGGGGCGCGAGAGCCGTTCGAAGGTGCGGCCGTCCTTGAAGACGAGCGTGTCGCGGCTCTCTGACTCGGGCTGCGCGTAGAGCTCGCCGATCCGGGCCAAGAACACGTCGGGGTCCTCCAGTTGGTCGACGACGAACGCAAGCGCCTCGACGTCGTTGCGGCCCGCGAGCAGCGAGTCTGGAATGCGCCACATCTCGGCGAACTGTCGGTTGAAGCTGGTGATGCTTCGGTGCTGGTCGACGACGAGCAGGCCGTCTGCGGTCGAGTCGAGCGTGGCGGTGAGGAGCGAGAACGTGTCGCGAAGCTCGATGAGCGCGCTGTGCAGCTCGTCTTCGGCCGACACGCGGGCGGACACGTCGTGGGCCGTGACCACGAGGCCGCCCACGGTGGGGTCGTCGACGAGGTTCACCATCGACAGCTCATAGTGGATCGACTCGTCAGTCCCGTGGCGCATCAGTCGCACGTTGACGGTCACAGGATGCGTTGCGGTGGACCCCCCGAGGGCCTCGAGGAGGGCGGCTTCGAGCACGGGTCGGTCCTGCTCGACGACGAGGTCCGCGAGGGGTCGGTCCTCCACCAGCTCGGGATCGTGTCCGAGCATCCGGGTGAGCGCCCCAGAGGCCGAGTCGACCCGGCCGACTGACGAGACGAGCAGCGTGATCGTTGTCGCGTTGTGCACGAGTGACCGGAACCTCGCGTCGTCGTCGCCCGCGACCTCAAAGCGGCGTCGGCTCGTGAGGTCCCGAAGGCTGAGCAGGATCGCGCCGTCCTCGAACCATCCAACGGGGTGCCCGATGAGCTCGACCAGCCGCCACTCCTCGCCGACGCGGATACGGAGCTCGAGGCTGTTGCCCACCTCTCGTCGTTGCACCGACTCGAGGGACAGCAGCGCGAGCTCCAGGTCGTCGGGGTGGACGAGGTCGATCGCCGAGAGGCCGATGACCCCGTCGAGCGAGCGCTCGAACATTGACTCCGCCGCGGCATTTGCCCACAGGAGCGTCCCGACGGCATCGAGGACCACGACTGCCTCGGGCAGCTCTTCGATCAGGCGAGCCAACCGCTGGTTGCTTGACGAAGGGTCGCCCAGCACGACGGTCATCGCCGTGTCCCGACGATCGCGGGGCGACGATCACACGCCACGGGACGGCACCTCTCACGCACTGGGCGAACCGTAATGTGCCTCGAATTGAAACCCTAGGGAAACGCCGATTGTTGCGCTGGTCGTGACCCCTGCGTGCGTGCCAGTTGTGACGTCACGAGGAGCGCGCCCGCGATGGCCCGTCGGACGGGTCCTAGTCGTCCGCGACGAAGATGCAGAACGGATGCCCGGCGGGGTCGGCGTACACGCGGAGCGGCTCCACCGGGTCGTGGGATCGGTCGAAGAGGACGCGACCACCGAGCTGCATCACTCGCTCATGCTGTACGTCGAGGTCTTCTTTGGTCGGGACCGTCAGATCGAGGTGGAGCATCTGGGGGCGCTCGCTCGTCGGCCAGGTCGACGCTTCGAGCTCGTCGACCTGCTGGAACGCGATCCCCGCTCCGGCCTCGGAGACGAGGACCAGCCAGTCGTGCTCAGGGACGCCCCCGTCGTCGGATGGCTCGTCGCCTGCTCGGTACGAGAGCCCGAGCAGCTCTCGGTAGAACTCCGCGAGGCCGCGGACGTCAACGGTGTCGAGCACCACCTGGCGCATCCGGGGATGGCCCGTCATCGGGCACCTCCTCTTCGTGTGGCGCCGTCGGCCAGCATTGCGGCGCTGCACGCTCGGCGCAAGCGCGTCGTCGCGTCAGCTGGCGTGGACGGTACTGTCCCGAGCGGCACCGGACGGCCGCTGCGGCCGCCCGCCAGGAGTCTGGGGACACGGTGGACGACACGACCTACGAGCTCGCCGGCAGGCGCGTGCACCGCTTGGGCTTCGGTGCGATGCAGCTGCCCGGCCCGGGGGTGTTCGGCCCGCCGAGGGACCGAGCCGCCGCACTCGCCGTCCTGCGACGAGCCGTCGATGCCGGCGTCGACCACATCGACACCGCCCAGTTCTACGGGCCTGACGTCGCAAACGAGCTGATCCACGAGGCGCTGCACCCGTACCCCGATGACCTGGTGCTCGTCACCAAGGTCGGCGGGGGGCGGGACGCGACGGGGGCATGGATCGCCGCGCAGCGTCCTGCAGAGCTGCGAGACGGGGTGCTCGCGAACCTGCGATCGCTGGGGCTCGAACGGATCCCTGTTGTCAACCTCCGTCGCCACCCTGGCTCGGACGTCGCGCTCGACGAGCAGCTCGACGCCCTGCTCGAGCTGCGTCACGAGGGGCTGATCGACGGCATCGGGCTGAGCAGCGTGAGCCTCGAGGAGTATCGCCACGCCCGCACGAGGACCGAGGTCGCCTGCGTGCAGAACTCCTTCAACCTGTCGGATCGATCCGACGGCGACGTCCTCGCCGCGACACGCGATGACGGCGTGGCCTACGTCCCCTTCTTTCCGCTGGGGTCTGCGTTCCAGCCGGAGAACCCGGTCCTTGGCGCCACGTCGGTCCAGGCGGTCGCTCGGCGCCTCGAGGTGACGCCTGCCCAGGTCGCGCTCTCGTGGCTGCTGCACCTCGCGCCCCACGTGCTGCTGATACCCGGCACCTCGTCGCTGGCACACCTCGAGGAGAACCTCGCTGCCGCTCGCATCGACCTCGACGCAGGGGCCCTCGCAGCGATCGGCTAGCCACTCGCGCCCGGGTCAGCCGCCTCGGTGGAACGTGCGGTTGAAGCCGACCGGGGCGAATCCGACGCGGCCGTAGAGCTCCTTGGGCCAGTCGTCGTCGTCCGCGATGATGAAAGCGAAGCTCGGACTCGAGACCCACGCCACTGTGACCGCCTCTGCGAGGAGCGCCCGGGCGAACCCGCGACCGCGAGCCGACGCCGTCGTGTAGACGTCCTCCAGCCACGCGACACGACCCGAGGTCCGGAGCTTGGTGATCGCAAGCGGCGTCGCACCGTCGATGATGCCGAACCTGGTCTCTGCGAACAGGGCGCCCTCGCGTCGGCTGTACTCGACGACCTGCTCGAGGCCCTCGTCGGTGATCTCGGCGCGCTCCTCGAGCAGCCACTCTCGCATCAGCTGCAGCATCTGGCTCTCGGTCAGCTCGACGACCCCGGAGGTGTCCACGGCTCGATCGATGGGCTGGGTCATCGCCATCACCACCTCGCGCTCCGACCAGAACCCCGCTGCGGTGAGCGGCTCGACGAGCGGTGCGCCATGCTCGCCTTCGACGACGACATGTCGGAAGGGGAGTCCGTCCTGGTGCTGATCGGCAAGGGCGGCGACCTCCTCGGCCGTGGTCGCTCGAGCGAGTCGCACCTGATTGAGGGTCCACACGAGCGGGAGCGAGCTGGTTCGGAGGGCGAAGCCTCCCTCGAAGCCGACCGTGCGCTCAGCGAGGTGGGTGAGCGACTGGTGCGTGAGTCGCTGGATCTCGTCGAAGAGCCCAGGAGCGTCCAGCGGCGAGTCGGTGTTGTCCAGCACGACGAAGGAGGCTACGGCCGCCGAGCACCGCGGCGCACCAGCGAGGCGCACCCACGCCAGCCGCCACACGCCTGAGCGGACCTGGTCACTCGAACAGGTCGGGCTGCTCGCGCGAGATCCGGTCGAACAGGGGCTGGAAGCTGAACCAGCCAGCGACGTGCGTTCCGACCTGGGTCCTCGTCAACCGCGCCATCTCGGGGTTGATCTGCACCGGGGTGCCGGCGGCTGCGGCAAGGAGCTGCGCCTGGCACGACCGCTCCATCGTGATGAACCACCAGGCCGCCTCCTCGACGGTGTGGCCGACGGTCAGCAGGCCGTGGTTGCGGAGGATCGCCGCCTTGTTGTCGCCAAGGGCGTGGGCGATCCGCTTGCCCTCCTCGAGGTCCAGGACAACCCCGGTGAAGTCGTCGAAGACCACGTGGTCCTCGTAGAAGGCGCAGACGTCCTGGGTGATCGGATCAAGTGGCAGGCCAAGCGAGGACCACGACTTGCCATAGACCGAGTGAGCGTGGGCCGCGGCGACGACGTCGGGGCGTGCGGCGTGGATCTGCGAGTGGATCACGAAGGCCGCCCTGTTCACCGGCTTGTCGCCCTCGACGACGTCACCGAGGTGATTCACCAAGATGAGGTCTGAGACCCGGATGTGGCCGAAGTGCATCCCGAATGGATTCACCCAGAAGTGGTCAAGGCGCTCAGGGTCCCGCGCCGTGATGTGACCCGCGATCCCCTCGTCAAAGCCGCACTTCGAGAAGAGCCGGAACGCGGCTGCGAGCCGCTGCTTTCGGTGCAGGCGCTCGTCCTCGGGCGAGTCAAAGGTCATCTTTGCGATCCACGGGTCGAGAATCGGCATGACTGTCCTCCTGGCAAGCTGCGGCGTCACGGCTCGTCGGCGAGCGCACGGTCACGCTACCGGAGCGCCTCTCTCGGGCACCGCGCACCCTGGCATCGCCGCCGCCGTGCCGCTCGAGTCGGCGGATGGCCGTCAGGGCGTCGCGGGCACAGGGTCCAGCAATCGCGACGGGAGCGCGACGACGCGAAGGTCGATCAGCACGTGGATCACGATCACGGGCACGAGCGTGCCCGTGAGGAGCGTCAGCCAGGTGAGGAGCCCGCCGATCAGCCCGGTGAGCACGACGCCGCGCACACCCTGGTAGAGGTGGGCGAAGCCGAACGCGGCGGCGATCACCACGATCACGAGGGCGGTGCTGGCACTGTGGTCGAGCCACCTCAGGTAGGCGATGCCGAAGCCGCGATACAGGATCTCCTCGCAGATCCCAGCTGTCACCGCGACCATGGCGAAGGTCCTCCGCTCGCGAGGTGACCGGGGGAGGATCTCGACGAAGCCACCCAGCTGGCGGCGGAATCGCACGACCAGGCTCTCGCTCCCGCGCCAGATCGCGACGAGCGACATCCCGAGCGAGGCCAAAGTGGCCGCGACGTAGAGCACCGAGAGCTCGAGCGCGTTGGGCCGAAGGTGCGAGGTCGACAGCCGGATCGATGCAAGCCCCCGACCGGCGAGCGCGCCGATGACCACGACGATCGCGACGGCGGTCCATGCCGACGCGATCCCTCGGACATAGAAGCGTCGTCGAGCATCGGGATCCGTCTTGAGCTCAGCGATGAGCCGCAGGTAGCGCCGGCGGCCCCGCAGCGGCTGGACCGCGACGAGGAGCACGACGAGCAGCGTCCCAAGCGCTGCGGCTGCGACGTGCGCCATCGGCTGACGCTATCCGCGAGGCGAGGGAGCTCCCTCAGCGCGCTCGTCGCGGTGCCAGAGAGGGGCGAGCCGCCACGAAGGCAGCTGACAACCTTGGTGGCGACGTGCCGATCATCGTCGAGTCCCGCAGCACGACTCGATAGCGGCGTCCCGCGATGAGCCCACCGATTCGGCACGCGAAGCGAGCGGTGTGGCAGTGGGCGCCTCCAGGCACGATGGTCGCAGTGAAGCTCGTCACCGGCGAGCCTCCGTCATTGCCGGGGGGCATCCAGGCGACGTCGACGTAGCGCGCGGCCGGACGGACTCGAACAGCGAGCGGCGGCGACGGCAGGGTCTTCTCGCGGGCAGGTGCCAGCATCGTCGAGAAGGCGCTCGAGCGCGAGCCTGGGTCAGAGCTGAGCTGGCCGACGCCCAGTGCAAGACACTGGGAAGTGCTGGGGCAGGCAACGGCGTTGAAGAGCGCCTGGGCGGCGGGTCGCGCTCCGACCATGCTCTGGTGGAACGTGCCGAGTGAGCTCCAGATCCCGTTCTGCCAGGTGGCGGCGAACGGAGCGTCCGGCGTCGTGGCGCTCGTGGAGTGCAGCGTCCCGACGGCCTCGCAGAGCGAGCTCGCAGCGCAGGTGACCGAGGTGAACAGCGCTTGGTCTGGCACCGGAGCGAGCTTGGGAAGCGCGAGTCGAGTGGGCACGGACCACGTGCCCGACATCTCGGTGGCGATGGAGGGGAAGAGGCCACTCGCGCCCTTGGACAGCCCGCCGACTGCCAGGCACGTCGTCGCGCTCGGGCACGCGACCGAGTAGCTGACGAACTGGTAACCACGCTGCTGGGGGAGGAGGGCGACATTGCTCCAGGTGCCCGCGGTCTCCCGCCAGTAAAAGGTGCCCGCTCCGAGCGCGGTCGAGTTGCCGTACGCGATGGCCGTGCAGTCGGCGACGTCGCTGCACGACAGCGACGTCGGGATGATCACCGACGTGCCACCGCCATCGGAGAGCCCGACTGCTTGTGCCCATGTGCCGGCCGTCTCGACGGCGATCATCGGCAGGGGCGCGACGTTGCTTGAGGTGGAGTACGAGTACTCCCCGAGCGCGACGCAGTTGCCGCGCGAGGCGCACCGGATGCCGAGCAGCTGGCCATTGCCCGAAGAGCCCGTCGGGACGCTGACCGTCGACTCGGCCCACGCGCCGGACGTCTCGGTCTCGATGAGCGGGAGCGTGAACTGGCTGAAGACGTCGGTGTAGCCGCCGACCGCGACACAGTTGCCGACGCTCGAACACACGATGCCGTTCACCGAGGCACGCTGACCGCCCCCCGGGATGGGCAGTGCGGCCCGGCTGCCCCAGGTGCCGTTGGTCTCGGTCACGACGGTCGGTGCCCCGACGTGCTGGATGAGCCCGAAGCTGAACAAAGAGCCGGGGCCGACCGCGGTGCAGGACGACACCGTCGGGCACGAGACCGCGCCGTAGAGGTTGAGCTGGTGCAGGTTCGCGCCGATGATCTGCGGCATCGTGCGCGTGGCACTGAAGCCCGGCTCGGCGGCGGCCATGGCAGGGATGAGGAGCGCGACGGCGACGACGGCCGCCGTCGCAAGGACGCGCGTGTGGGCGAGGCGCCGCATCGCCTGACACTACGGCCGTCGAAGTTGGCCGATGAGCCCGATCCAACTCAGTGGGCGATGAGCTGGTCACGGCGAGCTCCCCGACGCGAGATCCGGACCTCGATGAGCGATGCCGAGATCGTTGGCTCTTGGGGCAGGCCCGTGTCCTGGTCGGTCCGGCCGATCACCGCGGTGCACCACATCCGCAGGCTCGCAGGCTGGCAATCCTGCTAGGAATTGATGCTGCGCCGGGATCGAAGGAGCGCAATGCGACGGATGCGGTCGAGCTGCCTGCGGGGCCCGGGAGCGACGTGAGGGCGATCCCGACCTGGGCCGGAGCCGCAGAGGAGCTGTGGTGATGCCGCGCGCTGCACGAGTCGGCCAAACGGGTCGTGTCGGCACGGGCGCAAGCAGGCTCGCCGCGTTGGCCTGCGCGACGGTGCTCGCGGCGGCAGCGGCGGTTCTGCCGACGATGTCATCTGCAGGAGCCGCTGGCGGGACGTGGTCAACCGTCAGCGTCTCGCCGCCGCAGTACGCACAGGTTTTCTCGATGACGTGCCCGACGACGACGGTCTGCTACGCGCTGGCCTCGACTGGCTACAGCGCCGTTGGAGGCCGGAACCTGATCGTCAGCTCGACGGACGGCTCGGCGACCTGGACAATTCGATACACCGCAGCCACCGACTTGTTGCTCGTGGGGCTTGTGTGCACCTCTGCCTCGGTCTGCTCGGTCGGGATAGGGCCCGGAGGTCCGGGCTCACCGAAGCTGCTCACGACGAGCGATGGCGGCACGAGCTGGTCGGCGCACACGCTTCCCGGGGCCGCGAACGCCGTGCTGGGGGGTGTCTGGTGCGAGTCATCAGCCTCCTGCGACGTCGCAATCCAGTCCGGCTCGTCGACGGTGTCACTTCTCTCCACGAGAGACGGCGGACAGACCTGGACGGCCCACCGATCGGCGATCCTCGGCATCGCGTCGGGCTTGTCCTGCATCGCGATGTCCGAGTGCTTCCTCGGCGTGTCAGAGGAGCCCGGTTCGTCGGCCGGGCCCTATGACCTTGAGCGCACCACCGACAGCGGTGGAGCATGGACCGCCCAGACCCTGCCGACCCACGGCCTTCCTCTTGGCTTGCCAGAGGTCGCGTGCACGACCCTGCACCGTTGCGTGATGACGGACGCAGAGTTCGGGGAAGGCGGCTTGGTCTTTGCGACCAGCAATGGCGGCAACCGGTGGCGGCTGGTCGAGCAGGGCATGACGTGGGTGCGGCCGGCGGCGTGCGACATGCATGGCGATTGTGCGATCGCCCTCGGGTCTGTGGCATCGCACGCCCTCGTGGCGCTCTCGGTCGATGCCGGGGCGACGTGGCGGCTACGGAGCTTCAGCCGTGACCTTGACGCGGGATCGGCCGCGTGCGGATCGCCGACGTTCTGCGTCGTGGCGACGCTCCCGGCACTCGAGTTCAGCGACGCCGTGTCGTTCTTCGACACCGCAGACGGCGGCGGACACTGGGCCAGGTCGTATGTGCAGCGCGGTGTCACGTCGCTCAACGGGGTGGACTGCCCGAACGCGACGACGTGCACCGTGGTCGGTGGTGCCACGTCGGGCAGCCTCGTCGAGTCCTCCAGCGATGCTGGAGCGACCTGGGTCATCCATCCGCCGTCGCCTGGCCTCGGCACCCTGGGATCGATCTCGTGCGTCTCGGCATCGGTGTGCCTTGCAACCTGGAGTTCCAATGGCACAGGCTTCGGGCTGGTGAGGACGACTGATGGCGGGGTCACCTGGGCTGCTGTCACCCTGCCGGGTCAGTCCCCACCGTTCGAGTCCGTCACGTGCACCTCTGCAACCACGTGCTTCGTGATCGGCGCCTACCCCGTCGACAAGCTGGACGTGAGCTCGAATGCCGGCATGAGCTGGACGATCTCGTCTCTCCCGACCGCGATCGGCTCGTACGACTACCTCGATTCCGTCTCGTGCCTGACCACAACGAAGTGCGTCGCGGTCGCCACCGAGGGCAGTCGGCCCGTGTTCCTCTCCTCGGCCAACGGCGGGCGGACGTGGGTGACGACACAGAAGGTCGCGACCGCCGACCTCTGGGACTTTGACCACCTGAGTTGCTGGTCGGCGCTCAACTGCGTCTCGATCGCCACAGCCTTCACTGCGCCGGGGAACGAGACGACCCTGCTCTACCTGACCTCAAACGCGGGCAAGACCTGGAGCCCGCGCGCCGCCTTCGGCACCAAGTACGTGGCCGTTACAGGGCTGCAGTGCATGGGCGGCGGCGCGTGCGAAGCGACTGCTTCGAACCAGGGTGCAGTGAGCAGCTCGAGTGACTTGTCGTCGTCTGACGGGGGGCTCACCTGGTCTGCCGCGCCGATGCCGATCGCGAGCGTGGCGTCGATGTCGTGCTCTTCTGCGAGCGCGTGCGTCGCGGTCGGCCTCAGATCCGATGGCGCGTGGGAGATCGTGCGGCGCACCTGACGTGGCGCAGGCGCGCGAGAAAAGAGAGCATGCGCCCTCCTTGCTTGCTGCCACGGGACCACGCGGCGATGCCCTCGTTGCGACTCAATTCAGCTGACGTTGACCGTGACGTAGAACTTGCCGTCTGCACCGGTGCATCGGAGCGCCTCTCCGCAGCTGACTCGTGACGATGAGACCTTTGCGGTGCCAGCTGCTGTTGCGTGGAACAGCGTGGTGACGGTGCCACAGCCCTCACCGGGAACGCAGCCGGACAATCTCGGAGCAACCTTGACGCTGCCCTTCTGCGTCAGAGCAGCAGAGCTCGAAGTGGGGGGGTTCATCGACCAGTAGGTGTTGTCGAGGACGACGCGAAGGGTCTGGCCCACCTTGAGGTTCACTACCTTGCCCTTGTCGCCGAAGGTGACGGTCACGACGCCGCCACTCGCCTTGGGTGGCGAGGCTCCAGATGACGCGTTGGCCACCAGCGCGCCCACCGCGACTACGAGGAGCACGCTGGTGGCCCCGAGTCCAAGTCGAAGGAACCGTCCGTGATCACGTCGCATGTCGCGCTCCTTGTTGCCGGAAACCGATGGCCGGCATCTCTGTCTTGTCGCGAGTCTCAAGGACCTTTCTCCGACGTTATGCCTGCTTGACCAGAAGCCAGCAGTGCGCCAGGAGCCTGCCCAGGAGCGCACTGTCTGGGCACGGCAGCTGTGACCTCTCGGTCACAGCTGCCGCGGCCAGACAGGCCTCGTGCGATGGATTTGGCGCGCTGTCAGCTGAGAGACGGGGTGAGTGTCGCCGTGAAGGTGTTCCCCGGACCGGCGATCGCCGCGTTGAGGACAGCTGTCGACGCTCCACAGTTGACAAACGCCGGGATCGAGTAGGTGCCTGCGACCGAGCCGCCCGAGATCGGCGAGATGGTGCCGCTGAAGGTGAGCTTGACGGGCTTGCCAGTGACACAGTGGTTGCCGACGAGGTTGACAGGCAGGCCGAGCGGCTTGACGGAGACCACGTGGATGTCGAAGGTGCTCGTCGCGGTCAAGGCGAACGTATTGGCGTTGAGCGTGCCAACTGTCTTTTTCGTCTGAGACAACGCGACCGTCACCTTGGCGAGGCCGATGCCGGCGATCTTCATCGTGGTCGTCGCCGGGGGCAGCTTCAGGTTGCCCTTGACACGGGCCAGCGTGCTCGAGCCCGAGATGATGGCCCCGTGGAACTTGCCCGGCGGTATCACCACTGTCTCATTCAGCTTGGCAAGCGTCGTCTGCGCCTTGACGGTGGCAGCGAACTTGAACGACTCGCTCGCCCCGGCCGGCTGGGACACCGCGATCGCGGTTCCTGACATACCTGCAAGTAGCAGAACGATGGACGTGACTCGCGCGCTGTGCCTCATGTCATTTGCCTCCGTTTCTGGGTCAACTCGCAACCAGGAACATCATGCCCTCGCGGACCCCTCGGCAAACCTGCACCCTGCCGGCAACCAGTGGTGACACTCACGTTCACGAATTGAGACGTGCGACCGGAAGCACACTGATGGGAGGGATCGCCCCGGCGACCGAGGGGCGAGATGCGCCAGGACCGGGGTGACTCGCTGCTCCGCGCAGGGGTCGGCGGATTCCTCCATCGGCCTTGCCGCACCATCGTTAGCTCCTTGGCGCCGGATCATGGCCGGGTGGTGGTGAAGTGCACCCTCGACTTGCACCACCCTCGGCAGCATCTTCGGTCCGGGAGCAGCGACTGCGACCGGGCACATCCGGGGCGCGACCAGCCTGAGCGGCGACGGCATCGTCTTCGGCTCTTCTGTTGGCGGCGTCAGGTGGACACTTGAGCAGCTGGCCGCAAGCAAGCCGGGCGTCATCGTCGTCGCCTGTCCGAGCCCGCTCGTCTGCGACGCGGTGACTTGGAGAAGGACACGACCCGAGCGGATTCACCGCCGGGGGACTCGGGATCCGGAAGCCACGAGCTGGTGGACCATCGCCCGGCTCCCGCGAAGCGGGCTCGGCGCCCCCCCCAGTTAGCGTGTCGCGAATGGGCGACCTTCACGATCTGACGATGCTCGAGCAGGCAGCAGCGGTACGCGGCAAGACGGTCTCGCCCGTCGAGCTCGTCGAGCACTACCTCGAGCGCATCGAGCGCCTCAACGGCGACGTTGGAGCGTTCGTCTTCCTTGCTGGCGACAAGGCGCGCGTCGCAGCGCGTGCCTCGGAGCGCGCAGTCGCCGACGGCGAAGAGCTCGGGGCGCTGCACGGCGTGCCGACCGGCATCAAGGATCTGTACCTGACCGCCGACATGCCGACCGGGTTCGGGTCGGGCGCCTTCCCGCCGATGGATCTCGGTCAGGACGATGCCTTCGTCACGAAGCTGCGGGCTGCAGGGATGATCAGCCTCGGCAAGACGGCAACCCCTGAGTTCGGCGCCCCGTGCTACACCGAGCCCGAGGGGCACCCGCCTGCGCGGACGCCCTGGGACCTGTCGCGCTCGGCCGGCGGGTCGAGCGGCGGCGCAGGTGCGGCAGTCGCCTCAGGGTTGCTGCCCGCCGCTCCTGGCAGCGACGGCGGGGGATCGGTGCGGATCCCTTCAAGCGTGAACGGACTTGTCGGGCTCAAGACGAGCCGGGGTCGCATCTCGGTCGCCCCGGGGAACCCCGACATCAGCGGGCTCGCCGTGCACGGGCCGCTGGCGCGCACGGTGCGCGACGCGGCCGCGCTGCTCGATGCCATGGCAGGCCCGACGGCGATGGACTGGCAATGGCAGGCGCCGCCTCGAACCGGCTCGTTCCTGGCCGCCTGCGATCTGGATCCGAAGGGGCTTCGCATCGGGCGGTACATCACGCCGCCGCTCGCCGACGCAGCGGTGCACCCCGAGTGCGTTGCTGCCTATGACCGAGCGTCCGTCCTGCTTGAGCAACTCGGCCACGTCGTCGAGGACCATGGCAACACGTTCGGGGGCCCAGAGCTGGTCCGCAAGTTCGAGGACCTGTGGGCCGTGGAGTTCGCGTCGCTGCCGATCCCCGAGGCTGTCGAGTCGAGCCTGCGGCCGCTCACGAGGTGGTTGCGGGATCGAGGCGCGAAGTTGTCCGCCACCGACATCTTCGGGACGCTCGGCGTATTGCGGGCCAAGGCGCGAGAGGAGCTCGAGCGCACCTCGAGGTTCGACGCCATTCTCACCCCGACGCTCGCGCAGCCGCCGGCAAAGGTGGGCGGCCTTCGCGACGACGCGAACCCCGCGCAGGACTTCGAGAACCAGAAGCGCTTCACGCCGTTCACCGCCTTTTACAACCTGACCGGCCAGCCTGCGATCTCGGTGCCGCTGCACTGGACCGCAGAGGACCTGCCGATCGGCATCCAGCTCGTGGGGCGGCCCGGCGACGAGGTGACGCTGCTCGCGCTCGCCTCCCAGCTCGAGGTCGCAGCACCTTGGGGGCACCGAAAGCCACCCTGCTGGTAGTGCTGCGCCGCAGGGGGTGATGCGAGCGCCCGCCCCAGCAGCCAGTGGTGGGCGCCCAGACGGGCTTCGAGGTCCGCGTGCTCGCCGGTGGCAGGAGCGGCGCGTCCTTTTCGTTCCGGATCGTCGCGCTCCGCAAGGACGTCGAGGCCCCACGGCTGAACCGCGTGGCGCAGCCTGACGCGCCCGTGCGACACGAGTAACCCCGCGAATGAGAACCTCCCGCACCTCCCCCACTTGCACGGGCGGTGCGGAGGTTCTAAAACCAAAGCCTGACGTGTGGACGCTAGGGGGTTCTCATGACGCGAGGTGCCTGCGACGAAGTTCCGGGCCGGTCCGTCTCAGCGCCGCGGGTCGGTGCGATGACGATGCGTCGGCTCGCCGTGGCCGGTGCGACCGCGCTCACTGTCATCGGCGTCGTCGTGCCGACAGCGGCCCAGGCCGGTGCCGTGGCACCCAAGTGGGTGATGCGCGGCGTGCCTGCGGTGAACGACTACCCCCTGCGCTCTGCGTCGTGCAGCGGTGCCGGGTGCGTCGCGCTCGCCTCAGAGTGCTCGGTCGGCGGCTGCGGGGGACTGCTCCCCGCCAAGTCATTCTTGTCGGCGAATGTGGGGGTGTCCTGGAAGGTCGCCCCGATCACCGCCGCCGTCGGGAACGCCAGCACGGTCTCGTGCGGCTCGCCGCTGCTGTGCGCTGCCACGGCGACCAAGGGGCCGATCGGACCCAAGTCCTCGAGCGCGATCATCGTGACGGTGAACGGCGGGAAGTCCTGGGCGGTGCACGACGAGCCAAAGTACGAACTTGGTGAGGCCGCCTGCGGGTCGCCGACCGCGTGCGTGGCGCTCGGGTACGTCAAGAGCGCCTCGAGCTCGATGACGTCGATGGGGCTCGTCACCTCTAACGGCGGACGCTCGTGGACGGTGGCGGGCTTCCCGGCCAAGAAGGGCCACGTCATCGCAGCTTCCTGCGGGACGCCGACGTCGTGCGTCGCAGTGGGCGTTGACGCGACCTACACCAAGGGCGTTGCCTTCTTGAGCGCGAACGTGGGCAGGTCCTGGAAGCAGGTGGCGCTGCCCGCGGGCGCGCTCGGGGTGGGCACGGTCTCGTGCAACGGGCTCATCTGCGCCGCGACGACGTCCACCCAGATGCTGGTCTCGAAGAACGGCGGCAAGAGCTGGACCCTGCACTTGGCCCCCGTCGCGACCGGGCTCTACTTCCAGGCGGCGTCGTGCCTGACAGGTGCGATATGCGTCCTCGTCGGCTACCAGAACCAGGTCTCGCGGACCGCGCCTGCTGCAGAGGTGTCCAGGAACGGCGGCGCGTCGTGGGTGAAGCAGGCACTCCCGAAGCTCATCGGCTCGTTGAGCGGCCTCGCGTGTGAGGCCACCTCGTGCGTCGCGGTGGGGGTGCGACTCACGTACGTGGGCAGCACGCCAAAAGCGGAGTACCCGCTCGTCCTCACCTACTAGGGCGAACCAGCTCGGCCGCAGTGGGCTCGGCGACGAGGTCACCGAGCGCTGGCCCCAGCGTCGGGAAGCGCCACAGGCTGCCGCGCGCGGCGAGCACGGAGGGGACGACGCGCTGGCCGAGCAGCACGAGGTCGGCCATCTGACCGAGCACCAGGCGCAGGACCGCAGCGGGGGTGGGCAGGAGGCTCGGACGGTGCTCGAGCCGTGCGAGGACCCGCGCGAAATCGCGCTGGCGAACGGGCTCAGGGGCCACGGCGTTCACGGGGCCGCTTAGCTCGTCGTCGTCAATGCCGGCGAGCAGCACGGCGACGTGATCGTCGACGTGGATCCACGACATCCACTGGCGGCCCGACCCCAATGGACCGGCGGCGCCGAGCCGAGTCACCTGCACGAGCCGGGGCAGCACGCCTCCGTCGCGAGCGAGGACGATGCCGGTGCGGACCGAGACGACACGAGCCCGGTCCGCCCCACGCTTGGCGATCTCCTCCCAGCGGACGCAGGTCGTCGCGAGGAAGTCGTCACCGGGCGGCGACAACTCGTCCACCGGCGCCTCGGTGCTGCCGTAGTAACCGACCGCGCTCGCGCTCACGAGGACCCGCGGGCCTGCGCCACCGAGCGCGTCCACGCATCGCCGCGTTGTCGTCTCGCGACTCTCGCGGATCCGGCGGCGCTGCCCCGAGTTCCACCTGCCAGCGCCGATGGGCTCGCCCGCAAGGTTGACAATCGCTCGGGCGCCGGCGACGGCCCGAGCAGGGATCGGCTCGATCTCCGGGTCCCATCGCAGCGTCGGGATGCCCGCGACGAGCTGGGAGCGCCGGCTAAGCAGGATCGGCTCGTCGCCGCGCGCGGCCAGCGCGGCGGCAAGATGCCGACCGATCAGGCCCGTCGCTCCCGTGAGGACGACGCGGCTCACTGAAGCTCGAAGCTGTGCACCGAGATGCCGGCATCCGCCGACAGCGAGTCGTCAACTGTTCGGTGTCGCATATGTCCACCGTAGGTGCAGCGTGCTCGAGTGAGTCGGCGCCCTTAGTAGTGGAAGTACTCCGGCATGAAGTCTTCGAGCGGGCTCGGAGCACACGCACCGGCCGAGGCGCACTTGAGCGACCTGGCGACCTCGATCGCCGCGATCGGATTCGGCTCGTAGAGGACTGGGAGCTGCATGGCGGCGAAGTTCGCGTACGCCGTGAGCTTGGTGGAGCTCCGCGTGGTTGCCGTGATGAGCGCGGTCATCGTGCTGTTGTCGTAGCCCCCGACGTCGAAGCTGCCCGCAGGAGTGAGCAGCTCCTCGCCGGTGGGGTAGATGTCCGGCGCGTAGATCCAGCCGCCTCCCCACATGCAGAGCGCGGCGTAGCTCGCCGGACACAGAAAGCCGCAGTGAAACGAGCCGCAGCCCGACACCTGCACCCTGATGCCGACCGCGTTCCAGTCGACCGTCTCGGTCGCCAGCGTGACGTCCAGGGCGGGTGAGCCGTTGGGGGCCGCGAACTGGAGCTGGAGCGCGTAGTTGCGAGCGATGCCCTTGCCGCACTGGCTCGCCGAGGATCCCGGACGGACACAGGCCAGCGCCCCAAGGCGCTTGTTCAGCTTCCAGCCGTGGGCCGCCATGAGCGATCTGGCCCTGGGCGGGCTGAACGGATAGGGGTTGGGCACCTTGCCTGCGACTGAAGAGGGCGTGTTCGGCGGCAGCGGGCTGACGGTGGGCCACGCGTAGTTCTTGTAGATCTGCTTGACGATCTGTGGCTGGTTGATGGCGAGCTGCAGCGCCTGGCGGACGTAGAGCTGGGCCACCACGGCGCGTGTGGCGGGACTCGTGGCGTTGAAGCTGAACGGCGCGTAGTTGAAGGACCACGGCGATCCGGCCTCGAGGACGTAGCGACCCGCGAGCTGCTTCACGTTCTTGCCCTCCTTGCCGGGAGCCGGCGCGCTGCCGGGCAGCACGCTCGGATCGACGTAGCCGACCTGGAGGAGGTGCGTGAACAGCCCGTTCTCCTCGGCGGTGGACGTCGTGTAGGCCCGCTCGACGATCTTGGCGAGCAGCGGGTGCTGCGGACCGCCGTAGGCAGGATTGGGGGCGAACGTGGCGTCACCGGCAGCGTCGAACGCAGACAGACGCCACGGCCCGTCGACCACGCCCCAGAGTGCGTTGGTGTAGGTAGTGGTGTCAGCGCTCTGGGCGGCAAGGAAGTGCTCGGCCGCGATGCACGACGTGGTTGCCGTGGCCGAGCCGTAGGCAGCGGTGGCGCATCCGGCGGAGCCGTCGCTAGCCGCGAGCGAGGTCTTGTCCCACGCCTCGGGGAACGGGGTGATCTCCGAGAGGTAGTTCCCGAGGATCCACTTCGGCCCGACGGTCCGGTCGAAGTGCAGGACGACAGTGCTGCCCGCGAGCCCGCCCGGATACGACACGCTCGAGAGCTCGTCGGGGATGCCGAAGCCCGCGGCGTAGCCGCAGTACGAAGCGGGATCCGCTCGATACAGATTCAGGAAGAACGCAACGGACTCCGCGTTGACAACCTGGCCATCTGAGAACTTCCAACCCTTCAGCGACACGGTGACCGTCGTGTCACCGCTGCTGAACACAGGCGCTCTGGCGAGCGAGAGCGGGTACTGCACCGCCGGCGAGGAGCCGAGACCGAACCAGTAGAGCGGTCGGTACATGAGCTGTTGGAACTGCACGGTGTTCGAGACGGAGAAGTTCGCGCAGCTCAGGTACGGGAAGATCGAGTCCGGAGCCGCACTCGGCTGCTCGGCGACCGTGAGCGTCCCTGACGCGTGGCGCGCGGTCGCCGCTCCGCTGGCACTGCTCGCCGCGAGCCCCATAGCGAGCAGTCCGGCCAGAAGCCCGGCAGTTGCGCTGCGCCGCATCCTCATGCTTCCCCCTGTGAGGTCTCGGGGCTCGAATCTGTTGCGCTGACGGCCGATGCCCCAAGAGTTCGAGTCATTTGTACCACGAGTGCACCCAAAAAAGTACTCGCGGATGAGGCATTTGACATCAGCTCACCTCCGACCGCGTCAGCAGATCGAGATCTTCACCGCGACGGTCTTCTTGGTGCGCTCACCTCGGGGGAAACTCGATCGAGCACTCGTGGAGCGTCACTTCGCCGGTCTGGCGTCCTTACAGGCCGGAGTCGCGGTCGCCCGACGTAGCCTTGGTCAGTGCCACGGGGGGCGGGCAGGATTGCGATCACGCTCGCGTTCGTGCTCGTCGTGGTTGGTGTCAGCACCGTCGCGCTGCACCCCTTCGTCGCTCGCTCCACGGGAGCGAGGCCCGCGACGACCACCGCGCTGCCTCGGACCACGACCTCGAGTACGACGACGACGACCCCGGCGGGCGTGCTGCCCCAGACGACAGTGCTCCCGCCCGCGCGGAACCCCGGACTCACCTTGCGCATGACGGCGCTCCTTCGTGCCGTTGCGACGGGACAGCCGAGGCTCGCCTACGGGGCATTCTTCCCGATTGGGGCGTACGTCCAGACCAAGACCGGCTCGAACAATGCCGAGGACTGGCACGTCCGGCTGCTCGGGCACTTCGATGAGGACGTGGCCACGCTCCATGCCGAGCTCGGGGCGCACCATGAGGCGCCGCGGCTCATTGGCTACTCAGTGGACGACCCCGCTGCAGTCTGGGTGGTCCCTGGCGTCGAGGAGAACAAGGGTCCCTACTGGCGTGTCTACGACACCACGGTCACCTATGCGATCGGACGGCAGCAAGGCTCGTTCACGGTGACGACGATGATCTCCTGGCGAGGTTCGTGGTATGTCGTGCATCTGATCGGCTTCAACAGCTGAGCTCGGCGCACGCTCGCTAATCGACGGGCCAGGGCACCCGCGCATCGGTGCGAGGAACCGTGCCCGGCGGCACCGTGCGTTGGCACACCTCGCGGTTTCCCTGGGGGCGACGCACATCGGAAGGCACTCGATGCTACGGTCCCGTCCTCATTTCATTCAGGGTCTCTCTATCGGTGAAGCGATAGTCCGATCAGGTCTGATCGGTCGTGATCAGAAAGGTCGGAGATGAACCCAAGAGACCCACGCCCATTGCAGTCCGTCGGACGTCACCAGTGGATCAGGCCGCTCCTCAGCGTCGTGGGATGCGCCAGTCTGATCGCGGGAGCGGGCTCGCTCATCGCATCGAGCAGCGCATCTGCGGCGGGCAACCAGTGCGCGACAAGCGCGAAGATTGTCGCACGCACCGGACATGGTTTCGTCATGTGGAACGGCAAGGAGACCAAGGGGGTCGCAACGAAGTTCACTGGGACGGTGCTGACCTATGGCACGCACTTCTATGAGCTCCACAACGAAGGCGTAAAGATCACCTTTGGCGGCGACACCTACACGCTCGGGGGAAATGCGGTCTTCGATCTCGGGTGTTCCGCACTGGCCGTGGGCCAAAGGGCCATCGAGCCAAGGATCAACATGCTCACGGGCAGCGCAACCGTGAAGACGACCCACGCTCACGAGGGCTCGATCTCCACCGAAGAGGGACTCTTTGGTCAGGTCCCACAGTCCGCTGCAATGTCCTACTTCGTGGTCCGTCAGCTCCATCAGCACTCGGCCCTGTCACTGCAGGAGAAGGTCAACTGGTTCGAGAACTATGCCAACCAGCCGATCGGCATGACCAATGTCAAGACGCTGACGAGCGTCTTGGAGAACGTGACGCCATACGTCGGCACGAAGATCGGCAAGTGTCGCCACGTGCATTCGGCAAAACTCGTCACCACGTCTTCGTGGGGCCACGGGACCGCCGTCTACCACTTCTAGACCAAGCGGCCCTAGAAAAGCCGAACCTGCGGGACATGAGGTCGTTCGGGACTCATTGTTGGAGGTTGGAGTCGAAGTCCTCATTATCTCCTCAATGTCCATTTGCACGAAACCGGCGGGTTCTCCTCTTTGAAGAGAACCTACGTAGAGAACCAGCTCGTCAACTCACCTATGCAGCTCTCAACGTCACCGACCTGAGTCGAATCGTTGCTGGCTCTCGTGATAATCGAGCACTCGCGACGTGCCCGGTGCCCTGAGGCGTGATCCACACCACGTTGACGTGCTCTCCTGATTCACTCGCCGAGATTCGCTCCCTGAGCGAGGCGGCAGATGTGAGACCAGTGCCGCCGACAGACGTAATCGTGTCGCCCGCGGCAAGCCCGACACGGGCCGCTGCAGAGCCGGCAAATGTTCCGCCGACCGACACGCCCATTGTTCTCCCCGGGGCGAACGAGCCCACGATGACGCCAAGGAAGCCCTTAGTTCCAGAACCTGGCAGTGAGCGCCGAACGCCCGTGGTCGCGGTGTCGCTCCTGGACTGACCTGGCGCGAATTCGCTCAGCTTGACTGCGTGCTCGACGTCGCTCATGGCTTGATGCTCCTTGGGTAGCTTGGTGGGCTCAGCCTGCAGGCGGCGCGTCAAGTCTGGTGGTGTATGCCCTAAGCATTTCTGAAGATCTCAGAGCAGATTCCGAGGATCTCACCCTTGAGAGCAATCTCACTGCGGCGTCATTTGCCCTTGAGCCGGCACGTGCCCCCTTGGTTCAGCAGGGCCACGCCCTGTGTGCGGCGACAGTGACAAGCACGTCGTGATCGCAAGTGCGGTGAGCCCTCATCCAGATCAGTCGCCTTGCACTCACACGTGATGACTTCGATGGAGTGCACGGATTGGCACCGGTGTCGCGGTGTGCGAACTCCGGCAAGCACCCAGTGCTGACGGACCGTGAACGATCATCGTTGATCGGCGGTATACAGAGCACACGGCCAGGGCGGTGCCTTGGAGCTACCGCGAAACCACAGGAGGGACTTCATGCAGTCGAGTCATACATTGAAGCGTCTTAGGATCGGCATCGGGATCGGCGTCCTCTGCGCCTCGGCCGGGGTGCTCAGCGCGATTCCCGCCGCCTCGGCGGGTGCTGCTCCCGCTCGAGTTGTCTCGCATACCGGGAAGTCTGCCGTTGTGGTGAAGATCTCGAAGTCTCGCGGAGGCTTCCATAACGTGCTCACCACCACCAAGGGTGTGGGTGCGACTCTCTACACGGCCAAGAGCTGCACGGGTAGCTGTCTTGGCTTTTGGCCGCCGCTTCTCATGCCCAAGGGCACAACCATCCCCCTAGGCCCGAAGGGATTCACCGGACTTGGCACGATCAAACTCGGGAAGCGCCTGCAGGTCACCTACAAGAAGCACCGGCTCTACACGTTTTCCGGCGACTCCGGCTCGAGCGTGACCGGCAATGGTGTCTCCGGATTCACGGTTATCAAGAACGCCTGAGGATCGCTGGTTGGGTCGTCGCACGGGCCGGGCCGGCCCGTGCGCGTCCCGTCAGCACCATGGCTCACACGAGCCCCACTCATGAGCGTGACTTGTGCGGACCCACCTCCTGGGACGACGAGCGGCGAGATGTTGCACAGATGTCCGGCAGGGCCGTGGCGCCCGCCGATTGCCTCGACCATGTTCATCGCCATGCACCCATTGCCGACGCACTGGTCCGTCGATGAACAGGGAGCTCGAAGTCGCGAGCAATGAGTTCGATCGTGACGATCCCCAACCGCATCGCCTACAGGGTCTTCGCGTCGGTCACGGTGTCGCTTGCTGGAACGCACGCGCGTTGCTCGACGAGACTCACGCCGACGTGACCGCGCCGCGTGCGTACTGGGCGCTCGCTGGGTGTTAGGAAACTTAACAAGCCTCTTCTCGCGCAGATGTCATTGACGGAGTTGCGGCCGTATGTTGGACTCCCGTCACCAGCGGTGACCCGCGTCCACCGAACGCGAGCCCGGCTGGTTCAGGTACTCGGCGCCCATTCAGCAGCGCTGAGAAAGAGGGGGAAAATGAGAATCAAGCAAAAGCTTGCGATTGGCATGTCCGCGGGCCTCGCGCTCGGCGCAATGGCCGTCGGAACCGCAGCTGCTGTCTCGGGCTTGTCGGGGTCAAGGTACGCCACACCCGTGTCGTACTCGATGATCTTCGGCAGCTCGGGCAACATTGCGTCATCGGCCGGCAAGCCTGGAAGCGTCGGCTCCATACTGCCCGGACAGTGTGAGCTCTACGGAGTCGGGGACTTCATCGGGTCGACGCCCTGCCCCACACTTCTGAGCACTCCCTATGAGCTGACCGAGACCCCGATCACTGCGACCAAGGGAACGATCACCTACTTCTCGGTCACGACGACGAATCCGGCGCCTGCCGCCGGCGGGAATCGGATCAACTTCTCGATTCGTCTGTGCGAGAACGCGGCCCTCAACTGCAACACTCCTGGTGGTGGCATCACGGTTGCTCGATGCACGCCGCTGCCTGGCTCCAATACCTGCAGCTGGATCGGCAAGGTTCAGTTCGCGCAGTGGCAGCCCAGTGGTCCGTTCGCGTGCCTGGCCGCCGGCGTTGGAATCTGCCACGGCAAGGACCCCGGGGTCCGCGACGAGGGCCTGATCGACATCGTCGCATCGCGAGGATGCGGGTCGACGTGCCCGAATGGCACCTATGACCCAGGTCACGTCTCGTGGAGCGTGGCATACATCAGGTAGTGAGCCGTTGTCCGTTGTTCCCCCTCCCGCCCCGCAGGGCGGGAGGGGGAACAAGGAAACCTCCAGCGGGGGAACACGACCTGTCCAGACGGGACCAACAGCAACAGGGATGGTGGGGCACGTCGTGGCGACCTGGGCTGCGCCAAGATCGACGATGACCAGTGCGCCAGATGGTGCTCGTGGGTATGCAACACGAGATCGAACTCACGAGCACTGACTTCGATTGCAGCTCCTTATCGATCGTGCCGCCACGGTTGTCTCAGCCCGTCGGCGTGGACAGCACCCGGAGCGAGGTGGATGCCCTCGCGCCCAGGTACTCGCGGCTGCCGGAGTACGTCACCTCGACGAGGTGGGCGCCGGCCGACAGCCGGAGTCGGAACGAGCACGAGGCGCCACCGGCCCTGACCCCCGACACACAGAGGCGACTGCGGCCTGACGCGAAGCGCACCTCGCCGGATGCCTGGTTGGGAAGCCCCCATGCACGCAGCGTCATGACGGCAAGCACTGGTGCGGTGCGGGGTGACGGCGACGCGCGGAGCGAGGTAGGCGCGCGTGTGACGAGCAGCGGGACCGCGGCTTCGGACCCCCCGCTCGCCTGACTCCCCGAATAGGTCGCCAGCACCTCGTGGCGTCCCGGCACCTTGAGTCGCGTCGCGCAGGACGCGTGGCCGAGCATCACGCGCGCGCTCTGACATCCAGGCAGCACGGCCCCGTCGAGCGCGAAGAGCACCATGCCGCTCGTTGGCGGCGGCGAGATCACCGCGCGAAGCAGGATCCGCTTCCCGAAGACCGGCCTGGGCCGCGCCAGGAGCGTGACGGCCGAGGCATGCACTGGTCGTACCGCGCTCGACGCCGCTGAGCGGACGCCGGTGCCGCTGCGGTTCGTCGCTCGGACGACGAAGTCATATGACCGGCCATCGACGAGCCCTCGGACCGAGCATGTTGGCTGGATGTCTTGTGCGACCACGCTGCATGTCTGTCTGCCCGGGAGCGCGGTCGCGGTGTAGGAGCGGACCGCGACGCCGCCGTCCTTGGAGGGTGGGAGCCACGACACCATGGCCCGCCCGTCGGCTGCGACCGCTGCGACGTCCTGGGGCGGGCCGGGACGCTGTGGGCGAGGGTCGATCGGAGGGGCAGGTCGCTGCGCGGTGCGGTCCGGGCCCGACGAGACGGGCTCGAAGCGCATGGCGTCGACGGCGACGTAGGTCCCGACGCCCGAGGAGCTCGCAGTGCCGAGCCGCACGACGAGCCGGGCCGCCGCCGTCGAGCGAAAGACCCCCAAGGGGACCCAGGCGTTGCGGTAGGGCTCCTGGTTGACAACGACCTTGTGACCGCCTCGCGCGTCGACGACCACGTAGGTGACGACCGCATCGGCGAACGCCGCCGGGACGTACGCGGCGACGGCGTAGTGACCGGGAGCCAGGCCAGGGCGCCACGTCGCATGGCTGGCTGTCCGCGACTCGCTCGACGGTGCCCAGAGCTCGTCGCCCTCCACGCCGCCTGGCGCACCCGAGCGCCATGCCGAACCGGTGGCGCTGAAGCCGCGCCCGCACGGCCCGACTTCGCCCCGCGAGTACGCGGCTGGACACTCCGCGGGATCGCGCCACACCACTGCGGGAGCCGCCACGGACGCGACAGGTGAGGTGTCCCAGTCGGCCCCCCGGCCGTAGTGGCCCGCTGCCCAGCTCGAGCGCCAGATCGCCCTCGCCGTGGCGCTCGGTGGCGCGGACCCGGCCAGGTCCCGGGCGACCAGCGGATAGCCGTAGGCCGAGTTCTCGAGGTTCCTCGCCACCTCGGATGCAGCGAGGACCACCGAGCGATACGAACCAAGCCCGCTCCCGCCACCCGAGCCCAATCCGTTGTTGAGCGGATTGTCCCTGTTCCACCACCTCGACGTCGGCTCTTCGGCTCGCAGCCATTGGGTCAGTACGGTCGTGTTGTTGACGCTCGCAGGCCAGCCACCGTCTGCCAGCACCTGCCGCGCGAAGTCATAGTTGGTGGAGAGTCCCGCAGCGACGCGCAACGGGGAGCCCGTCCCCTGTGCCGCGGGAGCGAGCGCCAACGCACCAAGCGCCAGCACTGAAGCGGCGACGACGACTAAGACGGGACGAGATGCGTCCCGGAGTGACTTCCTCACGCCCTACCTCCGGTCGCACCACGCTAGCCCTGTGACCCGCCGTGCCGAGGGCGGGACGATTCGAGGAACTTCCTCAGGCAGTCACTGGACACTCAGCCGGGACTTCGGATCTGACGGGGCTAGTGGCGCACGACTGTCCGACGTGCGAGACGCTGATCCAGGTGCGGATCGTTGTCGGCGTGGTCCCCAACGGGCAGCAATGCGTCGGTTGAATACCCACCGTTGATGCGTGCCGCGACGTGCGAGCGGAGATCTGTCCAAGCGCCAACCTCCTGCAGCGAGGTCCACCTTCAGCAATGGAGAGCGTTTGGCGGCGGCCCAAGTGGCCCCGTCATGGATCTCGAGCCGTTGGCTGAGCTCGGTCGTCGGCCAGGAAGCTGGAGAACGGTCTAGGTATCCAAGGCGTCGCGCGCACCTCATTCAGGAATGGCTACAGATTGGGCCGCCTAGGTGTACACCTAGGGGCCGCGAGACTCGAGAATCCCGAGATCACGAGCGGCGTACCTGCAGTGCTCCCACTCCTCGTTGAGGATCACGCCCAGGCACGACAGCACGGTTGCCGGGTCGTCCGGCTGCGGCGGGGAGCCGTCGCTCGGACCAGCAAGTGGCCGTCCGAGCTCGTCAGGCGTCAACGACGAGAGTGTCAAGGCGACGGCATCCATCCGTCCTCGTCGCACCGCCAGCACCTCGTCAAGCGTGGGATCCGCAGCTGGCTCGAGACCGATGCGCTCGGGCTCGGTCAGGAAGGAGCCGGCGAGGCCGAAGCGATGGTACGGGCGGGGCTTGCCGAGGATCATCACGTTGAGCCAGCAGTCCGTCGCCAAGATGAGGTGCCGGAGCGTCTCGACGAAGCTCCACTCGCCGTCGACCCGTTCGTGCAGCAACGGCTCATCGAGCCGACGCGCCTGCTCGAGCGTCGAGGCCCACAGGTCCTCGATCATCGCCCACGCCCCGGCCAAGCCCTTCGGATCCGTTGCGCGAAGGGCGCGGCGCTCGGGGAACTGCCGGTCCAGCTCGGCCTCGACGAGCGGCGCGATCTCGATGCCGTTCACGCGCATGCCGTGTATGTCGCCCGAGAAGTCTGCCTCTCGCAGCCACGCGTCCGTGATCCGCGTGCCCTGGAAGTTCGGGGCGTGAAGGCGCGCCCTCGAGAAGTCCGCATCCTCGAGCCGGGTGCCGGCGAAGCTCCGTTCCGCGTCCTGTGTCATCGTCGCCCTCCCGGGGGCATATTGGCGTCCGAGGTGTGACAGGCGCAAGGAAGTCGGGCCGGGAAGGACGGCGCCTGACGGTTCATGGTATCCAGCACGAGGCCCGAAGCCCTGGCTGAAGGGTGACGGTCGCCGCATCGCAGGTCCCCGAACCGGTGCCGAAAAGCGTGACTGGGATACTTCCAAAGCCACGTCGCCTGCGTCGCCGTCACGGGCGGTGCTGAAACGCGTGACCGTGCGAGGAAGCCATCTGCAGGGTCGTTACGACGGTGCAGCTCGAATGCCAGCAAGTGCCCCGTTCACAGGACGGGGCCTGAAGCCGATGGTCGAGCATCTTCGCGTCGATCGACGCCGAGATGCCGCTGTGGAGCATCAGTTCCGGTTGGTCTTGCTACAGATGGTTCTAAACCCGCGATCCGGTATCTTCGAGACGTCCGGCGTGAAGGACTGGCGTTTCGCGGGGAAGTACCACTCGACTGCCCTGTACACCCGATGCCCGTAGCAGATCCCTGGCATGAATGCGACGACAATTGCGTGACCCCGCCCGCAACTTGTCCCGCATAAGCAGCCCACGTTTGAGTAGCAGGGTCCATTTCCACCGCTGGGTGGGTCGTAGTTCTGTTCGCCGTGCCCGATCGCCTCGGCACCGCCCCAGCTCTTCCACGTGATGTACACAGCGGAATCAGTCGTGCCATTGACGGTTGCGTTTCCCACGGTCTGACCTCCGGTTTCGGGGCCGTTGACGTCAATGATTGCTTGGGGGCACAGATCACCTTCGCCCCACGTGAACACGTTGGGCGCCTGAGGCGGCGGCCACCCAAGAGTGACAGCGCGCCCGGAGCCGCCGCTCTTGCATGCAGCTGGCTGGGTGGATATGGGAGATCGGCCCTTTGACGACTGCGTGGGCGCAGTGGAGCCGCAAGCAGTGAGGCATACGGAGGCAACGAGGCACACGCCGAAGACGAGGCCCCGAGTCCTCATGCTGCAACGTTAGGCATGATCTCGGAAACCTCGTAGTGGTACGCGGACGCCGCGGTAGAGGCGTGCAGCCTGACGAGCAAACGACCTGACATCGAAACGGACGCGGACGGTCCAGTGGCTGCCGCGCAGTGGTCAACCTGCTCCCAGGTGGGGTTCATGAATTAGGTGACGTTCGGGCCCGGCGAATCCAGAAGATCCCCATCGTCACGCCGAGGATCGCCGAGCTGAAGCAGAGCCACAGACCCCACCCGACCAAGAAGGAGAGACCCGAGCTACCGCCGTACGAGTAGCGAATGTCGATGACGTTGTAGGTGGCGACGACGAATGCGGCGGCCAAGAGTGACACGGCAACGACCCGCGCTTCGCTCCTTGACCTTGCAACAGCAAGCAGTACGAAGAGCACCGAGATGGCGGCCAGGGCAAGCGTCATCCACCCCGGGCCTCGCCAGCTCTCTATGCCCTGGCTGAAGGGCAGGTGGAGGTTGAGGTCGGAATAGGTTGCAACTCTGCGTGGTTGCAGCACGCTCCACGTCCCGAATGAGCCAACGCCGACCAGAGCGGAAATCGCGACAAGTACGGCTCCGAATCGCAGATCATTGGAATTCACGAGCCGGGGCGCCTCACCAGAGCGCTGAGACACACTGCCTGTCGACTCGATCATGGATTCACCAAACCTGTCCGAGTGCTCGGCGCTCAAAGGAGAGAACCTACGTCACCGTTGAGGACGTGAAGTGATGGTTCAGGTCTGGGGAGCGTTCGAAGGCGCGTGCGTGCTCTGTAGCGCAACAGGGAACCCGCGAACTGCAGCAGGACAGATCGAAGTCATCGGCGATGAGTTCGACGAGACTCGCAGCGCGTGGCGAATTCTGGCGCAGGGGACACGGCTGAAGACTGTCGCGTCCCTGGCATGAATGGATGCGCGAGCCAGGCACGAGGAGGATTGAGTTCCCGAGTCAGTGGTCCTATGTTGATTGGGGACCGACTGGAACTATTCGTCGCTGGACATGATCGCGGAGGGGGAGTCCATGCAAGCCTCACGTGGCGCCAGGCTGGCCGTAGCGAGCCTGCTGGCGACTGGCGTGCTGTTGGGTGCATCGCAGAGCGCATCGTCGGGCGCACCCAACAAGTTGCACATCTGCTCATTGGCGACTGGACTCAAGGCCGGTCTGCATGGATCACAGGGCGGCGGCGGCACGCTCTTCTACTGGATCATCTATGTGAACTCGGGGTCGTCAGCCTGTGTCCTGCAAGGCATCCCCGGTGCTCAGCCAGCTGATGGGCTGAATCATGTCCCGGTTGGTCCACCCTCCGGAGTAGAGCACTCCACCGGTCGTGGCGGCCACGTCGTCCTCGCCGCGAAGGGTGGCACGGCGAACACCGTCTACTCGATGTCCCCGCCGTTCACGCCGCCAGTGAATTGTCATCAGAAGCCAACGAGTGGCGTGATGCTGCACTTCGCCGGGGTCCGTGCGTTCTTTGTTGGTCTGCATCTGAAGGGTGTCGAAGCGGATGTCTGTACGACGCGTCGAACGACGATGATCGATGGTGTTGAGAGGGGCTTGAGCGGGGGACCGTGACGCCTCTGGCGTTCCCGCGAGCTCAGCCGCGATGACTTCGACGGCACAGTGCGGTTCCCTCCATTGAGGTTCACGATGTGTCTCGCACCATGATTGATCTCTAGCCAGAGATGTCACCGCTCTCGACATGGCATTGCACAGAGCAGGTGCGAACCCTTCCGACACCGATCATTTGACGGGAGTCGGAGCTGCATGCGAGCGAAGCTCACTTCTTCCATGCTGGTGGGTGCCCGCCGCGCTCCATCGGTAGGATTGGGCGCCAACGAGCATGGATGGGGAGGCGACCGAGAAGTGCAACGACAACCCTTCACCTCTGGGTCGCTCGTCCGCGCGCGCTGGTTGGTGTGTCGCACCGCCGTTGCGTGCTCGGTTGCGGCGGTCTTCGCCGTGGTTCTGCCTGGACCGGCGTCCGCAGCCGGCGCGCCGCCCCCGGTCGCATGGCGTGAGGCGGCCAAGCTGGCGACGATGCCAATCTTCGAGCCCACCTCGCTGTTCGGCATCAGTCCCACGACCCCGTACGTCTCTGTCACCCCGCCCATGACGGCCCCCCGATGCCAGTTCCTCTTCACGAGCTACGCCCACGGCTTGCATCGGCTGGCTGTGAGCGAGGTGCTCAACTATCGGGAGTGCGGCAACCTGGGCGACGTCAAGGTCGTGAAGCGCGTGCGCGTCGGCGCTGCGGTCGCAACGATTTACGCCTGCGGGACCTGCACGAGGGCCGTCCCGATCGAGATCACGTGGACCGCGAGAGGTACCTTCATCGACCTCAACTGGTCGTCGATGACGCTCAACCACGTCATTGACGTCGCCCGAGGCATGAAGCTGGTGCCCCGTCCGCCGACGATCTCCCCGGGCACTGCGAGCGGGGCTGACCAGACGTCTGACGCAAGCTACGTGCTCGCCCACAACCCGTACTGCACGGGCTATCCGTCCTGCTCGCTCGTGTTCCAGCAGACGACAGACGGCCAAGGTCACCCACTCATCGCCGTCGACTTGCTTGCGGTGGGGGCCACTGCGTGCGGGGGCTTCGGCATCACGTACTTCTTCGACGGGACGACGTTCCTCACCTCCACGAACGCGCTCCAGCCGAAGGCGGGCGTCTGGGCGGGTTCGAGGCCCGTATGGGTGGCGGGGTCGGGCGAGTTTGGCGTCAACTTCCCTGTCTCGTCGTCGAGCAGCGGCCCGTGCTCCGACTACGGGGACCTGGGCGTGGACACGTTCATCTACAAGTGGAACGGCGCCGGCATGGCCGTCGCCTACGGCCAGAAGCCAAGAGCGCCAGCCGTCCTCCACTAGCTGGCACGCCGTGCTGAGCTGCACCGATGCCAACCCTGCGGCTGTGGGGTTACGGCTCGATGTCCTGGTGTCGCGGCACGACGACGACGGTGGGCCGATGCTCGTCATACGAGAATCCGCCGGGGGCGCGCTGTGGTGGTCGGCGAGGCGCCACCGGTCCTGAGGGCAGATGCCGACGGGGCCCCGACCAAGGTGCCGGCGGAGCGAGCAACCGATCGGCTAGGCGATAGGCGATCCTCTCGTAGTTGACCCGCCAGCCCACGAAGTCCGGCCACGCCTCTTCGGCCGTGCGCTCGAGTGGGAATCCAGCCTCCCGCAGGGCGTCGACTGCGTCAGAGAACTCCGCGTACGTCAGCTCGATCGGGCCCTCGGGGCTCGGGTCGGCATCAATCTGCCAGCCCAGCGTCCGGGCGATGCGATTCAACGCCGTGAAGCCCATGCGCAGGCACAGCCTCGCCTGCGACGACGCGCTGCTCGGCGCGAGCGCAAGGTGCATGGCGGCACCGTCGAGGACGGCCAGCATCCCCACCAACCATGAGAACCAGGGCTCCGGCGAACGGAACAGCAGCAAGACGGGATAGGTGGTGTGGCTCTCGGCCAGGTCGGCTGCCCACGCTTCCCATGCGGCGTAGAAGTCGGGAAGCGTGTCGGAGATGCCGACGAGCTGGTGTCGGATCAGGACCTCGGGCCCCCACGCGGGGACACCGGCGCGGCTCTCGAGCAGGGCCACCAACCCTTCGCGACGGTTGAATGCCCCATAGAGGGCTGGCAGGTAGGCGATCTGCATTGCCACCACCACGACCCAGATCGCACCGGCGGCGATGTCGACGGCGGAGTTCTGGGACCCCCCGGCGTGGACCGCGCCGACCGTGAAGAGCGATGCGGTCGACTGGAGCAGCGCGTCGCCGAAGTTGACGGTCGTCGGGTACAGCATGAGCGCGAACCCGACGATGAAGCCCCCCGCCCACAACAGGAGCTGAGCCACCAGCGCGACCGGGCCAGTCGGGGCGAGGACGACATCTTTTGCCTCATAGGTCCGGGCCAGGCGAGACAGCGCAAGGAACGAGAGACGAGTCATCCGGTTGACGACCACGGACACCCGCTCGAAGCCCCGCGGGCTTCGAGGTAGCACCATGGTGAACAGGACGCTGGCTGCGGTGACCAGGACCAGCACGACCCCGATGGTGAAGAAAAACCCGTCCACGCCTGCCCCTTCGATTCTGGTCCGAGTCCGCTGCCTCAGTCGTCAGCGTTGAGCGCGCCGAATCCGATTCGCCCTTTGGCACTTTGCTCGATGATGCACGCCGGTCTAGCTCCAAGTCTCAAGGGCGCGCGCAAAGCTCGTGGCCATCGTCACTTCGGGTCGAGTCGCATCCGATGCAATCATCGAATTATGGCCTCCAGCGATGAGATCGCAAATGATCCACGGCGGTTCGACCACGGCAATGGAGTGCCAAGCCTCTCAGGCTTAGGGGGTGAACAGCTTCCAGTGCCCTTCGGAGACGACGTCGACGGTGCCGTCGATCACTCGTATGGCGGTCTGATCGTCAATCGCGTACGCCGGCCCCGGCAGGCCGGCCGCCCACTTCTCTGCGTCGGCCATGGAGTTCTGCGGCATGTCCTCGTGATCCAGGTGCGGAAAAATCCCGAAATCAACCATGCCCAGCGCTGCATCGCCACCGCTGGGCGGCTTCCACTGGACCACGTCTTCTCCGATGTGGGGGGTCATCACCATGCTCCCGCCGCTGAATCCCGCGTAGACCGCGTGCAGCGACGGCAAGAGGTCCGCCAGTCCGGACTGGCGCATCCAGTGGCACAGATACAAGGCATCGCCGCCTTGCACGAGCAGGGCGTCAGTCTCCTGGACCAGAGGGACCCATTGCTCTTCATCGATGCTGGGCAACGCAGTGAGCTCCAATACTCCCAAGGACTTCCAACCCAGTTCGCACATGGGAGTGGAGGCTCGCCCGGTGATGAACCGCCATGCCGAGCCAGGTCCGCCCATGGCGTACGTCGCGGTGGGAATGATGAGCGCATCGGACTCAGTGATCGGCTTGCCCAAGAGGTCGACCAGCGCGTCGTGGATGCTCGCGTTCTTGATGCCAGCCGAGGTGAGGAGAAGCTTCATGCTGGAACCGTTCCCTCTGGATCCACGAGTGACCTCAGGTAGTCCTCCATCTTGTCCCAGCTGTCTTCCTGGCCGTCGGTCGTGGTCATGTGGTCACGGCCAGCTTGGTCGCGGAACGCGAGGTTCATCTTCACCTTCGTCACTCCGTCACTCTCGTGCAGGTCTACGGTCTCGACCGCCTCTGCATCCGGCCAACCTTCGAACAGCCACGTGTCGACGATCCGGGTCGGCCGCTCGATCTCCAGGTAGGTTCCACGAAACGAGCACTCGGTTCCGTCGGGGGTCACGAAGACCATGTGGTACTTCCCCCCGACGCGCAAGTCGATCGAGCACACCGTCATCTTGTCCTCGAATGGAGCGAACCAGTTGCGCACATGCTCCGGCTTCGTCAATGCGTCGAAGACGAGTTCGATCGGAGCGTCGAACTCTCGAGTGGTGACAATCTCGAGATCACTCGGAAATTCGATGACTGCCGATCCGTGCCGATTCCGTGTCACTGAAGCGCTCCTTGTTGTCGTTGTAGCTCTTTCAGGTAGTCATCCACTCGATCCAGCCGGTCGTTCAACGCGCGCTCGTAGTTGGCCAACCACTCGTGCAACGGCTCGAGGTGCGCAGGCTCCAGGCGGTACAGCCGGCGACGACCTTCCTTTCGGCACCTGACGAGTCCCACCTCTCGGAGCACCCGCAAGTGCTTTGAGACCTGGGGCTGGGACATCGAGAGGCCGTCCACGATCGCACCGACCGCCTTCTCGCCGGTGATCAGCGCGTCCAGGACTTCGCGACGGTGCGCATCGCCAATGGCGTTGAAGACGTCCGACGTCGTCGAAGAGCGGGCCACGGCACCAATATATGCCGAGATCGACATGTGTCAAGCGGCAACAGGCTCGATGCCGCCGACCAGGCTTGCACGGGACCTGTGAGCCGCTAGAGTTAACCATCGTGTTAAGTGTTGTGCCGGAGCGGACCAGCGAGGAACTCGACCTGCTCTTTGGTGCGCTCGCCGACGCCACCCGCCGGGGCATCGTTGAGCAGCTCGCCGTCGGTGAGGCGACGGTCACGGAGCTCGCAGCCCCCTTCTCCATCAGCCTCCCGGCGATCTCCCGGCACTTAAAGGTGCTCGAGCGCGCGTCGATCATCACCCGAAGCCAACAAGGCAGGTGGCGCAGTGCGCGACTCTCCCCGACGTCGCTCGCGAGCGCGGCGACGTGGCTCTTGCTGCACGAGCGGCTCTGGGCCGAGAGAGTCGACCGGCTCGACGAGCACCTCGCTCGACGCATCTCAGAGCAGCCGACGACGCTGACCGAATCCGAATCCGAATCCGAATCCCAAGACCGAAGCCAAGAGAGGTAGGCCATGACCACGACGAACTCACAGCTCGCCCTGACGCGCATCGTCAACGCGCCGCGCGAGCGCGTCTACCAGGCGTTCACGGACCCTGATCAGTTCGCGGCGTGGTGGGGCCCGTTCGGCAACTCACTGCCCCGCGGCGAAGTCGAGTTCGATGTGCGCGCCGGCGGCTATCTGCGGTGGTCGGAGGTCTTTCCAGACAAACCTGCCACTTGGACTCACGGCCGCATCGACCTCACCGACGTCGTCGACGGCGAGCTGCTCGATGGCGTCATGCACATCACTGGCGAGCTGCCGGGAGGCTTCGAGCCGTTCGAGACGAGAATGCGAGTCGAGTTCCACGACGAGGTCGACGGACGGACTCGACTCGAGATCCGCCAGTGGCTCCCCGAGAGCCACGTGTCGCCCAGCGAGGGGGGTTGGGGCGAAGCGCTCAGCAAACTGGACGCCTTGCTCGCCGCCTGATCGTGGTCGCAGCGCGCAACGCCTGACCTGAGACGCGGAAGGAGTCAAGAGATGATGCTGCGGGAGTCCGCTTGCTGGCTTCGACTAGGCGGCGAAAACGCCGAGGTCCTCGAAGTGCCTGGCAAGCACGGCGGTGCCCGTCGCGGAACTGCGGCCGAGATGGTTCAGGATCGTCGCGTAGACGCTGCGAAAGTCCACGGTCGGTACCAGTGCGTCGTCGAGTCGCGCCTTCGGTGCGCTCAGCGGCGCCTCGCCGTAGAGTCCGCCGCGCACTGCGCCGCCGACGATGTCCACGCCTGCCTGGCCGTGGTCACAGCCCGCCGAGCCGTTTGCCGTCTGCTGGCGACCGAACTCGTTCGTCGCGTAGACGAAGACGTCATTCGCGCGGGGGCCCAGCCCCGACGATATGGGGCCGAATTGAGTCATATGCAGAGATCCATGGTTGTCCGTATGTCCGGGTCAGAAGGAGTGGTGTGTCCACAAATGTCCGCAGCAGATCGCTGGCATCCGGTCGTCAGCTGCTCTGACGGCCCAGCGCCACCTGCAAGTCACGGTGAAGGCACCTCGCCGCAGAGTGCGCTCTCGCGACGTGATCACTTGCGAAGGATGCGGCATCAACTGAGGTTCGGGTCGCCGGCCGCAGCTGTCGTAGCATCGTTTCCAACGAAGTTGGCGATCGCGAGTGGGGAAACCTCGTGACCAGCCACAATGGCCGAGCAGGAGGGGAGTTGTTAATGCGAGTTCACACTTCGAAGTTGCGCCACATGGGCATCGCAGTTGCGGTGCTGTCTGTCGTGGCGCCCATCGCGCTGCTTGGCCCTGGCGATGCCTCGGCGTCGTCAGTCGTGCGAACTACTGCGACCACGCGATCCTCGACGCCGAAAGTCGGCATTTGCAAGTCGTCGATCACGCTTTGCGCACTCAAGGTGCTCGCTCCCGCAGGTGGCACCGAGGGTGTGTACCTGAAGCAGGTCGGCGGATCGGTCCTGGCGAGCTGGAATCCCTCCTACCCCTTCGAGCCTGCCAGCAGCATCAAGGCAGTCATCGCGCTGTACGCGCTCACGCAGGTCATGGGCGGCGCACTGGCCATGACGACGCCGATTCCGGAGATCAGCACCGCAGGAGGGACCGAGGACTGCCCTCCGGCAACGATTGTGGGCACCGAGCCGCTGGGCACTGCACTCCAACAGATGCTCCAGGTGTCCGACAACAATCGAACACGCGAGCTGATGCAGTACTTCGGTGTCGGCGCCCTCAACACCTTTGTCACGTCACTTGGAATGACGAGCACGCACTTCCAGACGTCCCTCCTCACTCCGGGGTTCAACGTCATCGGGTGCGACAGCTACCCGGGCAGCGCACTCCCCCCTTCCCTCGATGGCAACACGATGTCGCTCTCGGACCTCGGCATCCTCTGGTCAAAGATCGCCGCTCTGCCGGCCCCGTTCTCGAGCGCCTTCTATGCACTTGCAGCCGGACGCGAGATGTCCAACAGCATGGGCTACGACTTCACTGGGATCTGGCCCGGCGTCGTGAAGCTCGTGCGCGCCGTCGCGCCGACAGGTATGAGCTCGGCTCTAGTCACGTCATTTATCGATCACTCCCAGGTGAGCGTCAAGGGAGGCAGTTACGAGTGGCACATCTGCCAGTCCGGTGCAAAGTGTGAGCGCGCGTGGGCGAGCTTTGCCTTTGTGGCGTACTTTCCCTCGTGCGCCCGTGCCTCTTTGAGGCAGACGGAGTACGTGGGGAGTGACTTCGTCTCGGCGTCCGACACGGCATACGCGAGCACTCCCGTCGCGTACAACGTCACCGGTCCAGCCATCATGGCGCTGCTCAGGAGCCCGGTGACCAGCGCGATGAAGAACTGGAAGCTGTGTGCTCCGAAGCAGCTCCCCGTGCTAGTCGTCCACGGATCGACGATGAGATCCTCGAGGACAGTTGGTGTCGGGGCCACCCTGGCGACGATTACGGACACTGCGTCATCCGACACTGCAGCAGACATGGTGGCCACGATCTCTTGGGGAGACGGCACGAGATCGGTCGCCACTATCAGTGGCGGAAGGGGCACGTTCCAGGTGCACGGCTGGCACTCGTTCCCAACCGGCGGTGTTCACACATTGACGATAATTGTGAAGAGCGAGGCGACCGGAGTTTCGACATTGGGGTACACGAGGCTCGAGGTCGCATAGGCGATGGTGATGCGCCACTCGTGATGGCCGGACTGCGAGAACGGATCGCGCTGGGGCGCCTGGATAGTGAAGACCCGTCCAGCTCACGAAGCAATCCGGATACGGCGCGTGGCTCACTCGCTGACCCGCACGATGTGGAGCGACACCCGCACGGCTGTTTCATCGTCAGATCACGAAGAAGCCCACCGCGATGAGAGCAAGAACTACGGCGATGGCCATCACCGCACCCTGGTTGGAGTGGATGGACTTATGCCCCACCCACCCGCCTCCCTGACGGGCCGAGCTCAGTCCGATGCGGCGATGCAGTGCGCCGAATCCGAGGATGAAGGAACCTAGACCAAGAACTGTCGCGAACACGCCGAAGCCGATTTGTACTTCACCTTGAACGCCAGAGGCTGAGATGTCGTGCGCGACGGAGGGGTTGGCCGGAAGGTAAGAAACGGTCACGGTCTCTCCGGTGCTGACCTGACTGCCGGAAGTGGGTCCGGAGAATGTGTACGACGCCCCACTCGGTGTTTCGAATCTGATCGTTGGCGTCCAGTTGGGCGAACACCCATATCGGCCGCAGGTCTCGCCAGTCGCAACCGACACGATCGTGCCCGTGGTCGCCGTCCCACCGGCAATGGGCTGCACAGCAGCCCATTCGTTGTAGCCACCCACAAGAAAGAAGATTCCGATCGCCACGAACACAAGGTTGAGAATGTGGACAAATGCTCGATTGGCCGGTCGGTGGTGCCATCGCCCATCGCCGAGTTGAGATTGAGGTGGCTGGTTCTGGTCGGAGAGGCTCATCGGTCGAAGATTACTAACGGTGCAGTCGAGCCCCATTGCCGCCCTCGGTACCTTCGGCATTTGGCCTCTCGGACCGACGGCGATCTCGAATGCCCGATCGCATGACTGGGTGGCGACCCACCTCGGGTGCTTCGTCACGGAATGGGACGTGCGGTCAGCGACCTGAAGTAGTCGCCCATTGGAGGATCGGTTCGACGATTGGTGACGCAGTGGTCGAGATCACGATCCATGAGTTCGTTGGCAACCGGAATCAAGCCATGTCTTACGCTCGCAGGAGCAAGCAGCGATCGCTACGTGTGCGGGACCTCCATCAGTCGCGTGTCACTAGCAGGGCTTCGCCAAGTCTCGATCGTGACGCCCGCCCCTTGTGAGGGGTCGCAGGTCGGTCGAACATTGCCTCACGCATCTAGGAGCGCATCGGTCAACTGGTCTCGATGCGTGATGCCGAGCTTCGCGAATGCGGCATAGAGGTGACTCTCTACGGTTCGAACCGACACCGACAGGTCCGTGGCGATCTGGGCGTTCGTGTTGCCATCGGCAGCGAGCGTCGCCGTCTCTCGTTCGCGACGACTCAAGGGCACGCGAGCCGTTGCCCAGCTCAGCGGTTCGGTCGTCGCCCCCTCGCACTGCCGGGCGAGGGCTCGCGAGCGTCGAGCAGCTTCTGTGGCTCTGGCTGGCAGTGCCTCGCGCTTGCGTGCAGCGGAGACCCAGGCCCAGAGTTCGGCAGCTAGGAGCGAGCATCCGATGGCCTCGAAGGACTCAGCGGCGACGTGAAGTCGCGCGGTGTCGTCACCAAGAATGGCGTCCGCGTGCGCACTGATCGCCGCTGCCCAGGGTCCGTCGACATGGCTCGTGACCTCGAGCGTGCGTTCGGCGGCGCGGTGCTCCGCGAGCCGGAGCAGGTCATGGAGCGCGAGCATCTCGAATGCGCGTTGGCCCCGCGACGCGGCGGCGTCGGCTGCACACCACAACTTGGCAATTGCCTCAGAGGTTCGTCCGCACTGGGCGTCAACCCACGCCAGCGCTCGCTGCTCGTCGGCCTCGAACGCGATGATCTCTGTGGGCGCGTAGCTGCGGAGCTCCTCAACGAGTGCTCGAGCTGCCTCGTGCTGCCCCAGGAGGGCGTGGGCTTCCGCTGCGAGAGCGAGGCACCATCTCGCGGGCACGACCGGATACTCCCGGATGGTGACGGCAGCGTCGTTCAGCAGCCGAGCCGCGGTCGCGGGTCGGCCCTGGGCGAGCGCCAGGCGGCCGAGGTAGACGTTGGCCTGCGAGCGGATACCAGATGTGCCGTTGGGAATTGTGGAGAGTGCGAGCTCCATGAGCTCTCGGGCCCCGTCGGCGTGCCCAGCGAGGAAGAGTGCGGACGTGCGCATCGTGACGACCCACGCGGGCGCACGAGGCATCCGATCCTGGAGCCGCAATGCTGGCTCGAAGGCCTGCTCGCTCATCGCTAGCGCCTGATCGATCTGTCCGGCCATCACCAGGCTGATGCCAACGGACGTCAGCGCGCGAATGCGGACGGACTCGTCGTCGACCGAGGCGAGCGCGGCCGCGCCAAGTTCGGCGGCCTCGCCGAAGCGAGCACCGAACGCGAGCAGCGTGGCTCGATGGGCTCTCAGCAGTGCCTTGACCGCCGGCTCGATCACGGCCTCCTCGGCGGTGCAGAGGATTGCGAGTGCGTCATTGACGCGCCCGAGCGCGTAGCCGACCACCAAGACGAGCGCGTCGGCGAGCTGCGCTCGGTCCTGGTCGGTCGGTTCACTCCCGACGAGCGCTGCCAGGACTGTCTCCGCTTCCGCAAGGCGGTGCTGGCCGAGGAGTGCCTGTCCCAGCTGGAGCCCGGCGCTGAACCCACCCCCTTCGGCCCCGGATGACCGGGCAAGCCGCTCGGCCAGGACGTGATCCGTGAGCGTGTTCGCGGTCCTGGCTGCGCTGGCCAGCAGGGCGGGATCGGCCGGCTCACCAGCGGCCTCTCGACAGAGGGCGACTTCGAGCCGGTCGCCATAACGGCGAAGCCCGAACTCGGTGCGATGGTCTGCAACGTCGTGATGGATGCTGCGACGAAGTGCCACGGGCAAGGAACCCCGGAGCACTTCGCCGAACAGGGGGTGGCCAAGCCGGAGCTCGGTTCGGCGTCGGCTCGTGTCAACTGCGACGAGTCCTCGCCGTTCGAGACCGGCGACGGATGCGCCAGGGACAAAGCGCTGCGCGGAGGTGATGCTCAGCGGCTCTGCGATGCAGAGCACGTCGAGGAGGGATCGCTCCGGGGCAGTGAGCGCTCCAAGTCGGGCCGCGACGGTCTCCTTAAGACGAGGGGCATCACCGAGCGCACCGCTCCAGCGCCACACGCCGTGGTTGGACAGGAGGGTGCCCGCGTCGAGGGCGTCACTTATGAGCTCCCGGGCGAACAAGACGTTGCCCTCGGTCACCGACCACAGCTGGTCGAGTGTGGTGTCCATCGTTGGTCCATCGAGCGCTGCTTCCACGAGGTTGTTGAACTCGACGCGCGAGATCGCTTGGAGCTCGAGGCGCTCGAGGATCCCGTCGCGGTGGAGCGCCGTGATCGCGTCGGGAGCTGGCTCGCCAGTTCGCAGCGTGAGCAGCGCCGTGGTTGCCCCGGCAGTGACGAGATAGTGAACGAGCGCGGCCGAGAACGAGTCGAGCAGGTGCGCGTCGTCCACGGCGAGGAGGACCGGACGACCCTCAGCCCGTCGGAGCACGTTGCGCTCGATGACCCCGAGCAGGTCCACCTGGTCGACGGTCTCGAGGTGCTCGGGGAGGAGCCGTGCAGTGGCACCGAACGGGATGGGGCGCGCAGATTCCGTGGCGGTGAGGAGCTCAACGTGGCAGCTCGTGGTTGCCCTGAGGACCTCTCGCATGAGGCGGGACTTGCCGACACCTGCCCGTCCGGACAGGAGGACCCCCCGTCGCTGTGCGTCGTCGATCAGATCGGCGAGGAAGGCCTGTTCCTCGCGTCGGCCCACCATGGGCCAGGCCTCCATGCCTTCATTCTGCCGGAGTTCGCAGTGCAGGTCAGTAGCCCGTACTGAGGTGTCGATCGGCGGCATCGGTCACGATCGTGACGATGGACGAACATTCCTTTGACTCGCTTCCACGCGCCTACCGCATTGGACTGCGGATGCGTGCCCTGGGAGCCGACAATGCCCTGATCGCCGAGTGCCTCGACATCGACGCTGATGCCGTCGCGACGTTGCTGGAGATCGGCCTGCGCAAGCTCGATGGCGTCGAGCAGCGTCGACCGCTGGACGACGGGAGCACGGCCCGGGGCACCCTTGAGTGCTGATCGACGCCCAGCAGAGGCGGGCCGGCGGGACACCCCAGGCGTGGCCCCGCAGAAATCAGTAGCCGGTACTGAGAAGAGATGGGGAGGAGATTCGTACCATCACCTCACCAGGACCCGTCCGTCGGGACCACGGCAGACAGGGGTCAGAATGTCATCCGCACGGAGCTTCGAGTGCCTACCTAGGGATGCCGGCAAACAGCAGGCTGGTCTCTGGTTCTCTCGCCTTGCCCGCACCGCGCTTCTGTGCACGGCTGCGCTGTCGCTCATGACGCTTGGCGTGTCCTCGCTCGCTGCGACCTCGGCACTTGCAGCCACAGGCGGCGGTCCGGTGTACGGATGGGGTGCGGAGGCCACCGGCGCGTCGGGCAACGTCCTCACGCCCCAAAAGGTCGCACTGCCAGCGGGAGTCACAGCGACCGACGTCGCCGCCAGCGGCGACATCTCCGCGGCGGTGGGATCCGACGGGCTGGTGTATCTCTGGGGCGCTGCGAGCGGCGGGGTGCCCGGCGGGGGCCCGACGTATCCCGTCTCAGTGGCGTTGCCTGCTGGTGTGCGTGCGACGGCTGTCGCGGCTGGCTTTAGCTTTGTGCTGGCGCTTGGCGTCGACGGCAACGTCTACGCGTGGGGAGTCGACGGCGTGGGAGAGCTGGGCACGGGCAGTCCCAACACCGACGAGAACGCGCCGACCAAGGTGCTGCTGCCAGCCGGACAGATCACCGCCATTGCTGCGGGCGGCGACCAGGGTCTCGCGTTGACATCGGCGGGCGACGCCTATGGATGGGGTGGCGACTACTACGGGCAGGTCGGCGACGGCGCCGATCACAAGCCGAGCGGCATCAGCACTCCGACGTTGGTCGATCTCAGCGGCATCAGCGCACTCTCGGCCGATACCAACGTGAGCATGGCGCTGACCAGCGGCGGTGAGGTCTACGCATGGGGGCTGGACTCCAACGACCAGATCGGACCCAACTGCACACCCGCTGATGCATTCGACTACTGCTCCACGCCAACCCAGGTCATCGGGGGCGCCTCAGCAATCGCCGCAGGCCAAAACGCTGGACTGGCGCTCGTCGGCGGAGAGGTCTTCTCCTGGGGTGCCAACGATGTGGGCGAATTGGGACGGGACATTGGGGGACAGCCGGGCTCGGCCACCCCCGGTGAAGTGCCGCTCGCCGTTGCCGCAACGGCCATCGCAGAGGGCGGCGCGCACGGCGCGGTCATCGGGTCAGACGGCAACGTGTACTCCTGGGGTGCGAACGGTCAGGGCGAGGTCGGCGACGGCACCCAATCAGAGCGTGACCTGCCCGTGCTGACGGCATTGCCAGCGCTGGCGGCCGGAACCGTGCCCCGCACGATCGTCGCCAGCACGTATGAGACCCTGCTGGCAACGGGCCCTGCGCCCGCCGTGGTCCCCGGCGCACCGACGGGTCCCGTCGCAGTGGCCCGAGATGGCGCAGCAGCACTCAGTTGGGAAGCACCGGCGAGCGACGGCGGCGAACCCATCTCTGGCTACACCGTGACGGTGACCGACACCACGACTGCTGCGAGCACCTTCGACGCCTGTCCTGACGCTGATATCGACAGCTCGACGAGTTGCGTGGTCTCAGGTCTCACCAATGGCCACAGCTATGTCTTCGAGGTGGCGGCGATCAACGCTGTCGGCACCGGGCCCGTCTCCGGGCCCTCGGAGCCGGTGATCCCGGCGACGGTCCCGGCTGCGCCTACAGGTGTGCATGCCTCCCCTGGCAATCGCACGGCGACGCTCAGTTGGACGCCGCCAGCGAGCAGCGTCGGCGGGGCGATCACCGGCTACACGGTCACGTGGCACAACTCGACGGCACACACGATGCACGCAGACGCATGCTCAGGCTCGGACAACAGCACCTTGTCGTCGTGCATCGTCTCGGGACTCACCAACGGCAATCGCTACAGCTTTCAGGTCGCCGCGATCAACGGCATTGGCGTGGGGCAGTTCTCCACGTCGTCGCCGTCGGTGACCCCCGCCACGGTTCCCTCAGCGCCACGGGGCCTGAGTGCCAGGGCCGGCAGTCGCTCGGTTCGCCTCAAGTGGACGGCCCCAGCGCGCAACGGCGGCAGTCCGATCACCGGCTACGTCGTCAGCGTGCACAACGTGACGACCGGCAAGACGCTCACTCGCACCTGCCCAAGCTCGAACACCAAGTCGACGACTTGCACGATCAAGCGGCTCATCGATCGGGACAAGTACACCTTCAAGGTGGCAGCCACCAATGCGCTTGGCACCGGGAAGTTCACGGCTGCCACGAGCAGCGTGACGCCGTCGCATTGAGTCTGGGAGTGAGGCTGGGCGTGGCGACTAGCGACTGGCGGCTCGGCGTCACCTGCCCTCTGCTCCACGACCTTCGACTGGTCGGCACCAGCGAGCAAGCCCGGCAGCTCCGTCACTCGCGGCGGCACAAGCTCGCGGACACCGGCGGCACAGCAGCCGGCCGGACAACGTCCGTCATTCATCGGGCACAAACATGACCAGCATGAGGCTGGAACCGTCTCGACCTGCTAGTGATTGCACTTCGGACGAGCAAACAGGGGAGTGCCGAATGTCAGTTCAGCGAGATGAGCCGGGTCGCCGGCGAGCGACTTGGATAGCGGTTGGGCTCGCGGCTGGACTGGTCCTGGCACCAGGCGCCGCTGTTGCCGCTGTCATCGCTTCAACGCACCTGGTCGGGAGCAACGGGGTCATGGTCGCCGCGTCCAAGCAAGGCCAGCTTCTCGCCACCTCCAACGACGCCGCGGCAACCCGCACGTTCATGTCGCCGACGCTGCATCCCGGATACGGGTGTACCAAGATCTACACCGCCCCCGCGGGACACTCCTTTATCTTGCAGCAAGTCACCTTCGACGTCTCGGCTGCAGCTACCTCTGCGGGCTTCGCCATCACCACCGCCGCTTCGTGCGCGACACTGAACACCGCCGGGTCGCTCAGTGGACTGGGCTCGACGACGATCTCCCTGGGTGCCGGTCTCGTGATCGCGGCCGGTCACAGCCTCTACGGGGAGGCCATCGGGAACATCACGCTGAACGACTTCGGCCTCGGCTATCTCGTACCTTCGGCTCAGGCGCCAACGACGACGCCAGGTTGACTCCCGGGAGACCTAGGAGTGCTGGCGTGCGTGTCAATCACCTGCAGACACCGCTGGTAGCGAATACGCCTTTGCCGTGAGCATCGACGGACCAGATAGGGACCGAGAACCTGCCTAGGTCGCGAAGATGCCGAGATCCTCGAAGTGCCTGCCCAGCACGTGGTTGCTCGTCGCGGCGCTCCGTCCGAGATGGTTCAAGATCGTGGCGTAGACGCTGCGGAAGTCCACGGTCGGCACGAGCGCGTCATCGAGTCGCGCCTTCGGCGCGGTCGCCGGTGCGTGCCCGTAGAGTCCGCCGTGCACGCCGCCGCCGACGATGATGTCCACGCCCGCCTGGCCGTGGTCGCAGCCCGCCGAGCCGTTGGCAGTCTGCTGGCGGCCGAACTCGCTCGTCGCGTAGACGAAGACGTCCTTCGAGCGGGGGCCAGCGCCGATGACGTTGAAGAACTCCCCAAGCGCCGCATCGAGCTGGCCCAAGAGGGCGGGCTGGGCGGTGTCCTCATCGCCGTGGGTGTCAAAGCCGCCGATCGTGACCACGTAGGTCTGGCTCGGTATGCCCGCTTCGATCAGCATGGCGACCTGGGCGAGCTGCTGACCGACGTCGCTGCTGTCAAAGCCCGCCGCCACGGCGTCGCTTGACGCGGCGAACACCTTGGACTGGGCGTCGAACGTGTCCGCGATGGCCAGCTCGGCGGAGTGCGTCATCGTGCGGCGTGGGGCGCCGCCCCTGCCCATCGCACGCCATGCGGACAGCCAGCCTTCCTCCCATCGCCAGTCGACGTTGAAGTCGAAGTACGCGACCTGTGGCACGGTGAGCACTGGCGTCTTCGTCCCGACGAGCGCTGGATGAAGCCCACTGATGGAGACCGAGGCAAACGGGCTGCCGGCCGCCGCGAGGTCGTTGAACCGACCGAGCCAGCCGGTGTCGAAGGAGCCAGTGAAGTCCGCCACCTGGCGGTAGTGCATCGCGGCGAAGTGGGAGAACTCGTGCACCACGTTCTCACCGGTTCCGAGGACGAAGGCCACGTCCTGGTTGCTCGTCCACCTCGAGGCGAGCCAGGGCATGGACGGGTGCAGGCCATGCGACGCGTTGCCAAGCGGCAGGATGGCCGACTCTTGGATGGCGATCGACCCGTGCCCCTGGGCGACGTCGTAGTACCACAGGTCGTTCGGGTTGATCAGCATGTTGGTCGCGTCGCTGCCCCCCTGCATGTCGATCAGCACGAGGATCGGCGTGCCCAGTGCCAGGGGTCCCAGCGATCGGAGCGTGGCCGCCCCGGCCGCCTCTCCGAGCGGGGAGAACACGTCGAGCCCGAGGCGTGCACCCGCGACGGCAACCGTGACGAGTCCGCTGTGGGCGAGGAAGTGCCGCCGGGTGAGTGTCATGTCGCCGCCTCCTAGTTGACCAAGAACTCGGGTGAGACCAACACGAGCGCCAGGGTCCCCGCCGCACGGAAGCGGTCCCACGACCCGCTGGTCGTGTACGCGTGGAGCGCCCTGGCAGTGGTCGCCGACACGTCCGTAATGCCGCAGAGTCGCACCGCGGCCGCTGGCGCAGACTCGGGCGACTCTCGCAACCAGAGCTTGGCGGCAGTGCCCGAGGGCGACGCCGCGGTCGCCGCGGCGAAGTCCTGGACGATGCCGCCCCAGGTCATGTCGACCCCGGCGTTCAACCACGTCGTGCCCTGTGGCCAGCCAGCCACGTTGGGTGGGAAGTAGGGGTGCTGGTTCATGAAGGAGCTCATCTGCCAGCCGTAGTCAGACGACCCGAGGTGAAAGCCCAAGACACGTGCGCCGCTAGCGAGCAGCTCAACTGGGGACTTCACCCGAGATCCGATGGCCGCGGGAGCGAGGAACGCTGGAGAGTGCGCGATGGCGCTGACGACTGCCCGGACGTCGCCCGCGGGGCCCCACAGCGCGCCCAGGGACTTGAGCGTGACCACGTCGGGCGCGTGGCCCACGAGCTCCCGATACAGCCGCGCCGGGATGAAGTAGCGGTAGGCGGGGTGTCGGGACACCGCCGCGATGACCTGGGCAACACCCGCGTTGCCTTGGTTGACACCGAAGAAGTGCTTTCGGCCGTGGTCAAAGGACGCCGGATCGAATTTGATCTTTCCCGACGTCCAGTCGTAGGTGTAGCCCGTGAGCGCTCTGGCGACCTGGATGACGTCGTTCTGCGTGTAGTTGGGCCGCCTCGTCACGAGGTTGTTGAGCCCGAGCGAGAACAGCTCCATCAGCTCACGTGCATAGTTCTGGTTCGGATGGTCGGCGGAGTTCTGGTCCCCGTTGAGGTACTTCATCACCCCGGGAAGGACCGCCGTGTCGCGCAGCAGCTTGGTGTAGGACCCGAACGGGTTGACGCGGAGTCGTGTCAGGTGACCTCGGAGGTCTCCGAAGCCGACCGCGTCGGTGACGCCGACGACGACGATGCCCTGGAGGATCCACGCAAGACGTTCCTGGAGGGGGTTGGAAGAGGTGGCCATCAGGTCGAGCTGACGGCCCAAGTAGGGAGCCTGGTCCGCCCAGCTGTTGAGTGGCGGAAGTCGCCACTGCGCCGGAGTCGTCGGTCGTCGACGCAACAGCTCGTCGATCAGTGCCTTCGTCCCGATGGCGACCCCATGGTTGATGTCACCCTCGGTCGGGCCGAAGCCCAGTCGCCGCCAGATGTGTGCCACCTGACGCTCGGTCACCGTCCCCATGGCGCGCCTCCTGTCGACGGCAGCGCCCTGTGTGCCCGAGCGAAGTGCATCGCGGTGCACGACCCAGTGTCTGGCATCTCCGCCCCCTCCGTGTCGTCGCCGTTCGGTTGCCGCTTGTCGATTGCGTGACCTGGCCCGCACCGCCGCTGCGACCGGCCCCAAGTCCCAAGGCGTTCGAACCTATCGACCGCGAGGCACCGCGCGGCTCAACGTCGACGCGCATTTGGACCACATCTCAACCAACGATGGCGCGGTTTGACGTGCGCAACCTTGCGAGGAATACGGGGCTCGTGCACCAAGCGCGAAGGGTGCATCTCAAGATCCAATGGGCCGAGATGACCCGACGGTCGAAGAACAGAAGAGCGTCGAGCGCGAACAGAGCGGGCAGTACTGATCGGCAGATCAGCTCTGTGCGCCGGGCGGGGACTGCACTCTCTAGCGGCAGACGGCATCAAGAAACGCCCTCGCGTCCAGCCGCGAACGGAGCACGTGCACCGTCGCGTGAGACCTATACCGCATGATCTCGGAGCGTGCGTACTTGGGTTCTGAGCGGCGGTTGTGCCAAGTCCTCCCAACTCCGCCCCACTCGTCGCGCAAGCGTTGGTTGACCTAGTCCTCGCAGCCCTCCGGCATCTCGCCAACGGGCTTGCGAAGCCCTGCATGAACGCGCGACTGGTCGCGCAACTCGGTTGGCAGATCGTCCGTTCCTGAGACTTCCATCGCAACCGGGCACCAAAGCAGCGCACATCGCGTCGGACAGGTGCCTAGGTGGCCCTCCCGGCACCAAGAGTGTGTAGTGATCCGTCGACATCCGGGACGCTTCGTCGAACTGACCCGTGGCTATGTCGTAGGAATGTCCGTCAACGAGTTGCCCTGTGAGTTCACCATCCACAGGTGGGTGCCGTCGAACGCGATGCCCTCGGGGTCGACAAACCCATAGACGCCTCCTGAGAAGGTCTGGATCCAGCTTCCATCCACGGCGTTGAGCTCGGTCACCGACATCCCGGCTTGGTTTGTCTCCCAGAGGTGGGTGCCATCGAAGGCGACTCCGAAGGGAGCGTTGAACCCATACGAGCCGCCAGAGGGGGTTCTGACCCAGCTGCCGTCTGACGCGTTGAACTCCGTCATCGAGTCGCCCAAGTAGTTCGCCACCCACAGGTGTGTGCCATCGAAGGCGATTCCGAAGGGAGCGTTGAACCCGTACGAGCCACCAGAGAGGGTTCGGACCCATCCGCCGTTCGACGCGTTGAGCTCGGTCACCGAGTTGCCGGAGTGGTTCGTCACCCAGAGGTAGGTGCCGTCGAGGGCCAAGCCATACGGGGCGCTGAATCCGAAGGAGCCGTCCGAGAGGGTTCGGACCCATCCGCCGTTCGACGCGTTGAGCTCGGTCACCGAGTTGCCCCCATAGTTCGCCACCCAGAGGTGAGTACCGTCCGAGGCGATGCCGTAGGGGGTGCTGAACGCATAGGAGCCGCCCGAGAGGGTTCTGACCCAACTGCCATTGGACGCGTTGAGCTCGGTGACCGAGTTGTTGCCGACGTTCGTCACCCAGAGGTGGGTGCCGTCGAAGGCGATGCCGTTGGGCTGGTTGAAGCCGTAGGAGCCGCCTGAGAGGGTCCGGACCCAGCTGCCTCCGGATGCGTTGAGCTCCGTCACCGAGTTACCTCCATGATTCGTCACCCAGAGGTGGGTGCCGTCGAAGGCGATTCCGATGGGAGCATTGAACCCATAGGAGCCGCCCGAGTGGTTCCCTACCCCGAGCCAGCCGTTCCAGTTCAGGATGGCGACCTTGGAGATATCAATCGGGCTGCCTGGGGCTCCCCGTGGTCCAGCAGCACCTGTTGTTCCCCGCGGCCCGATGGCGTTCCAACTGACCGCTCTGTAGCCCGTCGCGCAGGTGTGCGATGCCGTCGAGACCTTTGACAGCGTGCCGTTCTTCAAGCACGCGTAGTAGGTCGTCGAGGGCGTACTCGCCCCGGCAGAGAGCATGGTGGTGGCGCTGCATGTGGCGAGCGTGCACGTGAGGCACAGTGCGGCAGTGACCGCCCAACGGGGCAGGGATACACGGGACATGATGACCTCCGAGCAGCGGTTCAGCGAGCGCATGAACCTCGCTACTGCGATCACGGTACCTCGCACCCCTCCCTCGGGCTTTCGACACTGCCCCACTCGAGATCTGCAAGCCCCCGTCAATGAAGTTCGAGCTGCCAAGACGGAAGCGATGAATATGCCGAAGACTTAAGTCAGGATGAGACCTGGCGGAAGGCGTGCCCGCCAGCACTTGACCCCAAAGTGCCCTTGATCAGGCAAGATGTGCGCCCCTCGGGATTCGAACCCGAAACCGGCGGACCCGAATTAAGTCGTATGCAGAGATCCGTGGCTATCCGTATGTCCTGGTCAGAAGGGGCGTCGTGTCCACCAATGTCCGTGGCAATACGCTCCTATTCGGTCTCCTGGCTGCTCAAGTGGCTGCAGAGTGAGGACCTCAGGGAGCTGGGACGACTGAAATTTGAACTGCACAGCGAGACGGTACGCGGATTCACTTCGAGGAACCAGAGATCGACTGCGCAAGCCGACGTGCACATGAGGTTGATCCGCGAATATGCATGCCGGCTTCACGTCTATCTCATGCCCCACCTCGAAGAGGGGCGTTGCGATCGATGGTTACGTCAATGGATTCGTTGGGGTAGAGGGTTGATTTCAATCACCCTCCCGAAAGATCGACCCAATAACGATCGCGATAGACAAGCGAGGCTGTCCGGGTTCGGACGAGTCCGGGGCCCTCGTGGGTGCGTCAGTGGCGTACCGGTGGTGACTGCGACCGGCAATGCATCTGATGCGCGCTTCACGAAATGCTGAAGCCGATTCCGCGTACCACGTGAGGTCCCATGAAGTACGGTTCGCCAATCGTGATCAAAGGGGACTCATGACCATCGTCGGACGCAAACGACTGCACCGTGCTCACGGCAGTGCGATCATCGCCGCTCTCGTATTCGCAGGTGCGATGACTGCCACCGTCGCCTTGCCGGGGATCTCAGAGGCGGGGGCATCTCTTCGCCCCCACGTCGTCCAGACCTTTACCTGGTCGGGCCTCGGCTCGACGACCAGCTGGTCGGACACGGGCAATTGGGTCGGTGGCGTCGCACCGACCGCGGGAGCGACCGTGAACCTCGTGTTCCCCGAGCTCGCGTGCTCGAGCCTTCCGTGTGGCTATCCGAGTTTCAACGACCTGACCGGCCTCACCGTCGCCAACCTGCAGCTGACCAATGGCAATTCCGTGGGCACGCAGTCCTACGACCTGACTGGCAAGTCGATCACGGTCGACAGCCTTTCGCTGAGCACGCCGGCAACGACACCGCCGCAGCAGGGTGTGTTCGCAAATATCGACGTGCCGATCGTGCTCGGCGTGAATCAGACGTGGTCGATCACGTCGACGGCGTACGCGGACCCGCAGTTCGGGTCGATCACCGGCGCTAAGTCGCTGAAGGTGTCGATGGGGGCTCCGGGCTCCTTCGTCCAGTTCAACAGGGCCGTCAACGTAGGTGCGCTCACGTTCAAGGGCGTCGTGGCCAACCACGGTGACAACGGCTCGGTCTATCTCGCGACCCCCTCTAGCACCCTCAACGTCAAGAGCGGCAAGCTCGTCACCTTGAACGACGTCGGATACTTCGTGATCCAGGCTTCAATGGGGCCAACGACCACGGTCGGCGCGGCGATCCAGCTTGGGCAGGGCGGCGGAACCGCTGGCACGATCGCACAGATGAAGTTCGTCGGCAACGCGATCTTCGACTCCAAGACCCCGATCGGTTTGTATTCACTCACGGTCCGCAAGGGCGTCAAGCCAGTAGCGGGCAGGGACTACGGGCAGATCAAGGTCACTGGCTCAGTGAAGCTCAACTCAGTCCCGATGACCTTCTACGCCAACTGCAACATTCCGCTTAACACGAAGTTCACCGTCGTCACGGCGGGTAGGGGTCTCAGCGGAACGCTTCACAACGTCAAGAATGGCGCGATCGTCGAGGCGTTCAGCGATGGGAGCCCGACGTGTTCGGGCAAGGCCGTCGAGCCCGACCTCAAGATCACCTACGACACCAAGCACGGCACGGTCACCGCGACCACAGTGAAGTAACAAAGGGCCAGCGGAGTCGACCTCTTGAGGTCGCCTTGACTCGCAAAAACCGAGGCTCTGGGAGCCTGGTCGTCGGCAGAGCCGGGGTGTGCTCACCCCAGTTCGGGCTCACCTCAGTGTCGAGGTGAGGCCCACGGCGTACGGCACCGGCACGAGGGTCGGCACTGCAGCGCCCAAGATGATTCAGTTGGACTGATCGCTTTCTGTGGCCGCCAGAGCGCAGAGATCGAGGAGCGGCATGCCAGGACGGCACCGACTGCGGTGGGCACTTGTGACTGCGGGTGTTCGGATTCGGTAGGCGCAATTGTGAAATCGCATTGAGCAAGAGTCCTGGCCTAATGCGCGTGAGGCTTGATTCAAGACGAGAACGGGGTATCCCTTCTGCCGGACATTCAAGTTCGTCCGGATACGTGCGAGCCAGGGCACCCTTGAGTACCGGGCCCTCAGGGGTTCCGTGCGCCCCGCGGGATTCAAACCCGAAACCTGGGTGATTAAGAGTGGCCTCACGGTCGTCCATTCATTGTCGTGCCGTCCATATGGCCTGCTCAGAAGGCTGGTTGGTCTGAGCAATGTCCCGTAATCTGGTGAATACTACCCCGTTGAGTAGCAACGTAGTAGCAGACGATCAGTACGATGGCACAGGTCCAGATTCAAAGCCACCGAGCGGGAAATTCCAGGTGATGGTTACTGGGGTGCTCGCGACCTCCCGCCCGTCGAAATTGAAACCAACCGCGACGCCAACGTAGGTGTTGGACTCGTATGGTTTGTGGAGGTCCTTGTAGGGAAACTGGAAGGTCAACAGCGCGAGACCATCGCGAAGTTGATTCGTTGCCACCTCGCCGCCTGCAGTCACCAACGCAATCCGCTTTACCGACGAGCCATAGTGAATCAGCGCCCAGCCTTGTGTGCTTGACAGATACACAGTGCCAACGAACTGCAATCGTCCCGTGAAACGTGACAAGGTTTGGTCGAAGGCCAATTGATTTGCCGAGCCATCTGAGTACGTGCACACGTTGAATCGCATCCCGTGATGAAAGATCGCCACGGCGGCATCGCCGACGATGGAAGTGAATTCCGGTGGCCTCGTCACGGGGAAAGTTGGTTCGGTGACAGGGAGTCTCGCCTGAGTGGCGGAGAGATAGCTCTCGCATTCGCTCGCAATCGTGGTTACCGAAAGCATCGAATCATGCCCACATGCCGTCAAGAGTGATCCGGCTGCGCCGAGGACCAGGACGGCGAGGGCGGCGTGATGCGTTTTCCGTTTCACACGTAGGAATCTAGAGCCGCGCCACTACTGCTCGTCGTCGCGTACACCGCTCACGTCGTCAACCCCTCGTCACACCTGACGACCAACTGCGCTTCCGAATCACCTTTGATGTCCTCTGTCCCCGCGCTATCACTGCTCTTGTGTCTTCTACTCCTCCTCAACTGTTTGTCTTGCCCACCAATCACCCCATGGACCCGCACCCCAGTCATACGAAGTGGGAGGAGAGAGGCGAGTTGCTTAGCGATTTCAGCGTCAACCAGGACCAACAGTCCCGCAGAGACCATAAGTGCCAAACCTCGAAAGTCTTTGGCCACTTGCGACCTCGACCCGAAGGAGTCCCGCAGCTACCTGATCCGCAAGCTCGCGTACCTCGAGGCATTCCTGGGCGGCATCGGTGGCCACTTCGCCACGCTCGCCACCTACCCGGGCAAGACCACCGTCGGGCTCACCCGAGTAACACCGCAGAGGCGCGCTTGGCACGCGACACGAATGGCAGTACGTTCCGAGGAGCGCCGCAGGATGTCGGTGCGGTCCGTCGCGACGCATGCCGCTGGCGGACACCGGGGAAAACGAGGTCCACATGCGTCGCCACCTTCCAGCACTGAGCACGCGCGGCGCAATCGCGACCGTTGCGGTCGCTGTCGCGCTCGCTGTGAGCACCGCGGGCATCGCAGCTGCGAGCTACACCGTCGGGGACCCGCAGCCCGAGCTCGCCCAGTTCCATGTCGGCGCGACGGGCGGGACAGGGACAGGGGCGGTCCTTTCCGACGGGACGCTCGTGCTCGCGTCGCCGTCGGCGAATGACGAGAGCATCAACGTCTGTGGTCTGCACCCCGGCAACCGTGCGTGTGCGTGGACCGCGGTGCTGCGTGCCTACGCAGGTGGGGCCAGCCCGGACACCTTCAGCGGCATCGTCGAGGTCGTCTGGACTGGGGGCACGGACGTCTCGATCGTCTCAGAGGACTGCTGTTACCTCCAGGTCGGCGGCTTTGATGGCGGCGCGGTCGTCTTCGACAGCACCAACGACGGACGGACGTTCACTGCGGAGATCCCCGCAGGAACGATCTCGAGCGTCGGCGCTGCGACCTACGCCGATGGACAGATCGTCGTCGGCGACCAAGAGATCAGCGGCTTCACCCAGCTCCAGGCATTCGCGCCTGACCCGGGCAGCCCGACGAGCGCCATCGCGTTGGTCGGTTTGGCCAACAGCTACGACACCTCGCTCACGACGTACAACAACGGCGTGCTCGTGGCCTCGGACAACCTGAATTACAGCACCGTCTATTTCGCCCACGAGGCCAGCGACTTCAGCTCGACGGGCTCGTATGCCTTGGTCGCCTCGTTCCCTGGCCTGGTGACGGGGATCTCGGGCTCTGCGCTGCTGACCGACCCGAGCAGCTCGCTTACAGGCGGCGAGCTCATCCGGTTCTTCAACGGCGCGTCGTTCGGCGGCGAGATCCATGTGCCGGACTACCACCTCGGCGACGACGGCTACTTCTCCTTGCAAGAGGTCGGCCGGACCGCCCACGTCTTTTTCGAGGGGCGCAGGGACAGCTACGACCTGCTCTCCGAGACCACGACGAGCGCGGGGCACTGGTCCCACCAAACCCAGTACGCCACTGCGATCGACGCAGAGAACCTGGCGCCTGTCCTCGGCCCGACGGGCGCGGGGCTCGTGTTCGAGAACGACGGTACGCCGCTTCTCGCACAGCCGATCCTCAACGCGCAGAGCGTGCACATCACCTTCGCGATCGCGCGGGTCAAGGTCGGGCACACCGCGGTCCTCCGCGGGTCGGTCGGGCCGCACCTCGCCGGACAGGTCGTGACCCTTGAGCGGGACGCCTCGGGCAAGTGGCACCCGATGAAGACAACCCACGAGTCCGCCTCGGGCGCGTTCGCGTTCTCCTTCGCGACGCCGGCGCACTCAGAGGCTGTCCGCGCGGTCGTCAGGGACAAGCCGGGCTACTACGAGTACGGCTACTCGAACGCGGCGACCCTGGTCGCGCTCGAGTAGCCCGCGGACATGGAAATAACAGCGTGAATTGAAGACGACTTCACGGCGGATGCAATCGACCCGATTCCAGAGGATGAGAAAGTGCCTCTGGAATCGGGTCTTCCGTGCGCCCCGCGGGATTCGAACCCGAAACCTGCGGACCCGAATTAAGTCATATGCGGAGATCCGTAGTTGTCCATATCTCCTGTTCAGGAGGGGTCGAGTGTCCACCAATGTCCGTGGCAAGTCGCTCGCATTTGGCCTCCTGGCTGTCAAAATGGCTACAGATTGGGGACCAAAGAGAACTGGGACAACTGGAGATTCAAGTTCACAGTGAGACTGTATCGCGGATCGACTTCGAGGTACCTGAGGTCGACTGAAGTCGGATTGAGGCTGAGCGTGTTTTGTCCTGGCCGGCCCACCAGCACCGGGAATGTCGGCCATGAGTTACGATCGATCGTCGGGTTGATGGGGTGCTCGGCGAGGGGGGATCCGTGGCATTTTGCCGGAGCTGTGGCAAGGCACTGCCTGCCGATGGTCTGTTCTGCGCGTCGTGTGGAGCAGAGGTAACGACCGCGCCGGTCGCCCAACCCGATACTTCAGAGGACATCGCAGGCACTCCTGCTACTTCAGCAGCCCCTGCAACGGCCGCAGCAGCTCCTCCGACAGTTCGGGCGCCCAGTCAGGCAGTTCCGAAGCCCTGGTATCGGGGAAAGGGCATCGTCATTGCCTCTGTTGTTACCGTGATCGCCATCATTGCAATTGCCGCATCGGCGGGTTCTAAACACACGCCCTCCGCTGCGGAGCAGACGACGACAACCACTCATCCGGTCACGACAACCACAAGGCCTCCGGCTACCACGACTTCCGAGCAAGTCACGACCACCACGGCACCTCCGCCCACCACAACCACCGTCCCACCTGTTCCCACCCTTACTCAGCAGCAACAGAGTGCAGTAGCGGAAGCCAACCAGTACCTGAGCACATCAGCTTTTTCGAAGCAAGGTCTCATTGACCAACTGGACTCGTCCTATGGTGGTGGATATTCGGTCCACGATGCGACCGTCGGCGTCGATAGTCTCAACGTGAGCTGGTACGCCGAGGCTGTGCAGTCGGCCGAGGAATATCTCAAAGTCAGCCCCTTCTCATGCACCAACCTGATCCAACAACTGGACTCGGCCTACGGTGGCAAGTTCACAGTCGCTCAGGCTACGTATGGAGCGAAAGGTGCAGGCGACTGCGGGTGAAGCTGATGAAACCCAGGACGAAACGCATCCAGATGTCTGCCCCGAAGGCAGGAAGCATGAGAAGAGCTGCGATGCTCCAACGTGGAATGCTTCGTTTCGACATGTGAGGTAATTCCATGTTCTCCGAGTTCTGTCCCGGAGAATCCTGAGTATTTCTCCCGGCTCTCCGCGTCAGGTTTGCTGGGTCGTCGGAATTGCCGTCAAAAGAACGGGATCGTTGCAGTCGGTGGCCTGCACGGACGATCCGCCTGAAGGTATGACCACCAGCGCCGCGGCGTGGTAGTTGTTCGAACTAAAGCTGCTCCAGACTACGTAGACACCTAGACCAGTCGTCAGTGTGCACCCAAATCCTGTGTGAGCCGTTTCGGCTGTAACAATCCAATCGCCCGCGGTGAGGGTCAGGGGAGCATTCGCTGCCGTCTGAGCACCGGGTCCTTGTGGTCCGGTTTTGCCTGGCGGTCCTTGAGGCCCCAGCGCGTCCCAGACGACCTTCTTGTGACCTGTCCCGCACACAGCCGAAGCATTCGACACCTTCGACAATGTGCCGCCTTTCAAGCACGCATAGAAGACCTTCGGCGTCGTTCCGGATGCTGCGGCTGAGACCGCGAGACCGGCACCGAAAGCTGGAATCGCGGTCAGAGCTGCGATTGCCCAGCGTGGAATCTTGTAGCTCGACATCAAGGAACCTCCAGTGAATTCAGATGATCGTGAGTCTCTCACCTCAACTCCTCTACGCCGTCCGCTGATCTGCCGCCCGGGTACCGTTCCGGGGTCGGCATCCAGCATTGACCCGGCTTGGCGGAAAGGGCGTTATCGGCACGACTTGGCTGTCACTTGGGGAGAGCGAACTCCAGGAGGATGCCCTCCGACGTCACACGCCAAGCCCGCGAAGGACTTCGAAAATGACGCCGCTCACGATAGCTACTTCGACCACGTGCGGCCAAGCGCTCCGGATTCGATCCAAAGCTGCCTTGATGACTCCCCTATTTGGTTCAGCAGCTCGAAGTTGGTTGGTCGCAGACTCTAGGTCCGCCTCGACATTCGATCGAGTGGATAGGTCGAGCGTGGTATCGAGTTCGAGCTCTCTTCTGATAGCCGCAACTGCGACCTCCAGCTTCGGAAGCAGCTCGGCGTCCGTTAGTACTAGCAATCCAAGGATGTGTGGCGCTCCGCGGCTCGCTCGGTCACGGATCACCGTCTCGGCCCTATCAACTCCTACCGAAGTGATCGAGACGTGTCCATCAAGGCCACCCATCGTCTCGAAATTGCACGAGCCGCGCTCAACGATGTATTGACCGATTGCAAAGATCTCGCCGTCAGGGATCCCCGAAGCAGCGGCAATTTCGCGATGCGTGGTCCACCGCATCAAATCGCCGTCAGACAAGTCGTAGAGGGCAACGAGGTAGTCGTCCCGCTGGTGCTGTTTGTCCTCGACGGTTGCCATGGCTAAAGCGTCACCAGAGAGAATCTGGCATGCGGCGTGCCCGCGGCGTGAATGCCGTTGTAGTACCGGCTGGCTCTCTTGAATGCCTCGCGAACCCGTTCCTCCGTCGTCCTTCCTTTTTGAACCCTTGTGAGCAACGCTGCATAGAAGGCCATATCGAACGCGGTCAGGTTCGCGGGGGTCACGTCATCCTCCGAGGCGATAAGGACACGGCACCCAGCTTCCTTGAGTGCCTCCTGCCACTCATCACTTTGCAAACTGCAGCCGGTGGACACCACGATGGACGGAACGTTCGCCGAGTTGCCCTTCGCCAGAACCTTGACTCGCTCAGCCGTTACCAAGGACTTGCCGTTTCCAGCTTTCAGGGTCGTGGCGTCGGCGTGAGCGATCAGGTGAAGAATGTCGCCAGGATCTGAGAGTGCTGCATAGAAGTCCTTGCTGGTGTAGGCACGGACGAGGCTGGCATTTGCTCGAGGAACCGCCCGACCCCAATCGGTCTGGTTCCGGTAAAGGCCGAGTGAGTTGACGAGGAAGAGCGCTTCCATCTCGCTCATGAGATCAAACATGCCCCCACAACTCAGAATGCGAATCTCAAGTGTTTGCTTCGACATTGAATCTCCAGACTTGAGTAGGTGCGGCTGCCACAGCTACTGCTCAGGGCCAGCGGCCATGCACATTGCCTTCAACCTCGCCTATAGGCGTGTTGCAATGTCGACGCTTCGAATTGCTCGTATTGCTCCCGACAGATGGCCACCTCTAACGCGACCACGACTCCGTTGCAAGCACCTCGAGCTCGGCCCACCAAACGCTGTGGTCGCTAGCTCGCAGTCCAAAGCGAGTGACGGCATGAGTAGCGCATGTAACGACGAGAGCTTGGCGTGCCCTTGACAACATGACGTGGAGCGTCCTCCTCTCCTCCATCAGGCTGTCCGGGTCAGATGCTCGAAAGTCCGGGACAAGTCCCTGCTCCAGCCCAACGACTACGACTACATCGAACTCCTGTCCCTTTCCCACATGCGCGTTTAGGAGGTGGATGCCCGCTCGAACTGGACCATCGATCCGCTCGAGGCGGCGGCACGCCTGTACCGCCTCGCGGAGGGTCGCACCCCGCGAAATGCTCTGAGCTAGCTCTTCAATCGCCCCCTCGATCTCGCCCCTGGTGTCGATGTCCCATGGCTCGGCCGCTGACAGGCATGACTCCCTGAGAGCAGCTAGCTGGTCACCGGCGTTGTCGGCAGAACTCAGGGACACTTCAAGATTCATGTACAGGAGCTCAACGACTTCGGCGTCATGGGTTGGAACTGTCCAGTCTTCGTAAGGCACGCCACGAGCTTGAAAATGATCCCGCAGCTGACTTAGGCGACTCGATCGGCGGCTGACGATTCCAACGGTTACAGCATGTCCTTCCTGTACAAGGGAACTGACCTGCTCTACCAACACCTCAGCCTCGTCTACAGGACTTCTCGATACAAGGCTCGCAATGAATTCGCGCGATCCTGTGTCTGAACGTGCGCAGATGAGGCGGGGCGAACCGAGAGACTCTCCAAAGTGATTCACAGCCGTCAGAACGATGGCGCTCGATCGATGGCACGAAGTCAGCTCGATGGTCTCGACTGCCTCCGACCTGATCGCTGTGATTACTCTGGCGGCGTCTGCTCCCGCGAAGGTGTAGATGCCTTGGGCTGGATCGCCCGCGTAACTGGCGCGACCCGAGGCCACCTTCTGCACCAGCTGGTATTGATCCCAGGATAGATCTTGCACCTCATCAACCAAGACCACGGCGAAGTGAGCCTCGTACAGTGCGGCGACTTCGGGGTCGTCTAAGGCACGAAGACCAAGACGCAACAGGTCGTTGAAGTCGATACGGTTCTCCGCTTCAAGCAAGCTTTGAAAGTGAGTGACTCGATCGTCCTCAAGATCATTGAGTCGAGATCGAACCTCATCATCCGAGATGCCCCCGGATTTCAGGGCGCGCATCGCACTTTCAAAGGACGCCGAGTTCTGCCAGGTGACGCCGACTGCAGCGGTTGCTCGCCGGTACCATATACGGTCGGGCAGGACCACTTCGGCTGTATTGATTCCGATGCGGGCGCCGTGGGCCTGAATTACGCGAGCCGCGAATCCGTGAAAGTTCATAACGTCAGCGGAAGTTTTCCATCCGACGCCGACGGCCGACCGAAGGCGCGTCGCCAAGTTCGCCTTCGCCTTATTGGAGAAGGTGAGAGCTAGAGCCTTCTGCGGCTGGCGAATGTCAGCGCGCCTGACGAGATGAGCGACACGAGCGGCGAGTGCCTCAGTCTTGCCGCAGCCGGCTGGAGCTATGCAGAACACAGGCTGCATAGGAAAGTCCGCAAAGCGCTCTTGCTCGGGAGTGAGGCGAACGCCCATGGTCTATGGAGACACCAAAAGAGCTGCCAACTCAGGCATGAGAGCTGAGTCACTCGCCGTCATGCCGAGCGCGATTGCGAGCGCGCACCGGACCTTACGCTTCTTGTGGCGACAGAATTGGGCGAGGGCTGACTGGGTGATTGGACTAGGACTTGGTGTACTGGTTGCCCTTCGAATCGACGGTTCTTCCATTCCGTCGGGAGCAAGGAGAGCCAGCACTCTTGGCACGCCGAGGCGGGATACGTAGTACTCCTCAAGATCTTGCCTGCATACATAGATGCCGGCTCCTTCAAGGCTTGCCGGTGCTACTCCAACTATCTGCGCAGCCTCGACTCTTGCATCTTCGTCCACGACCCCCACAATTGGTAGCCCGAATCCCCCAGGCCCAAAGAAGGCGTACGCGGTCGCGAAGAAGCCCACGCCGTCCATCTCGAAGATCGCAAGCCCCCCGCGGTCCGTTCGCATTCCTTCGGCTTGAGCGACACCTTGAAGGATGACTCGATCAGCAGGACCTTCGACAAGCACGACCTTGCGAGACGTAAGCGGATCTAGAAGCCTCGAGGACCAGTGTCGGGAAATGTCCGCCGCGTTGGCAACCACATTTGTGGTCGGCAGTTGACCAACTCTTCGCTCAGAACTCATGACGACTATGTCCAGGGGATCACACACGCCCACTAGGGAAGAGGAGTGCGTTGCGATACACAACTGGGCCGATCCCTCAAGCAGCGCTCTTCCAAGCGACCGCTGGGCATGTGCGTGCAGGTGGATTTCCGGCTCGTCGATGCCGAGAATCGACACCGCCTGCTGCGATGCTCCCAGTACAGCAAGGAGCGCCAGTGAGCGAACACCGTCACTCTGGTCTGACAAGGGCGCTTCCTCCGAACCCTCCGCCATTGTGATTGTGATGCCTCGAAGCAGAGTTCCGTCGAGGTCGTTCTCGCTCTTGAAATGAAGGTCATCGGCATCAACGTCTCTTGGGAGAGTGGCGGTCAGTGCATCGGCCAGCGACACGCGCAGCGATCTCAAGCTTCCCGAGGCATCGAGTGTTGTTTGCAGCGAAGAGAGGGCGTCGGCAATTGTCGTTCGATCCTCTCCGATGTCAATCTCGGCTAATAGGGTCTGAAGTGCGCTTCCGCCGCCGGGACCAAGTTCCCTTATCAGCGAGCGAGTGGCCGAGACAAAAGCCCAGTGGATCGTCTGAAGCTGAAGGCGGGACAGTCCCTTCGGTCTGCCAGCGCCAGGAAGCGTTCTTGAGACAGCGAGTGAATCGGGATCGCCGGGGGTAATCGTCGCCTCAACTTGGATTCGGAGCGACTCGGGCGGACCAAGGTCAATTTCGTCCGGAAACGCCACACGCTCATGTAGCTCAAGATCCTTCAACGTCACCGAAAGCTTCAGCGGCTCGCCGGGATCCGTGAAGTCGCGTTCACGGAGAGCCGACGAGAGTTGGCCTGACTGCGATCCCAGGCACAAGTGAAGGGCTCTTAGGAGACTCGACTTCCCGGCGTCATTTGGCCCAACGAGAACAAGGTGCTGCCGAATCGTGATGGAGCCGTCGGGAATGCGCCGATAGTTGCTCCATTCAATCCTTGCCAGACGCATGGCAGCGCAGTATTCCACGAGGGCGGCCGAGCAGGGGTGGCTCGCCTTCTCTCGACTGATGTATAGAGAAGATGACAATCCAGCTCCTCTCCGGTAGTGGCATCAGGACGTCTGACGATCGCCCTCCCAGGATCGTCGCCCCCGCAGGGGGCGGCGGCGACCATCGAGAGGATCGAGCATTCGGCTCGTCTGGCCGGGATCTCCGACGCATTCTGGCGAGCCTCTCGGCGGCATTCGACTAAGCGCCCGTCGGCGACGGAGCTTCCGTCGCACACCATGACTGGTGACGCTGGAGTTCGCTCCTGACGCTCCTGACGCTCCTGACGCTCCTGCGCGTCGTGGGAGAAAACTTTGAGCGGTCGTCAAAGAGATTTGTCCGTCTGGGGTACCTCAACTGCCTTTCTAAGTAGGGAGCGGAAATTCCGTGACCCAGAGGGAGCAGTCATGCGTTTGCCCATCGACACACAGACCGGCGAATCTCCGGACACAGACCTGACCGAATCGAACCCACCGGGTGCGGGTCTCTCGCTGCTGCTCACCGTGCTCGAAGTGGCGGAATCGCTTGGCGTCAGCCGCTCGACGGTCTACGAGCTCCTCTACGCCCGCCGCTTCCCGTCCGTGAAGATCGGCAACAGTCGCCGTGTTCGGCGAAGCGACCTCGAGGCCTTCGTGCGTGACATGGCAGAGGTTTCGTAGGTCGTGCGATGCGACCGTTGTGAAGGTACGGACTCAGAACGGAGGAGCGAGTCGGATGGGACGACGTCGGGGCAATGGCGAAGGCTCGGTCTACCAGCGTGGCGACGGGCGCTGGATCGGCTCCATCGATCTCGGGTGGGAGGAGGGGAAGCGCAAGCGCAAGTACGTCAACGCCAAGACCAGGGCCGAGGTCGTCGAGAAGCTGAAGCGGCTCGACCAGATCGTGAAAGCCGGCGTCCGGCCCGCTCCAGAGCGGATGACGGTGGGGGAGTACCTCGACCTCTGGATGAGCGAGCGCGTCCCCGGCACGGTCACGATCCGAACCGAGGACTACTACCGCCAGATCGTCCGGCTCCATCTCAAGCCCCTCCTCGGTCATGTGCGGCTCAACCGGCTCGCGCCCGCCGACGTCAGCCGGCTGCTCGCGACGATGGAGCAGCGGGGCTACTCACCGGCGACACGACGGTCCGTGCGGGCGACGCTTCGCCGAGCGTTGCGCATCGCCGAGCAGGACGGGATCCTGGCGAGGAACGTCGCGGCAATCGCGGAGGGCCCCAGGATGGACCACCGCGAGGGGCGCACGCTCACCCCCGAGCAGGCGCGACGGTTCCTCGAGGCCGTCATGAACCACCGGCTGTCGGCTGCGTACAACGTGACCCTGGCCCTCGGGCTGCGGCGAGGCGAGGTGCTCGGGCTCTCCTGGGCCGACGTGGAACCAAACGGCACTGGCGGCGGCGTGCTCACGGTGCGCCGACAGCTGGTCCGGGATCCCGACGGACTGCACCTGGTGAACCTCAAGACCAGGGGGAGCCGACGAACCCTGCACCTTTCGTCCACGTTGATGAGCATCCTCGAGCTGCATCGCGACCAGCAGGCCTTCGAGGCCGAGTCCGCGGGCGACGCCTGGAGCAACGAGCACGACCTGATGTTCACGTCGACGAGCGGGCGCCCGCTCGACGTCGACGCCTTCGGGCAGTCGGTGCCGAGGATCTGCAAGGAGATCGGTCTCGGCCACTGGTCCATCCATGAGCTGCGCCACAGCTGCGCGTCGCTCATGCTCCACGAGGAGGTGCCCCTCGAGGTCGTCTCCGAGGCGATGGGGCACTCCTCGATCCGGATGACCAAGGACGTCTACGGCCACCTCATGCCGCGCTCGCGCGAAAAGGCGGCCAAGGCGATGGACGTGGTGCTCTACGGCGCAGATGCCGCGGCTGACGGAGCTGATTCAGAGGCG
>Ga0208219_1000023_pt1 | contig 79305 bp, 72 predicted proteins | sample NGESurshal072012_7_FD_184469 | JGI IMG/M metagenome (GOLD analysis project Ga0208219, IMG submission 184469) | Arctic peat soil microbial communities from Barrow, Alaska - NGEE Surface sample 53-2 shallow-072012 (SPAdes) | ecosystem: Environmental > Terrestrial > Soil > Wetlands > Peat ... | reverse complement strand
TGGTGAGGAGCCCCGTGGTGAGCAACCCCGGGCGGACGGCTCCACGTGCCGCTAGGTGACGCCATGGCGGACCTGCCACGGGTCCCGGCGGCCGCCGACGAGGACCGGCTGCGGCGGGTCCTCGGGGGGAGTGAGCTGAGCTGGCTGGTGGACCGGGTCCGGGCCCGGATCGCCCGGGGTGCGCCGCTCGACGGGGTGGTGACGCTGTCCGGCGCGACCACGGCTCAGCGGCAGGCGGCCGGGCGGCTGCTCGGCCGCCCGGCCGGGCACGGCTACTCTTTGTCGGTTTCGCTGCCAGCCGTCGAGTTGGCACTCCGGGCGGCCGGTCTCGCCGCGGACCTGCGCAGCGCGGTCGAGACGCTCACTGGTGCGGTCCCGGACGCTACGGCCGAGCGGGCGCGATTTGCGCAGCGCAGGGACACGGCCCTCCAGGCAGCGATGGGATGCCGGCACGCGGGCCGGGAGTGGTTCGCGGCATGGCTGGCGGAGTTGTCCGGTGACGGCGCGGTCACCCGGCTGCTGCGGGCCGGCCGTGGTGAGGCGCTGGCCCAGGCAGCCGCCGTGCTGGACCTGCTGCCTGCCACCGAGCTGCCGCTGCCGGTTCTCGCCGAGCGGGCGACCGGAGACACCAAGGCCCTGTCGGGCCCGCCCCTGCCCGGCCTGGTGCTGCGCGCGCTGGCACTCCGACAGGGCATGGCCCCGCCGGCGACCCAGGCCGGGCGGCGGGCGCTGTGGGAAGCGGCCGGGGTCATCGTGGATGACCTGGCCAGTCAGGTCCTGGTGCTCAACGTCCCAGCCAGCGGCGCTGCCCTGGGTCGGTGGCTGACCGAGTCCGCGGGGCTCGGGGTGCCATTCCGGGTGACTCTGCACCAGCTCGCTACCATGCCGGTCACGCTGGACCTCGGTCGGCTACGGGTATGCGAGAATCCGGCGGTGCTCCGCGCCGCGGCGGCGGACCTCGGGCCCCGCTGCGAGCCGCTGGTCTGCACCGAGGGCATACCGTCAGCGGCCTGCCACCGCCTGCTAAGCCAGGCATCGGTGCTGCACTGGCGGGCCGACTTCGACTGGACGGGGCTCCGGGTCGTCGGCGCAGCCATCGAGCGTTACGGGGCGGTGCCATGGCGGATGGGTGCGGGCGATTACCTGGACGCAGCGGCCGCCGGGGAGTCAGAGATGCTGAAGGGACCGCCGGTGGCCTCTCCCTGGGATGCCCGGCTGGCCGCCGAGATGCGAGCATCAGGCCGCGCCGTAATGGAAGAGCGCATGATCCCCCTGCTGCTCTGCGATCTGGATCGCGGAGCAGCAGCGACAATTCGCCCGCTGAAGGCGCCGCGTTAGTCCCGCGGCCCGTCCTGGCTTGCTGAGGGCTGGTACGGGGGAGCGACGCCCCAGCCCCAGCGGGGCACGGGAGCTTGCTCGACAACCGCTGCTCCGGGCTGGGAGTTGTGCATGGCAAGGCGGGTGCCCCACTCCAGGTAGCCGACGAGTGCCGCGCGGAACTCAGGATCGGCGGGCAGGCCGGCGTCGTCGGCCGCCAGGCTCATCAGTGAGGCGAACCGGAATCGCTGGTCTGGGGTGATGCTGAGGTTGAGGTGGTGAGCGAGCATCGCCGGGTAGCCGCCCAGCCGGCTGGTGTAGTCCGCTGGGCCGCCGAGGACCTCGCACCACCAGGTCGTCACGTGCTCCCGGTGCTGGGCGCTGACGCCACCGGGAAACAGCGGGCTGAGCAGCTCGTCGCGCTCGACCCGGTCGTAGAAGCGGTCGATCAGGCGAGCTATGGCGGGACGGCCCTGGACCCACTCGTACAGCGTCGGCGGCTCACTCATCGAAAAAGTGTAACACTGTAATCACCTCGATTGACAGCCATGCTGGGTCGCTCCTGGGGCTTCCTGACGGCGGCCGCCGATAGCATCCAGCCATGATTGATCACCTCGGGCTGCAGGTTGCTGACGTGCCGGCATCACTCGACTTCTACTTGCGTGCTTTCGCCGCGATCGGGATGCGCGAGGCGGTCCGCTTTCCGGACGGCGATACGTTTGTCGTCGGCCTCTGCGGTCCCGACGGCATTCCTAACTTCTGGCTGAGCCAGGCCCATGGTTCCGAGACCCGGGAACTTCACGTTGCGTTCCGGGCCCCTGCCCGCCACGCCGTGGATGCGGTCCATGAGGCGGCCGTGGCGGCCGGTGCCGAGGTCCTGCACACCCCGCGTGAGTGGCCTGAATACCATCCGGGCTATTATGGCGTCTTCCTGCGCGATCTCGACGGCCACAACGTGGAAGCCGTCCACCACGGGCACTAGAGCATTTCGGGCGGACCTTCGCCGTGTGCGGCTATCTGGCGGTCGAGCTGAGGTGGCCCGGTGATTACCAGGGCGGCGGCCGGCGTGGTGCTGGTGACCGTGAAGCCATGCGGGTGATCGCGCGGCACGAATACGAAGCTGCCTGCCCGGGCGGTCCAGTTATCCTCGCCGCAATAGCCCGTGAGCTCTCCCGCGAGCAGGTAGAACATCTCGTCCTCGCCAGGGTGCACGTGCGTGGGCACCGATAGTCCTGGCGGATACGTGGACTCCATCACCGCCAGCTGGCCGTCGGTATCCTCACCTGAGGCCTTGATCACCACGTGCGCGCCGTGGAAACCGTAGGCAGGTCCCTGGCCTGGCCTGAGCGCGAATCCCGCCATCGCTGATCATCACCCTTCCGGCAGCTTGTACCCAGCTTGCTGTCCCGGTCACATCAGCCCGCTCCGCGAGCGGGCCCATTCCGGACGGGCTCACCGCGACCACGAGCTAGGATGGCCGTTCCGGTCGGACCAGGCATTCACTTCCTGAACGGCGGGCAGGTCGCCGATGTCGTCGCCCGCGTAGAAGACTGCCATCGTGTCCTCGCCGATGAGCTCGCGGATGGCCGTCGCCTTGCCGATACCAGGGATGCAGGTCTCGAGTACCTCTTTGCCAAGCCGCGCTTCTAGTCCCGCGGCCGCCGCGGCTTCAGCTACCGGCACGCGAAGGACCTCGAGAAGACGATCCGGTTCGGCGGTGAGACGGGTATGGATGACTAGTGACCGCTGCTTGTCTTCGATCCCTATCGCGTCATCGTGAGCAATGCTGGCCAGGAGCCCGGGAAGACTGCGGCGAAGCTTGAGCATGCCGGGGGGCGGCGCTGGCGCACGGAGCTGCCCGTTCTCCCACCGCTCGACGCCCTGCAGACCGTAAATGACGATGCCGGGCACGGCACCGAAGCTACGGACGTGCGTCGTCGGGTGCGGTGATATCGCCGCGAGCGCGCCGTCAAAATCGAGTGCCACCACTGCAGACGGCAGTGCCGCGTGCAGGAGATGGGCATCGGTCAGCAAACGGCACCGCCGAAGCGGTCAAGGTCGGCGAAGGTCTTTCGCACGCCGTGCTCAAACAACGAGGCCAGGATCGAGCTGTACACCTGAGCGAACCGGGTATCGTCGGCCAGCTCACCAAAGACCGCCCGGTTGTCCTCCAGGAAGGCGGTCTGGTGGCCTCGCTGTCGCCGTGCCGCGGCCTGAAGTTGCGGCGCCAGGGCGTCGACGATCTCGTGCGGCTCGCCGTTCTCGTCGCTGCCTTCGGCGTAGCGTGCCCAGCTAGCTACCACAGCCGCAGCCCGGGTGAAGGGGCGACCGGCGGCCAGCTGCTGCCTGATGACGGGGAGGAGAAACTTGGGAATCCGGTCGGATGCGCTGGAGCACAGCCGGGCGACGGTATCGCGAACTTCGGGATTGGAGAAGCGCTCAATGAGCTGGTTTGCGTATTGATAAAGATCGATGCCGGGGACCGGCCGGAGTGTCGGGATGGCTTCCAGCATCATGTAGTCCAGCAGGAACCGCGCGAATAGAGGATCGGTCGTGACGTCGTGCACGAGCCGGTACCCGGCGAGGTAGCCCGGATAGCACAGTGCCTGGTGGCTGGCGTTGAGCAGCCGCAGCTTCATCAGCTCATAGGGCTCCACGTCCGAAACGATCTGCACGCCGACGGCTTCCAGGGGCGGCCGCCCGTCGGCGAAGTTCTCTTCGAGCACCCATTGCGTGAACGGCTCGCAGAGCACGGGCCACTGATCGTCGATGCCGAACCGGCGGCTGAGCTCGGCGCGATCTGATTCGGTTGTCTCCGGGGTGATGCGGTCGACCATGCAGTTGGGAAACGTGACGTGCCGGGTCATCCAGCTGGCCAGCTCAGGATCGCGCAGGCGGGCGAACGCCGTGAACGCGCGCTGGCTCACGTGGCCGTTGCCCGGGATGTTGTCGCAGGACAGGATGCTGAAGGCGGGAATGCCTCGCTGGCGGCGACGAGCTAGCGCCTCGGTCACAATTCCGAAGACCGTGCCCGGCACGGCTCCTGGCTGCAGGTCAGCCACGACGGACGCATCTTTCGCATTGAACTCACCGGTGCGGGCGTCGAGGTTGTAGCCGCCTTCGGTGATGGTGAGCGACACGATCCGGGTCTCCCGCGCGGCCATCTTCTCGATTGCGGCTTCGGGATCGTCGGCCGCGAACAGGAACTCGACGATCGACCCGATCACGCGGGCCTCCCAGCTGCCATCGTCGTGCCGGAGGACCAGGGTGTACAGGCCATCCTGGGCAGCCAGCACGTCGCGCATCCCGGCATTAGCTGGCTGCAGGCCGATACCGCAGATACCCCAGTCCATCGCCGCGCCGTTGTTCATCAACGTGTCGATGTACATGGCCTGGTGCGAGCGGTGAAAATTGCCGACACCAATGTGAACGATCCCGGTCGTCACCTGGCGGCGATCATACTGAGGAAGGGACACATCGGCGTTCAGCTGGGCCAGGGTCTCCTCGGTCAAGATGGTCATGATGCCCCTTCCTCGCAGTCTCAGTGCTCATTGACCCCGAGCGGCAGGTTATTGGGCCCCCTTGAGGGCGGCGACGATTCGCCGGAACCTGGCGTGGCGTTCGGAGTGGAAGGCGGCCATCGTCGGGTTCGGTTCCGCCACGAGCTCGGCTGGCGGCGCTAGCGGTCCCTGGATATCGTCAAAACTCAGCAGGCCGGCGGCGTGAGCGCCCAGGAGGGCAGCGCCCCGGCCGGACGCCGCGGGCACGTCCACGGCGTACAGCGGCAGCCCCAGCACATCGGCGAGCAACTGTCGCCAGCCAGTCGCTAGCGTGCCTCCGCCGGCCAGGCGAAGACGTGGCGGCTGGTGATCGCCGAGCAGGGCCTCCAGAGCATCGCGGATCGCGAACGCGGTGCCTTCGAGCGCGCAGCGCAAGAGCGATGTCCGGGCGTCTGCTAGTGACAACGCGGTCCAGGAGCCGCGGAGCGCCGGATCGGAATACGGTGTCCGTTCCCCTGACAGGTGCGGGACAAAAATCGGGTCGTGAGGCCGGCCCGGATGCTCGGCGCTCGCATACAGCTCTGCCCAGCTGGCGTTCATGACCTCCCGCACCCAGTTGAGACTGAGCCCTGCGCTGACGGTGGCGCCCATGTGGTACCAGCCGTCCGGAGTCGCTGACCGGTAGAGGTTGACCCCGGCGTCGGCCCGGCTGACCGGGGCGGTGAGAGGCCGGATGACTTGAGCGCCGGTGCCGACGGTCAGCTGGACCTCGTCCGTGCCGACAATTCCGCTGCCCAGGGCCGCGGCCGCCGTGTCGGCGGCCCCGGCCGCGACCGGAATGCCCGCGGGCAGCCCCAGATTGGTCCCGGCCACGTCGGTGAGGCGGCCGGCGGGCGCTCCCGCGGAGGGCAGGAGGGGGGCCAGCAAGCTGGCATCCAGACCGAGAGCGCTGACGACCTCAAGGTCCCAGCGGTCGCCGATCACGTCGTAGAGCAGGCTGGCTGAGGCATCACTGGGCTCGGCATGCACCGCACCAGTGAGGCGGGCCCGGATCCAGTCCTTGGGTTGCAGCGCCCAGCGAGCTTCCCGGTAAGCAGCTGGCTCGTTCTCGGCGATCCACAGCAGCAGCGGTCCGGTCATGCCGGGTGCCAGCGGGTTGGCGAGCCTGGCCAGTGCCCGAGAGCCGAGAAGCTGGTAGGCGCGAAGGGACCCGGTCGCGCGGCTGTCGGCCCAGAGCAGGGCAGGACGAACTGCCTCGCGGTCCCGGGATGCCAGCACCAGGCCGTGCATCTGTCCCGAAAGCCCGATCGCTGAGGGCCGCGCGCCGGCCGCGCGGACGGCCTCGCGAGTAGAGGCGGCCACCGCGTTCCACCAGTGAGCCGGGTCGCTCTCGGCATACCCGGGCATCGCCGCGGTCATGGCGTAGCCGGCTGACGCCTGAGCCAGGACCCGGCCCTCGGTATCGACGACGACCGCCTTGGCCGAGCTAGTCCCCAGGTCGATACCGAGGCAGCAGACCGGGCCGGCCGTGCTCCGACGGTGAGCCGCCTGGGCCGGGAGCCGGGAATCTGCGGTCATCTGTCAGCACTCGATGATGATCTTATGGACCGTCCGGTCACGTTGCAGCGCCTCCAGGGCACCGGCATAGTCATCGAGCCCGAACCGGTGCGTGATGAGGCCCTCGGTCCGTGCCCGACCGGTCCGCAGCGCCGCGATCGCGGCCGGGAATGAATTGATCTCTGCGAAGGACCCCTTGATGGTAATCTCGCGACGGAACACATCGTAGGGACTGACCCGCACGGAATCCTCAGGCTCGGTCACGCCGTAAAACATGACCGTCCCGCCGCTGCGGGTCAGCGGCACGCATTGTTCCGACACCGCCGCCGACCCGGTGGCGTCAACGACGATGTCGAAGCCGCTGCCTGATGCCACCTTCAGCTTTGCGACATCGCCGGCCAGGTCGCTGCGGTCCATCAGGAACGTCGTGTCGATCCCGAGATCCTCGGCTCGCTTGAGCTTGAAAGCTGACGAAGCCGCTACCGTGACGCCGACGGCGCCCCCGCGCGCGATCAGCTGGGCGAGCAGCAGGCCAGTCGGGCCGGCGCCGAAGACCAGGGCCGAGCTCCCCGGTCGAGGACTCAGGGTCTCCACCCCATGCATGGCGCACGCCGTCGGCTCGGTGAACACGGAGATGTCGGGGTGCAGGCCGTCCACGGAGAAGACCAGAGTGGCCGGGACGACGACATACTCGGCGAACGATCCGGGCCAGTTGGTGCCCATTCCCTTGAGGTTGACGCACATCAAGGTTCGCCCGGCCCGGCAGTACTCGCAATGCCCGCAATTCAGGTTGGGGTTGACGCAGACATACTCGCCGACGCGAAATCCCTCGGTCCCGTCGCCCAGCGCGTCCACCGGCCCGACCAGTTCATGGCCGGGCGTCAGGGGAAACTCGGCGAAGAACTTGCCATTGTGGATATGGAGGTCTGTTCCGCAGATTCCTGTTTGCCGTACTCGCACGCGCACCTCGCCCGGTCTCGGGTCTGGTGTCGGGACCTCGCTGATCGTGAAACGGCCGGGGACGTCGTAGACGACGGCTTTCATGCTGCTCCTTCGGCGGATGAGCGAGGCTCGCGACCGGACGGCCAGAGCCCGCTGGCGGGTGGGCTCTGGCCGCGGACCGAGCGCCCCGGGGTGCTCGGTCCCAGGGCGCCGGAGGTCATTCCCGCGCCGGATCCGCCTGCCTGGCGATCAGGCGGCGCAGCCCCCCCGACTTCGGCGTGACGCCCCGCAGCGCGGCGGCGCGGCGTCGCTGGTCGACGTAGACGGCGGCGATGAGCACGGCGCCGACAACCACCTGCTGCCAGAACGGCTGGATGCCGATGATCACGAATCCGTTCTGGAGCGTAGCCGGGATGAACAAGCCGATGACGCTGCCGAAGATGGACCCGTACCCGCCGAACAGGCTGGTGCCGCCGATGACCACCCCGGCGATCACGCTGAGATTGGTGGACGTCTGCCCGCCGATCGTGGTCGACTGGAAGAACGCCAGGTTGAGCCAGCCGGCGAATCCGGCCAGCAGGCCCATCATGGCGTAGACCATGATCAGGTGACGGTTGACGTTCAGGGCCGCCCGCCGGCCCGCCTCGGGGTTCGACCCGATGGCATAGGTATGCAGCCCGAACTTGGTCCGGTGCAGGATGACGATCCCGATCACCACGATGACGGCCGCGATGACGGAAAGCGTGGGGACCTGCCAGAAGATGTTCCCGAACCCCACGGTGTTGACCATGACGGTGGGGACGTCGCGCAGATCCACGCCGCCGGTGATCACCTCGGCCAGGCCGAGAGCCATGCCCAGGGTGCCGAGCGTGACGATCAGCGGCGGAACCTTGGCCCGCGCGATCAGGACGCCGTTGATGGTGCCCCAGACGAGCCCGCAGCCGATGGCAACCAGCGCCCCGACGATAGCGGTGCCCCAGCCCTGGCCGCCCATGGCCGCCATGGCCTTATCGGCGACGACGGCGCTGAAGACCAGGACGCTGCCCACCGAAAGATCGATGCCGCCGGTGATGATCACGAAGGTCATTCCGACGCCGAGGACGGCCAGGATGGCGGTATTGATCACGATCCCGCGGATATTGAAAACCGTGAGGAAGGCATTCGGCTTGATCACCGCGAAGATGACCACGATCACGGCGAGCACGATGATGATCTGCAGCGCCTGCAGCCGGGCCAGCCGGGCCAGCCGGCCGGTCGGTGCCTCCTCGCTCTTGTTCGCGGTCGCGGGCGCAGGAGGCGGCACGGTCGCCTGCCCGGTCATGACTGGTCCTCCTGCGTAACAGCGCCGGTCATCGCCCCGACCAACTCCTCCATCGTCGTGTCCTTCGCTCGGTACGTGGCCACCCGCCGGCCCAGCCGCATCACCTGCACCTCGTCGGCGACCTCGATCACGTGCGGCATCGAGTGGCTGATGAAGACCACGCCGAGCCCGCGGTCGCGCACCCGGCGGATCAAGTCCAGGACGCCCTTGGTCTGGACGACTCCGAGGGCGGCCGTGGGCTCGTCGAGCAAGATGACCCTGTTGGCCCAGGCGGCGGCACGAGCCACCGCGACGGCCTGCTTCTGGCCGCCGGACATGGCACCGATGCTGCCGGAGAAGTTGCGCACCGTCGCGCCGAGCTGGTCGAACGCCTTCTTGCTGCCCTCGCGCATCTCAGCGCTATTCATGAACCCCAGCCGCCCCAGCATGCCGGCCCGCATGATCTCGCGGCCGAGGTACATGTTCTGCACGGGATTGAGGTGGGGTGCCAGCGCCAGGTCCTGGTACACGGTCTCGATCCCGTGCTGTCGCGCCGAGAGAGGCCCCGTGATGTTCACCGGCTCCCCGTCGATCAAGATCTCGCCCGAGGTCGGCGTCTCGGTGCCCGAAAGGATCCGCACCAGCGTGCTCTTGCCCGCACCGTTGTCCCCGATGAGCGCGACAACCTCGCCGGCTTTGACCTCGAAGTTGGCACCTGACAGCGCGCTGACGTGACCGTACAGCTTGGTGATGCCCCGTGCTTCCAGCGCAAGGCTCATCGAAATCACTCCTTCTCGACCGCAGGGCTGATGAAGCGGAGGAGCTGCCGGGCTGAGCTTTGGCCTGGCAACGCTGCTGTAATCATGCCGCAATGTGCGTACCAATGAGGGTGCCGTTTCGTGTCATCGGTGTCAAGACTCTTGATTTCAGAGATAGCCCCTTTTCAAGAGCATGCAACTGGTTAAGGCCAGAAGTTTCGAGGTAAGCCTTGACATCGGTGACATGACACCTGCAAGATCAAGCAGACGAGTTTCTGGGAGATTTCCGACGGCTGACGTGCCCGGCCAGCAGGAGCCAGCGGGCCCGGCATAGCACGCTCATGCGGCTCGCCCCCGGTGTCATCCGGCACCGGCAGCCGACTCAGGTTTCACGCGCGAAGGAGCAGGTATGAAGCGGTTTTCGGTGGTACCAGCCGCAGGTGCGGCGGCCATGGCGCTGGCGCTCGCAGCGGGCTGCTCGTCATCGAGCACGTCAAGCAGCTCCGCTGGAGGGGGCTCCACGTCAAGCGGCTCGGCTAGCGGCAAGTCGTACAAGCTGTCGTTCATCCAGGGCGTGGCCGGTGACGGGTTCTACGTCACGATGGGGTGCGGCATGCAGGCCGAAGCCAAGAAGCTCGGCAACGCCACCGTCAACATCCAGGGGCCGACCAAGTTCGATCCCACGCTGCAGAACCCGATCATCGAATCGGTCACGGCGTCGAAGCCAAGCGCGATCATGATCGCTCCCGACGACGTGTCGGCCAGCGGGCCCCCGATCAGCCAGGCCATCAGCGCGGGCATCAAGGTCGTTCTCGTGGACACCACGCTGAAGGACCCGTCGCAGGCCGTCTCGCAGATCTCCTCGGACAACGTGGCCGGCGGCACCGCGGCCTTCGCCGCCATCAAGCAGCTCGTGCCCGGCGGCGGGCAGGTGCTCGTCGTCAATGTTCAGCCCGGCATCAGCACGACCGACCAGCGCACCGCGGGCTTCGCGGCCGCCGCGAAGGCTGACCCGAAGTACCACTACGTCGGCGTGCAGTACGACCAGGACAGCGCATCGGTGGCCGCGCAGGTAACGCTCGCCGCGCTGCAGAAGAATCCCGGCATCGTCGGCATTTTCGCGACCAACCTGTTCTCCGCGGAAGGAGCCGCGACCGGCGTCCGCCAGGCGGGCAAGTCCGGCAAGGTAAAGATCGTCGGATTCGACGCGGAACCCGATGAGATCACCGGATTGCAGCAGGGCACCGTGCAGGCGCTTATCGCCCAGCAGCCGTACGCGATCGGGACCCATGCGGTGGACCAGGCCGTCGCGGCCCTCTCCGGCAAGCCGACGACCAAGAAAATCGGTACCGGGTTCACCATCATCACCAAGTCCAACCTGAGCTCGCCAGCCAGCCAGGCGGCGATCTACAAGACGGCCTGCTGATCTCGGGCCGATGCTAAGCCGACGATAAACTACTAGGACGAACGGTCCCCCGGTCGCAGGCCGGGGGACCGCTTGGCGCCGGAGCAGCGCCGCTCGGATCTGCCAAACGTGACCCGCAATCGCCAGAGCAGGATTCCAGCCGGAGGCGATTCCTCGATGACCACCATGCGTGATGTCGCTCGTGTCGCCGGAGTGAGTGCCAAGACTGTCTCCCGGGTCTTCAACGAAGATCCCCACGTCACCGCAGAGACCCGCGACCGGGTTCGCTGGGCGATGCAGAAACTGGACTACGTTCCGAATCTGCTGGCCCGAAGCTTTCGCGCCGGCGCGGACCCGGCGGTAGGCCTGGCCGTTCCCGACATCGCTGATCCATTCTTCGCGGCGATGACGAGCAGCATCGAGATAGATCTGGTGGGGCGCGGCATGGCGGTCGTGGTGAGCAGCCTGAGTCAGGGCGCCGAACGCGAACGCTCTGCCCTGGAAGCCCTGCTGAGGCGCCAGATCAGCGGCCTGATCGTGGCCTGCGCGAGTGAGGACCAAAGCTACCTGGCGCCGTGGCAGGCCCGGACGCCGATGGTATTCGTGGACCGGCCCCCTAGAGGGCTCTCCGGCGTTTACGTCATCGAGGACGACTTGGGGGGCGCCCGGGAGACGGTCGCGCATCTTGCGCGTCACGGCCACCAGCGGGTGGCCTTCCTGGGTATTTCCACCCCTATCACGACGATACAACGCCGGCTAAAGGGCTACCGGTCGGCGGTGGCGGAGAACGGCCTGGACGATCGTCCCGACCTCATCTGCATGCCCACCGAGTCGGCCGACGAGGCGGCCGCTGAACTGGTGAAGCGCCTAGAGGCGCCGGACGCTCCCACCGCCGTCTTCTCCGCTAACACTCTGTGCACGATGGCGCTTGTCCCCGCCTTGCAGCGGGCTGAGCGTACCGATATCGCCCTGGTCGGCTTCGGTGACTTTCCCATGGCTGCGGCCCTTACTCCCGCAGTCACGGTAGTGGACCAAGACCCCGCTGGGCTCGGGCGTATCGCCGTCGAAAGACTTATCCAGCGCATCCAGGATCCCCGCGCGCAGGTACGGCGCAGGACCGTTCTTCCGGTGCGCCTGATCCCGAGAGGATCGGGAGAGCTGTCCCCGCCTCCCGCATGAGGTCTGACTAGGTCATGAAAAGACTCGCGGCCGTGCTGCTCGGCGGGCCGCCGGCGACGGGCAAGAGCACACTTGCCGCAGCCCTGGCTCCCCATCTCGACGCCGCGATCCTGGATCTGGATGTAGCGACGGGCCCGCTGACGCGAGTGGTGTCCGAGCTGATCGGCGTCCGTGACCTGCATGATCCGGTACTGGCTGGACTGACGCGGGACGCGCGTTATGACACGCTGCTCGGCCTGGCGGAGGCCAAATCTCCGGGTGGGCCGGCCCGTCGTTCTCGTCGCGCCCTTCAGCGCCGAGCGGGCGCAGCCTCCCGCCTGGGCTGCCACCGCGCGGCGAATCGCGGCCGACCCCGCGATGGTCTGGCTGCACGTGGCGCCCGAGGAGCTCATCCAGCGGCTGACGCGCCGCGGCCTGGCCCGTGACGAGGACAAGATCCGTGACCCCGCCTCGTTCCTGACCAGTCTGGATCTTGAGCCTCCGGTGGTGCCGCACCTGGCCCTGGACGCCGCCCAGCCGACAGCCGTGCTGGTGCAGTCCGTCCTCGATTACCTGGCCAGATAAGCCTTGCCATCGATGGCAAAGTCGGCGAGACTGAGGCTGTGCCATCGATGGCAACCTGGGAGACGGCGATGCCTCAGCTACCGGAACCACCTAGCTCATGGCGGTCTGCCCGCGGCGAAGCCGCGTGAGCGGGGCGAGCAGGCTGCTGGACGTCGCGAACGCGGCCGGGGTGAGCCTGCGCACCGCGTCGCGCGTGCTGAACGACGATCCGCGGGTCGCGTCGGTGACCCGGCAGCGCGTCCAGGAGGCCATGCTCGACCTGCGTTTCCAGCCAGACGCGATGGCCCGGTCGCTACGAGCAGGAACGGACACCGCGATCGGCTTCGTGGTGGAGTCCATCTCTGACCCGTTCTTCGCCGAGGTTATCGACGCGGTGGAACGGGAGATGTCGCGTTATGGCCGGTCAGTGCTGGTCGCGAGCACGCGACGCGACCCCGGCTGGGAACGCGATGTCATCGGGCGCATGCTGCAGCGGCGGGTCGCCGGGCTACTTGTCTGCCCGACCGGCGATGACCACACCTGGCTCGACACGCGGCGGGCGCCGATCGTTCTCGTCGACCGGCCGGCGCCTGGCCTGTCCGCGGATCTCGTCGAGATAGATGACCACCGCGCCGCGTTCGACGCCGTGGCTCATCTCCTCGCCCACGGGCACCAGCGCATCGCCTACCTGGGCGACACGCCTGCCATCTCGACATCGGCCGCCCGCCTGCGCGGTTACCGCGATGCACTGGCCCAGCACGGAGTAGAGGTGAGCGAGGACCTCGTCAATTGCGGGTGTGACACCAGCGATGCCGCCGCTCAGGCCGTCTCAGCCCTGATCGGCGGTTCCCGCCCGCCAACCGCGCTCCTGAGTGCCACCACGCGAGCGTCGCTGGGCGTGGTGCCGGCCCTGCATGCTGCCCGGCGTACGGACATCGCGCTCGTCGCGTTCGGCGACTTTCCCATGGCCGACAGCCTGCGACCGGCCGTCACGGTGGTGGACCATCCCGCTCGTGAAGTCGGGCGCGTGGCCGCAGCACGGCTCCTGGAGCGCCTGGCCCAGCCCGGGCTTGGCGTCGAGCGCATCCAGGTACCGGCCAGGATCATTGAACGCGGCTCCGGGGAGCTACGCCGATGACCTTCAGCACGGATGCTGTCATCGGAATCGACATCGGGACGACCTCGTCCAAGGCAGTTGCCCGATCGACGGCGCAGCCCGGCACCGCTTACGTGGAGCAGCGCACCCCCTGGCATACCGGTACCTGCGGCCAGACCGAGATCGACCCGTCCCGCCTCGTCGACGTAGCCGTCGAGCTGATCGGGCGCGCGGCCCGGGCGGCTGAGTCAGCATGGGGACCGGTCCGCGTGCGCGGCATCGGCGTGACCGGCCTCGGCGAGAGCGGCGTGCTGCTCGACGCGGCCGGGCGGCCAGCCGCTCCGGCGATCGCCTGGTTCGATCACCGCGGCGCGAGGGAGATGGAGCAGGCAGGCCGGGAATTCGCCGGATTCGCCGCCAGGTTCGAAGGCAGGACCGGTCTTCCGTGGTCGACTCAGCCCACCATCGCCAAGCTGCTGTGGCTGCGCAACAACGGTGTCCCGGCCGGCCCGGCATCGACCTGGCTGAACGTGCCCGAATGGATCGTCTTGGGCCTTGGCGGCGATCTCGTTCGCGAGCCCTCGCTGGCGTCCCGGACCGGTCTCATCGACCAGGACACGGGCGAGGCCTGGCCCGACGCCCTGGCCGTGGCCGGGCTGCCCGCCGGGATTCTTCCCGCCGAACGGCTAGCCGGCTCTCCCGCCGGGAACCTGCGGCACGATGGCGTCGTCTCCTGTGCCGCAGGCGCCGTGCTGACGGTGGCCGGGCACGACCATCCGGTGGCGGCCATCGGTGTCGGCGCGGTCGAGGCCGACGAGCTGTTCAACTCGAGCGGAACCGCGGACGTGCTCACCCGTTCCATCCCGGGGACGCTCGATGAGACCCATCGCCAGCGGGTCGTGAGCGCAGGCTGGTCGGCCGGGCGGCACGTGCTGCCTGACACGAGCATGATCCTGGCCGGGGTCAACGGCGGACTGCTGCTGCGGCGCGTTCTCGCTGCCCTCGGCGCAGAGTCTGAGCAGGCTCGGGCGGCGCTGGATCATGCCAGCCTCAGCGTCGGTGACCTGCCCGCCGGCCTGTCGGTGGCCGGCGATGGCCGAACCCAGGATGACGTCGTCATCCGCATCCAGGATGGTGCTTCTCCCGCCTCGGTCTGGACGGCCGCCGTGCGCTATACGGCCGCTCAGACCCTGCACCAGCTGCAGGACATCGAGAAGATCGTCGGCCCGCACCGGCGGGCCGTGGCCGCCGGGGGGTGGACGCAGATGGCCAGCGTGCGCGCGGCCAAGGCGGCCGTCATCGATGCCCTGAGCTTCTCGCCCGTCGTACAGCCTGGCGTCACCGGGGCCGCGCTGCTGGCCGCGTTCGCCCTGGCCGGCGAGGGCATTTCCCTCGCCGACTTCATCCGGCAGTCGACCGTCGATCCAGTTCACTGAGAACCGTCTTCGCAAAGGAATGACATGACCCAGGCAACGAAAGCCCGAGCGGGAACGCTAGACGATATCGCCACAGGCAGCCATGTGTTCTCCATCATCGCCATGGACCAGCGCAACACCCTGCGCCGCATGTTCACGGCCGTGGGCCTCGAGGCGAGCGACGAGGATCTGGGCACGGCGAAAGCCGACGTCGCGCGCGTCCTGACGCCAGCGGCCACCGGCCTGCTGTCCGATCCGACCTATGGCGTTCCGGCCATCACGCAAGCGAAGGCGCTGGCCCCGAACTGCGGGCTGCTCATCGCAGCCGAGCCGTCCGAGCGGCGCAGCTACCGCGGCGAGCCTCGCACTCACCGCGACCCTGACCTGGACGCTCAGTGGGTCCTGGACCAGGGCGGCGATGTCCTCAAGTTCTTCCTCCAGCTGCGCGCCGACCGCCCGGCCCCCGCCGGGGGAGAGCCCGACCTGGTCACCGAGGCACTGGCCGTAGGCGAGGAAATCATTAATGACTGCCACGACAAGGGCGTCCCCGCCGTGATCGAGAACCTCGTCTACGCACTCCCGGGAGAAGAGCTACGCGGCCAGGCCCGCGAGAACGCGATCATCGAGGCCGCCCGGGCCCTCAACGACCTCGACATTGACCTGCTCAAGCTCGAATATCCCGGCTCGCCGGAAGGCTGCCGGCGGCTTGCTGCGATCCTCGACCGGCCCTGGGCCGTCCTGTCGGCGGGCGTGCCCTTCGAGCAATTCACCGACATCATCCGGATCGCTACCGACGAGGGAGGAGCCTCCGGTTTCATTGCCGGCCGCTCCGTGTGGCGCGAAGTGGTGAGCCTCGTTGGTCCGCAGCGCCAGGAGTTCCTCGAGTCAGTGGCGCTGCCGCGACTGGAAAGACTCGTCGGTGTCGCCGAGCATTCGGCGCGGCCGTGGACTGGGATAAGCCGCCAGCCGCGGGCCACCTCGCCGAACTGAGGGGAAGCGGCCTCCCAGTCCGCGGGCCCGCTCAGCGGTTGATGGTCTGCATCATGTGGGGCGGGTAGCGATCCCCGAGGGCGGCGCCCCTGGGTGCGGCCTCCTCGATGGCGCGCAGGTCGCCTGGCGTCAGGCTGATGTCCAGGGCGCTGATGTTCTCGGCCAGGTAGCTGCGTCGCTTGGTGCCGGGGATGGGGACCACGTCGCTGCCCTGGGCGAGCACCCACGCCAGGGCCAGCTGGCTGGGGGTTACGCCCTTGGCGCTGGCGATCTCGCGGACGCGGTCCAGCAGCTCCAGGTTCCGGGCGAAGTTGTCGCCCTGGAACCGCGGGGAACTGCGGCGGAAGTCACCGGGTGCCAGGTCGTTGATGTCGCGGATGTGGCCGGACAGGAAACCTCGGCCGAGGGGGGAGTAGGCGACAAAGCCGATGCCGAGCTCCCGGACGGTGGCCAGCACTCCGTCGTCCTCGGCGTCGCGGCTCCACAGCGACCATTCGGTCTGCACGGCCGTGATCGGATGGGTGGCATGCGCCTTGCGGATGGTCGGCGGGGCCGCCTCGCTGATGCCCAGGTAGCGAACCTTGCCGCTGCGGACCAGCTCGGCCAGCGCGCCCCAGGTCTCCTCGATCGGAACGGCGGGGTCCACCCGGTGCTGGTAGTACAGGTCAATGTGGTCCACGTCCAGCCTGGACAGGCTGGCGTCGCAGGCCGCCCGCACGTACTCCGGCCGGCCGTTCACGGTCCGGGTGCCGTCGGCCAGCGACTGGTTGCCGAACTTCGTCGCGAGCACCACCTGGTCGCGCCGGCCGGCGATGGCCTGGCCGACCAGTTCCTCGTTCACGAAGGGGCCGTAGATGTCCGCGGTATCGAGGAGGGTCACCCCGGCATCCAGCGCCGCGTGGATGGTGGCGGTCGACTCGGCGTCGTCGCCGGGCCCGTAGGCGTGGTTCATCCCCATGCAGCCCAGGCCCTCGGCCGAGACTGTCAGGGCGGCCGCGCCGCTGCCGAGAGTTCGCTGCCCGACCATTGCCATGTGTCCTCCACGTATCGACGGGCTCAGTCAGGAGAAGCCGACTACTGAGCGCGGCTGGTAGGGCGATTCGAGCCTGCGCACCTGGTCATCGTCAAGCCGGAGGTCCAGCGCGGCCAGTGCGTCCTGCAGGTGCGGCGGCCTGGTCATGCCGATGACCGGGGCGGTCACCGCCTCCTTGCCTAGCAGCCAGGCCAGCGCTACCTGGGCCCGCGGGCAGCCGCGATCGGCGGCGATCTCGCCCACCCGGTCGGCGATCACCCGGTCGCTGTCTGGATAGAAGAGCCGGACGTTCTCGCCGCCGCGCTGGCGCTCGGTCACCTCGTCCCAGGGCCGCGCCAGCCGGCCGCGCGCCAGCGGGCTCCAGGGCAGGATCCCGATTCCCTGATCAACGCAGAGCGGGATCATGTCCCGTTCCTCCTCGCGATTGAGGAGGTTGTAGTGATTCTGCATGGTGGCGAAGGCTGTCCAGCCGTGCAGGCGGGCCGTATACAGGGCCTTGCAGAATTGCCAGGAGTGCATCGACGAGGCGCCGAGGTACCGCACCTTGCCGGACCGCACCAGATCGTGCAGCGCTTCCAGGGTTTCCTCGATCGGGGTCACCGGATCCCAGCGGTGAATCTGGTAGAGGTCGATGTAATCGGTGCCGAGGCGGCGCAGGCTATCGTCAATCTCGCGGAATATGACCTGCCGCGAGAGCCCCGCGCCATTAGGTCCCGGCCGCATCCGGTTGCAGACCTTGGTGGCGATAATGACGTCGCCGCGCGAAGCATATTCTCCCAGCGCCCGGCCGAGGAGCTCCTCGCTGCTGCCGGCTGAGTAGACATTCGCCGTGTCGAAGAAATTAACGCCCGCCTCGAGGGCGAGCTTGACCATAGCGCCGGTGTCGTCTTCGCCGATAGTCCACCGGTCGCCGCCGCGAGCCGGATCACCAAAGCCCATGCAGCCCACGGCGATCCGGGAGACCTCCAGCCCAGTCGAGCCGAGCCTGACATATTTCATCGTCGCTCCACCGGTAGAGGGCCACTCACCAGGCTCTGCTCGCGGGCCGCGGCGCGCAACCCCACGAAGGGAGGGGGCGCGGACCGCCCGGACGTGCGATGGCCCCGCCTGGCGCAGATGACCATAATCAGGATGATTGATCTTCAAGGCGAGCGCATGGAGACTTCAATGGAGAATGATATCTCTCGCAGTAAGCAATTCGAGGCGCTGTTCGCGAGCGGCCCCAAGGTCGAGCGTCTCGCGACCGGTTTCCAGTTTACCGAGGGACCGATCTGGAATCCCGCTGAGCAGTACCTGCTCTTCAGCGACATGCCCGGAGACGTCCGCCGGAAGTGGACACCGGATGAGGGGATATCTGAGGTCCGCCGCCCCAGCAACAAGTGCAATGGCCTGACCTATGATGCCGAGCTCAACCTGATCGTCTGCGAGCACGCGACCTCGCGGGTCACGATGGAGACGGCCGATGGCCAGGTCCGGGTCCTTGCCTCGCACTACGACGGCAAGGAGCTCAACAGCCCTAACGACGTAGTGTGCACCGACGACGGGTCCATCTACTTCTCCGATCCGGTCTACGGCCGCATGCCCGGCTTCGGGATCGAGCGCAGCCAGGAGCTTCCGTTCCAGGGCCTGTACCGGATCGACCCGGCCGGGGACCTGCACCTGGAGTCCGACGATTTCGCCGCTCCCAATGGGCTGTGCACGTCACCCGACGGCGCGCTCATGTACGTCAACGACACCGAGCGCGCCCACATCCGCGTCTTCGACGTCGGGGCCGACGGGAGCCTGAACAACGGCCGGATGTTCTGCGCCGACATCGGCACGGGTGATCTGGACGAAGGGCCGCCGGACGGCATGAAGGTCGACGCCGCCGGCAACGTGTGGGTCACCGGGCCCGGCGGGGTCTGGGTCATCGACCCAGCCGGCGCTCACCTGGGCACCATCGAGGTCCCTGAGAACGTCGGCAACCTGAACTGGGGCGGCCCGGACTGGAAGACGCTGTTCATCTGCGCCTCCACCTCGCTCTACTCGGTCGCGACGACCGTGTCCGGTGCGCCGTCGTCATACATGCGCGCTGCGCGCAGCTAGGAGGATTCCCATGGCATCCGAGCAGTTCAAGCTGGACTCCGCGAGCACCGCGCTGATCATCCAGGACATGCAGAATGACACGATCACCGAGGGCGGCGCCTTCAGCGACAGCGGCGCGCCGGCCCACGCGAAGTCGCAGGGCGCCGTCGAGCACGTCGTCGAGCTGGCGGCGGCGTGCCGGGAGCGCGGCGTCCCCGTCATCCACGTGCACTACATCGTGGACGAGGGCGCGCCCGGCCTGCAGCTCAACGCCCTGCTGTTCCAGGGCATCAAGGAGGCGGGCGCCGTGGTCCGCGGCACCTGGGGCGCGGCCCCGGTCGACGGCCTCGAGCCGCAGCCCGGCGATCACGTCATCGAGAAGATGCGCATGAACGCCTTTCACGGCACCCGGCTGGAGCCGCTGCTGCGCGGCCTGCAGGTCAAGACGATCCTGATCAGCGGCGCCTGGACGAACATGAGCATCGAGCACACCGCCCGGCACGGAGCCGACGCGGGCTTCGAGGTGGTCGTGGTCAGCGACGGAACGGCGACGATCAGCGAGGAATGGCAGGCCGCGGCGCTCAACTACGCACTGACCCGGGTCGGCCAGAGCCTGACCAGCGCCGAGCTCATCGCCGCGCTGCAGGAGTGAGGTAGTGGCTGCTGACCTGGCGTCATCAGGTACTGCCCCGCCGGCGTGGGCTTACACGTCGGCGGGGCGGGTCATCTTCGGCCGGGGCGTCGTGCACTCGGCTGGGCGGCTGGCCGCCCAGGCAGGAAGCACCGCTGCGGGCAGCACGGCGCTGGTGTGCACGGACACTGTGCTCGTGGCGGCCGGCCTGCTCGATCCGGTGCTGGCCTCGCTCAGCGCGAGCGGCCTGGAGGTGACCGTCTTCGACGGGGGCGAGCCCGAGGTCGGCCGGGCGACCGTCGAGGAAGCGGCCCGGATGGCGTCGTCCAAGCGGCCGGGCCTGCTGATCGGCCTGGGCGGCGGCAGCAATATCGACCTGGCCAAGGGGGTCGCTACCTTGCTAGCGCACGGCGGCGACCTCGACCGTTACTACGGGGACTCTGCCGTCCCCGGCGAGATCCTGCCGGTCATGGCCATTCCCACCACGGCGGGCACCGGATCTGAGGTCTCTCCGGTCGCGGTGTTCGCCGACGACGCGCGGCGGATGAAGGTCGGCGTCTCGTCCGCGTACCTGGTGCCGCGCTGGGCGCTGGTCGATCCGCTGCTGACGGTGTCCTGCCCGCCGTCGGTCACGGCGCACTCGGGGATGGACGCGCTGTCTCATGCCATCGAGGCGCTGTGCGCGCTGGCCTACACGGACACCGAGCCCGACGCCAGCCGGTCCCGGGCGTTCTGCGGGAAGAACCCGTACTCGGACACGCTGGCCCTGGAGGCGGTCAGCCTGATCGGCCGGTCACTGACCCGCGCGTACCGCGACGGCGGCGACCTGCAGGCCCGCGAGGACATGATGCTGGCCAGCATGTTCGCCGGGCTGGCCTTCGCGGCCGCCGGAACGGGACTGGTGCATGCGCTGCAATACCCCATCGGGGCCCTGACCAAGACCCCGCACGGCCTCGGGAACGCCCTGCTGCTGCCGGCCGTCATGCGCTTCAACCGCCCGGCCCGGGCCGCGGTGCTGGCGCAGGTGGGGCGCCGGCTGCCGGGCCAGTCCGCGTCGCTGCCCGACGAGGCGGCGGCGGATCAGGCGCCCGGCCAGGTCGCGGCGCTGGCGGCGGCGCTCGGCATCCGCGGCGGCCTGGCCGCCCTGGGCGTCGGCGCCGCGGACATCGCGCCGCTGGCGGCCGATGCCGCGACGGTGACCAGGCTCATTCAGCTCAATCCGCGGCCGGTCACCACCGCGGACCTGGAGGCGGTCCTGCGGGACGCTCTTGAGCCGACGGCCGGCTAGGCCCGCAGCACCCGGTCGCCCGAGCGCAGGCGATGCAAGATCCCCTGCTCTCTGGCCACCCGGACGGCCTGGGCGCGGGAATGAACCTCGAGCTTGCTGAACAGGGCGCGACAGTATCCCTTGACGGTGCTCTCCGAGATGGCCAGGCTCCGGGAGATCTGCCGGACCGTCAGGCCATCTTCCAGGTTGAGGAGCACGTCGCCCTCCCGGCGGGTCAGCGCCGGCCGGCAGGCGCGCGGGCCGCCCGGCTGCCGCGGGCCGGCCGGGACGAAGGCGCCGTCGTGGATCGCCCGGACGATGCCGGGCAAGTCAGCCGCCTGGCTCTCGGTCAGGAACGCCAGTGCCCCGGCCTCGAACGCGGCCCGCTCCTGCTCGGCGCTCTCATAGCCGGAAAACGCGATCAGGCGGCTGCGCCGGGCTGCCGGGCAGAGCTCGCCCAGGGTCGCGATCGACCCGCCGAAGACCACCACGTCGCTGACGACGACGTCGAACTCGCCGTCGGTGAGCATGGCCTCCAGCGGATCGCACACCACTGTCACCTGGGCCTGCGCGGACTGCTCGAGCAGCCGCGCCACTCCCCAGGCGATCAGGCTGCTGTCGTGGCAGACCAGCACCCGAGGTGGCCGCCAGGCCTGCCGCCGGCCCAGGACCACGGAGAACAGGGCGCTCAGGGTCCTGAGCTCGCCGAAATCCTCCGGCCGCAGGGTAGCGGGACTGGCGTGCGACACCGACAGGGCGCCGAGGGCCTCACGACCTCGCGTCACCGGAAGGGAGCAGGCGGACCGGAAGCCTGACGCCAGCATGAGCCGGTCCACCGGCCGGCCGAAGTCGGCCAGCCCGCCGATGTCCCGCTCCCAGAAGACGGTCCTGCGTGCCGTGGCGGCGAACATGGATGAGGCGTCGAAGGGCACCTGCGCCCCGTCGGCCAGCAGGGCGCGGCCGCACGAGCTGACCAGCTCGACACCCGAGCTGCTGAAGACCGCCAGCGATACCCGCGCGGCACCGGCGCCCGCCAGGACGAGGCCGAGCGCTCTCTCGACGGACTGCTGGGACGGTGCGGAGAGCTGCTCCGCGACTGTGCTGACAATCTCCATAGACATGCGCCTCCCGCGCTGGTGCCGCCCGCTACCGGTCGGGCTGACTCGCCTGAGCCGTCGCACGCAGCTGGGCCCAGACCGGGTCGGCCACGTCAATGCCCTGGCGCAGAGCCTGCTCCCGCCGCCGCCGGGCCCCGTCGCCCGGCACCGAGACCGGGGCATCGGATGGCGACGTCGGTGTCTGGCGCACCTGGCCGAGATAGTCAGATACCGGCGACACGCGGTCGGGTGCCGCCGGCTGCAAGACGATGAACACGTCGCCCTTGTTGCACGGATGCGCCGAGTCCAGCGTTCCGCGCACCGCGGTCCCGAGGGCGCTCGGTGTCAGCGACCCGACCAAGACCTCGAGGGCGAGGCCGAGCGCGTACCCCTTGGCGCCGCCGAAGGGCGCGATCGAGCCCGCCTTGGCGGCGTCCGCACTGGTCGTCGGCTCGCCGCTGGCGTCCAGGGCCCAGCCGGGCTCGAGCGGACGCCCGCGCAGCGCGTAGTCGTGGACCTTGCCCATCGAGATCAGCCCGGTCGACATATCGAGCACCAGGGGATCGGGCGTGGCCGGGATGCCGATCGCCAGGGGATTGGTGCCCTGCATGGCCAGCCGCCCGCCCCAGGGATGAACGAGGGCCTCGCTGATGGTGGTGGCTATCCCGATCTGGCCGGCCCGGGCAATGCTCTCGACGTACCAGGCCAGCATGCCCAGGTGATTGCTGGAGTGGATCACGGCGCACGCCATGCCCAGCTGCCGGGCCCGGCCGCAGACCTGGTCCAGGGCGGCCATGGCCACGACCGGGCCGAGGCGTGAACACGGCCTCCGTCGCCGCCACCCTCGGGCTGCCCGCGCGCGCGGTGTACTCGGCGAGCAAGGGAGCGGTCTGCGCCCTGACCCGGGCCATGGCGACTGACGGGCTGGCCGAGGGCATCCGGGTGAACGCGGTTGACCCCGGCACGGCTGACACGCCCTGGGTGGCCCGGTTGCTCGACTCGGCGCCTGATCTCGCCGCCGAGCGGGCGGCGCTGGCCGCCCGCCAGCCGCACGGACGGCTCGTCACCGCCAGGGAGGTCGCGCAGGCGGTCTTGTACCTGGCCTCACCCGCGGCCGGATCGACCACCGGCATCGAGCTCGCGGTGGATGGCGGCATGGGCAGCCTGCAGCCCCGCCCCGCCCAGCGCCCCGACGTCAGCCAGAGCCGCCATCAGCCGGGCTCGCCTGGCGGAGATACTCGCTGATGGCGCGCTCGGCGATGACGCGCTGCGGCAGGCCGGTGGCGCGAGCCGCGGCCGCCACGTCCTCGTGCTCGGGCTTGGCCCGGTGCGGTCCGACCTTGATCCGGACCGGGTGCCCGGCCACGACGACGCCGGAGCCAGAGCGGGGCAGCCCGCGTCGCCGCACGTCGTACCGCCGTGCGCCCAGGCTGCCGGTCTCCCGCAGCAGCCGCGATTCGACGGCGTCCGCCGCGGCGGCCGGGCACAGCGCGCTGATCACGTGACCGGGACGGCCCTTCTTGCCGATCACCGGAGTCAGCCAGGCGTCGAGCGCGCCGTCGGCCAGCAGCAGGCCGGGCAGCGCGCCCAGCAGTTCGCCGGTGACATCGTCGACATTTGTCTCGAGCACGATCAGCGTCTGCTCGGAACCCGGCCCCTGGCCGGCCGCCGGGTCAGCCACGGGCTCGCCCAGCAGGGCGGGCAGGACGTTGGGCCGCCCGGCGGTGTCCCGTGACCCGGCTCCGTATCCGGTCGCGACGATCCGCGCCGCCGGGAGCGCCCCGTACTGGCAGTCCAGGGCGCGCAGCAGCGCCGCGCCCGTCGGCGTCACCGTCTCCCCGTCCAGCCCTGTCAGTCCTGCGCCGGTGACCTGAGCCCCTTCGAGCAGGGCGACCGTGGCCGGGGCCGGCACCGGGTACCGGCCATGCGCCATCGCGGCTACCCCGGAGCCCAGCGCGACCGGTGCCGACCAGACGCCGGTCACCTGCAACGCGTGGATGGCGGCGGCGACGCCCACGACATCGGCGATGGTGTCGACGCCGCCCAGCTCATGCAGGTGGACCTGGTCGGGCCGGACCCCGTGAATCCGGCTCTCGGCCTGAGCCAGCGCCGCGATGGCGGCCGTGGCCAGCCGCGCGACCGGCTCGGGCCGGGCCGCGCCGGCCATGGCCAGCAGCTCGGCGGCCCGCCGCTCGGGCACGTGCTCGGCCACCTCGACCCGGGCCTGGCAGGCCGCCAGCCCGGCCCGCGTGACCGGCACGGCGGTCAGTTCCCAGCCGGTCATCCCGGTCGCGGCAATCGCGGCGCGGACAGCGGCGATCGGGGCACCCAGATCGAGCAGGGCGCCCAGCAGCATGTCACCGGAGATCCCGGAAAACGGGTTCAGCCAGATGATCATGACGCGGTCAGCCGCCGTCCGCCAGACGCGACGGCGCGGCGGGCCGGCCGGCCCGCCGGGCCAGCGCGAACGCCAGCCGGTGGGCGCCCATCGCGGCGCTGAAGCCCGAGTCGATGTTGACCACGCAGACGCCAGCCGCGCAGGAGGTCATCATCGCCAGCAGCGCGGTGACGCCCTCCAGCGCCGCGCCGTACCCGGTCGAGGTGGGGACGGCGACGACAGGGCTGCCGACCAGTCCGGCCACGGCGCTGGCCAGCGCCCCCTCCATGCCCGCCACCACGATCACGACGTCGGCCGCCCGGATGTCGGCGGTCACGGACAGCAGCCGGTGCAGTCCGGCCACCCCGACATCGCGGTACTCGAGGATGCGCAGCCCGACGGCGCGCGCTACGGCCGCGGCCTCGTCGGCCACCGGACCGTCGGCGGTCCCGGCCGTGACGACGGCCACGGTCAGGTCGCCCGGCGGCTCCGGCCGCCAGCACAGCAAGCGCGCGCCGGCATCATAGGTGCCCGGCTGACGGGGGCCGGGAGCATGCTGGTCACCGACCGCCGCCAGGATCTGCGCCGCCGTTTCTGGCTCCACCCGCGTGACCAGCACCGGCCCGCTGGACCGGTCCAGGAGAGCCAGGGCGATCTGGGTGATCTGAGCGGGCTGCTTGCCGGGCCCGTAGACCACCTCGGGCAGCCCCTGGCGGTCCAGCCGGTCCAGGTCGAGCGTGGCGAAACCCAGGGGCAGCGAGCCTTCCATCGCTCAGCCCGTCCCGTCGGCCGCGCCGGGGGTGACGACGTGCAGCGGCAGCAGCGAGTTCATGCTCCCGCTGCGCAGGCCGTCCATATCCAGGGTGACGAAGACGAAGCCCGCCGCCCGGACCAGGGCCGCCAGGTCGTCTCGGGCGGCGAGCAGGCGGTCGAGGTCGGCGGCGGGCACCTCGATCCGGGCCACCGTGCCGCCCGCGTGCGCGCGCACCCGGCACCGGGTGAACCCGGCCCCGTGCAGGGCATCCTCAGCCCGCTCGATCTGCCCGAGCAGCTCAGGCGTCACCGGGTCGCCGTAGGCGATCCGGGAGGACAGGCAGGCCGCGGCGGGCTTGGCGGCGGTAGCCAGGCCGAGCTCCTGGCTGATCGCGCGGACCGCCGCCTTGGTCAGCCCGGCGTCGACCAGGGGAAACACCGCCCCCCGCTCGCGGGCCGCCTGCTGGCCCGGCCGGTGGTCGGACAGGTCGTCCAGGTTCGTGCCGAGCGCCATGCGGGCGCCCATCGCGCTGGCCAGCGGCGCGACGGCGTCGAACAGCGCCGACTTGCAGTGGAAGCAGCGGTCGGCGCCATTGCGCCGGTACTGGGGCCGGTCCAGCTCGTCGGTGCAGACCTCGACGTGCTGGAGGCCGCGGGACCGAGCGAAATCCCGCGCCGCCGCCCGCTCCCGGCCCGGCAGGCTCGCCGACACCGCCGTGACGGCCAGCGCCCGGGTCCCCAGCACCTCGTGGGCCATCGCGGCCAGCAGCGCCGAGTCCGCGCCGCCGGAAAACGCCGTGACCAGCCGGTTCTCCTGCGCTAGCCGGGCCGCCAGCCGCCCGGCGCCCTCGGCCGCGGTCATCTGGTAGCCCCAGCCGCCGGTACGGGGCGCTCGCCGGACACGAACGGGATGGTCTGCGGTCCCTCCGGCAGCACGCAGACCCGGGCGTCCGGACCGGCCGACGCCAGCTCGGCGGCGACCGCCGCGCCGATGTCCGGCACCGCGAACAGGTGCGCCGTGCGCAGGTCGGCGTCGCTGAGCGTGGCGGAATGCACGCCGACGCGGGCCCGGCTCAGCACCCTGGCCAGGACCTGCACCTGCCACTGGTCGGGCACCGTGCGCGGTCGCGCCGCGATCGCCGCCAGCAGCCGCTCCGGTGACGGCTGTGACGCGAGCACCTCGCGGAACGAGCCGTGGTCGGGAAACCCGTCCGCGCACTCGGCGGCGCAGATGATCAGGCCGCCGGGCGCGACGATGGTGGCGGCCGCCGACATGCCCTTGACCGCCTGGTACAGATTCTGGTCCAGCGGGAACCCGGCGTTCGTCGTGACCACGACCTCGAACAGGTGCTCGACCGGGCGCATCGACACCTTGCGGACGGCGTCGCGGGCCGCCGCGTGCATGGCCAGGACCTCGCCGCCGAAGGCCGCGACCACCTGCTGGTCACGGTTGAGGACCACGTCCAGGGCGAAGTCGACGCCGGTCGCCGCCGCGATCGCCCGGACATCGTCGTGTACCGGGTTACCCTCGCAGATGCCCCAGGTCGCCCGCTCGCTGCCGATGCGCCGGGCGTCGTGCAGCGTCAGCGTGGTCTCCAGGCCGGCCAGGCCGGGCGCGACCAGCTTGGGCCCGCCGCTGAAGCCGGCGAAGAAGTGCGGCTCCACGAACCCGGTGGTGATCCGGGCGTCGGCTTCCACCCAGTGCCGGTTCAGCCAGACCGGAACGCCGTCGCCGTGCCGACCGCACCAGCTGAGCTGACCGTTATCGCGGGCGTCGTGGTTGATCACGCGCAGGCTGCCCGCCAGGTCGGGGCCGAGCATGTCCGCCAGCTCGGCGGCGGTGTTGGCGCGGTGCGTCCCGGTCGCCACGAGCACGGTCAGGTCGGCCGGCGTCACGATTCCGGCCAGCTCCCTGATCAGGGCAGTGAGCATGGCCTCGCGGGGTTGCGGCCTGGTCGCGTCGCAGACTGACACGGCGACTCGCTGGCCGGGCCGCACCACCTCGCGCAGCGGGGGACCGGCCACTGGCTGGGCCAGCGCCCGCGCCAGCAGGGCCGGGACGTCCGCGGCGGCCCGATGATGGGCCGGCGCCACCACCGTGGTCCGGTCGGCGGGCAGCGCGACCCGCAGCCCCTCGCGCCCGTAGGCCAGGGTGATGTCCAGCAGGTTGCTAGCGCGCATCCAGATCCATCCCGGCGGCCGCCGCGACCACGGCACCCTCGATGCCGTGCCGGGCCAGCGCCTCGGCCACGAAGCCGCTCGCCTTCATCCGCTCCACGAAGTCGGTCAGCGCCGCCGCCGCCTCCTGGCCGCGCCCCTCCGGCAGGGCCATCGCCTGCTCGATCACCATGAACCGGCCCGGCAGCACGCGGAGCGACGGATCCTGGCCGGCCCACTCCGCCAGCAGCTGGCGGATGCCGGCGGCTACCTCCACCTGGCCGGCCGCCAGCGCCTGCAGCACCTCGGGGGCGTTAGCCAGCCGCTCGACCTGCGCCGCCCGCAGCTCGCGTGACAGGAAGAGATCATAGGCACTGCCCCGGCCCACCCCTACCCGGATCCCGGGCCGGTCCACCTCGGCGTTGTCCCGCAGGACGGAACCGCCCTGGACCAGGTAGCTGCCCTCGATCAGCACGTACGGCGCGGTGAACCGCAAACCCTCGCCGCGCGCCGGGTCAACGGCGAAGAAGCCGGCGTCGGCCTGATCGCCGCGGACCGCGTCCACCGACCGGGCCGCCTTATCGAACAAGATCAACTCGACCGCAACGCCCAGCTCGCCTCCCAGCGCCCGGGCCAGGTCGACCGAGACGCCGCCAGCCTCGCCCGTGACGTCGTCGCGATGGGCGAGGATCGGGTTGCCCAGATTGATGGAGGCGCGCAGCCGTCCATCGGGGGCGAACGCGCGGGCAAGGGCCGCTATCGGCACAGACATGTCAACGAGCCTAGCGGCGCGCGCGATAAGTCCTGGCCCAAGGCGCTCGGTTCCGTACCCGCGGTACGTAGGATCGGATAGTGACTGATCGCGGCCGCTATCTGCTGGACAACAAGCAAGCCGAGGCCGGTCAGCGCTTCGATGCCCTGTCGGCATTGTTCAACCCCTCCACCTTCCGGCACCTGGAGCGCCTCGGGATCTCGCCTGGCTGGCGGGTCTGGGAAGTGGGCGCCGGCAGTCCCAGCGTGCCCGGCTGGCTCGCGGCCCGGGTCGGGCCGGACGGCTACGTCCTGGCCACGGACATCGATACCTCGTGGCTGGGGGGTGGCGACGCGGCGGGCTATGACGTCCTGCGCCACGAGGTCGGCACCGAGCCGCCCCCGGCCGACGGCCTCGACCTCGCCCATGCCCGGCTGGTCCTCGTGCACGTTCCTGACCGTGAGCGGGCCATCGACTCCATGATCGCGGCGCTGCGGCCCGGTGGCTGGCTGCTCCTGGAGGAAGCCGATCCCGGACTCCAGGAGCTGGCCTGCCCCGATGCCTGGGGCCCTCCGCAGCTGCTGGCCAACCAGCTGAAACGGGCCTTCCGGGTGCTGCTGGCCGAGCGCGGCGCGGACCTGGCATTCGGGCGGACGCTGCCCAGGAGGCTGCGTGCTGCCGGGCTGACGCACGTCGAGTCCGACGCCTATTTCCCGATGGGCGGCCCGGCGTGCAGCGAGCTGGAGCGGGCCACCGTGGAGCAGATCCGGGACGGCCTGGTGGCCCGCGGGCTCGCGACCGATGCGGAGATCGACCAGCACCTCGCCAGCGTCGCTGCTGGCCAGCTCGACCTGGCTACCTCGCCGATGGTCTCGGCCTGGGGCCAGCGCCGGCAGGAGCTGCAGCGGCGGGATATCTCGTGATGCGTCCCTGGACTGATGCCAGCCGTCCGCGCGACGAGCGGATCGCCCTGCTGCTGGCCGAGATGACCCTGCCGGAGAAGGCCGCACAGCTGGGCAGCGCCTGGCGAAACGCTCAGATCACCGGTCTTAACGTGGCGCCCCAGCAGGACGTCTTTACCCGGCAGGTCAGCTACGAGCAGGCGCGGAAAGACGGCCTCGGTCATCTGACCCGTCCGTTCGGCACTCGGCCCCGCGAGCCCCTGGAGGCCGCCAGGGAACTCGCCGAAGTCCAGCAGGACCTGCTCGATGACACCCGGCTCGGCATTCCGGCCATCGTGCATGAAGAGTGCCTCACTGGCTTCACCACCTACCGCGCGTCGGTCTTCCCCACCCCGCTGGCCTGGGCCGCCACCTTCGATCCCGAGCTGGTTGAGGCCATGGCCGCGGCTATCGGCCGGGGCATGCGCGACGGCGGCGTGCACCAGGGACTGGCGCCGGTCCTGGACGTCGTGCGCGACCACCGCTGGGGCCGGGTCGAGGAAACCCTGGGCGAGGATCCCTACCTGGCCGGCATCATCGGCGCGGCCTACGTGCGCGGCCTGCAGGGCGCCGGCATTACCGCCACCCTCAAGCACTTTGCCGGGTATTCCGCCAGCCAGGCCGGCCGCAATCATGCGCCGGTCCACCTGGGCCCGCGCGAGCTGCACGAGATCATGCTGCTGCCCTTCGAGATGGCCATCGATGCCGGGGCCGGCTCGGTGATGAACTCGTACTCCGCCATCGATGGCCTGCCCGTGGCGGCCGACCAGCACCTGCTCAGCCAGGTCCTGCGCGACGACTGGGGATTCACCGGGACCGTCGTATCGGACTACTGGGCCATCGGGTTCCTGGAGACGACCCAGCGAGTGGCCGATTCCCCCGCCGCGGCCGCTGCCCTCGCGCTGACCGCCGGGATCGACGTCGAGCTCCCGGACACCAGAAGTTACGCCACGCTGCCCGGCCTGGTCCGCGACGGCCAGCTCCCGGAAGCGCTCATCGACCGGGCCGTGGCTCGCGTCCTGCGGCACAAGATCGACCTTGGCCTCCTCGACGCGGACTGGTCACCGGTCTCGCCCGCGGCGGCACGCGGTCACCTCGACCTGGACCCGCCTGAGAGCCGCGCGCTCGCCCGCCAGCTCGCCGAGCGCAGCATCGTGCTCCTGCACAACACCGGCGGGCTGCTGCCCGTGACCCGGGCCCCGGCCGCTATCGCGCTGATCGGCCCGTGCGCCGATGACGTGCACACGTTCTTCGGCTGCTACAGCTTCCCGAACCACATCCTGCCCGGCTACCCCGAGCTCGGCACCGGCATCGAGGCGCAGTCGCTGCGCGAGGCTCTGCAGGCGGCGCTGCCCGCGAGCCGGATCGACTACCGGCCTGGCTGCACCGTCTCCGGACCGGACCGGCAGCACATCCCGCTGGCGGTGGCCGCGGCCCGGCAGGCGGAGCTCTGCGTGCTCGCCGTCGGCGACCGGTCCGGCATGTTCGGCCACGGCACCTCCGGCGAGGGCTGCGATGTGCCGGACCTGACCCTGCCGGGGGTGCAGGGTGAGCTGGTCGAGGCCATCCTCGCCACGGGGACTCCCACGATCCTGGTCGTCGTCTCGGGCCGCCCCTACGCACTCGGCCGTTACACCGAGCAGTCCGGAGCGATCGTGCAGGCGTTCCTTCCCGGCGAGGAAGGCGGTCCCGCGCTGTCCAGGGTCCTCACGGGCGGGGTCGACCCGTCCGGCAGGCTCCCGGTGCAGATCCCGAAGCAGCCGGGCATCAACCCGGCGACCTACCTGCACCCGTTCCTGGCCGGCCCGAGCGACAACATCAGCAGCCTGGACCCGACCCCGCAGTTTCCGTTCGGCCACGGGCTCTCCTACACCAGCTTCGAGTACACCGAGCTGCGGGTCAGCTCACCGGCGCTGGACACCGCCGGGGCGGTCACCGCGTCGGTGACCGTGACCAACACCGGTCACCGGGCCGGGACCGAGGTCGTCCAGCTCTACTTCGCCGACCCGGTCGCGTCAGTCACCCGGCCCGTCCGGCAGCTGCTCGCGTTCGCCCGCCTGGACCTCCAGCCAGGGGAAGCCAGGACCGTCTCCTTCGGCATTCACGCCGACCGGTTCGCCTTCGTCGGTCCCGGGCTGACCCGGATCACCGAGCCGGGCGCGATCGAGCTCCAGGCCGGCTCCTCCGCCGCGCAGATCCGCTGCACCGCGACGCTGGAGCTGACCGGCCCCCGCGTCACCGTCGGCAGCGCCCGTCAGCTGATCACGGCCGTCCAGATCCTGTAGGTGCGAAGGAGCAACGCGTGAACGCTTGGCAGCCCGATCCGCCGGAGATCCCCGATCCGCCGGAGATCAATGCTCTGACGCTGCAGGAGAAGGCCTCGCTGTGCCTGGGCTCCGATTTCTGGCACACCACGCCGGTCCCGCGCCTGGGCATCCCGGCCATCCTGGTGTCCGACGGCCCGCACGGCCTGCGCCGGCCGGCCGGGGACGCCGATCACGTCGGGATCTCCGGCAGCGTGCCGGCCACCTGCTTCCCGACCGCGTCGGCGGTTGGCTCGTCGTGGGACCCCGAGCTGGCCGGCCGGATCGGGCAGGCCATCGGCGCGGAGGCCCGCGACCAGGGCGTGTCGGTGGTCCTCGGCCCGGGAGTCAACATCAAGCGCTCGCCGCTCTGCGGCCGGAACTTCGAGTACTTCTCCGAGGACCCGCTGCTGTCTGGCGTGCTGGGCGCGGCCATGGTGGAGGGCATCCAGAGCCAGGGCGTCGGCGCGTCGGTCAAGCACTACGCGGCGAACAACCAGGAGACCGACCGGGTCCGGGTGTCCGCCGACGTGGACGAGCGCACGCTGCGCGAGATCTACCTGCCGGCCTTCGAGCGAGTGGTTACCCGGGCCCGGCCGTGGACCGTGATGTGCGCGTACAACCGGGTGAACGGCACGCATGCCTCGCAGCACCCGTGGCTGCTGCGGACGGTGCTGCGCGAGGAGTGGGGATTCGACGGCCTCGTGGTCTCCGACTGGGGGGCGGTCCACGACCGGGTGGCCGCGCTGGCGGCCGGGCTGGACCTGGAGATGCCGCCCAACCTGGGGGTCAGCGACGCTGCGATCGTGGCGGCCGTCAGCGACGGCACGCTCGCGGAATCGGTCCTGGACGAGGCGGTGGCCCGCGTGCTGGACCTGGTCGGCCGGGCCAGCGCGGCCGCGAGCGCGGGACCAGCGGCGGCGCCGGACTACGACGCGCACCATGCGCTGGCCCGGCAGGCTGCGGGGGAGTGCGCCGTGCTGCTGAAGAATGCCGGCCAGCAGCTGCCGCTGCAGCCCGCGGCGGGCCAGACGATCGCTGTGGTCGGCGAGTTCGCCCGCACGCCGCGGTTCCAGGGGGCAGGCAGCTCCCAGGTCAATCCGACCCGGGTCGACATTGCCCTGGACGAGCTGCGTGCCGGGGTGCCCGCCGGGGTGTCCGTCTCGTTCGCGGCCGGGTTCGGCGTCGGAGCGGCTGCCGACGACGGCGAGCTGGCCGAGGCGGCCATCAAGAACGCCGCCGCGGCCGACGTCGTGGTGGCGTTCCTGGGCTTGCCCGCCGCGGAGGAGTCCGAGGGCTTCGACCGGACCCACATGCGGCTGCCCGCGAGCCAGACGGAACTGCTGGCCCGGCTGGCCGCGGTCAACCCGAACATCGTCGTGGTCCTGGCCAACGGCTCCGCGGTCGAGGTGTCGGGCTGGGAGCAGCACGCTCAGGCGGTCCTGGAATGCTGGCTCGGCGGCCAGGCCGCCGGGGGAGCGATAGCTGATCTCCTGCTCGGCCGGGCCAGCCCGTCCGGTCGGCTGGCCGAGACATTGCCGGTGCGCCTGCAGGACAATCCGTCGTATCTCAACTTCCCCGGCGAGGCCGGGCACGTCCGTTACGGCGAGGGCATCTTCGTCGGCTACCGCGGCTACGACGCCCTCAGCCGCCAGGTCAGCTACCCCTTCGGGCACGGGCTGTCCTACACCGAGTTCGACTACACCGGGCTCACGGCCGCAGTCGAGGGCAGCGCGGCGGACGGGACCCTGTCGGTCACCGTGACCTGCACGGTCACCAACGTCGGCGGCCGCGCGGGCCGGGAGGTCGTGCAGCTGTACGTGCGCGACCCGCAGGCGGCGGTCCATCGGCCGGTGCGCGAGCTGGCGGCATTCGCCAAGATCAGCCTGGAGCCGGGCCAGGCCCGGCAGGTCACGTTCCGCCTGGAGGCCGATGACCTGTCCTACTGGTCGCCGAGCCACCGCCGGCGGGTGCTGGAGGCCGGTTCCTTCGAGCTCGCCGTCGGTGCCTCCTCCCGGGATCTGCGGCTCAGCACCGCCATCGACGTGGCCGCGCCGCCGCTGCCCGTCCGGCTGGACGCCATGGCCACCTTGCAGGAATGGCTCGCGGACCCGGCCGGATCCGCCGCGCTGCGCAAGGCCGTCGGCACTGACCCCGAGGGCAGGCCGCGCGGCATCCTGGGTGATAACCAGCTCGTCGAGGTCATCGGCAACTTCCCCATCAGCAGCCTGGCCGCGTTCCCCGGCCTGGGCCTCGACCACGCCACGGTCAGCCGCCTCACCCGGCAGTTCAGCGGCTCGAGCGCGGGATGACGGACAGGAGACGGGATGACGGACAGGAGGGCGGGATGACGCTGGTCGCGGAGCGCTTCGACGCCCGCCCCTGGAGCGATGATCAGCTGGACCCGCTGTTCGCCGGGGCCTTCCCGGCGTTCATTATCGCGGACCGGGTGGCGAAGCAGTACATCGGCCGGGTCCGGGAGTGGTTCACCGACCTGAACATCATCCTGATCGACGAGGACGATGTTCCCGTGGCGACGGGGTGGGGTGTCCCGATCCGGTGGACCGGGGAGATCGCCGACCTTCCTTCCGGCTACACCGACGCCACCAGGCGCGCGGTCGAGGGCCGGGAGCGCGGCGCCCAGCCGGACACCCTGGTGATCTGCGGCGGGATCGTCAGCCCGGCCAGGACCGGCCAGGGGCTGGCGGGCGAGCTGATCCGGGTCCTGCGGGAGCTGGCGCCCGCGGCCGGCGCGCAGAAAGTCATCGCTCCGGTCCGCCCGACCCTCAAGCCGCAGTACCCGCTCACCCCGATCGAGACGTTCGCGCGCTGGACCAGGCCCGACGGCGCCCCGCTCGACCCGTGGCTGCGCACCCACTGGCGCCTCGGCGGCCAGATCATCGCCATGGCGCCCCGGTCGCAGACCATGACGGGGACCGTCGAGGAGTGGCAAGCCTGGACCGGGATGTCGTTCCCGTCGACCGGCGAGTACGTCATCCCGCACGGGCTGAGCACGCTGCGCATCGACCGGGAGACCGATTGCGGCACCTACACCGAGCCGAACGTGTGGGTGCGGCACCGGTAACCAGGCGCCCGCCTCCGGCGCGGAGACTGTCACCCAGCTCCTGAGCGCTGAGCGATGAGATGCAGGAGGGCGGCCACGGCCCGGTACGGGTCGCTGCGGCCGGCCCGTTCCTCGCAGTCGAGGATCAGCTCCAGCTGGCTGGCGTCCGGCAGCGGCGCGTCGTCATCAGCCAGGTCAGTGAAGATCCGCACGCCATACCAGGCCTCCAGGTCCAGCTGCCGCGCGGCCAGGGCAGCGGCCAGGTCGCTGCGGCGATCAGCGCGGGCCGCCACGCCGATCCGGTTGACGTAGGAGACACCGTCGAACGCCGCCTGCGCCGCCGGCCAGTCGCCGCTCAGCCCCGCTCGCATCGCGAGCGCGTCCCCGTTGCGGACCAGCAGGGAGGCCTGGCCGCCGGGGGAGGTGACGGCAGCGATGGCCGTCAGCAGCGGGCCCGGGTCGGGCAGGTACATGAGCACGCCGTGGCACAGCACCAGGTCGAAGGCCGCCGGCGCGAAGACGGCCGCCGTGTCCAGGGCATCGGCCCGGACCAGCCGGACGCGGCTGGCGACCTCCGGCCGCTCGGCGCTCAGGGAGCGGCCCAGGTCGGACAGCAGTGCCGCGGAGCTGTCCAGGCCGGTCACCAGGTGGCCGCACCGGGCCAGCACGAGTAGCTGGCTGCCCTGCCCGCAGCCGATGTCCAGCACCCGCTGCGGCAGCCGGCCGGTGAGGTGCCCGGCTAGCTGTCGGGCGACCAGTTCCTGACGGACGACCTGGCGGAGCGTTCCGAGGCGAGCACGCCACCTATCCTCCCCGGCTCGCCCCCACCCGATCGCCCCTGAGCCCGTCATCGACACGATCGCAGCGTAATCCACGCCCCGCCGCCGTCAGCGCTAGCGCTACTACACTTTTGGATGTACTGTTATTGGAGATAGTCAGGGAGGCGAGTGCATGACCAGAGAATCGATCCGCGGGTCATCGGACCGCAGCGTCCTGATCCTGACCAGCCTGGCCGGCTCGCCGAAGCACGGCTACGCGCTGATCAAGGACATCGAGGAGTTCGCCGGGCTGACGCTCGGTGCCGGGACGCTTTACGGTGCGCTGGCCAAGCTGGAACAGGCCGGCCTGGTCGCGGCGCTGCCAGAGCAGGACCGCAGGCACCCCTACCAGATCACCCCGGCCGGCCGGGAGCAGCTGCGCGAGCGGCTGTCCGAGTCGGTCCGCATCGCAGAGATCGGGCTGCGGCGCATCGCGGCGGCGCCGTCATGAGCCGCCGGATGCGCTGTCTGCTGGCGCTGTATCCGCGCGCCTGGCGGGACCGTTACGGCCGGGAGGTCGCCAGCCTCACCGAGGAGCTCATCCGCGCGGGTGACTGCACGCCGCTGCGGGCCGGTCTCGACCTGGCCGCCGCGGCAGTCGTGGAACGGGCCCGCGCCCTGCGCCGGGCCGCCGTGCTGATCACGGCGGCGCCCATGGCGGGCGCGCTCAGCCTGGTGGTGCGCAACCTTGTGTTCACCGTCGTGGTGCCAGGGCTGGGGGGAGCCTGGCTTCCGTGGTGGATCCTGACCCGGCAGGGGCACACCGCCACCCCGGCGGCGTGGGAGGCGGTCGCCGTCATCGCGGCCGGGACGGCCCTGTACGCGTGGTGCGTCTGGGACTTCGCGGCGGTGGGACGTGGCACTCCCGGCCCGTGGGACGCGCCGTCGCGGGTTGTCGCGGCTGGCCCCTACCGCTGGGTGCGCAACCCGATCTACCTGGCCGCGGTCCTGATTGTCGCGGGGCAGGCCTGGCTGTTCATGTCGCCGCGGCTGCTGGCCTACGCCGGCGCCATGGCGGTCTTCTTCCACCTGTTCGTCACCGGCTACGAAGAGCGGGCGCTGCGCCGCCGCTTCGGCAGCACTTACCAGGAGTACCGGCGCACGGTCCCGCGCTGGATCCTCCGCCCGCCGCGTCGCGGCTAAGGATGACATTCCCGGCTGGCGGCCGGGCCTTGCGCCCGGACCGGCAGCCGGCGCAACCAGCAGTGAGGTGAGCAGATGAGCCTGAACGCAGAATCTCCCGCCCGGGCCGTGAGCACTGCGGCCACGACCAGGCTGGCCAGGGTGCGGCGGGGCAGCCTGGCCGTCCTGGGGCTGATCGTGGCGGAGTACGCCATCGGCATGTACGTCAACTTGTACGTCACGATCCCCCCGGCCGACCATGGCCGGAGCCTGGGCAGCGCGATCGCGAACGGGCCCGCGACGCTCAGCATCCACGCCGTGATCGGGCTGCTGCTCGGGCTGGGGGCCCTGGGCGTACTCGCGCAGGCCGTCCTGGCTCGCCACCCGGCCACCATCGCGGCGTCTGCGGCCGGCCTGTTCGCGCTGGCCCTGGCCGCCATCATGGGAGCCGGCTTCACCAGCAGCGGCCAGCGTGCTGAGTCCATGGGAATGTCGGTCCTCACCGGCGTCGCGCTGCTGTGCTACGCGGCCAGCCTCTACGTGCTGCGCTCGTCCCGCCGGGTCTGATCCCGGCTGATCCCGACATGGGCTCGGGTGATCAGTCCAGGCCGAGGCCGCGCCGGCCGTTCTCGCTGAGGTCGTCGGGCCGGAAGCGGTTGGGCCAGTCGCGCTCGTAGTTCTCGTCGGGGAAGTCGCGCGGGCTGGAGCCGGTGATGAAAGCCTCGCGGGCAACGGCCGCGTACCGCTCGTTGCGAGGACACCAGGGGGCGGCCGGGATGTACATGACGTTGCCCCAGCCCTGCTGGTTCTGGACCGGCGCCACGCTGTGGATCATGTCGCAGTGCCACCAGACCGAGTCGCCGGCCCGGATGTCCGGGATGCCGGTCAGCGCGTCCATGAGCAGCGAGTGCCAGGTCTGGTTGGCCGGGAAGACCTGGTTGGTGGTGACGCCGCACATGTCGTCGTCGGCAACGTCGGACAGCAGCGGGCGCAGCATGAGGTAGCCCATGGCCTCCGGGATCGGGACGGTGTGCAGCACGCCCTGGTCGTGGCCCATGTCCGACAGCGCGGTCCAGCCCTGGAAGGTGCGGAAGGCCGAGCACATCGTGGTTCCGGGGTACTGGGGACCGTCGGTGCGGTGGGCGGGGTCCCAGGGGTCGTAGGCCTCGACGGTGCCGTCGAACAAGTGCCGGAACGCCTGCTGGCAGGCCTGAGTCAGCCACAGGTCCAGCGTGCCGGGGTCGAGGTGGGTGCCCAGGCCGACGGAGTCGGCGCCCTCGGGACGGCGGCGGATGCGGTCGGGATAGAGCAGCTGCCGCTGCGGGTCGAACCACCGCGCGCCGTCCCGGGCTCCGCCGCCCTGCACGCCGTCGGCCTGGCTGGTCCACTGAGCGTTGAGAAAGGCCTGGACGCGGGCCATCCGGTCGCTCTGCCGGGCCTGCATCTGGGCCGGGGACCAGTAGATCGGGTAGATCTCGGGCCGGGAGCCGACGCTGCCGAAGAAGTCGTCGGCCGGGCCCCGGTAGGTCTCGAAGAACCGGTTGGACTCGACGTAGTCCATAATGTCCCGATCCCAGCCCAGGGCCTGGTCCCGGTCGAAGTGACCGCGCACGACCAGGCAGCCGCGCTGATGGAGTCGGGCGAGCTGCTCCGGCGGCACGGTGCCGGCGGCGATGTCGGCATAGTCGATGACCGGCCACACGGTTTCACGGCGGGCCTGCTCCGCCGCGATCTGCTCGTCGGCCCGGCGCACTCGCTGCTCGATCACGGCGAACACCTCCTCAACGGAGCGGCCGGAGGCTTGGATGCGGGCCCGCAGCGCCGCCTTGATCTGCCGGACCGCGCCGGGCAGGTCATCGGGCGGCGTATCCCAGTGCGGTAGTTCCGGCAGCTCCGTACGGACGTACGTGGAGGTGGCCATGACAGCTCCTTGGGGAGGACTCCTTACCAATAACACCATAGGCCCGGTCGGCGCATTTGGGCAAGAGTCCTGTCTAAACTAGCGTGGTGACTGCGACCAAGCCCTCGCTGGAGCTCTTGCGCGAGCTGAGCGACGAGCACGTACTGCGGGCGCTCATGGACGAGACGCGCCTGACCCGGGCGGGGCTGGCCACGCGGACCGGGATCTCGAAGCCGACGGTCGGCGAGAGCGTGCGCCGCCTGGAGGCAGCGGGAGTCGTCGTCGACACCGGGGCCCGGAGCACCGGCCGAGGCCGGGCCGGCTCCTACTACGCCCTGGCGGACGGCATCGGCTGCGCCCTGGCCGTCAGCATCGCCCCGGAAGGCATCACCGCCGAGATCGCGGACGCCTACGGCAATGTCGTGGCCCGCACCATCGAGCCCGTCAGCCGGCCGGTCCAGACGGCCAGGGTGACGGCATCGGTGCACGAGGCGTGCCTGCGGGTGGCGGCGCAGGCCCGCGCGCCGGTCCGGCTGGCCGTGGTCAGCGCGGCCGACCCGGTCGACCGGGCCACCGGCCGGCTCATCCAGCTGCCCGACGCCCCGTTCCTGGTCGGTGAGCTGTCACCCGTCGAGGCCCTGGCCGACCTGGTCGCCGGGCCGGTCCTGGTCGACAACGACGTCAACTGGGCGGCTCGCGCTGAGCGAGCGGCGGCGCAGGCCGGCTCGGCCGACCAGGCCGGCTGGGCGGACGACTTCGTCTACCTGTACCTCGGGGAAGGCCTGGGCTGCGCGGTTGTCAGCGACGGCGAGGTCCGGCGCGGCCACGGCGGCATCGCCGGCGAGATCGCCCACGTGGTCACCGCCGGCCCGGGTGGTCGCGCGATGGCGTTCATCGACGTGTTCGCCGAGCTGGGCGTGCGCCACCCGGACTCGACCGCGATCGACGTCGCCGCGCTGACCGCCGCCCTCACGGGCCCGGGGGCAGCGGCCAGGGCGGCGCTTGACGCCGTCGGCACGGCAGTGAGCGGCGTGCTGTCGGCGGCCGTCGCACTGGCCGACCCGGCGGTCGTCGTGGTCGGCGGCACCTGGGGAGCCGACCCGATCCTCCTGGCGGCCGTGCGGGCGGCCGGTGACCGCCTCGCCCGCCCGGTGGCGCTGCGCCCGTCCCTGGTACCACAGGACGCGGCGCTGGCCGGGGCCCGCGTGCAGGCCGTGCTCGAGCTGCGCTCGGCCATCACCGGCTACCGCCGGACCGTGCTCCGGGCCCGGTAGCGACCCAGCCCGGCCCGCGGCGCCCGGGTCTTGCGCAATTAAGCGGCCGCGGCGGAATATGACCCGGTGTCCTGGGCAGTCCTGCGGAGACCGCCGACAAGCCGATGAGGAGAAGAACTCATGAGAGTCGCCGTGCTCGGTACCGGCACCATGGGCGCGGGCATCGTCCGCAGCATGCTGCGCGCCGGCCTGGACGTCACCGCGTGGAACCGGACCCCCGAGCGAGCCGAGCCGCTGAAGGCCGACGGCGCGACGGTGGCCGTCACGGTGCCGGACGCGGTGGCCGGCGCGGATGCCGTGCTGACGATGGCCTTCGATGCCGCGGCGGTGCTCGAGATCGCCGAGGCCATGATCCCCGGGCTGGCCGCCGGCGCGGTGTGGATCCAGGCCGCGACGGTCGGCCTGGATGGCATCGCCCGGGTGGAGCGCCTGGCGAGCGAGCACGGCATCCCGCTGCTGGACGCGCCGGTGCTGGGAACCAAGCAGCCGGCCGAGGAGGGCAAGCTCGTCCCGCTCGTCTCCGGCCCGCGCGAGCTCGCCCAGCGCGTGCAGCCCGTCTTCGACGCCATCGGGGTCAAGACCATCTACGCGGGGGACCGGATCGGCCAGGGCATGGCCCTCAAGCTGGCCTGCAACGCCTGGATCGCCTCGATGACCGCGGCGCTCGGGCAGTCGCTCGGGCTCGCGGCCACCCTCGGAGTCGAGCCCGGCCTGTTCCTGGAGGCCATCGGCGGCGGCCCGGCCGACACGCCCTACGCGCAGCTGAAGGCCAAGGAGATGCTCACCGGCCGGTACCCGCCCTCGTTCTCCGTCGAGGGCGTGCTGAAGGACGTCGGGCTGATGGTCGATGCCGCCAGCCGGGCCGGATTCCGCCAGGACCTGCTCCGGACGCTGCACGAGCTGTATGCCGCCACGGCCGCGGCCGGTCATGGCGGCGACGACATCGCCGCGGTCTACATCGAGTTCGCGCCCGGTGGCGCTGACGGGCCGGGCAGCTAGCCGCCGGCCGGCCCCGGCACCCGCCGAACCGGCCATCGGCCCGGCCACCCGGCCGGACCGGCAGAAACCGGCCATCGGCCCGGCCATCCGGCCGGACCGGCAGAAACCGGCCATCGGCCCGGCAGCGAGCCCCGCCCGGCCGGGTGTTAAATGAAACTGTCCGTGCGGGCGGCGGCAAGGAGGAACATTCGTGGGCCTGGCGAAGAAGCTGTTGCAGTGGCCGGTGCTCCGCCAGGCGGCGGACGGTGACCCGCTGGGCCGGGGGATCTCCGCGCGGGGCCATCACGACTGGACGCCGCGAACCAGCACCGCCGACCGGGTGGTGCGGAGCGTCTGCCCCTACTGCGCCGTAGGCTGCGGGCAGCAGGTCTTCGTGAAGGACGAGAAGGTCGTCCAGATCGAGGGCGATCCCGATTCCCCGATCAGCCGGGGGCGGCTATGCCCGAAGGGCTCGGCCAGCGAGCAGCTGGTCAACTCGCCCGGCCGGCAGACGGCCATGCTGTACCGGCGGCCCTACGGGACGCAGTGGGAGCCGCTGGACCTGGAGCAGGCCACCGACATGATCGTCGACCGGCTGCTGGAGTCGCGGTCGCGGCGCTGGCAGGACGCCGACTCCGGCGGCCGCCGGCTGAACCGGACCATGGGGATCGCCTCGCTGGGCGGGGCCACGCTGGACAACGAAGAGAACTACCTGATCAAGAAGCTGTTCACCGCGGCCGGCGCTATCCAGGTCGAGAACCAGGCCCGTATATGACACTCCGCCACCGTCCCCAGTTTGGGGGCCTCCTTCGGCCGCGGCGGCGCCACCAGCTTCACGCAGGACCTCCAGCAGTCTGACTGCATCGTCATCCAGGGCTCGAACATGGCCGAGTGCCATCCGGTCGGGTTCCAGTGGGTGATGGAGGCGAAGGCCCGCGGCGCGAAGGTCATTCACGTGGACCCGCGGTTCACGCGCACGTCCGCGGTTGCCGACATGCACGTGCCGCTGCGGGCCGGCAGCGACATCGCCTTCCTGGGCGGCATCGTCAACTACATCCTGAGCAACGAGAAGTACTTCCACGAGTACGTGCTCGCCTATACCAACGCGTCCACCATCCTGCGCGAGGACTTCCGGGACGTCGACGACCTGGACGGGGTCTTCTCCGGTTACGATCCGCAGACCGGCACCTACGACACCGAGTCATGGTCCTACGAGGGCGTGGAGGGCCTGGGGGCGCCCGGCAGCCGCACGCCGCCCTCGCACGCCGGCGGTGAAAGTGAGGAGTCCCGCGGGTCCCGCGCCGGCGGGCACGAGTTCGGCGGCCACGGGGTTCCGCTGGAGCATGGCGAAGCCCGGCATGACTACACCCTGAAAGACCCCCGGTGCGTCTTCCAGGTGCTGAAGCGGCACTACGCCCGGTACACCCCGGAGATGGTCGCGGCGGCATGCGGCGTTCCGGCCGAGCAGTTCCTGCAGGTCTGCGAGGACGTCACCGCCAACAGCGGCCGGGAGCGGACCACCGCCTGGGTCTACTCGGTCGGCTGGACCCATCACACGGTCGCCATCCAGTACATTCGCGGCGCGGCCATCATCCAGCTGCTGCTCGGCAACATGGGACGGCCGGGCGGCGGCATCCTGGCCCTGCGCGGCCACGCCTCGATCCAGGGCTCCACCGACATCCCCACCCTGTTCAACCTGCTGCCCGGTTACCTGCCGATGCCGAAGGCCGGCGAGCACGATTCGCTGCAGGATTACCTGGACACCGTGGCCAGCGAGAACCAGAAGGGCTTCTGGGCCAACGCCAGCGACTACACCGTCAGCCTGCTCAAGGCCTACTGGGGAGAGGCGGCCACGGCGGACAACGACTTCGCCTTCGACTACCTGCCCCGGCTGACCGGCGACCATGGCACCTATCAGACCGTCATGGACATGGTGGAAGACAAGATCGACGGGTACTTCCTGCTCGGGCAGAACCCCGCGGTCGGGTCGGCGCACGGCAAGCTGCAGCGGCTGGGGATGGCCCATCTGAAGTGGCTGGTGGTCCGCGACCTGAACATGATCGAGTCAGCCACGTTCTGGAAGGACTCGCCCGAGATCGCGACCGGAGAGCTGCGCACCGAGAGCATCGCGACCGAGGTCTTCTTCTTCCCGGCCGCGTCGCATGTGGAGAAGGAGGGCAGCCTCACCCAGACCCAGCGGATGCTGCAATGGCACCACAAGGCGGTCGAGCCGCCGGGTGACTGCCGCAGCGAGCTGCATTTCTTCTACCAGCTCGGCCGGAAGCTCAAGGAGCGCCTCGCGGGATCGACTGATCCGCGGGATCGCCCGCTGCTCGATCTGACCTGGGATTACCCCGTCGATGAGCATGGTGAGCCGTCAGCGGAGGACGTGCTGCGCGAGATCAACGGCTGGCACCTGAGCGGCGAGAAGGCCGGGCAGCCGCTGAGCTCGTACACGGAGATGAAGTCCGACGGCTCGACCTCGGGCGGGTGCTGGATTTATACCGGCGTCTATGCGGACGGCGTGAACCAGGCGGCGCGCCGCAAGCCGGGCCGGGAGCAGTCCTGGGTGGCCCCGGAATGGGGCTGGGCCTGGCCGTCCAACCGGCGCACCCTGTACAACCGGGCCTCGGCGGACCCGGCCGGGCAGCCGTGGAGCCAGCGCAAGGCCTACGTGTGGTGGGACGAGCAGGCCGGCAAGTGGACCGGTCACGACGTGCCGGACTTCCCGGCTGACACCGCGCCGTCCTATCGTCCCGAGCCCGGCACCGGCGGCGCCAAGGGGCTGGCCGGCGATGACGCCTTCATCATGCAGGCCGACGGCAAGGCCTGGCTGTACGCGCCGGCCGGGCTCCTGGACGGGCCGATGCCCGCGCACTACGAGCCGCAGGAGTCGCCGGTCCGCAACCCCTTCTACCGGCAGCAGGCCAGTCCCGTCCGGCAGGTCTTCAAGCGGCCGGATAACCCGCAGAACCCGTCCGCCGGCGAGCCCGGGGCCGAGGTGTTCCCGTACGTGTTCACCACCTACCGGCTCACCGAGCACCACACGGCGGGCGGGATGAGCCGCTGGCTGCCGTACCTGTCCGAGCTGCAGCCGGAGTTCTTCTGCGAGGTCTCGCCGGCCCTGGCCGCCGAGCGCGGGCTGGAGCACCTGGGGTGGGCCACCATCGTCAGTGCCCGCACGGCCATCGAGGCGCGCGTGCTGGTCACCGACCGGGTGGTGCCGCTGCGGGTCGGCGGCCGCGTCGTGCACCAGATCGGCCTGCCCTACCACTGGGGCGTGGGTCCCTCGGCCCTGGTTTCCGGCGATTCCGCCAATGACCTGTTCGGAGTGACCCTGGACCCCAACGTGCACATCCAGGAATCGAAGGTGGCCTCCTGCGATATCCAGCCCGGCAGGCGGCCGGTCGGGCCGGCCCTGCTGCGCTTCGTCGAGGAGTACCGGCAGCGGGCCGGGATCACGATCGAGACCGGTAATCAGCAGCGGACACCGGGAGCCGCTGACGCGCCGAAGGAGAGCCGCGATGGGTAACTCACTGGCGGGACCGCTGCCCGATCCCGCCGCGGACGCGGGCTGGCTACCAGCCCAGCCGCGGAAGGGCTTCTTCACCGATACGTCGGTCTGCATCGGCTGCAAGGCCTGCGAGGTGGCCTGCAAGGAATGGAACGGCGTGCCCGAGGACGGGCTCGAGCTGCTCGGCTCCTCCTACGACAACTCCTTCGGCCTCGGCGCCTCGACCTGGCGGCATGTCAAGTTCATCGAGCAGACCCGCCCCGCCCCGGCGGCCACGGTCAGCCTGGGCATGCCCGGCACCGGGCTCCCCGGTGCCAATGGCGCGGCCGGGCCGGCGACCGAGTTCCGCTGGCTGATGGAGTCGGACGTCTGCAAGCACTGCACCCATGCCGCCTGCCTGGACGTCTGCCCGACCGGCGCGCTCATGCGCACCGAGTTCGGCACGGTCGTGGTCCAGGAGGACATCTGCAACGGCTGCGGATACTGCGTGCCCGCCTGCCCGTTCGGGGTGATCGACCGGCGCATCGGTGACAAGGACACCAAGAACGTCGGCATCGCGCAGAAATGCACCCTGTGCTACGACCGTCTCCAGGATGGCCAGGAGCCGGCCTGCGCCAAGGCCTGCCCCACTCAGTCGATCCAGTTCGGCGACCTGGACGAGCTGCGCGAGCGGGCCGCCGTCCGGCTGGCCGGCCTGCACGACGCCGGGATCAGCGAAGCCAGGCTGTACGGCGAGAGCCCGCAGGACGGCGTGGGCGGGACCGGCGCGATGTTCCTGCTCCTGGACGAGCCAGAGGTCTACGGACTGCCGCCGGACCCGGTGGTGCCCACCCGTGACCTGCCGGACATGTGGAAGCGGGCCGGCCTGGCGGCCGGCGCCCTGCTCGCGGCCGCGGCGGCCGCGTTCGTGGGGCGCTCGTGACGACCTCGCCGGACCCGCCGGCCGCGCGCGGGGAGCAGGCCGTGGCCGCCGGGATGGGACCCGATCGCAGCGGGCGCGGGGGCCGGCGGCGAGGCCGCCGCCGCGACGAGCACCAGATGGTGCCCGACGCCACCTTCACCTCCTACTACGGGCGGCCCATTGTCAAGGCGTCGCCCTGGCAGGCGGACATCCCGGCCTACTTCTTCATGGGCGGCCTGGCTGGCGGGTCATCGCTGCTCGCGGCCGGAGCCGACCTGACCGGCCGGCCGGGCCTGCGGCGAGCCGGCCGGCTGACCGCCGCCGCGGCGCTGACGGGGTCCCTCTGGGCGCTCGTGCATGACCTGGGCAAGCCATCGCGCTTCCTGAACATGCTGCGGATGCTGAAGGTGACCTCGCCCATGTCGGTCGGCACCTGGATCGTGTCGGCGTACGCGCCGCTGGCCTATCTCGCGGCCGCGCAGGAGCTGCCCGGCGCGCTGCCCGCCCCGCTCCGCCGCCCGGTCGAGCTGGCCGGAACGCCCGCCGGCCTCGCGGCGGCGCTGATGGCCCCGGCGGTGGCGTCCTACACCGGCGTCCTGCTCGCCGATACCGCCACGCCGACCTGGAACGCCGCCCGCAGGCACCTGCCGTTTCTGTTCGTGGCCTCGGCCGCCACGGCGGCCAGCGGGATGGGAATGCTGGCTGCCCCCGTCGCCGATGCCGGCCCGGCCCGCCGGCTCGGACTGGCCGCGGCCGTCGCCGACCTGGCCATCAACCAGCACCTGGAGACCACGATGGGGCTGGCCGCCGAGCCGCTGCACGACGGGCGTGCCGGGCAGCTGATGACCGCGGCGCGCGTGCTGACGGCGGCCGGGGCGCTCGGCTCGCTGCTGTCCCGGCGCAGCCGGGTAGCCGCCGTGGCCTCGGGAATCGCGCTGCTTGGCGGGTCGGCGTGCCTGCGCTTCGGAATCTTCGAGGCTGGCCAGGCCTCCGCCCGGAACCCGAAGTACACCGTCACCCCGCAGCGGGACCGGATGCGCGCCGAGGGCCGCCCCGGCGCCTGAGAGCCGTTCCGGCGACCGGGCGCTGGGGCGGCACTGCCTGCCTGCAGGATGTGCAACCGGCCGGTGGCTGGCCAGCGTGGCAGGTGGGGCGCAGGCCCGCACTGCTGTGCTGGCCTGCGCCCTGGCCCTGGCCTAGCAGCGCCGCCTGGCTGGCTGCTGGCCGGTCAGACCCGCTGGTAGTCGAAGTCTCCGCGCTGCCCGGTGCCGAACCTCCGCAGAGCCCCGTCGGGCCCGGACGCGTTGGGCCGGATGAAGATCCAGTTCTGCCAGGCGGCGAGGCGCCCGAAGATCTTGGTCTCCATCGTCTCGGGGCCCGTGAAGCGCAGGTTGGCTTCCATCCCGGTCAGGGCGTCCGGAGAGAGCGACGCGCGCTCCTGCGTGGCGATCCGCAGCTCGTCGGCAAAGTCGAGATCGTCCAGCGCCATTGTCACCAGGCCGGCCTCCTCGCAGGCCCGGGCCTCCAGCCGCTGCCCCGCGCGGGCCAGGGCCTGCTGCAGCAGCTCATCGCGGCCCCAGAACCTGGACTGGAGCCGGGACAGCCCGTTGCCCATCGGGTAGCGGCCGTGGTTGCCCGCGGTGAGTACGATCGCCGCCGGCGTCGCGGCCGGATCGACGTCCTCGTAGACCCCCTCCAGCATGTACTGCCGGTCGCAGGCCAGCGCCAGCTCCAGCAGCAGGCCCGCGAAGCAGCTGCCGGGCTCGATGACGGCTACCAGGCTGCGGCTGGTCACGTCCAGGCGCTTGAGCGTCCGCTTGTAGTAGTGCGCGATCTCGTTCACGAGCCAGTCGCCGGCCAGCTCGGCCAGCTGCGCGTCGTAGGCCAGGACCAGGTCAGGGTCGCCTTCGGTGCGCAGCACCCAGGTACCCAGCTCGGTCTCGTTGGTGCGCAGCCGCAGGATGAGGTCATCCAGCGCCCGGGTCAGCGCCAGCGGCCAGTACCCGGCCCCCTGCTCGGCCACGCCCGCCGCGCCGGCCGGCGGCCCTTGCGCCGGGCCCGCCACGGTGATCTCGACGACACGAGCGGCCCGGTTCAGCCTGGCCGACACATACGGATAACGGATCTCCTCGTCCGTCTCCCGCCGCTCCAGCGGGACCAGCTCGATACCCGGCGAGGCGCCGGCCCGCTCTCCGCCGCGCGCCGCGGCGGCGCGCGGCGAGGCGGCGGCGGTGTCGCGGGCCCGCCGGGCCACGTGCTCGGCGAAGTCCCGGCGGGGCACGGCGGCGTCGACCAGGCCCCAGGCCACGGCGGTCGCACCCCGGTAGCCCTCCGGCCTGGTAGCGAACAGGTCGGCGCGGTCCTTGCGGACCAGCCGCTTGTCCGTCACGCGGGTCAGCCCGCCCGTGCCGGGCAGCACCCCGAGCATCGGCAGCTCCGGCAGCGACACCGTCGAGGAGCCGTCGTCGATGAGCACGATCTGGTCGCAGGCCAGCGCTAGCTCGTACCCGCCGCCGGCCGCGGTGCCGTTCAGCGCGGCGATCCAGGCCTGCCCGGAGTTCGCGGTCGCGTCCTCGATGCCGCACCGGGTCTCGTTGGTGAACTTGCAGAAGTTCACCTTCCAGGCGTGCGAGGACTGCGCCAGCATCCGGATGTTGGCGCCCGCGCAGAACATCCGCTCCAGGCCGCCGGTGAGCACGACGGCCCTGACCTCCGGGTGCTCGAACCGGAGCCGCTGCACGGCGTCATACAGCTCGATGTCCACGCCGAGGTCGTAGGAGTTCATCTTGAGCTGGTAGCCCGGCACCAGGCCGGCGTCCTCCGCCACGGTGAGCGTCAGGGTGGCGACGTCTCCCTCGATCCCCAGCCGGAAGTGCCGGTAGCGGTCCGGCGCCGTGTCGAACTCCACCTTCGGCGGGTGCGCCAGCTCCGTCGTGGTGCTCATCAGACCAGGCCTTCCTCGGCGAGGTGCACGTAGTCGAACTCGATGGGCTGGTCGTTGATCCCGGTCTGCGGCGGGCTGATCCAGGAGGCGAACTTGCCGTACTCGTACTCGGGCACCATCAGCCCGGCGACGAGGCGCCGGTCGGCGGCCGTGGGCAGCCACTCGTCCGCGTTGGCCTGCCAGGCGGCGTCGTCCAGCACCTGCCCGCCGGGGCTGATGTGATGCCTGGCGTAGACGCCGACCCGCCGGTTGAAACCCTCGTGCGGCAGGATGAGCCGCTGCTCCAGGCCGGCGTCCTCCAGCTCGGCGTTCCACCGGCGAGCGCCTCGGGCGCAGTCGGCGGCGTACTCGTCGCGCAGGTCGAGGTTCAGCGCCGACAGCGCCGGGACCTGCCGGGTGGTGATCTGCCCGGCCTGCACGCATCGCATCGTGCGCATCTCATCCAGCAGGACGTGATCGTCCTGGCGGCGGGTTTCCTGCCAGCGGCCCTTCAGCCCGGCCGAGTAGTAGTTCCCGGCGTTGGTGGACTGCTCGGACCCGAACAGGTCCATCGACACCGAGAACTGGAAGTTCAGGTACCGCTGGATCACCGGCAGCGGGATGCCGCCCCAGGGGGCGATGTCGGCCGTCCCATGCTCGGCCATCAGCTGCGCGGTGCGCTTGACGATGCGCTGCACCCCCGTGGTGCCGACGAACATGTGGTGCGCTTCCTCCTTGAGCATGAACGCGCAGGTCCGGGCCAGCGGGTCGAACGCCGACTCCTTCAGGGTGCCCAGCTGGTACTTCCCGTCCCGGTCGGTGAAGTAGGTGAACATGAAGAACTGCAGCCAGTCGGTCGTCTCCTCGTTGAACGCGCCCAGGATGCGCGGCGCGTCGAGATCGCCGGAGTTGCGCCGCAGCAGCTGCTCGGCCTCCTCGCGGCCCTCCCGGCCGAAGTAGGCGTGCAGGAGGTAGACCATGGCCCACAGGTGCCGCCCCTCCTCCACGTTCACCTGGAAGAGGTTGCGCAGGTCGTAGATGCTCGGCGCGGTGGCGCCGAGGATGCGCTGCTGCTCGACCGAGGCCGGCTCGGTGTCGCCCTGGACGACGATGAGCCGCAGCAGGGCCGCGCGGTGCTCACCGGGCACCTCCTGCCAGGCCGGGTCGCCCTTGTGCTGGCCGAAGCTGACCCGGCGGTCGGGATCGCGCTCGGCCAGGAAGATGCCCCATCGGTACTGCTCCATCGGCACGTGGTCGAAGTGGGCCCAGCCGTCGCGGCCAACGGCGATGGCCGTGCGCAGGTAGACGTCCTTGGTGGGCAGGGCCGGGCCGAGCGTCTTCCACCAGTCGAGGAACTTAGGCTGCCAGCCTTCCAGCGCCCGCTGCAGGCGGCGGTCACCGGCCAGGTTGACGTTGTTGGGGATCCGTTCCGAGTAGTCGATGGTACTCAGCGGGCCAGTCGGGCTCGGGGCGGATCCCATCCGCGCGTCCGCAGTCATCGCAGCTCCTGATCTTCGACCGGTGGGCCCAGATCCGGTCGGCCCGGCACGTGCGCCAGTTCCGGCCCTGCCCAAATTCTACAGTTCATCTGCATGGTGGCAATAATTTGTCGTCTAATTCTGGACCGCGGGCCGGTGGCGGCCGGGCCTGGCCAGGCCCGGCCCGGGTGCGGGGACTAGTCCGCCGACCCGGCGATGCGGATCCATTCCGCCGTTGCCTCGGCCGTCCACCTGGCCCGCTGGCGCCGGAACAGCTCGGCGGCCCGGGCGCCGCTCCAGGGCTCGGGCAGCAGCTCGGGCGGGAGCGCCGGATCGACGAACGGAAACCGCCGCCAGGCATGGACCAGCTGGACCAGGCGGGTGAGAGGATCCTGGACGGCCTGGTGATCGGCGGGCTGACGATCGAACTCGGTCAGGAATTCCCCGTAGCGCTCGTCGATCTGCTGGAGATCCCAGGCCTGCGCCACCATCGCCGACAGCTGTCCGCCGCCCCGGTGCTCGGCCACGAAGATCTGCGCGTCATCGCGCAGGCCCGCCTCCGCCAGGACCTGCTCAGCCTCCGGCGCACGGTCGGGATGCGTGCTGATCCAGACACCCGGCGCCGGGCTGCCCAGCCCGGCCCAGGCCAGGCGGGTCCGCAGCAGGTGACGTGCTCGGCGTTCCGATTCGGGCGGGCGCGCCAGCACCAGCAGCCAGCGGCCATCCCATTCCCGCTGTTCCCCGCTGAAGCCGTATATGCGCTCGGCGCCCTCGGTCAGCAGCCGGACCGCAGGCGGGCTCAGTGTCCACAGCGTCCGTCGGCCCTGACGCTGGCGGGTCAGCCACCCGTCCGCCGCCGTGCGCATCAGTGCCTGACGGCTCGTCTTCTCCTCGACGCCGAGCCGCCGGAGGACGCCGATGAAGGTGGACGTCCATACGGCCCGCGACTCAGGCAGCACGAACTCCCCGAGGACGGTGAACAACAGCGCGCGAGCACTCTCCGCGCCCGCCGCGTGACGGCGCGACAGCACGGGCTCGCGGTCAGTGCCCGCGACGTCGATGATCGACACGGGCCTCCTCGATAATCGCCTGAGCGGGGCGGCCAGCCCTCTGGCCTCGGTGAGGCGCTACAGTCGCCTGAAAATTCGCCAAGTAAGCGTAGGTTATCTGGTGCCTGATCCCCGGCCCGGCACAATTGGCGCCCGGCGTCCTGCGTCGACGCCCTAGGGCTTCGCCTCAGCTATCACGCGCGGCTACCCGTGCCCCGGGGGTCACCCAGTCTCTGCCGATGTCCCTGCAGTTCGACGACATGGGAGGACCGGAGCTGTCGCTGGAACAGCAGCGGGGGCCCAGCCATGTCGCTGGCGGCCCGCCAAGCCCCGTGGGACGACGTGGCGGCAGCACCCCAGGCCGGCCTTGCGGATCAGCCGGCGTTCTTGAGCCGGTCGACGAGGGCGTCATGCTCCTCCCACAGCCGGTCGGGCAGGTGGCTGCCGAACGTGGTGAAGTACTCGCGGGTGAGGGCGGCTTCGTCTTGCCAGGTGCTGGCCTCGACCGACAGCAGCAGCCGCAGGTCGTCCTCGCTGAGGTCCAGGCCGTCGGTGTCCAGGGCGCCGGGCGCCGGGAGGCTGCCGATCGGGCTGGAGGTGGCGCCGCCCCGGCCGGACAGCCGCTCGGTGATCCACTTCAGGACCCGGCTGTTCTCGCCGTAGCCCGGCCAGGCGAACCGGCCGTCGGCGTCCTTGCGGAACCAGTTGACGGCGTAGATGCGCGGCAGCTTCTCCGGGTCGGTCTTGGTCCCGACGGCCAGCCAGTGACCGAAATAATCGCCCATGTTGTAACCGCAGAACGGCAGCATCGCGAACGGGTCATGGCGCAGCTGCCCCACCTGGCCGGCGGCCGCGGCGGTCGTCTCGGAGGCAATGGTCGCGCCGAGGAAGACGCCGTGCGCCCAGGAGTAGGCCTCGGTGATCAGCGGCACCGCAGTGGCGCGGCGGCCGCCGAACAGGATCGCGGAGATCGGCACCCCGGCCGGGTCCTCCCATTCCGGGGCGATCGACGGGCACTGGCCGGCTGCGACGGTGAACCGGGCATTGGGGTGGGCGGCGGGCTCGCCGGAGGCCGGGGTCCAGTCGCGGCCCTGCCAGTCGGTGAGGTGCGCCGGGGGCTCGGCGGTCAGGCCCTCCCACCAGACGTCACCGTCGTCGGTCACGGCGACATTGGTGAAGATGGTGTCCCGGACCAGGGTCCTGATCGCGTTGATGTTGGTCGCTGCGCTGGTACCGGGCGCGATGCCGAAGAAACCCGCCTCGGGGTTGATCGCCCGCAGCCGGCCGGCGGAGTCGAAGCGCATCCAGGCGATGTCATCGCCGATGGTCTGCACCTGCCAGCCGGGGATGGTGGGCTCGAGCATGGCCAGGTTGGTCTTGCCGCAGCCGGACGGGAAGGCGGCGGCGACGTAGCGCGGCTCGCCGGAGGGGGGAGTGACCTTGACGATGAGCATGTGCTCGGCGAGCCAGCCCTGGTCGCGGGCCATGACCGACGCGATCCGCAGGGCATAGCACTTCTTGCCCAGCAGCGCGTTGCCGCCGTACCCGGAGCCGAACGACCAGATCTCCCGGGTCTCGGGGAAGTGCGAGATGTACTTGGTCTCGTTACACGGCCAGGGCACGTCGGCCTGACCGGGCCGCAGCGGGGCGCCGACGGAGTGCACGGCCCGGACGAAGAACCCGTCCTGGCCCAGCTGCTCCAGCACGGGCGTGCCGACGCGCGTCATGATGCGCATGGAGGCCGCCACGTAGGCCGAGTCGGTGATCTCCACGCCGAGCTGGGAGATCTCCGACCCGAGCGGGCCCATGCAGAACGGGACGACGTACATGGTCCGGCCTGCCATGCAGCCGGCGAACAGCCCGGCCAGGGTCGCGCGCATCTCCGCCGGGGCGATCCAGTTGTTGGTCGGCCCGGCGTCCTGCTCGTCCTGCGAGCAGATGAACGTGCGATCCTCCACCCGCGCGACGTCGGAAGGGTCGGAGCGCGCGGCGAAGCTGCCCGGCCGCAGCTCGGGGTTGAGCGGGATGAGAGTGCCCTGCTGCACCAGCAAGGCGGTCAGCTGGTCCTGCTCCTGCTGCGAGCCGTCGCACCAGTGCACGCGGGCGGGCTGGGCGAGCGCGGTGATCTCGTCCACCCACGCGAGCAGCCCGCTGTGTGAGGTCGAGGACTGGTTCAACCCTGCAATAGTGTCGCCCACCTGGTCTCCTCTGGGCTCCGGGGGAGAGAAGCTATGTATCTTAACAAGGTGCACTGAAAGATCGCCGACTGGTAGGCCCTGGATGTGTGGAGGTTTGTGGTGCCTGAACCGCCATTCTGCAAAGTTTGTGAAGACGGCGCCTGATGTCGGCAGCCAAGGCCCGCGTGGGCGTCCGGCTCCGCCGCTTCCGCGAGGAACGCGGCCTGACCCAGGCCGCCCTGGCTAGCGCGCTCGGCATCTCACCCAGTTACGTGAACCAGCTGGAGTCGAGCCAGCGCCCGATGACGGGGTCGGTCTTGCTCCGGCTGGCCAGCGTCTTCGATGCCGACCTGCAGCAGTTCTCGACCGAGGACGCGGACCGGCTCGTGGCGCAGCTCCGGGACGCGCTGACTGATCCGTCGGTCGGGGACCCGATCTCGATGGCGGAGATCCGCGAGCTCGCGGTGGCGATGCCGGCCGTCGGCCGTTACGTCATGGAACTGCACCGCCGGTACCGGCACGGGCGCGACGTCAACGAGGCGATCATGACCCGCATCGACGCGGGCGCGGCGGGCTCGATGTCGGTGCCGCCGCCGATGGCCTACGAGGAAGTGCAGGAGCTGTTCTACGGGCGGCGTAACTACTTTCCGCCGCTCGACCTGGCCGCCGAGCAGATCTGCGCGGAGGCGGGCCTGGTGACCGGCAACGCCGCCGCCGGCCTCACCGAGCGACTGGCGCGCAGGCACGGCATCCGGGTCACGGATCTGCCGGCCGGTGAGGCGGACGTGAAGCGGCGGTTCGATCCGGGCGCGCGGGAGCTGGCGCTGTCGCCGCTGCTGAACCCCGGCCAGCGGGCCTTCCAGCTGGCCACCCACCTGGCCTCGGTCGAGCTGGCGGGGGAGATCGACGAGATCGTCACCGAGGCGAGCCTGTCCAGCGACGAGACCCGCACGCTGACCCGCATTGGCCTGGCCAGCTACTTCGCGGGCGCCCTGGTCCTGCCGTACCGCGAGTTCCTGGCCGCCGCGGAGAGCCTGCGCTATGACGTCGTCTTGCTGCAGCGGCGCTTCCACGTCGGCTACGAGACCGTCGCGCACCGGCTCAGCACGCTGCAGCGCCCCGGAGCGCGGGGGGTGCCGTTCATCTTCGTGCGGGTCGACCGGGCCGGCAACATCTCCAAGCGCCAGTCAGCGACCAGCTTCCACTTCTCCCGGGTCGGCGGCTCGTGCCCGCTGTGGAATGTCTACGAGGCCTTCGCCCATCCGGCCGAGATCCAGACCCAGCTGGCCCAGATGCCCGACGGGCGCAGCTACCTGTGGATCGCCAGGACCGTCTCCCGGCGCTACGGCGGCTACGGGACGCTCGCCAAGACCTTCGCGATCGGGCTGGGCTGCGACCTGCGGCACGCTCAGCGCCTGGTCTACTCGCACGGGCTCGACCTGGCCAGCCCGTCCGCGCTGATCCCGATCGGGCCCGGCTGCAAGGTATGCGACCGGGACACCTGCCCGCAGCGCGCCTTCCCCGCGATCGGCAAGCCGCTGGACGCGAACCCGCACCACAGCCGGTTCATCCCCTACGCGCCCCGCATGACGGCCGACGGTCACGCCTGAGCCCCGCGTGCCGGCGAGCTGGTCGCACTGGTCGCACCGGCCGGCGCCCCCGGGATCATTGCTGGTCGGGCGGGGGATGACCGGCTTCATCGGCCGGCGCCGGCGCCGGCGGGTGGCTGGTGTCCCGGCTGGCCGCCTGGTGGGCGAGCCCGGCCATGGCTGCCAAGAGGCTGGAGTCGCGCAGTCCGACCAGCTCCCAGGCCCGTGCGATGGCGAAGGCGAAGAATCCGATGGTGAGGCCGCCGAGGTTGCCGATCTGGCTCGTGTCGTGAGGTGCCCCCTCCAGCCTGAGGCCGTTGGCCAGCTGCAGGCCGTACAGCCCAAAGGGGATCAGGAGCAGAACAGCCTGACCGAGCCGGATCCGCACCCGGCCCTTCCGGTACAGCAGGATGAGCAGCCCAGCCGTCGAGGCCAGGCCGGCTGCCAGGGTGACGACCGCCGGGCCCAGCCTGGCTTCGGGCAGCAGCGCGATGAGCGCGATCACCAGGGTGTCGACGAGGACCGAGAACGCCGCGGCGGCCCGGACCTGATGCTCGGCGATGGCCTTGGTCCCGGCTATTTTCTCCGGGGACACCGAGATGGCGACGAACAGCAGCCCGATGAGCGCGCCGGCCACGGTAGCGCTGGCGCTAAAAAAATCGTGATAGCTGACGGGAACCACTGGGCCAAGCTACCGGCCGTAGCAGGCCCGCTCCTACCGAATGCCGTCCCAGAGCGCTCGCTCGTCACCGGCCGGGTCGCTGACCTCGGTGACCTTGTCGGTGAGCAGGGCCACTGTCCGGGCCGGCGGGGCGTACGGCGCCCAGCCCGGGGTGCCGTCGGTGATGAAGGAGACCCAGGCGCCGTGCATGGTGTCGGCCACGGCCTGGGCCGGGGCGTCGCCGATGCGCGGGCGGGTCTCGGGCCGGGTAATGGTGTCGAACACGAACGGGATCTCGGCGCCATGGCAGGCGCCGAGTCCGTGGTTGTCCTCCGGGCCCGGGTGGTCGAAGCGGTACACCCAGGTCGGGGCGGCTGCGTCGGCGGCGCGAGCCTCGGCCACGCGCAGCGGCGGCACGGCGAAGAACCAGTCGGTGACCACGGCGGCGAGCAGGTCCCCCGGGCTGGCGCCGGGCCGGTTGGCCCGGTAGACGGCCAGGCCGTCCGGGGTCAGGCCGTAGGCGCCCGCGGCGGCCTCCAGCGTGGCGTCGTCGATCAGGTCGATGGTCGCGGCGGCGACCAGGAACAGCCGGGCCTCGTCCCGGTTCGAGCCGATCATCAGCGGGATGTCGCGGCCCTGCCCGGCGGCGATCGCCTCCAGCGGCGCGTGCGGGAGGACCTCGCCGTCCACGGTGGGCGCGAAGGGCAGCAGGCTCATCGCCAGCGACCCCCAGCGGGCCGGATCGGGAGCGGTCTGCACCTCGACGACGAGGTCCGAGGCCGTCCGTACCAGCGTGTCGAGCGGGAGCTGGCTGATCGCCTCGCGGGACGGCGGGATGCCGAGCGCGTCGGCCAGGTAACCGCCGACCATCCGTCCCTGGTCGGGGGTTAGCGTGTGCGCGGCGGCGCCGCTCTGGGCGATGGCGCGGGCGAACAAGCCCTCGGTCATCGGCATGGACAGCAGGGTGGTGACGCTCATGGCACCCGCGGACTCCCCGGCCACGGTGACCCGGGCCGGGTCGCCGCCGAACGCCGCGATGTTGTCCTGCACCCAGCGCAGGGCGGCAATCTGGTCGAGCAGGCCGAGGTTCGCGACGCCGTCGTCGAGGAACAGGAAGCCCTCGGCGGCCATCCGGTAGTTGATGGTCACGCACACGACGCCGTCGCGGGCGAACGCCGAGCCGTCGTACTCGCCGACCGACCCCGACCCATTCATGAACGACCCGCCGTGAATCCACACCAGGACCGGCAGCCCCGCCGAGCCCGCCCTGCCCGCCGGGCCGGCGTCCGGGGTCCACACGTTCAGGTTCAGGCACTCGTCGCCGGCGATGACGACCTCGGGGAACAGCGGCTGGTACTGCGGCGGGTAGTCGCCCTTCGGGACGGTCGGCCCGTACTCGGTGGCCAGCCGCGTGCCGCTCCACGGCGCCGCCGGCTGCGGCGGCCGCATCCGGTTCTCCCCGAAGGGGGCAGCCGCGTACGGAATGCCGAGAAACGCGCTGATCCCGCCCGAGCTGCGCCCCTGCAGCGCGCCCCCCGCGACCGTCACTACCGGACCCTGCACCGCATCGCTCATCTGTCGCTCCGTTGCCACATCACCGCTATGTGTTGCATACTGTGCTCCACGTCAACAGGCCTGTCAACAGTCCGAGGAGACCGGGATCGCGCCCATGGGCCCCAGTGCACCTGGGCAGATGGCGGCGGAGACGCCGCTGCGGCGGCAGCTGGCCGGCGCCGAGCCGGCCCGCCCGACCGCCCTGGACGCGCTGCGCGAGGCCCAGCGCACGTTCCAGGCCGGACGTCGGGTCGACATGCAGGGCCTGGCCCGCAAGCTGGGGGTGGACCGGGCCACGCTGTACCGGTGGGTCGGCACCCGCGAGGAACTACTCGCCGAGGTGCTGTGGAACCTGATGGCCACGACCGTTCAGCGGCTGCGCGAGGCGTCGCCGCCGGGCGCGCGCCCGGTGGCCGCGGACATCGTCACCGGGGCCGCCCGGGCGGCGATGAGCAACCTGGGCATGCAGCGCTTCCTCGAGCGGGAGGGCGACCTTGCCCTCCGGCTGCTCACCACCAAGGCCAGTGAGTTCCAGCAGCGGCTCATCCAGCTGATCGCAGGCGTCGTCGACGACGACCGGCGGCACGGCCACCTGCACAGCTCCGTTCCCGCTGCTGACCTGCCCTACGTGCTCGTCCGGATCATGGAGTCCTGCGTGTACCTGAGCCTCATCACCGGGGACGAGCCCGACGCCGCGCGCGCCGCCAGCGTCATCCACGCGCTGCTGCCGGCCCGGTGATGTGGCCCCCGGTGGCGCCGCCCGGCCCGGTGGCGCTTGTCCTGGCGTCGGCGTCCACGGGGCGGCTGCGCGTGCTGCGGGACGCCGGGATAGACCCGGAGGTCCTGGTCAGCGGGGTGGACGAGGGCGACGGGGAGGGCCTGGACACCGCCGCCCTGGTCGCCGTCCTGGCGGAGCGCAAGGCCGCCGCGGTGGCCGCCCGGCGGCCGGATGCGCTGGTGCTGGGGTGCGACTCGCTCCTGGACCTGGACGGGATGAGTTTCGGCAAGCCAGCCTCGGCCGCCCAGGCCATGGCGATGTGGGCGCGGCTGTCCGGCCGGGCCGGGACGCTCCTGACGGGCCACTGCCTCATCGACGGGGCCGGCGGCCGCCGGGTGCGCGGCGTCGGCCGGACGGTGGTGCGCTTCGGCGTGCCCAGCCCGGCCGAGGTAGCGGCCTACGTTGCCAGCGGCGAGCCGCTGGCCATGGCGGGAGCGTTCAGCATCGACGGCCGGGGGGCGCCGTTCGTGGCGGGCATCGACGGTGACCCGAGCAACGTCGTCGGCCTGTCGCTGCCGCTGCTGCGGCAGCTGCTGGCCGAGCTGGGGCTGGTTATCACCGACCTCTGGAGTCAGCCCCCGGCGGCGGACCAGGCTAGTCCCTGACCGGTGCCGGGACCGCGGCCGCCAGCTGCCGGTGGCGGCGGGTGGCGGCGATGAGACGCCCGGCCAGGGCCACCGCCTGGTCCCGGATTTCCGGGATCGCGGTCGTCTCGTACCAGACCCCGCGCAGGGTGGGGCCGAGCGTGAAGATCGCGGCGCTGGGTCGCCCGAACGCGTCCAGGACCGCGCCGCCCGCGTCGGCGTCGATCCCGAGCCGGTGCGGGTCCGGCCGGGCCAGTCCGCTGCCGAGCAGGCTGGCCAGCAGGGGATCCTGCGTGGCGGTGATGTCCGGGTCCGGGCCGGTCGCGTCGACCAGCCAGTCCGCGCTCAGCTCGAAGCCTGCCCTAGCCTGCTCGATGCTGACCCGCACGCCGCTCTCCTGCCCGGTAGCGGCGCTGACGCGGCCCCGGATCACGCGCAGCTGCCCGGCGGCCCGCAGCTCGGCGACCCTGGCCGCGGTCGCCGGCGGCATCCGGTGCCGGTGCACCTCCCAGTACCGGGCGACGCAGCGCAGGAACAGCCGCTGGTCCGCGGGCGTCAGCCGCTGCCAGAGCTCCGGAACCTGCGGGCGCAGCGCGTCGACCGCGTCCTGCCAGCCGCCCGGGTACTGCTCGGCAAACCTCCTGACGTAACGGATCAGGGGGGCTAGCCCGGCCTCCGCTGGCGGGGCCGGCCGGGCGGGCAGCAGGTTCACCGCGGGCCGGTCCGCGGCGATGTGCACGCGGGGGAGCAGCCCGTGCCGGGACACCGCGTGCACGACCGTGGCCGGGCTGGACCGGGTGGCCGCGACGGCCACGTCCACCATCGTGAGGCCCGTGCCCATCACCACGACCGGGCCGCCGGTGCCGATGCCCGCCAGGGCGCCGGGCGCCCACGGGTCGGCGATGAACCGGGGCCCTGGCGGTACCGGGAAGCGGGACCTCCGCGCCGGGCTGCCGGTGGCCAGGACCGCGATGTCAGCTTGGAGGTGGCCGCCGGTGGCCAGGCGCAGGCTCAGCGGTCCGCCCGGCCCGGTCGCGGTGATCGCCGTGACCTCCGCCGTCAGCTGGCTGACCCGGGCCAGCGGCCGAGCCCGATCCCGGGCCTGCGCGAGCAGGTCTTGCAGGTAACGGCCGTAGGCCGACCGGGGCAGGAACCCGTCGTGGTCGACACCCGCGCCCCGGGCCCAGCGCAGGAGATGATCGGGATCGTCCGGCACCGCGCTCATCCGTCCCGCGCGCGAATTGAGGAGGTGATCGGGGCAGGAGGTGGAGTACGCCTGGCCCAGCCCGTGCCGGCCCAGGCGATCCAGCAGCATCACGCGCAGCGGCATCTGCTCCGCGACGGCGCGCCGGAGCAGGTGCACGACGGTCAGCGTGCCGCTGGCGCCGCCCCCGATCACGGCGACGACCGGCCCGTGGTGACATCCGCTGTCCGCTGTCTGCATCGCGCCAGAATAACCGTTATTACCTATAGAGTAAATAGACAATGCGGAGGGCTAGCCGCCGATGAGCAGGTGCGCGCCGCAGTCGGCGGCGGCCGCGACGCTGGCGTGGGTCGAGAACAGGCGCGTCGCCCCGGTCATGTCCAGGACCTGCCGGACCGGCGCTGCTGGCGCGGCCAGGAGCAGCGCGTGGCCGTCCCGGCCGGCCTGCTCCCTGGCCCGGACCAGCGCCCGCAGGCCCGCGCAGTCGAGGAACTCCAGGGCGGCCAGGTCCACGATAGTGACTTTCGCCCCGGCGGTGGTGGTCGCTAACAGGTCAGCTAGGTCGCGGCCGGTGGCCAGGTCAAGCTCGCCGTGCAGCTCGACGACCGCGCAACTGCTCCGGCAGTCGGTACTGAAGTGGGCCCAGAACATGACCTCTCCACGGTGGCTGGAATCCAGGCGGGGTCTAGGCCTGAGGGTGCAGAAAGGTATGCCTGGATGGCAAATCTCAGGATGGCAGTCCGGTCTCATTATGAGACCCGCGGCTGGGAGATGCTAGCTTCCGGCCAGGGTCACCATGCGCCCGGCGATCACCCGGCTGCGGCTGGAGCCGATGATGATCAGGCTCTGTGCCCCCAGGTCCTGCGCGTCGAGATCACCCAGGGCGGCGAGCCGGGATAGCTGCTCCGGGTACTGCGCGTCCTGGACGACCGCGACCGGGGTAGCGGGGGGCCGGTACCGGCGCGCGATGGCCAGCACGTCGGCGAACTGGCGGTCGTGCGGGCGCCCGGCCGACGGGCAGAAGGTGATCACGAAGTCGGCTTCGGCCACGGCCTGGACCCGGCGGGTAGTCACCTCCCACGCGGAGTCCTGCGCGGGGGAGATCATCGCGTGGTTATCCCCCCACGGGGCCCCGATCGCCGTCCCGCAGGCCAGGTCGGCCGTGACGCCGGGGACCTGCACGATGTCGATGTCGTCCCCGGCGAGGTTCAGCAGCAGGCTGGCCATCGCGTGCAGGGCCGGTCCCGCGGGGAAGGTCACCGCGACCGCGTGCCCCTGCCGGGCCTGCGCTGCGGCCGCCCGGACGCAGCCCGCCTCGTCGCCCGGCTCGCCGGTGATCAGGCGGGTCCCGACTCGCAGCAGGTCGGCGACCTGCTCCAGCGACTGGCCCAGGCCCGCCACCACCGAGGCGCGGCGCAGCTCGCGGACCGCCCGCGGACTCAGCAGGTCCCGGGTCCCGGGTCCGGTTCCGATCAGGGCCAGGCGGCCGCGAGGCCAGATCCGCGCCACCGCCACGCTGACGCCCGCCGACTCGTGCTCGGGTAGCACCAGCTCAGAGGCTCCCGCCAGCGCGGCCCCCTCGGCCACGCTGATGGTCGTGACGCTGGCCGGGAGCCGGCGGCGCTGCGGCGCGGCGGCGGCCTCGAGCCGGCCGGCCGGATAGGCCAGCAGCGGCCACCCGCGATCCCGGGCCGCCTCCTGGAGCCCTGGTTCCTCGACCATGGCCTGCGTCGCCGCCATGGCCGCGACGCTGGCCGCGGACAGGCCGACCTCGGCCAGCGCCCCGTCGGCCAGCCGCAGCACCTCCTCGCCGGTCACCCCCTGGCGCGCATCCACCCCGATGACCAGCGAGGGCGGCCGCAGGATGGCGTCCCGGGGACCGACGCGGACCAGGCAGTCGGTGACGAGGATCCGGTACTCGCCGGCCTCGCCCACGTTGTCGGGCAGCGGCGGCAGCGGCCACGTGCGCTCCGACTCCAGCCGCACCCGCTCGCCGTCGAGCAGGGCTCGGCTCACGGTCCCGATGGCGCCCTCGGTCGGCCAGTCCAGCAGGCTCAGCCCCGGCAGGCTGATGGCGTCCGTGGCTGTCGTGATCACCACGTCGGCCCCGAACACCTCGGCCACCCTGGCCGCGAGCGCGTTCGCGCCGGCGGCGTGCCCGCCTACCACCGCCACGGCGTGCCGCGCCGACTCATCGACGCAGACCACGGCGGGATCGGTCCACTTGCTGTCCAGCAGCGGGGCGATGAGCCGCACGGTCGCGCCGACCGCGAGAAAGCACACCAGCCCGTCACACTGCGCCCACGCTCGCTGCAGCGCCTGCCGGGTCGGCCCCTCGTAGCTCCGCACCTGGCCGGGCCAGCAGGCCGCCAGCCGGGCCGCGGCGGCGCGGCCGCTTTCGGTCACGGCGATCAGCCCGATCACGCGAGCACCTGGATTCCCCCGATCCCAGGCCGCCGGGGGAGTGGGCCGGGTGATAGCTGCATGGCTCGACCGTACCCGCGGCCGCGCAGCAGCGCGCACCGCCACGTGTTTGCCGAGCCCCGCCCCGGGCACCCAGGGCGGCGACTGCGGGTGACCTGGCTCCCGCGAGGTCCGGAAAGGGAGTCGCCATGCGCATGCAGCTACAAGCCCCGCCGTTGCGGCGCCGCCGCACGCAGGTGGAGCGCCCGCACCCGGTCGGCAGCCGGAAGGTCGTCGTCCTGCGGCTCGCCGGCGGCGCCGTCGCGCTCTGGGGGGTCTTCGTCCTGCTCGGCCTGCTGCTGACCCATGTCCTGTACCGGGGGTCGGCTCACCGCGCCGACCTGAGGGTCGATCTCTGGTTCGCCGCGCACCGCACCGGCCTGTGGAACGACGTCACGCTGGTCGGCACCAGCATGGCCCAGACGGAGACCGTCATCGGCGTGGCCATCCTGCTGGTGCTGCTGCTGCGCTGGCGGCTCGGCCGGTGGTATGAGGCTGGGGTCATCATCACGGTCATGGTCGGGGAGCTGCTGATATTTTTCGGCGTCACCGCGACGGTGCACCGGCCCCGCCCGCCGGTGGCCCGGCTGGATGTGGCGCCGCCTACCTCAAGCTTCCCCTCCGGGCATACGGCCGCCGCAGTCGCGCTCTACGGCGTTATCGCCGTGATGGTGCTGTGGATGTTCGGTCGCCGATGGGCGACCCGGGTTGCGGTAGCCGTCCTGTGCTGCGTCCCGGTCTTCGTCGGGCTGTCCCGGCTGTACCGGGGGATGCATTATCCGAGCGATGTGCTCGCAGGCGCGCTGATGGGGGGGCTGTGGCTACTCATAGTGATCAGCACGCTGCTCCCGCAACGCCACGCCCGGCGGGCCCTTCACTAGGAGCGCTCCGATGGATTCAGACGAGCCGCTGAAGCTAGCGCGGGAGCGGGACGTGACGCCGCCAGGGACTGATCCCGCCCCGGCCGCGGGCGCAGCGCCAGACCCGCCGCCCGCGACAGAGACGGCCAGGGTGGCGGCACGACCCCGCCGGGCCGCCTGCGTCTGCATCGCGGCCGGCCTGCTCTTCGGCCTGCTCGCACTCTGGATCGCGCGCCGCGGGGCGGCCGTCCCCGCAGTGGACACGACGATCCACAGCTGGGCGCTCTCGCACCGTGGTCCCGACAGCGTCGCCGTCGCCAGCGCGGTCCGCTGGGGCGGCGTTACCACCGTGGTGCTGCCCGCCCTGATCGTGATCGGCGCGGTCACCGCCAGCGCCCGCACGCTTGGCGGCCGCCTCCGGTCCGGCCTGCTGCTCTGCCTGGTCGCCAGCGCCGGGGTGTATGCCGAGATCCTGATCAACCACGGCATCGATCGTCGGCGGCCGCCAGTGGCGGACTGGGCCGGGGCGGCGTCCGGAGCAGCGTTTCCCTCCGGCCACACCACCGCCGCCACGCTGTTCGCCCTTTCGTGTGCCTCGGTTATCGCGGCCCGGCTGCCCGCGGGCTGGCCCCGTCGGTCGGTCTGGGCCGGGGCAGTCGCCTACGCCGCGGTGGTGGGCTGGTCCCGAGTCTGGCTGGGGGTGCACTGGCCCGCGGATGTCGCGGGCGGCTGGCTGTTCAGCGTGGCCTGGTGCGCTGGCGCCGTGGCGGTGATCGGTATCCTGCGGCGCCCGGCTGGCGCCCTGCGCGACCGCCTGCGGCGAACGCCTGCCTAAACGTCGGTGGCAGCGCGCGCCGCCCGTGACAGCGAGCGCCTGGGCCATCCGGCTATGGTCACGCGGTGTAGCGTTCCCGTTACCAAGGCATTACTAGCCCTAGGAGGGGAACATGCAGCTCAGGATGAAGCTAGCCACTGCGGCTGTTACCGGCGCTACCACGGTGGCGCTGGCGGCGGGGGTGCCTGCCCTGGCGAGCAGTCACGCAAGCGGCAGCAAGTCCATCACCGGCCCGGAGGTCATCGCCGGGGCGGTGCACGGCAAAAAGGCACTCGCCAACGCCACCATCATCCCGCTGCACTGGCGGGGCCTGGTGAACACCCACTCGGTCATTAACCTAGGCGGCCGCGGCCCGCACAAAGGCAGCGTCAAGGCGCTCCGGAGCCCGGCTGGAAACCTCACCGTAAAGGTCACCAGCAAGCCGCACGCCAGCCAGGTATTCAACACCAGGAGCTGCCGGTTCACGTTCACCCAGGACATCCCCCTCACGATCGTGGGCAGCAAGAGCACCGGCGCGTTCGCCGGCGCCTCCGGGCCTGGCGCGGTGCAGGTCTCCTTCTCCGCGACCGGCCCGAGGTTCACGTCCGGGCCGAAGAAGGGCCAGTGCAACCCCAACGGCCGGTCGCTCGCCAAGGGCGCGGTCGCGAGCTTCCTGGCCAGCCTGGTGCTCACCCTCAAGTAGCAGTCACCGCATGACGGTCAATCCGAAGACGGGCCAGGCTTCCCCAGGTGACATGGGACGGGGCCTGGCCCGCTCCCGGCGCCTTCGGGAAGATTCACACCTTGCGCCAGCGGGCCTCGCACAGCCCGTAGATGCCGAAGATGATCAGGCCCAGGGCGGCCAGGATCAGCAGCACCTCACCGAAGGGCTGGTTGCGCAGGCTGAGCAGGGCCTTGTCCAGGCCGCCCGACTCCGAAGCGTTGTGGGTGATAGCTGCATCGATCACCAGGATGCCGACCACGGCGAAGACCGCGCCGCGGGCCGCGGTACCGATCGTGCCGAGCCACTTCACGACCTTGCGGGTCTGCGGGCTCATCCGCCCCATCTCCAGGGTCTTCATGAACTTGTGGCGGATGCCCTCCACGACGAGCGCCAGGCCGCCGATCACGATGATCAGCCCGACGAGGCCGACCAGGAACCGCCCGCCGGTGTGCTGCATCGCCTTGGCCGTCAGGTCCTGCTGCTGCTTGGCCTGGTTGCCCTGCGTGCCGGAGATGACCTCGAACGTCAGGGCGGCGAAGCCCGCGTAGACGATCGCGCGGCCCAGCGACTTGAGCCGGGGCCCCGCGCCGTTGCCCTCGCCGGCAACGCCGTAGAAGGCCTCGCTCAGGCGCCAGAGCGCGTAGGCCGCGAAGCCGATGCCGAGCAGCCAGAGCGCGACCAGGCCGTAGGGCTTGCTGGCGAGCAGCTGCAGGGCTCCCTGCTGGTCGGCCTGCTGGCCGCTCTTGCCGAGCGCCACCAGGATGGCCACCACGCCGATGAGGATGTAGATGACTCCGCGAGCCGTGAGGCCGGCCCGGGCCAGGGCCCGCGCTGCCGTGCCCTCTGATGCGCGCCTGCCGCTGGATGCCACGTTCCGGGTTGCTGTCGATCGCATACCGCTGAGTACCTCCGGATCGCCCGGCTAAACGTCAGAGAATTGGCCGCACTTACCAGGTGCCCCATTTCAGGGCGGGTTCTGGCAGGTCCGGCGGGTGCAGGAATGCGGGAGGACTGGCGAGGTCCAGCGCGTCCCACGGCGCGGCGGCCTCGGCGTCCCGCGCGGTGAGGGCTGGCAGGTTCCACTTCTCCTCGACGAGCTTGAGCACGGAGGTGTGATCCAGCACCGTGCTGCAGACGTAATCCGGGCGAGCGTACGGGGACACGATGACCGCGGGAACCCGGAACCCGTACCGGTCATACCAGTGCGGCCCCCGGTCGAGGTTCTCCTTGCTCTCGACCAGCCCGGGCAGGAACGGCCGCAGGAACGCCTGCAGCTTGGTCGGGCTGCCGATCAGGCTGCGTCCCTCGACGTCATCGGGCGGCACGGCGGTCGGCGGCGAGACGTGATCGTGGTAGCCGCCATGCTCGTCGTAGGTCCAGATCAGCAGGGTATGCGGCCAGCCCTGGCCGTGCATGACCCGGCTGATCACCTCGGCGGCGAAGCTCTCGCCCTTGCGGATGTCCTGGGGATTCTCCTCAGAGTAAGCATCGAAGTCCGGGTCCACGATGCTGAACGCGGGCAGCGTGCCGTTCTCGGCGTCGTCGAAGAACTGCTCCATGCTGCGCACATGCTGCATGTACCGGCCGATGCCGAGCGGATAGACGTCCGCCGTGAACGTCAGGTCCTTCTGGACGGCCGCCGTCACGGACTTCACCGCCCGGCCGGCCGACTTCAGGCGGCGCCGGGTCATCTTGCGCTTGTGCCGGGCGTAATGCTGTAGCCGGGACTGGTCCCCGGCCACCGGGTGGTAGTTGGCCCAGGAGATGCCGTTCCGGGTGAGCAGGTCGAAGATGGTCCCGGTGGGCGGGTAGTCGAGCAGGTCGTAGGGCGCGTCATCGATCAGGCCGTGCGCGGTTCCGGCGATGAGGAAGCGGCGATTAGGGAACGTGGGGCCCAGGCACGAGCTGAACCAGTGATCGGCCAGCGGGAAGGTCCGCGCCAGGCCGTAGTAGAACGGCAGGTCCTGCTCGGTCCAGTAGCCCATCCCCGCGGCGGCTGCGGCGGGCGGAACCTTGGCGTCCGGGCCGGCCTCGGCGATCAAGGCCTGGGAGCTGGTCACGAACCCGTCGCAGTTCCCCTGGCCCCACTGGTGATGGCTCGCGCGCCAGCTCTGCGACGGGATATCCGGCTGCTGGACGGTCGAGGACAGGTGGTAGGCGCGGACCGGCTCGCCGCCGGCGTCCGGGTTGGACAGTTCCGGCTGGCCTTCCGGTCCCAGCGGGAACCCCTCGCCGCGGCCCCGCAGCATGCCGAAGTAACTGTCGTAGGAGTGGTTCTCCATCATCAGGACCACGATGTGCTTGATCTGCGGCAGGAGATCCGTGCCGGCGGGCACGGACGGCCGGGGCAGGGGCCCCGGGTCGCGCGCCGCGCGCCGGTGCGCCAGCCGCCTCAGCTCATACCGTTCGAGCAGTTCCCACACGTCAGCTCCGCTTGGGGTCGGGTGCCCCGTATCGTCTCATAGGCGGTGCCGCGCTCGGGCAAGATCCCCGGCCGCGTCCCCCGTGGCCAGCGCTCCCCGCGGCCCGCACCCCCGGCGGCTCGCGCGGGATCAGGCCATCGTGCCGCCGCGCTGGACATCCCGGCGGGTGACCGCCAGAAAGGCGACCAGGCAGGCGATCAGGAGGAAGAGGACAACGCTGACTCGCCCGTCGCCCCAGCCCAGGCCGGTGACGGTCACGGGCTTGCCGACCCAGTCGGCGAAGGACGCGCCGAGCGGGCGGGTGATCACGTAGGCGAGCCAGAACGAGAGGATCGGGTTCCAGCGCAGCCACCGGTAGCCAATAGCCGGAATGATGATCAGCGCGGCGTAGAGCACCAGGGAGTAGAAGTACCCGAGGTGCAGGGTCACCGCGGTCAGGTCGCCGAGCGCGGTGCCCATGGCGAAGGTCGCCACGACGGCGGCCCAGTAGAACGCCTCCCGGCGCGGGGTGTCGATGCTGTGGATGGACAGCGTCTTCTCGGTCCGCTGCCAGCTGAGGAAGACGACGGCGAGCACGATCGCGTACAGCGTCGAGGAGACGGTGTACGGCACGCCGAAGCCCACGTGCAGGACGTCCGCGGCCATCGTGCCGAACACGCCGACCATCAGGACCGCGAACCAGTAGGTCCAGGCGATGTAGCGGCGCACAGAGAACTGCAGGGCGAGCGCGATCACGAACCCGACGAACCCGAGGCCGACCGCCAGCACGGGGTTCATCACGTGCACCAGGAAGTCCGACGTCGACTCGCCCATGGCAGTGGACAGGCCCTTGATGACCCAGAAGTAGGCCGTGATCTCCGGAACCCGCAGGGCCCCCGGGGTGGTGGCCCGGCGGCGGCGGCTGGTCCTGGCCCGCTGCGCGCCATGGCGCCCGGCGGCCGGGGCGGCCGGGGGGCGGCCGGGCGGCTGGCGCCTGGGCGCACCGGGACCGGGGCGCAGGTCGCTGGCCGCGGCCGCGGGCGGCCTGGTCCAGTCCTCCGGACGGGAGGCACGTGGGTCCATGTCATTTCCCTTCGGCGAGTCCGCCTTCATGAGCCCGGCGGCTGTGCCGGTCGGCCCTCCTGCATCCGCCCGGACCAGGAGGTGCGGTCGCGCATCAGCGCGAGAGGACAACGACAGGACCTGTCGCAGTAGACAGATAGTAGTGGCTGGAGCTGGGCCTAGCTGGACCAGCCAGCGGCTGGTCGACGAGCGGCGGGTGACGAGCGGCCGGATGATGCCTAGCATCGCTAGGTATTAATGCCGAGAAGCTCAAGGGTCACCTTGACCTGCTCCTGCTATCGGTGCTGGCCTCCGGGCCCGGCCACGGGTACTCCATCATCACGCGGCTGCGGGACCGCAGCGACGGTGCCTTCGATCTTCCCGAGGGCACCGTGTACCCGGCCCTGCACCGGCTCGAGGCCGCCGGGCTGCTCGACAGCACGTGGGAGGTGATGGCGGGCCGCCGCCGGCGGATGTACCGGCTGGCTCTGGCCGGCGAAGCGGCGCTCGCCGAGCAAGCCCGCCAATGGCGGTCGTTCAGCGGATCGGTCGCCAGGGTCATCGGCGGCACGGCGTGAGTGCCCTGTCGCCGCCCGTGCGCACCCTAGGGAAATCGGGTGAGCGCGGCGATGAGCGAGGTCCCGGCCGGGGATCCGGCAGAGGACTACCTCGACCGGCTGCTGCTGACGCTCGGCGGATCCCCTCGGCAGGTCCGGCACATGCTGGCCGAGGTCGAGTCGCACCTGCAGGACGCCGTGGCCGAGGGAATGGCCGCCGGGCTGACGGCCCTGCAGGCTAAGGAGGCCGCCGTGGCGCGGATGGGGCCCGCCCACGGGACCACCGGCGCCGGCGCAGCGATGAGCCGTCCGAGCGCCGCCCTGATCCGCCGGACCGCGCTGGTGGCGGTCGGGGTCTCCGGCGCGATCAGCTGGCTCATGGCCATCGTCGGCGGGGAGACCTTCCTGACCGCTCCCTTCCCGCCGGGCTCCTATACCCGGGCCGACTGCGCCCGGTGGCTCGCCGGCGATCCCGCCACCCGCAGCTGCGTCCGGGCCATGATCGACGACCACACCGGCGAAATCGTCCTGCAGAGCTTCGCGCTGGGCATCCTCGGCCTGCTGGTCCTGGGGGCGTACTGGTGGATGCGACGGCGCTGGCGGGACCGCGGCACGCTGACCGCGCTGCCCGCCGGCACCACGGAGGTGGCCGGGGTGCTCCTGGCTGCCCTGGTCACGGTGGTCATGACGGGGACGGGCCTGGGCACGGAGATGATCCAGCGCGGGGTCGGTGCCGGCCATCCGCTGAGCCTGGCCATCGCGGCCCTGGCCGCCGCCATCTTCTTCGCGATCCGGCTGCGGCGGACGATCCGGCTCCGGGGCACCTGAGGCTGGCCGCGACCCGGCGAGTAGGGGCAGAACCGCCGAGCCAGCCGGGCGACGCTCAGGCGGGCAGGCGGGTCAGGCGGGTCAGGCGGGTCAGGCGGGTCAGGCGGGTCAGGCGGGTCAGGCGGGTCAGGCGGGTCAGGCGGTGCTCACGCGGGGTGCTCGATCCGGTCGCCTGACCACTCGGTGTGGAAGGTGCCCTCGGCGTCGACGCGCCGGTAGGTGTGGGCGCCGAAGTAGTCCCGCAGGGCCTGGATCAGCGCGGCCGGCAGCCGGTCGCGGCGCAGCCCGTCGTAGTAGGCCAGCGAGGACGAGAACGCGGGCGTCGGGATGCCCGCCGCGGACGCCTGGGCCACGACATGCCGCCAGCTGTCCACCCCGTCGCGGACCGCGTCGGCGAAGTACGGCGCCACCAGCAGGGTGGGCAGCCCGGAATCCTGGTCGTAGGCCTCGCGGATCCGGTCCAGGAACCGGGCCCGGATGATGCAGCCGCCCCGCCAGATCGTCGCCATCGCGCCGCGGTCGATGCCCCAGTCATACTCCGAGCTTCCCGCCGCGATCTGGTCAAATCCCTGGGCGTAGGCCACCACCTTCGACGCGTACAGCGCGCGCCGGACCTGCTCGATGAAGGCCTCCCGGTCGATCCCCGACAGCTGCTCGGCCTTGCCCCCGAACGCCTGGCGGGCGGCCGCCCGCTGGTCGGCGTGCCCGGACAGGGCCCGGGCGAAGGTCGCCTCGGCGATGCCGGTGATCGGGATGCCGAGGTCGAGGGCGCTCTGCACGGTCCACCGGCCTGTGCCCTTCTGCTCGGCCTGGTCCAGCACGACGTCCACGAACGGCTGGCCGGTCCGGGCATCGGTGTGCGCCAGCACCTCGGCGGTGATCTGGATCAGGTAGGAGTCCAGGTCACCTTCGTTCCAGGTGCGGAAGATCTCGGCGATCTGGCCCGGCTCCTCGCCCAGGCCGGTGCGCAGGATGTCGTAGGCCTCGGCGATGAGCTGCATGTCGGCGTACTCGATGCCGTTATGCACCATCTTCACGAAATGACCGGCGCCGTCCGGGCCCACGTGCGTGCAGCAGGGTGTCCCGTCGACCTGCGCGGCGATCGACTCGAAGATCGGCCCGATCCGCTGGTACGACTCGGCGGAGCCGCCGGGCATGATGCTCGGCCCGTTGAGCGCGCCCTCCTCGCCTCCGGAGACCCCGCAGCCGACGAAGTGCAGCCCCTGCTCGCGCAGCGCCGCCTCGCGCCGGCGGGTGTCGGTGAAGTGCGCGTTGCCGCAGTCGATCACGATGTCGCCCTGGTCCAGCAGCGGCACCAGCTCCTCGATCACCGCGTCGGTGGGCGGCCCCGCCTGGACCATGATGATGATGGCCCGCGGCTGCTTGAGGCTGGCCACGAAGTCGGGCATCGACTCACTGGGGAGGAACGTGCCCTCGTCCCCGTGCTCGGCCACCAGGCTGCGGGTGCGCTCCGGCGAGCGGTTGTGCAGCGCGACGGCGTAGCCGTGCCGGGCCAGGTTGCGAGCCAGGTTGCGGCCCATGACCGCCAGGCCGGTGACACCGATGTCTGCGACAGCGTGCTCAGTCATGTGTGGCTCCTCCGGTCGCTGGCCGCCCTTTACAGCAACCTATAACGGGCCGTCCTGAGGGTGCGCGGGGGCGGCGGGCCAACTACCATGTGCAGGCGGACGCCGAGTCGGTTCCGATCGGTATCCACTGGTCAGCAGGCTCGGCAGGGAAACAGCAGGCTCGGCAGGGAAAGAGGAAGCCCGTGGCAGGCCAATCATCGATGGGCGAGCTCGAGTCGACCGCCTTCCGCTCCGCCCTGGGCGTCATCCGGGCTGTGGAGCCGCGGGTGGCCGATGCCATCGCCGCCGAGCTCGCCGATCAGCGCGAGATGCTCAAGCTGATCGCCAGCGAGAACTACGCCTCGCCGGCGGTGCTGCTGGCGATGGGTAACTGGCTCAGCGACAAGTACGCCGAGGGCACGATCGGGCGCCGGTTCTACGCCGGCTGCAAGAACGTGGACACTGTCGAGGCGCTGGCCGCCGAGCACGCGCGGACGCTGTTCGGGTCGCCGCACGCCTACGTGCAGCCGCACTCGGGCATCGACGCCAACCTGGTCGCCTTCTGGGCCATCCTGATGCAGCGGGTCGAGCATCCCGAGCTGGAGCGGCTGGCCAAGCGGAACGTCATGGACCTCGATGACGAGCAATGGGCCAGGCTCCGCGCCGAGCTGGGCAACCAGCGGCTGCTCGGCATGTCGCTGGACGCCGGCGGCCACCTGACCCACGGGTTCCGGCCCAACATCTCCGGCAAGATGTTCGACCAGCGCAGCTACGGCACCGACCCGCAGACCGGGCTGCTCGACTACGACGCCCTGCGCGAGCAGGCCCGGGAGTTCCGGCCGCTGATCATCGTGGCCGGCTACTCCGCCTACCCGCGGCTGATCAATTTCGCGACCATGCGCGAGATCGCCGATGAGGTCGGGGCCACGCTCATGGTCGACATGGCGCACTTCGCCGGGCTGGTGGCCGGCAAGGTGCTCACCGGCGACTTGGACCCCATCCCGTTTGCCCACCTGACCACCACCACCACCCACAAGTCGCTGCGCGGACCGCGCGGCGGCATGGTGCTGTGCGGCGACGAGCTCGCCGAGTTCGTGGACCGGGGCTGCCCGGCCGTGCTGGGCGGCCCGCTCGCGCACATCATGGCGGCCAAGGCGGTGGCGCTGGCCGAGGCCTCGACGCCGGACTTCCGCGACTACGCGGCCCGCATCGTGGAGAACGCGCGGGCGCTGGCCGACGGCCTGCTCCGGCGCGGCGTCACCCTGGTGACTGGCGGCACGGACAACCACATCGTGCTCCTGGATGTCTCCTCGTTCGGGCTGACCGGCCGGCAGGCCGAGTCGGCGCTGCTGCAGTCGGGCATCGTCACCAACCGGAACTCCATCCCGCGCGACCCCAACGGCGCCTGGTTCACCTCGGGCATCCGGACCGGCACCCCGGCGCTGACCACCCGCGGCCTCGGTCCCGACGAGATGGACGTGATCGCGGACCTGATGGCCACGGTGCTCAAGGAGACCTCGCCGGGGACCGCCGCCGACGGATCGCCGGCCAAGGTCAAGTACCAGCTCGACGCCAAGGTGGCCGAGCGGGTGGCCCGGGAGGCCGCCGAGCTCGTGGCCGCTTACCCGCTGTATCCGGGGGTGGACCTGAGCTAGGTAACTGGCTCCAGCTCGGGCGTGCCGTCGCGCAGCCCCCAGCGGCCGGACACGGCCAGCACCACCAGCGCGACCGCCGACAGGAGCAGCACCAGCGGCGTCGCGTCCCCGATCAGGCGCCGGTCCACCAGGACAAGCACGTGGTCGGGGAACCGCCCGGCGTTCCCCGGCATGTTGGAGATCGTGGCCGCGGTCAGCCGCGCTATGACCAGCCAGTCCAGGCGCGAGGCGGGGTAGAGCACCAGCACGCAGATGATGATCGCGTCGTACCAGGGCAGCTGGTAAGGCCAGATGAACAGCCAGGCCACGCTGATAGCAAGCGCGGGGCGCAGGGCGGGCCGGAGCCGGTCGCCCGGCGGCATCCGCAGCAGCAGGAGGACCGCCAGCCCGACGAACAGCACCGCGGCCAGCACGATCAGGTTGGGGATGTGCGTCACGTGATCGAAGATGATCCGGTAGGGCGTGTCCGCGCTGGTCTTGTCCCGGCGGGCCAGCAGCGCCCGGGCGGCCGGCCTCCCGAGCCAGGCATAGGTGGGGACCAGGACGGCCAGCGCGCCGCCGGCCGCCGCCAGCAGCGCGGCGGGAGAGCGGCGCAGCGCCCAGGCCAGGCCGATGGCGAACAGCAGATAGTTGATCTTGATGTCGGCCGCGATGCCGACCAGGACGCCGGCGGCCACCGCGCGGTACAGCCGTCGCCGGACCGTGCCCTGCGACTGCCGACCGATCGCCAGCAGCCCGAGCAGGCCCGCCGCCGCGGCCAGCACGTCGACGTGCCCGGCCGCGATCAGGCCCCACAGCAGCAGCGGGTTCAGCGTCCAGAGCAGGTGGGCGCGCAGGCGCTGAGCCGGGTTGGAGCGCAGCAGCCGGTCCACGACCACCGCCACCGCGCCGAAGGCCAGGGCGTTCCACAGCTTGAGCCAGAAAACGATCCTGGCGGCCGATAGCCCGCCGAGCTTGGCCGCGAGGAACTGCTCCAGGGTCGCGAACGGCCCGTAGAGGCTGACCTGGCGCTGCCACTCGATCGGCACGGACTGGGCGGTCGCGTCGTGCACCGCGCGCAGGAAATGCGGCGTAGTCACGTAGGGGTTATGGCCCAGGGCCAGGAGCCGGCCGTAGGCGGCATAGTCGAGGGGGTCGGTGGAGCCCGCCGGGGGCAGCACGGTCAGCGCGGCGATCACCACGATGGCCGTTACCGCGATGAGCCGCATCGAGGGCCGGGCGCCCTTGCTGACGGCCAGCAGCCCCGCCGCCAGGCTGGCCCCGGACAGGATGGCCGCCCCCCAGAGGGCCACGATCACCACGCCGGCCTTCACGTGCGCGGACTGGATCTCCCACGGCGGCCCCAGGTGCGGCATGGCCAGCGCCGGGAACATCCAGACCTGCCGGATCAGCGACGCCGCGATCATGATCAGGATTGCGGTGCCGAGTCCGGCGGCGGCCAGCCAGCCGAGGATCCGGGCCGACCTGGCGGTCGGTGTGGCCGGGCTAACCGCGGACACCGGAGGCGTTCCGCGCAGTGAGTCGGTCATGGTGCCTTCGAGCTGGAATCGGCAGCCAGCCGCGCCCGATGCTGGCTGGCGAACATGCCGGTGCCCTAGGTGCGCGGTGGCTCTGTCATTGTCACTCAGGCGCGCGCCGATGCCTCCATCGCCGCGCGCCACAGGTTCGCTGCTCTGAACTCAAAGTGAGGGCGGTAACCAGCCGAACGGACTGCACGAGTCCGCCTACAGACTGCGGTCAGCCGACATTAGCTACTTATCGGGTCACCTCGCTACTCAACCTACCCTGAACGGCCCCCGAAGATGCTGCCGAGCGGCAGAAACGCGCCGGGCGCGCCGCCCCTGCCGGGCCGCGCATGCCGGGCCGCGCCTGCGGGCCGGCCCGAGGTGCCCGGCTTGACGCTCCAGTTAGTATTGGTTACCGTTTTCATTTGTAGTAACGGCGCCGCTGCGATCCGCGGCTTGTCCCTGGCCGGCCACCTTCTGCGCGGCCACCTTCTGTGAGGAGAGCGATGTCCCTGCGCCAGCTGGCCGGCCTGACGGCCGCGGCCGCCGCCGTCAGCGTGCTCGCCGCCGCCTGCACGGCCAGTTCCGCTGCGGGCACCGCCACCGCTCACAGCGGGACGGTCGTGGCGGTGGGGGCCGAGAACCAGTACGCGAACGTGATCGCCCAGATCGGCGGTAAGTACGTGCAGGTCACCGCCATCGAGAGCAACCCGACCACCGATCCGCACACTTTCGAGGCCAGCGCCAGCGTCAGCCAGGTCATCGGCGCCGCCGAGCTCGTCGTGCAGAACGGCCTCGGTTACGACTCCTACATGAACACCATCGAGAACAGCGCGCCCAGCCCGGCCCGCCGGGTGATCGTCGCGGCACATCTCCTGCGGCTGCCCGACTCCACGCCGAACCCGCACCTGTGGTACGCGCCGACCACCATGCCGGCCGTGGCCCGCGCCATCGCCGCTGACCTGTCCCGGCTGCGGCCGGCGCACCGGGCCTACTTCCAGGCCAGCCTGGCCAGGTTCGACGCATCGCTGCGGCCCTGGCTGAGCGCGATGGCAAGCTTCCGGGCGGCCCACGGCGGGACCCCGGTGGCCACTACCGAGCCGGTCGGCGACTTCCTGCTGCAGGCGCTGGGGACCCGGAACCTGACCCCGCTCGGCCTGCAGACCGACGTCATGAACGGCCTCGACCTGGCCCCGCAGTACGTGACACTCCAGGACAAGCTGCTCCAGCAGCACCAGGTCAGGGTGTTCCTGTATAACCAGCAGGTGGCGGATTCCGTCACCCAGGCCTTCTTGGCCACGGCCCGGCGCGCGGGGATCCCGGTGGTCGGGGTCTACGAGACGATGCCAGCCGGCTACAGCTACCAGTCCTGGATGCTGGCCGAGGTCCAGGCCCTGGCGAAGGCCGTCACCGGAAAGGTCTCGACCCAGAAACTATGACCATGACCCCTGTCACCTCCGCCCCGCCCGGCAGCGCGACGGACGTCCTGACCGTCGACGGCCTGAGCGTCCGGCTGGGCGGCCGGGACGTCCTGACCGACGTGCGGTTCAGCATCGCCGCCGGCGAGTTCGTCGGGCTGATCGGCTCCAACGGCGCGGGCAAGACCACCCTCCTGCGGGTCATCCTCGGCCTGACGCCGCCCACCGCGGGCACGGTCAGCATCTGCGGTGAGCGCCACGCCGCCCGCAAGGGCCTGGTCGGCTACGTGCCGCAGAAGATCCAGCTGGATCCGGACATGCCGATCCGGGCCCGTGACCTGGTCGGGCTCGGGCTGGACGGGCACAAGTTCGGCCTCCCGCTGCCGTCCCGCGCCCGGCGGCGGCAGGTGGAGGAGATGCTCCAGGCGGTCGGCGCTGCCCGGTTCGCCAACGAGCGGGTCGGCAACCTGTCGGGGGGCGAGCAGCAGCGGGTCATGATCGCGCACGCGCTGATCAGCAGCCCGCGGCTGCTGCTCCTGGACGAGCCCCTGGCCAGCCTCGACATCAGCAGCGTGCAGGAGATCATTGCCCTGCTGGCCAGGATCTCGGCCGAGCGCGGGGTCAGCGTCCTCATCTCGGCCCATGAGATGAACCCGCTGCTGCCGGTCATGGACCGCATCGTGTACCTGGCCGGCGGCCGGGCGGCCACCGGGACCACCAGCGAGGTGGTCCGCTCGGAGGTCCTCAGCGGCCTGTACGGCCATCACGTCGACGTGATCCGCGTGCACGGCCGCATCCTGGTCGTCGCCGGGAGCGGCGACGGACTGGACATCCCGCCCAACCCCGGCGAGCAGCCGGGAGCGCAACTGCCGGGAGCACAGCTGGGGGAGCAGGTCGGGCACGGGCAGTCGCTCAGTCACGGGCCGCCCGACGACGGACCGCCGGACTACGGGCGGCCGGACTACGGGCGGCCGGCGGACCGGCCGTGACCGGGTTGCTGCATGTCCTGTTCGCGCCGGGCTTCTTTACCAGCCCGCCGGTCCGGCTGGCCCTGCTGACCGGCGGCCTGGCCGCGTTCGTCTCCGGCGTGGTCGGCGCGTTCACGGTCCTGCGCGGCCAGTCCTACGCCGGCCACGCCCTGGCCGACATCAGCGTCACCGGCGGATCCGGGTCCTACCTGATCGGGATCAGCCCGCTGCTGGGGTTCGCCGGGACCGGAGTCCTGGCCGCCGGGATCATGGACTCCATCGGGATCCGGCGCCCGCGCGGCCGGGACCTGGCCACCGGGATCGTGCGCGGCGCCGGGCTCGGCCTGGCGGCCCTGTTCCTGTACTGGGACACCACGCACAGCAACACCACCGGCATCACGGTCACGGTCTTGTTCGGCTCCATGTTCACCATCAGCCCCGCCGTCATCCCGCTGGTCATCGTCTGCAGCGTGCTGGCCCTCGCGATCGTGGCCGTGCTCTACCGGCCGCTGCTGCTGAGTTCGGTCAGCGGCGACCTGGCCGCCGCGCGCGGCATCCCGGTGCGGATTGTCGGCTTGCTCAGCCTGATCGCGATCGCGCTGGCCGTCTCGCTGTCCGCGCTGACCATCGGGACGATCTTGTCCACGGCGCTGCTGGTGGGCCCGGCGGCGACCGCGCTGCGGATCACCCGCCGTCCCGGCCGGGCCACCGTGACGGCCGCGCTGCTCGGCGTCGGGGTGACCTGGCTGGGCATCGTCCTGGCCTACGACAGCTTTACCTGGCCGCCGCGCCACGATGGCTGGCCCGTGAGCTTCTTCGTGGTGGCGCTGACCTTCGCTGGCTACCTCCTCGCGCAGCTCGTGAGCGGGCGCCGGCCCGTGCGCCGGGCCGTCCGCCCAGCCGCAGGCAGAGCCACGGGCCCGGCCGCGGGCCCAGCCGCAGGCAGAGCCGTGCGCCGGGCCGAGGGCTAGCCGCCATGTTCGCTGCCTTCATGATCAACACCTGGATCGTCGCCACCATGGTGGCCGTGGTGGCCGGCGTGGTGGGGTTCTTCGTGGTCATGCGCGGATCGGCGTTCGTGGCCGACGCCGTTCCGCAGGGCGCCTTCGCCGGCGCGGCCGGCGCCAGCCTGATCGGCGTCAGCACTCTCGTCGGGCTGAGCGTGTTCGCCCTGGCCGGGGCGCTCGGGATCGGCTGGCTCGGCCGCCGCGGCCGCCATGATGTGGCCACGGCGCTGACGCTCGTGCTGATGCTCGGCCTGGGCGCGCTGTTCCTGAGCTTCACGTCCCAGTACTCGGCGGAGATCTTCGCGCTGCTGTTCGGCGAGATCCTCGGCATCAGCTCCGCCGCGATCCTGCCGGTCGCGCTCCTCGGGCTGGTCTGCATCGCCGCGATCACCGTCATGTACCGGCCGCTGCTGCTGTCCTCGCTGGCACCCGAGTCCGGCGAGGCCCGCGGCGTGCGCGCCGGGCGGATGGAGCTGCTGTTCCTGGTCGTCGTGGCCATCGCGACCAGCATGACCCTCCCGGTGGTCGGCGCGCTGCTGATCTTCAGCCTGATGATCGGGCCGCCCGCCGCGGCCCGGGCGCTGACCAGCAGCCCGCAGCGGGCCATGGCGCTGTCGGTCGTCATCGCCCTGGCCCTGGCCTGGGTGGCCATCGCCGCGTCCTACGAGACGAACTGGCCAGTCGGGTTCTTCGTCGGCGTCGGCGGCGCGGTCTGCTATGCGGGCGGGCGCGGCTGGGCGGCCTGGTCCGCGCGACGACCGGACGCTTCCCGGCCCGCCGCTTCCCGGTCCGCCCCGGCCTGACCGGCCCCGGCCTGACCCGCCCCGGCCTGACCGGCCCCGGTGACCGGCCCCGGCCTGAACCGCCGAGCCGCGACGGCGCTGCCACCTGGCCAGGCTGCCGCCGATCGCGCCCACCGCGATCGCGGTCACGTGCCCGACGGCCGCGACCTGGAACTCGCGCAGGCCGCCGAAGATATCCCCCACGAAGATCAGCAGCGCCAGGTCGAGCAGGGCCGCCGCCCGGGCCAGCCGCCCCCCGTACAAGATCGCCACGGTAATGGCGGCGACCAGGACGTAGGACGGCCCCACATCGATGATGTAACGAGCGGTGACGGGCAGGAGGCCTTGCGTTATTCGGTATTCCTGGATTCCCTCGCTGACGAGAGTCCCGGCAATGTGCGCGGCGGCGCAGACCACGGCCGTTCGCCAGTTCCCGAGCACCTTATTGGCCCCGAACAGGCCCAGCGCGATCAGCCCCGGCCACCAGATGCCCGACTCGGCGGGCAGGAACGCCGACACGACCAGGCTGCCCACCGGATCGTGCTGCAGGTTGTGCACGTTCGTGCTGGCCCAGGCCAGCAGCGCCACCTGATCCCGGCCGGGCAGGACCGCGTAGACAATCTCGGTGGCGGTCACGGCCGCCAGGTAGATCCACGTCACCGCGTACCGGGCCAGGAGCGTCCGGGCGGCGTGGCGGCGCATGACCATCAGGTTAGACAGGCGCCCGGCGGCCGAGCCCGGCGCACCGCCCGCCGCGGCGCGCCCCGGCACCAGCCGCCCCGCCAGTCATCAGCCCTGCTGGAAATCCCTGCTCAGCCAGATCCGCTCGCGCTGGTACTGCTGCACCCGGACGATGTACTGCTGCGCCGGCGCCGTATGCCAGCGGCCGGCGAACCAGCGGCCCACGCAGCCCCACAGGTCACCCTTGCGGTAGACCTGGCCGTGCGGGACGTTGTTCAGCCAGACCTCGTACCCGTCGTAGCAGGAGCGCCAGATCGCGTAGGCGGTGTCGGCGTTCATCGCGGTCGAGTGGCCGATCCCGGGCCAGCTGGCCTGCTCGTAGGGGAACCGGTTCTGCAGGATGCCGTAGCTCTGCGGGCACAGGCCGGGCTTGCCGTCGGCGCCCGGCTGATGGCCGGGCGGGCACGCGCTGGCGTCGGCTGCCCAGTCGCCAAGGGTGTTCTGCTGCCACCAGCTCTCCACCGCCGCCTGGGCGAAGACCACGCTCTGGTCGATGCCCCACTTGCAGGCGGCCCAGCGTAGGATTTCCTTCGTCGTGCCGGTGAAGTTGCCATTGATGCGCGGGGCGATCAGCCGGTTGGCCTGCGGAGTATCGCCGCCCGCGAAGAAATGCGCTCCGACATGCTGGCCGGTGGTGTGGTTAGCCGCCTTATTCGCGGCCTTGTTCTCCGCCATCGGGCGGGCCCGGACCCAGCGCGCGCATTTCGCGCCGGACGGGAGGGCGGCTCCGGGCGGCAGGGTACGGAAGTGGACGGGCGCGGCTCCTGGCCTGGCGGCGGCCGCGAGGGCCGCCGGCTTGGGGGCGGCTCCGGTGGCCGCTCCCGAAGCGGCGAGCCCGGAGGTGACGCCCGCGCTGGTGGCTCCGGCGCCGGTGACGCCCGCGCTGGTGGCTCCGGCGCCGGTGACCCCCGCGCTGGTGGCTCCGGCGCCGGTGACCCCCGCGCTGGTGGCTCCCGCGCTGGTGGCTTCGGCGGGGCTGGCCTGGCCGCTGCTAGCGGTGCTGCCGT
>Ga0208219_1000022_pt1 | contig 79386 bp, 77 predicted proteins | sample NGESurshal072012_7_FD_184469 | JGI IMG/M metagenome (GOLD analysis project Ga0208219, IMG submission 184469) | Arctic peat soil microbial communities from Barrow, Alaska - NGEE Surface sample 53-2 shallow-072012 (SPAdes) | ecosystem: Environmental > Terrestrial > Soil > Wetlands > Peat ... | reverse complement strand
GCTCGGCGGACACCGGCCATGAGGCCACCCGGCCCTGGGAATCCAGGGTGAACGCGGCCAGGCCCGCCAGGTCCGGCCCGCGCCGCCGGGGCAGCGCCGGTCCGTGATCCCCCGCCATCCGTGACGCCACCGGTATCTGCACCCAGTCCTCACCGGCCAGTACCATGCCCCTCGCAGCGGCCTGCCCGGCAATGGCCGCGGGCCATTTGGCCCCCGCGGCCACGCGGTACCGGCAGCCATTGCCCGTACCCTGCGCTATCGTGCAAAAACGAAATGTACCGCAAAATGCTTGGCAAAAACTGCCCCAGGCGGCAGAACAACCAGTGCAAGCTGCCCGCGGGGCGCTCCCCGGCGCGTGCGTGCAGCAACAGGGAGGCGGGATGGCCGGCGAGGCGGGATGGGTACCCGCGGGAGTGGACACCAAGCGGGCGAACGTAGCCCGGGTCTATGACTACTGGCTGGGCGGCACCCATAACTTCCTGGCCGACCAGGCCCTCGCCCGCGCGATTACCGCGGTCGAGCCCAACGCCCGGGCGGGCGCCCGGGCCAACCGTGCGTTCCTCGGCCGCGCGGTGCGATTCCTCACCGGTGCCGGCATCGGCCAGTTCCTGGACATCGGCTCCGGTATCCCCACCCAGGGGAACGTGCACGAGGTCGCCCAGGAGGGCCGCCCCGGTTCCCGGGTAGTCTACGCCGACGTTGACCCGGTCGCGATCGCGCACAGCAAGGTCATCCTCGCGGGCAACCAGGATGCCACCGTCCTGGATGCGGATCTGCGCGACCCGCAGAAGATCCTCGGCGACCCCGCCGTCGGGCGGCTGATCGACTTCGGCCAGCCGGCCGGGCTGCTGCTCGTCATGGTCCTGCACTTCATCGCCGACGCCGATGATCCGTGGCGGATCGTGGCCACGCTGCGGGACGCGCTCGCGCCCGGCAGCTACCTCGTGCTGGCCCACGCCACCGACGAGAGCAAGCCCGCGGTGGCCCAGGCCGCCGAGACGGTGTACAACCGCAGCGTCTCCACGGACATTCACATGCGCTCCCGTGCGGAGATCCTGCGCTTCTTCGACGGCTGCGAGCTGCTCGACCCCGGGCTGGTCTACATCCCTCAGTGGCGGCCCGACTCCCCCGCCGAGGTGCCCGCCGACCCCAGCAAGTTCTGGGTCCTGGTGGGCGTCGCACGGAAACCCTGAGCCTCCCCGGCCAGGCCGTCCGGGGAGTCAGCGGCGGCCGGGTCGGCCAGCTCGATCCGGTTCCTGCCTTGCCGCTTGGCGAGGTAGAGCGCCGCGTCGGCCAGCCACTCGAGCCGGTCCAGCGAGGTGGCGTGATCCGGGTAGCCGACCACCCCGATCGAGGCCGTGACCGACACGTCGGTACCCGCGAGGGAGATCTCGGCCACCGCCGCGCGGACCCGCTCGGCGATCTCCAGCGCCGCGGGGACCCCGGTATCGGGGAGCAGGATCGCGAACTCCTCCCCGCCATTGCGCCCGGCGAAGTCCCGCATCCGCAGCAGGCTCCGCAGCACCGCGCCGACGTTGGCCAGGACCTGGTCCCCCACCGGATGCCCCCGCTGGTCGTTGATCTGCTTGAAATGGTCGAGGTCGAGGAGCAGCAGCCCGAGCGGCGACGCCGTCGTCGAGGCCTGCGCGAACATGCGCTTCATCGCGTCCGTGACCGCCCTCTTGTTGGGCAGCCCGGTGAGCCCATCGGTTGCGGCACGGATCTCCGCGACGGCCAGGTTACGGAGGTTCGCGGCACCTTCGCTGCCTGGCACTTACCTGTCGCGGAAGACATCCACATGCGCGCCGAGCAGGTTCAGTCGCTCTGCGAGGAGTTCATAACCGCGATCTATGACGTAGATATTACGCAGGACGGACGTTCCCTTGGCGGCCAGCATCGCAAGGAGAATCACGACAGCGGGCCGCAGCGCCGGCGGGCAGATTACTTCAGTTCCGGACCAGCGCGTCGGCCCTTCCACGTAAATCCGGTGGGGATCCAGGAGCGTCACCTTGGCACCGAGCCGGGTGAGTTCCGTGAGGTACAGGGCGCGGTTCTCATAGACCCAGTCATGGATCAGCGTGGAGCCTGAGGCTGTCGCAGCAATGAGCGCGAAGAATGGAAGGTTGTCTATGTTGAGCCCGGGGAACGGCATCGGGTGAATCTTGTCGGCCGGCGCGCGAAGGGCTGACGGGAATACCGTCAGGTCGATCAGGCGCGTTCTCCCGTTGGCGGCAGGATACTCTGGGCTGCGCTCAAACCTGAGGCCCATCTCGTCGAGTATGGCCAACTCGATCTCGAGGAACTCGATGGGCACTCTTCGTATGGTGATTGATGAGGACGTTACGATAGCCGCCGTGAGCAGGCTCATGGCTTCTATAGGATCCTCGGATGGCGAAAAATCCACATCCCGATTGATCGCCGCCACCCCGTGCACGGTCAGAGTAGTGGTACCGATACCCTCGATACGGACACCAAACTCGCTCAGCAGGAAACACAGGTCCTGCACCATGTAATTACAGCTGGCATTTCGGATTATGGTCGGACTCTCAGTCCTCGCGGCCGCCATCAGGACATTCTCGGTGACAGTGTCACCGCGTTCGATGAGCACAATGGGCTTCGACGGATCAGTATCTGGGATTACTTCCGCCTGGTAAAACCCTCCGGATGCCTTGACCTCCAGGCCGAAGGGGCGCAGTCCGACCATGTGAGGTTCAATTGTCCGCGTGCCGAGGTTGCAGCCGCCGGCGTACGGCAGCTGGAAGTGTGCGCGCTCACGCATGAGCGGGGCGAGAAACATGATGATGCTGCGCGTCCGGCAGGCGGCCTCGACATCAAGATCGGCCAGGTTGAGCTCTTCGGGCGGATCAACCTGAAGATCCTTCTGGTCGTTGATCCAGGTTATCGTGAAGCCTATACTCCGGAGCACCTCGATGATCCGATTTATTTCCTCGATGCGGGCCACACGGCGCAGGGTGGTACGGCCTTTATTCAGCATCGAGGCACAAAGGGCTGCCACCCCGGAGTTCTTGCTGGTCTTAACGTCGATGACACCCGACAGTTCCAGGCCACCTTCCACCCGAAGATGAAGGGGCAGCGACTCATCCAGCGGAAAAGGCCCCGCATCGATCGCTTTGGCGAGCCGGTCCAGCGTCGGCTCGTCGATCTGCCGCTGGCCGTTCTCGATGTCGTTTATCTCCGACCAGCTAATCCCGAGGGTGACCGCCAGTTGGGCCTTAGTCCAGCCATGCCGCCGACGAGCCTCCCGGACCAGGATGCCGGTTGACCGAGCAGAGTGTGCGGGGAGCGCAGGGTCCCAGGGCATGGGCTGCACTCTACCGTCCTAAGATCCAAGACCGGCCCAGACCCGTCATTTCGCTGTGCCACAGGCACGCCCCGGCGATTCATCCTGAGCCCCCCGGCCATCGACGTCCCCAGGCAGCCACGCCACATAGAGATCATCGAGCGACCTGTGGATAACCCCACCAGGAAGACGGGTGCGCACCACGTTCCCCGGCAGATGCCCAGTTCGTAGCGTGTGCGGCAGACGCAGACGACAGCATGCTCGCGCCACCAGGGCCGGTCACGCCCAGCCGCAAGAACACAGCCACGACAGCTCAGCCACTGGAGGTTCCGATGATCGAGGCACGCGGCCTCGTCAAGCACTACCGATCCACGCTCGCGGTGGACAACCTGAGCTTCGATGTCCGCCCCGGCACGGTGACCGGATTCCTGGGCCCGAACGGGGCAGGCAAGTCCACCACGATGCGCATGATCATGGGCCTGGACCGGCCGGACGCGGGACAGGCCAGGATCGGCGGAAGAGCTACGGCGACCTGCGCTGACCGCTCCGCGAGGTGGGCGCGCTGCTCGAGGCCAAGGCGTTCCACCCGGGCCGCACCGCCCGCGCCCACCTGACCGCGCTGGCCGCCAGCAACGCGATCGGCCGGCCGCGGGTCGAGGAGGTGCTCGCCGTCACCGGCATCGAGAAGGCCGCGGACCGCCGGGCCGGGAAATCGGCCCCGCACGCCACGCTCGGCCAGCCCGGCGTGCTGCGCGCGGTGCTGATGGCCGGCGCCTACCCGGCGCTGATCGCGCTCATCAGCCTGGGCATCGGCGCGATCATCCGGCATACCGCGGGCGCCATCTGCGCCCTGGTCGGCGTGGTGTTCGTGCTGCCGCTGTTGTTCTTCTCGCTAGGCATCTCGATCCGGAACACGGCGCAGAAGTTCCTGCCCGACACGATGAGGAATTCGCTGATTGCGGTCAAGCCGGTCGCGCACATGCTGTCGCCCGGACTGACCTTCGGCTTGTGTCCCACATCGCGTTGAGCCTGGGGCTGACGTCGCCGGCCGGGCGGGCTGCCTTCGGGACCACGGTCGGCCTGCTGTTGCTGTTCACCCTGCCGCTGGTGACCCGGGCGTGCGTCACCGCCCAGACCAGGCTGGGGCAGGCGCTCCTGTGCCTGCTCGCCGAGGACGGTCACCAGGTGGTGGCCGCGGTCGGTGATGGCCCCGCCCTGGTCGAGGCGGTACTCAGGCACCGCCCGGACGTGTCGGTCGTCGACGTGCGGATGCCGCCGACCCACACCGACGAGGGCCTGCGCGCGGCGATCACCGCCCGCTCGCACCTGCCCGGCGCCCCCATGCTGGTACTCAGCCAGTATGTGGAGGCGTCCTACGCCGGCGACCTGCTCGCGGACGGCTCCGGCGCGGTCGGCTACCTGCTCAAGGACCGGGTCGCCAGGGTCGGGGAGTTCCTGGACGCCCTGGACCGGGTCGCCCGCGGCGCAACGGTGCTCGACCCCCAGGTCATTGCCCAGCTGCTGGCCGGGCAGCGCCGGGACAACGCGCTGGGGGCGCTGACCGCGCGTGAACGGCAGCTCCTGGCCCTGATAGCCGAGGGCCACTCCAACACCGCCATCGCCCAGCGACTGGTGATCTCCGCCAGCGCGGTGGAAAAACACATCAGCAACATCTTCGCCAAGCTCGGCCTGCCGCCCGACGACGCCCAGCACCGCCGGGTGCTCGCCGTCCTCGCTTACCTCAGGGCCTGACGGCGGCCTCTCCGCGCCCGCCCCCGGGGCCTGGCCCCGCCGGCCTTTGGCAGATCCGGAGCATTGCAGCGAGCAGCAGGGCTGGTAGGAGATTTGCATCGTGATCTGCCTCATGTAGCACCTAGGCGCGGAGGTCACGGGCGACCCTAGGGCAGCCCCAGAAGGCCGAGGACAGCCGGATGCGTCGCCCAGCGCTTGGTATCAGCGCTGATACCATAAGACCATGGCGATGACACTACGGCTTGCCGGCTCCGAGGCGGATGCGCTGCGTCGACGTGCGGAGCTGGAACATCGGTCCATGCAAGAGGTAGTCCGGCAGGCAATCCGGGAGTATGTCGACGGGCACAGCCGTGCCGAATTGCTGGACCGGGTGCTCGACGAGGAACTGCCCCGTTATTCCGAGGCCCTGGAGCGGCTCGGTCAGTGATCTACCTGGCACTGCCCGATCTCGTCTACATAGCCGAGCGTGCCACCGGCGGCAAGGTCGCCGTCGGCGACCCCGGCCTGCTGGAGTCGGCGGCCGCCCGGCCGCAGGCGACGGCCTTCGGGGCGGACGCCTACCTGGACCTGAACGCCAAGGCGGCAGCCCTGCTGCACTCGCTGGCCAGGAACCATGCCCTGGTCGACGGGAACAAGCGGCTGGCGCTAGGAGCACTCATCGCCTTCTACGGCATCAACGGGCGCCGCCTTACCCTCACCAACGACGCCGCGTACGACCTCGTCATGCAGATAGCCACCGGCCAGCTCGACTCAGTGAACGACATCGCGGCCATCCTCGAAAAGTCCACCCAGCTCCGTCCGTGACGCCAGCGGAGCAGAGTCACGTGTGCGCAGGAAGAGCTGACCCAGGCGATCCCGGCCTGGGCACGACAACACCTGCGCTGAGGTGCTACACATCATGCGCCATCCCGACGGACGTGGCACCACTGTGCCAGTTCACCCGGGTCGCGACGTCGCCAACGGGACGCTCCGAGGCATACTGTCCGATGTCAGGGCGCGGATCTCCGGCCTGCGTCGGCGGAGGCTGCGTCCGGTAAGCCTGGAGCATGCTGCGCCCCGGTTCGCGCGGGTGAGCCTAGGCGGGGAAACCATCCAGGCGCGCCCCGTCGGCTCGTGGCCCGGTCCTGTCAGAGAGGGCAGCTCATGCGCGTGATCGTGGTCCACCACCATGGGATAGACGACGCCGGGTTCATCGGGAAGGCTTTTGCCAGGCGCGGGGGCGAGATCGCCATGCACCTGTTCCCGGAGGATGGCCCGCTGCCGCCGCTGGACGGCGTGGACCATGTCATCGTGCTGGGTGCCAAGTGGTCGGTCTACGACGAGGCCACCATCGGGGACTGGATCGGAGACGAGCTGGCCTGGCTGCGCAACGCAGATCAGCTCGGTGTCCCCCTTCTCGGAATCTGCTTCGGTGCGCAAGCCCTGTCGGCGGCGCTCGGCGGCCAGGTGACGCCCGCCAGCCGTCAGGAGATCGGCTGGACAACGGTCGACTCCGTTGATCCTCAGCTAATCGAGCCCGGCCCGTGGATGGAGTTCCACTCGGATCAGTGCCTGCCGCCGGCCGACGCGAGGGTGCTGGCCCGCAACGACGTGGGCGTGCAGGCGTTCTCGCTCCGCCGGAACCTGGCGGTCCAGTTTCATCCCGAAGTTGACGGCGCCCAGCTACAGCGCTGGCTGGAAGACGGCGACGGCGCTGAGGCCAGGCGGGCCGGAGTGGACCCGGACAAGCTGGTGGCCCAGACCATAGCCGAGGAGCCGGCCGCCGCGGAACGGGCCGACAGGCTGGTCGCAGCCGCGCTGCGGATCGCCGCGCATCAGGGCGACGACCTAGCCTCGCCACTGCGGCCGACCGGGAAGTAACGCATGCCAGCCCTTCGGGTTCACGTGATGTTCGGGCCGCAGGCGGACGACGTTGCCGGCCGGCTCCGTGCGCACGACCCCCACCGGATTGCTGACCGTGGTGGCAGTCGAGCAGCCCGGCCCCGCAGCCCTGGTCATCGCCACCGGCCGCAGCCCCGCCACCCACGCCGTGGCCGACGTGGTCCTCGACGGAGACCTGCCGCTGCCTCCCCAGGTTGACCAGCTCTGGTCGGAGCGGCTGGCGCCGTTCGCCCGAACGATGGCCGGGATCCTGCCGTTCGAGTCCGGGCCACCGGTCTTGCGACCGCACGATCGCGGCTGCCGGCGGGGAGCCGAGCGGCTGCTGGGCAGGATGCGCGAGAGCCTTACCGGCCTTGGTCTCGACGACGGTCGCTGGACCTACGACCACATCGGCTCCACCTCGGTCCCGGGCCTGCTGGCCAAGCCGATCATCGACTTGCAGATCGGCGCCGTGCCGCTGCCGGAAGAAGGCTCCCCGGCGGACGACGTACTGGCCGGGATCGGCTACTTGCCGACCAGGGGCTCGCGGCCGGACTCACCGGGTGTCTACCGGGACGAGGTCAAGGACCCGGACCTCGCCCCGGCCGATGCCTACCGCAAGCGGCTGTACGTCCGGCCCGATCCCGGCCTGCCCGCGGTCCTGCATGTCCGCCAGCTCGGGTGTCCGTGGTGGTCGTACACGGTGCAGTTCCGGGACTGGCTGCGGACCAGTCCGGCCAACCGTCGTGCCTATGAGGCGATGAAGCAGCAGGCGGCCGCGGCCCATGCTCACGACGTCGACTACGACGACTACACCAGGGCCAAGGGGGCGTTCTTCGAACGGAACCAATTCGGTACCAGCGAATCGACGGCCCGGAAGGACGGCGCTGAGCGCGCGGCCCGGGACAACGCACCGGGCGCCGCGATCGCACTGGCGGCCGCGACGCCCAGCGTCCGGGGCTGAGCTGGCGGCTCAGTCGCCCAGGTAGTCGGCGGGCAGGTTATGGCCGGGCACCTCGTTGGGGTCAGGATCTTCTGGTCACCCGGATAGGGCACCCTCCAGCCGCGCTCCGCAGATCCCGGATTCCGGCCGGGTCCATGCCGTTGGCCGGTTCATCGAGGATGAGCAGTCGCGGCCGTCGCAGCATGGCCGCGGCCAGGCCCAGCCGCTGGCGCATCCCGAGGGAGTAGCCCCGCACCTTCTGGCGGCCTGCGTCGGCCAGCCCCGCGCCCTCGATGTCCTCGTCGATGAGGCTGGCGGCGTCGCCACCGTCCAGGCCGGCCAGCACGGCCAGGTTGCGGCGGCCGCTGAGGTACGGGTAGAACCGCGGCGTCTCGACGAACCCGCCCACGCCATCCAGCCAGCTTGCTCCGGCCTCGGCCCTGGTCCGCCCGAACAGCCGCAGCATCCCCTCGTCCGGGAGGATGAGGCCGAACAAGGCCGACAGCAAGGTGATCTTGCCGGCGCCGTTGAGGCCGAGCAGCCCGTGCACCACGCCCGGGCCGACCGCGAGGTCCACGTCGTCCAGGGCGGTGGTCTCCCCGAACCACTTCGTCAGGCCGCGGGCGTCCATGACCAGGCCCGTATCCGTCACGCCGGTAACCGTAGGAGCCCTCCGCGGCCAGGGAGCGAACAATAGGGGGCCGGCAGATGAAAGCCGGGCGTAAGGGGCGCCCGGCCTGGGCCGCTCCGATCCGCACCGCCCGAGTTCCCGGCTGAGGACCCAGGAAATGACAGAGCTGACCCGTAGCGTGGCTGAGACGGGCGGCTAACCGGGGACCCAGGCGATGGAGGTAGGGCAATGACGACAGGCGAGACCACGACGGCCATGACTGGCGAGCGGGCCGACCTGGCGCAGGCGCTGGCGAAGCAGCGGTATTTCCTGCGCTACACCGTCCGTGATCTGACCGATGAGCAGGCCGCGCAGCGGACGACGGCCAGCGAGTTGTCCCTGGGCGGCCTGATCAAGCACGTCACGGCGATCGAGCAGCAGTGGGCCACCTTTATCCTGGAGGGCCCGGCGGCGATGGCGGCCGGCTGGGAAGACGAAGACGCCGTCGCCCGCTATCTCGACGGCTTCCGCATGGTCGCGGGGGAGACGCTCGCTGGCCTGCTGGCGGCCTACGAGGCCACGGCCCGCCGGACCGACGACCTCCTGGCCACGCTGCCTGATCTGGACCGCTCCCATCCGCTGCCGGAGGCACCCTGGTTCGAGCCGGGCGCGCAGTGGTCAGCCCGGCGAGTGCTGCTGCACGTGATCGCCGAGACCGCCCAGCATGCCGGGCACGCCGACATCATCCGCGAATCACTGGATGGCGCCAAGTCCATGGGATAACGCCCAGGCTCCGGGCCGCGGCCCGCTCGGCTGCGGCTACCAGGGCCGATGCGAGGGTAGTGACCAGGTGTGACCGACGCGGGGAACTGGGGGAGCGGAGGGCCGGCGGCCGAGCTGCGGCCCATGCTCGCGACCGCGGGCCAGCTACCTCCCGACGACGGCAGCTGGGCCTACGAGATGAAGTGGGACGGCCTGCGGGCGCTCAGCTACATGGAGGACGGCGCGGTCCGGCTGGTCTCGCGAACCGGGCGCGATATCACGTACGTCTACCCCGAGCTGGAGGGCCTCGCCGCCGCCATCCGCGAGGCGGGAGCCTCGGGTGCCGTACTCGACGGCGAGATCGTGGCCTTCGGTGGCGAGCAGTGGCCGAGCTTCGAGGCGCTGCAGCAGCGCATGAACATCAGCTCCGCGGCGGAGGTGCGGACCCTGATGGCTCAGGTGCCGGTCAGTTATCTCGTCTTCGACGTGCTAGCGCTGAACGATCATTCCCTCCTTGACCTGCCCTACCGGGACCGCCGGGCGCTGCTGGACGAGCTGGGCCTGCATGACCGGAGCTGGCAGACGCCGCCCGCCTTTATCGGGGAATCCGGCACGGCCGTCCAGGCGGTGTCCCGTCAGCAGGGACTGGAAGGGGTCCTGGCCAAGCGGCTGCGGTCTCGCTATGAGCCCGGCAGGAGGTCGGCCAGCTGGATCAAGGTGAAGAACGTCCGCCGCCAGGAAGCGGTCGTCGGCGGCTGGAAGCCGGGCGAGCGCGGTCGCGCGGGCCAGATCGGGTCGCTGCTGGTCGGCGTGAACGGCCCGGAGGGCTTCAGCTACGCCGGCCACGTCGGGACCGGCTTTACCCAGCAGACCCTGCGAATGCTCGCGGGCCGGCTGGAGCCGCTGCGCCAGGGCACCTCGCCGTTCGCCACGGAGGTCCCCCCGGAGCACGCCCGGGCCGCTCGCTGGGTCGAACCCCGGCTGGTCGTCGAGGTCGCGTTCACCGAATGGACCAAGGCCGGCCGGCTGCGCGCGGCGTCCTACAAGGGGCTGCGCGATGACAAGGACCCGGCGGAAGTAGTCCGCGAGCTCTGAGACCCGTCCGCGAGCCAGGAGGTCCGGTCCGCGAGCCCCGAGCTAGCCCTGAGCGCCGAAGCTAACCTGCGGCTGACTCCGCGGGTTGCCCCGCGGCTTACCCACCGGCCCTGGCCTGGCTGGACCGTGGGCCGCCCGGCGGTCAGGACGACCTGGCCGCGGCGCAGGACGAACCGCGGCCAGCCCTGCACCTCCCAGCCGTCATACACCGAGTAGCCGGCCCGCGAGTGCATCCGCGCCCCGTCGATCGTCTCGCGCTGCTGCGGGTCCCAGAGCACCAGGTCGGCGTCGGAGCCCTCGGCGATGACGCCCTTCCGCGGGTAGAGCCCGAACAGGCGGGCGGCGTTAGCGGAGGTCAGCTCGACGAACCTGTCCAGCGAGAGCCGCCCGGTGACGACGCCCTCGGAGAACAGCATCGGCATGAGCGTCTCGAGGTCGGCGACGCCCTGGCGCGCGGTCATCACGTCCAGGGCGGGGTCGAGCTTGGCGCTTAGAGTCCACGGAGCGTGATCGCTGCATACGGTGTCGATCTCGCCCGTGGCCAGCCCGCGCCACAGCGCGTCCCGGTCGGACCGGTCCCGCAGCGGCGGGGCGCCCACGTATTTCGCGGCGTCGGGCTCGGTGAAGCGCTCCCTGGTCAGGTGCAGGTACAGCGGCCTGGTCTCCACGTAGACCGGCAGCCCCTCGGCCCGGGCCCGGCGGCACCGGTCCAGCGCGGCCGCCGAGGACAGGTGCACGACGTAGACGGGCGCGCCGGTGGCGGCGGCCAGTTCGATGGCCTGGTCGACGGCCGTGACCTCGGCGCTGACGGGGCGGGCGTCGGGGAAGTAGGTCACCGCGCCGCGGCCGGAGGCGATCAGCTCGCGGCCCGTCCGCTCGAGGACCTCGGCATCTTCGCAATGCACGAGGGTGATGGCTCCCGCCGCGCCGGCGGCCGCGATGGCCTCGGCCAGGCCCGGCGTCCCCGGCGCGTACCGGGGATCGACCAGGAACACCTTGAGGCTGGTGTGCCCGGCTGCGGCCAGCCCGGCGATCTCGGCGGCCGCGCCATTGCCCAGCTCACCGGCCAGCACCGGATGCAGGAACCAGTCCGCCGCTGCCGCTGCGCTGGCGGCCGCCATCTCGCGGCCGATGGCCATGGTCATGGACTCGCCGGGCCGCGCGAACGTCATGTTCCCGATGGTGGTGATGCCTCCGGCGATGGCGGCGAGTGAGCCGGTCCAGAAGTCGTCGACCCAGGCCGGTTCCTGGTCACCGGGCTCCGCTGCCGGGTCCGCCGCCGGATCCGCGGCCGGGTCAGCGGTCACGAGGTGCACATGGGCGTCAACGCCGCCCGGCATGACCAGCAGCCCGCTCGCGTCGAGCTCGTCCTGGCCCGTCATGGCGCCGCCCAGCTGGGCGATCCGCCCGTCGCGGACGCCGACGTCGGCGATCTCCCGGTGGCCGGGGCTGACGATCGTCCCGCCGCGGAGGACCAGATCGTGCCGGGAGCCGGGGTCATCACGAGTCACAGCCACCACCGCATCCTGCCACGGCTACCAGCTGCCGGCCGCGATCGCGGAGATCCCGGCGGGCGCCTCGATGTCGTACCGGTCGGCTGCGCTGGCCCAGCCCGGTGCGGTGAGCACCGTGCCGCCCGCGATGCCGGTGTAGGTACGGCCGCCGACCGTGGCGGTGGCCGCCCCGCCATCTAGCCGCAGCCGGGCGGGCACCCCGGTCGGCGCCGCCAGGCGCACCCGGCTCGCCCCGCCGGCCAGCACGATGGTTACGGTGCCGTGCGGGCGAGGCAGCCGCATCGTGATCTGGCTCGATCCAGCGGTGAAGTCCGCGCCGCGCAGCTGGCCGCGGCCCAGGTACACCGACGTCCGGGCCGAGCCGCCGCTGAACGTCAGCCGCCAGGCGACGCCGGAGTTCAGCGTCAGCGCGACCGTGTCCGGGCCGCCAGTTCCCGTGCTGTCCAGCCGCAGCCGGGCGGTGCGGCCGACGACCAGGTCCGGCCAGATGCCGGCGTCGGCGGGCGTCGACGCCCGCAGCAGGTCGACGCCCAGCCGCCCGGTGGTCACCGTGATGCTGGTCGCTCCGGTCAGCACGTCCAGCTCGGCGTGCTGGCGTCCGTCCCGGGACGCCGTCACCACGTGCGCTGCGCTCGACGAGCAGCCGGTCATGGCTACGCCGCCCAGCGCGACAGCCCCAGCCAGGGCCAGCCGGGCGGCGAAGGCGGTCGGGGCGGCGGTGATAAACACGGCAGCCAGGTGCCCGGCCGCGCGGGCCTTACACGCGGTAACCTGAAGCCTTTTGGGGGTCCCAGCACCTAAAGGGCTTCAATATCCCGAGTTGGCGCCTGCGGCGGGCGACGTAAGAGCCGCAGCCGGGTTTGCGGGCGGTGCGCCGGGGCAATGGCGGCCCTGTGATATCGACCGGGCAGCAAGCATGCCGGGCCGCCGGGCTGGGAGAATGCCGTGCCCGCCCGCCATGGGGCCGCCTGGCTTTACCGTTGAGACGCTGGCTTTACCGCTGAGTTGCCACCCCGGTACGCAGCCGGCCTAACCGGCCGCGCGAGCCGTGGCGGATGAGATAGGACTAAGCAGGCGCTACGGGCAGGCGTTGCGGCCGGACAGGACAGGACGGACAGGAAACCTTGCCAGAACAGACATCGGCGTGGCCGGGCGTCGCCCACCCGCTGGGCGCGACCTATGACGGGGTCGGAACGAACTTCGCGCTGTTCTCCGAGAGCGCGGAGCGAGTCGAGCTCTGCCTGTTCGACGACGACGGCGCCGAGACCCGGATTCCGCTGCGAGAGGTTGACGGATTCGTCTGGCATGGCTACCTGCCGGGAGTCAGCCCCGGCCAGCGCTACGGGTACCGGGTGCACGGCCCTTACGACCCTGCGTCCGGCCAGCGCTGCGATCCCTCCAAGCTGCTCATGGACCCCTACGCCAAGGCCGTCGAGGGCGGCGTGAACTGGGATCCGGCCGTGTTTTCCTACCAGTTCGGCGAGCCGGGCGAGCGCAACGAGGCCGACTCGGCGCCGTTCGTGCCGCGCTCGGTGGTGGTCAACCCGTTCTTCGACTGGGCCAGCGACCGGCCGCCGCGGGTCGCCTACCACGACAGCGTCATCTACGAGGCGCACGTCAAGGGCCTGACCCGGCTGCATCCGGCGGTTCCCCAGGCCGAGCGCGGCACCTACCGCGGGCTGGCGCATCCCGCCATCATCGAGCACCTGCAGGGCCTGGGCGTCACCGCGATCGAGCTGATGCCGGTGCACCAGTTCATCAACGACGGCGTGCTGGCCGAGCGAGGCCTGTCCAACTACTGGGGTTACAACACCATCGGCTTCTTCGCCCCGCACAACGCGTACTCCGCCTCCGGCCAGCGCGGCGAGCAGGTGCAGGAATTCAAGGGCATGGTGCGCTCGCTGCACGAGGCGGGCATCGAGGTCATCCTCGATGTCGTCTACAACCACACGGCCGAGGGCAACCACCTGGGTCCCACGCTGTCCTTCCGCGGCATCGACAACACCGCGTACTACCGGCTGATGGACAACGACAAGCGGCACTACATGGACACCACGGGCACCGGCAACAGCCTGCTCATGCGCAATCCCCAGGTGCTCCAGCTGATCATGGACTCGCTGCGGTACTGGGTGACCGAGATGCACGTGGACGGCTTCCGGTTCGACCTGGCCGCCGCCCTGGCCCGGCAGTTCCACGAGGTCGACCGGCTGTCCTCCTTCTTCGACGTGGTCCAGCAGGATCCGGTCGTCTCGCAGGTCAAGCTCATCGCCGAGCCCTGGGACGTCGGGGACGGCGGGTACCAGGTGGGCAACTTCCCGCCGCTGTGGACGGAATGGAACGGCAAGTACCGGGACACCGTCCGGGACTTCTGGCGCGGCCAGCATGCCACCCTGCCCGAGTTCGCCTCCCGGCTGACCGGCTCCAGTGACCTGTACAAGAGTGACGGCCGCCGCCCGGTGGCGTCGGTCAACTTCGTTACCGCTCACGACGGCTTCACCCTGGCCGACCTGGTCTCCTACGACCGCAAGCACAACGAGGCCAACGGCGAGGACAATCGCGATGGCAGCGACGACAACCGGTCCTGGAACTGCGGGGTGGAAGGGCCTACCGACGACCCCGGCATCCGCGCGCTGCGGGTCCGCCAGCAGCGCAACTTCCTGGTCACGCTGCTGCTGTCGCAGGGAGTGCCGATGCTGGTGGCCGGCGACGAGATGGGCCGTACCCAGCAGGGCAACAACAACGGCTACTGCCAGGACAACGAGATTTCCTGGGTGGCCTGGCCGGAGGACGCCGAGGCGCGGCTGCGCGATGCCGAGCCGTTCGAGGTCCCCGATCAGAGCGACCACGACCAGGAGATAACGGATCGCAGCCTGCTCGACTTCACCCGCGCGCTGATCCGGCTGCGTGCCAGTCACCCGGTTTTCCGCCGCCGGCGGTTCTTCCAGGGCGAGCCGATCTCTGGTGCGCCCGGCCAGGTGGGCGACATCGCCTGGTTCACGCCGGGCGGGGAGGAGATGACCGATGGTGACTGGAACTCCGGGTTCGCCAAGTCGATGACGGTCTTCCTGAACGGCGAGGGCATCAGCGAGCCCGACGCGCGCGGCGAGCGGGTCCGTGACGACTCGTTCCTGATGCTGTTCAACGCCAGCGAGAACGACCTCAAGTTCGCCATCCCGCCCGCCCCGTACGGCGAGCAGTGGACCCGGATGTTCGACACCTCGGGGCCCGCCGAGCCGGGCGCCGATATCGCGGCCCGCCCGGGCGACACCATTGACGTGCGCAACCGCTCGGTGCAGGTCCTGCGCCGTGCCTGAGCCGCCCGTGCCTGAGCCGCCCGTGCCTGAGCCGACGGCCGGGGCCCCCGTCTCGACCTACCGGCTGCAGCTGCACCGCGAGTTCGGCTTCGCGCAGGCGGCTGCCGCTGCGGGCTACCTGGCCGCGCTCGGCGTCAGTCACGTGTACGTCTCGCCGATCCTGCAGGCCGCGCCCGGCTCGATGCACGGCTACGACGTGGTCGATCACTCACGCGTCTCAGCGGATCTCGGCGGCGAGGACGGGTTCCGGGCCATGGTGGCGGCCTTCCGCCAGCACGGCCTGGGCATCGTGGTCGACATCGTGCCCAATCACATGGGCATCGGCGCGCCCGAGTCGCAGAACCGCCAGTTCTGGTCGGTCCTGGCCATGGGACCCGGCTCGCCGTACGCGCACTGGTTCGACATCGACTGGGCCGCCCGCGGCGGCCGGCTGCTGCTGCCCATCCTGGCCGGGCCGGTCAGTGACTGCGCCGCCGACCTCAAGGTAGATCGCGCGGGCGCCGGCGGTGACTCCGCCGACCCGGCTGACCCCGGGGAGCCGGTCCTGCGGTACTTCGAGCACGTGCTGCCGCTGCTGCCGGGCACGGCGGACCTGCCGCTGGCCGAGCTCGTGGCGGCCCAGCACTACGAGCTGGCCGACTGGCGTACCGCCGCCACTGACCTGAACTGGCGGCGGTTCTTCGACATCACCTCCCTGATCGGCGTCCAGGTCCAGGAGGCCGACGTCTTCGCCGCTACCCATGGCCTGCTGCTGGGCCTGCACGCCGAGGGCCTGATCGACGGCCTGCGCGTCGATCACCCCGATGGCCTGGCCGACCCGCGCGGTTACCTGCGGCAGCTGTCCACCGCCACGAGCGGGGCCTGGACCGTCGTCGAGAAGATCCTGACCGGCGACGAGGTCCTGCCGGCCGACTGGGACTGCGCCGGCGCCACCGGGTACGACAGCCTGGCCATGACGGGCGGGCTGTTCACCGACGCCGCCGGCGGCCCCGCGCTCACCCGGGAGTACACGGCCTTCACCGGCGGCCCCGATTCGTTCGACCCGGTCGCGGAGGCGGCTAAGCGGGAGATCGCCGGGGGCTCCCTGAACGCCGAGGTGGCGCGGCTGGCCCGGGTGGCCGAGCTGGCCGCGCAGGCCGGCGAGCAGGCCCTGGCCGGCGTCGGCCCGCAGGACCTGCGCGCCGCGCTGACCGAGCTGCTCACCGCCATGCCCGTTTACCGGGCCTACGTCGTTCCCGGCGAGCCGCCGCCGGCCGAGTCCGTCGCCATCGTCACGGCGGCCGCGCGGACGGCCCGGGCTCGCCTGCCCGGTCGGCTGCACCCCGCCCTGGACGCCATCGCGGCCCTGGTCCTGGACGCCGGCGGCGCCGATGGCGGCGTCGTCCGGGCCGAGCTGTCCGTCGGGTTCCAGCAGACCTGCGGCCCGGTCATGGCCAAGGGCGTTGAGGACACCGCGTTCTACCGGTGGTCGCGGCTGACCGCGCTGAACGAGGTGGGCGGCGAGCCGGGCCGGCTCGGGATCAGCCCGGCGGCGTTTCACGCCTTCGCGGCGCGGCTGGCCCATGACTGGCCGGCCACCATGACCACGCTGTCCACTCACGACACCAAGCGCGGCGAGGATCTGCGCGCCCGGCTGGCCGTCCTGGCCGAGCGGCCGGACGAGTGGGCGGCCGAGGTGACCCGCTGGCACGAGCTGTCCACCGGGCTGGGTGCTGGCGAGGTACCCGAGCCGGACACCGAGTACCTGATGTGGCAGACGCTGGCTGCCGCCTGGCCGGTCGACCCGGGCCGGCTCACGCAGTACCTGCGCAAGGCCATGCGCGAGGCGAAGACGCGCACGTCCTGGGTGCAGCCCGACGAGGGCTACGAGGCGGCCGTGCTGAGCCTGGCTCACGCCGCCATCGCCGATCCGGAGCTGGCCGGGCGGATCGCTGCTTTCGCGGCCCGGATCGAGCCGGACGCACGGGTCAACTCGCTCGGCGCCAAGCTGGTCCAGCTCACGATGCCCGGCGTGCCCGACAGCTACCAGGGCTGCGAGCTGAGCAGTTTCTCGCTGGTCGACCCGGACAACCGGCGCCCGGTGGATTTCGCGCGCCGCATCGAGCTGCTGGCGCTGCTGGACGACGCCACCGAATTCGCGGGCCCCGCCCTGGACGGCCCCGCCCTGGACCACGCCGCCCTGGGCCGGGCCGCCCTGGACGGCCAGAAACTGCTGGTCACCTCCCGGGCGCTGCGGCTGCGCCGCCAGCACCCGGACTGGTTTGCCGGCCGCTATGAGCCACTGGCGGCCGCCGGGCCGGCCGCCGAGCATGTCGTCGCCTTCGCCCGCGGCGGTCATGCCGTCACCGTCGTGACCCGGCTCCCGGCCGGGCTGGCGCGCCGGGGCGGCTGGGCCGACACCGTGCTGCCACTGCACTTGCTGCCAGCACTGCCCGGGCCGGCCACCCCGCCCGGGGGCGGCTCCGATGGACCGGCCCGGTCCTGGCGGGACGTGCTGACCAGCACCGTGCACGCCGGCCCCGAGCTGCACCTGGGCCGGCTTACCGAGCAGCTCTCCGTCGCCCTGCTGGTGCCCGACCCGGTTGCCAGGCGGCCCGATCACGTTTTCTAGGGTGCCCACATGACCGAGTTTCGGGTGTGGGCCCCGGCGGCATCCCGCGTAGCGCTGCACGTGGCCGACGGCGCTCACCCCATGGCCCCCGACGATGGTGACTGGTGGGTGACCGACCTGCCGGACGCCGGACCGGAGACGGACTACTCCTACCAGCTCCATGACGGGGGTGACCTGCTGCCGGACCCGCGCTCCGCGTGGCAGCCCGCCGGGGTGCAGGGCCCGAGTCGCCTCTATGACCATGGCGCGTTCGGCTGGACCGACGCGGGCTGGCGCGGCATCCCGCTCGCCGGATCGGTCATCTACGAGCTACATGTCGGCACGTTCACGCCCGCCGGGACCTTCGACGCCGCGATCGAGCGCCTCGACCACCTCGTCGACCTCGGCGTCGATGCCGTGGAACTGATGCCCGTGGCCGCGTTCCCCGGCCAGCACGGCTGGGGCTATGACGGGATCGCGCTGTGGGCCGTGCACGAGCCCTACGGCGGCCCGGACGGGCTCAAGCGGCTGGTCGACGCCTGCCATGCCCGCGGCCTGGTCGTCTTCCTCGATGTGGTCTACAACCATGTGGGGATCGGCAACCGGCTCGCGGACTTCGGGCCGTATTTCACCGACGCGCACACCACGCCGTGGGGTCAGGCGGTGAACCTGGACCAGCCCGGCTCGGACGAGGTCCGGGCCTTCGTCATCGACAATGCGCTGATGTGGCTGCGCGACTATCACCTCGACGGGCTGCGCCTGGACGCGGTGCACGCCATGGAAGACCGCCGTGCGCTGCCGCTGCCGGAGGAACTGTCCGGCCGGGTCGATGCCCTGGCCGCGCACCTGGGCCGCGAGCTGGTGCTGATTGCCGAGTCCGATCTCAACGACCCGCGGCTGGTAACCGCGCGCGAGGCCGGCGGCTACGGGCTGGACGCCCAGTGGAGCGACGACTTCCATCACGCCCTGCACTGCGCCATCACCGGCGAACGTCAGGGCTACTACGCCGACTTCGGCTCGATGGCGGCCCTGGCCAAGACGCTGACCAGGGTGTTCTTCCATGACGGCACCTGGTCGTCGTTCCGCGGCAGGTCCTACGGCCGCCCCGTCGACCTGCTGCGCATCCCGGCCCAGCGGTTCCTGGGCTACCTGCAGGACCACGACCAGATCGGGAACCGGGCGGTCGGGGACCGGATCGCCGACCTGGTCCCGGCCGGACTAGTCAAGGTGGGCGCCGGGCTAGTGCTCACCGCCCCGTTCACGCCGATGCTGTTCATGGGCGAGGAGTGGGGGGCCGATACGCCCTGGCAGTACTTCACCGACCACGAGGAAGCCTGGCTGGCCACGGCCGTCGCGGAGGGACGCCGCCACGAGTTCGCCGCGCACGGCTGGGCCGCCGCCGACGTCCCCGATCCGCAAGACCCTAAGACCTTCCTGCGCTCCAAGCTGGACTGGTCCCAGCTGGCCGGCGAGCCGCACGCCGAGATCCTGGCCTGGTACCGGGAGCTGATCGCGCTGCGCCGGGACCGGCCCGAGCTGACCGATCCCCGGCTGGACCAGACGCAGGTCAGCTACGACGAGGACGCGCGGTGGCTGGTCATCGCGCGCGGCCGGCTGCTGATCGTGGCCAGCCTGGGCGGGGCGCCCCTGACGGTGCCGCTGCCCGATCCGCCCACCGCCCTCCTGGCGGCGTCGCGACCGGGCGTGACGATGGGGGAGACCACGGTCACCATGCCCGGCGCATCGCTAGCCGTCCTGGAGGCATAACCGGCCCAAGGGCTAGGAGGGGACAAGCTATGACGCAGGAGACCGGCGCGGGGCGCGCTCCCGCCATGTGGAACGGGTTCGCGAACATGGCCGGCCTGGCCGCCGGCGGCGTCGTCACCATCACCGGCGGCGAGGGGTCGACCGTGTTCGACGCCGACGGACGGTCCTATCTCGATGCGCTGGCCAGCCTGTGGTACTGCAACATCGGGCACGGCCGGACCGCCCTGGCTGATGCCGCGGTCGCGCAGATGCGCCAGATCGCCGCCTTTCAGGTGTTCGAGACCTTCTCCAGCCGCCCGGCCGAGGCGCTCGCGCGCCGGGTCGCCGACCTGGCGCCGATGCCGGACACCAAGGTGTTCTTCACGCCGGGCGGGGGGTCGGACGCGATCGACACGGCCGCCAAGCTGGCCCGGGCCTACTGGCGCGCCGTCGGGCAGCCCGGCAGGCAGGTCATCATCGGCCGCTCGCACGCGTATCACGGCGTCAATGCCTACGGCACCTCGCTGTCCGGCATCCCCGCCAACGTCGAGGCCTTCAGCCCGCTGGTGCCGCTGGTGGAGCGCGTGCCCTGGGACGACGCGGCCGCGCTGGAGAAGATGATCGCCCAGGTCCGGGCCGAGCGGGTGGCCGCGTTCTTCTGCGAGCCCGTGGTCGGCGCCGGCGGCGTGTACTTTCCGCCTGAGGGCTACCTGGCCCGTGTCCAGGAGATCTGCCGCGAGCAGGACGTACTGTTCGTCGCCGACGAGGTGATCACGGGCTTCGGCCGGGTCGGCAGCTGGTTCGCCAGCGAGCGCTTCGGGCTGGAGCCGGACATGATGACCGTGGCCAAGGGACTCACCTCCGGCTACGCGCCGCTAGGCGCGGTGCTGGCCGGGCCGCGGGTGGCTGAGCCGTTCTGGCGGCCGGGCTCAGCGGAGATCTTCCGGCACGGCTACACCTACCAGGCCCACCCCACCTCATGCGCCATCGGCCTGGCCAACCTCGAGATCCTCGAGCGCGAGCAGCTGGTGTCGCGCGTCCGGGAGCTGGAGCAGGTGCTGGCGGCCAAGCTCGCGCCACTGGCCAGTCACGAGCTGGTCGCCGAGGTGCGGACCGGCACCGGACTGCTGGCGGCGGTCGAGATCACGGCGGAGGCCAGGGCGGCCGACCCCGGCCTGGGTGCCCGGCTGGTGGCGCGCATCCGCGAGCTGGGCGTTATCACGCGGTTGCTGCGCGGCGTGGCATTGCAGGTCTCCCCGCCGTTCGTGATCACCGAGGCGGAGATGACGCAGATCGCCCAGGTCTTCGCAGAGGCGCTGACGCAAGCATGAGGGAGCCCGGCCCCACCGCGGTCCCAGCGAGTTCAGGGCCGGAATGCGGCGATGGGGTGCGGGACGCCTCGCCCCGTCCGGCGAGGTCATGGCTAGCCGGGGCAAGAGCAACGGTCCGGCCAGGGAGTCTCAGCAAGGTCAGGGCTGAGACCCTATAGACCGTGCCCACCGGAGTGCGGCTGAAAACGTTCGGCGGGCTTCCCCTTCTGTTACTGACTACAGAAGACCACCCGGTCATGCGCTTTCAGTGAGCTAGATATGGAGATACTGTGGAGGGCCTGTCGCCCATAACTGGACGTACCTGGCCCATCCCGGCCGCATTGCCGAGCATGTCCGCCGGTCTGGCGGAATCCGGGTGTCGGCCTGCCGCCGGCCAGGCTGTTGCCTGATGAGATCACCTCGCCTTGCGCGGGGACCCCGGCTCCCGGGAGATTGTTGACGTAAGCACCGAGATGCGAGTGCGTGAGTGCAGACGAGGTTTCATGTCCGTCCACATCGGGCCCGTGCCGCCCGAAGACCGGCTGATGCCCCGCTCGCCACGAGGCGATGTGCGGGGCCGTTACCGAGGTCTTTCTCGTGCCTACTCTAAGTATCTCTTTGACTACGCACAGGAGTTCCTAGGCGACGAGAGAGCTGCCACCGATGTCGTCCAGGCCGCCCTGGCCGCTGCTCCTGCTCATTCCGGCCAGGCACGATCGGGCCCCGAGCAAGGCGGGCACGGCGAGGCCGATGGAGCAGGCGCCGATCAGCCCGGCGCCGACGGCGCCATCCGGCCGTGGCTCTACGCCGCCGTCCGCCGCGACTGCGTAGCCAGGCGGGCCGACCGGGCCCGGGCCGCCACGGCTGGCGATGTCAACGGGTCCGTTAATTCTGGTCTGTTCGCCGGCGGTGCCCACCGCACCGGCTCGTCCGCTCATGGCTCATCGGCCACCGGCAGCGCGCGGGCGCAGGAGGCGGTGGCCGAGGCCCTGACCGCCGAGTTCGCCTCGTCGGATCTCGATGCCGAGGACCGCCGTCGGCACGTGCTGGTCGTGCGGCAGGTGCTGGGCGGCCTCGACGACTCCGACGTCGAGATCCTCAGCCTGTCCGTGCGCCACGGGCTGGCCGAGGACGACCTGAGTACCGTGTTCGCGATCCCGCTCCGGCGCGCCCACGCGCAGCTGTCCGCGGCCACCGAGAAGTTTGTGCAGCTGGCCGAGACGACCGTGCTGCTGTCGGCGGGCTGGTCGGGGTGCAAGAAGCTCGACCGGCTGGTCGGCGGCACCTACCCGTCCGCGCCCGACGAGCACCTGTGCCGGCGGGTGACCCGGCACAGCAAGTCGTGCGGGACCTGCGGACCGATCGTGGCCACCCGCGGGTTCGGACCTGAGCTGCTCAGCATCCTGCCCATCCCGGACCTGCCACCCGCCGTGGCCAGGCGGCTGGACAGGGCGCCGGGCCCCGACCCCGCGCCGGAGGCGGCTCCTGGCGCGGCGCTGTCAGGCGCGCCAGTGCCAGGGCCGCCGCTGTCAGGCCCGGAGCAGCCGGGCCCGGAGATGTCAGGCCCGCCGCTGTCAGGCCCAGAGCAGCCGGGCCCGGAGCTGTCAGGCCCGCCGCAGCCAGGCCGGCGGCGACCCGGCACCGGGCGCGCCACCGCTGGTCTGCCCCCCTTCCCGCCTGCCCCTGACCCGGCCACGGCCAGCCTTCCCGGGCTCCCTGCCGCGCCGGCCCGCACGGACATCTGGGCCCGCACCGAGTCAGTGCCACACGGCGGGCCTGGTGCCGGTGGTCCTGGTGCCGGTGGTCCTGCTGCCGGGCTCCTGGGTCCTGGTGTCGGCTCCCGGCGCCGAGGTGACCCCGGTCAGGGCGGCCCTGTCCAGGCCAGCTCTGTCCAGGCCAGCCCGGATCAGATCAGGCCAGATCAGCCCGGCCCTGGTCAGCCCGGCGCCCGTGGCCAGGGCCGTCACGGTCTCGCTGGCGATGCCCCCGAACTCGAGGGCACAGCCCTGGTGGGTCTCCTCGCTAACGGTCACGGTGATGACGCGGGCCCGGACGCTGGCGACGGTGCCGATGGCCAGGCGGGCGACGACGATGGTCACCGGCCGGGCCGGGCTGGCACCGCTCACCGGCGGCCACGGGACGAGCCGTGGCTCACCCCGGTGCGCGCCGGGGTGCTCGCCGCTGCGGCGGTGGTGGTCATCGTGGGCGGCGCGGTGACGGCCAGCAAGCTTCTTTCCGGCTCTCCCGGAGGTTCCGGCGTGCCATCGGCGCAGAACACGAGTTCGGCGCCGGGCTCGCAGCCGAGCGGGACCGCCCCCGGCTCGTCAGGGACCACGGCTCACGCCAGGTCATCCGGCAAGAGCAGCTCGACGTCGCGGCCGAGCAACGGCATCTTTCCCGGCCAGAGCTACTATCCGTCCAGCTCGGCGACCGCGACGTCAGGGTCAACGTCCACGTCGCCGAAGCCCAAGCCCTCGTCACCGAAGCCCAAGCCGTCGTCGCCGAGGCCGAAGCCATCGTCGTCGTCGCCGAAGCCCAAGCCGTCGTCTTCGTCTCCGTCCCCGACTCCGACGGCCACGTCCCCCAGCCCAACGGCGACCCCCTAGCGAAGGCGCCGGCGGCTGCCTCGGCGCGCTAGGAGGCCACCGGCAGAACCAGTGACGCGGTGATCGCCCGGAGTGTCAGCCTGGCGGCTAGCGGAGTTTGAACTACGTTGGTCGAAGTGCCAGGTGATGTCTGGCTTGCCAGACGGGAGGAGTCATGTCCGTTACCCGAGGCGTTGCCAGCATCCTCCGGGAAGGAATTAACTGAGGTGGCCTTTCTCAGGACTCTTTTCAGCACAACTGGTGTGCTGATTGTTGCCTACATCGTGGTTGGCGTCTTTGTCAATACCAGCTCTCCGCACCTGCCGACATCGGCGGGCAGCGTGTCGCTGTTCCATAGCTGGGTGCAGTATTTCATCTCGATCTTCCTCTGGCCGCTCAGCTTCTGGACGCCCACCTTCACCGTGGGTAAGTGGCACCCCTGATCGAGCAGCGGCTGGCTATGGGAGCACGAGCGCCCTGAGCTTCGAGACGGTTTCCTGCGATGTTCGATGCAGTACCCCGTGCATGCCGACAGAGCGTGCCCCGGCTATGAACTCCGGCACATCATCTACCATCACCACCTGGCTAGGGGGCAGGTCCAGGGCCTGGCAGGCAGAGGCCGAGCGCTGCGGCGATCCGTGCCCGGTACTGCGCTCGGTGAGCGCACCTGTCTCGATCTGCCCGGTCGGGGCCGCGGTTCTTATCGCCGCAGCGGCACGGCCGCCTGGGTTGCGCCCGTCATGGCCTGGTCCGGCAACCGGGCGGCTCGGGCCAACCCGAGGGAACCGGCAGTGGCAGACTCCTGTCCATGACTTATGTGGCTGCGCCTGACCGTTATGAGCTGATGAATTACCGCCGCTGCGGGCGCAGCGGCATCGACCTGCCCGAGATGTCCCTCGGCCTGTGGCACAACTTCGGGAACGACACCCCGCTGGATACCCAGCGGTCGATCCTATTGCGCGCGTTCGACCTGGGCATCACCCACTTCGACCTGGCCAACAACTACGGCGGCAGCACCCTGACCACGTCGGATGACCCTTTGGGAAGGCTGAAGTACGGGCCGCCGTACGGCAGCGCCGAGCAGAACTTCGGCACGATCATGCGCCAGGACCTACGGCCCTACCGCGACGAGGTGATCATCTCGACCAAGGCCGGCTACGACATGTGGCCCGGCCCCTACGGGGACCGCGGGTCTCGCAAGTACCTGCTGGCCAGCCTCGACCAGTCGCTGGGCCGGATGGGCCTGGACTACGTCGACATCTTCTACAGCCACCGGTTCGACCCGGACACCCCGCTCGAGGAGACCATGGGCGCGCTCCATACGGCGGTCCAGTCGGGGCGCGCCCTATACGCGGGTATCTCCTCGTATTCGGCCGAACGGACGGTCGAGGCAGCTCGGATACTCCGGGAGCTGGGCACGCCCCTGCTGATCCACCAGCCGTCCTACTCGATGCTGAACCGCTGGATCGAGGGCGGCCTGCTCGACGTGCTGGCCGCCGAAGGCGTGGGGTGCATTGCCTTCTCGCCGCTCGCGCAGGGGGTGCTCACCGGCAAGTACACCCAGGGCATCCCGGCCGGGTCGCGGGCGAGCCGGGACTCCTCGCTGTCCCGGGATCAGCTCAGCGAGCAGGTGCTCGGCCACGTCGCGGCGCTGGGCAAGATCGCCGAGCAGCGCGGCCAGTCGCTGGCCCAGCTCGCCCTGTCCTGGGCGCTGCGTGATCCGCGGGTGACCTCGGTGCTGATCGGGGCCAGCAGCGTCAAGCAGCTGGAGGAGAACGTCGCCGCCGCGAGCCGCAGCAGCTTCACCGATGCCGAGCTGGCCCAGATCGACCGGGACGCGGTGGACGCGGGCATCAACATCTGGTCGGCCTCCAGCGAGCAGTAGCGGGGTGCCGCGGCCGGCGCGGAGCGAGCTCCGGCCGGCCGCGGCGCGCTACTGACCTCAGTTCTCCGGATCGATGCCGTGCCAGGCGGGCACGCGCACGTGCCGGTGGCCTGGCGTGCCGCTGATGATCACCTTCCGCAGCGAGATGTCGTTGGCCGTCGTCACCTCGTGCAGGACGTGCTCGGGGTTGGCGATGATCTCGATGTAGTACGTGCCGTTGGGCAGCTTGGTGATGTCGAACGCCTGCCCGGCCTTGGACTGGTCGTAGGTGTCGCCCCAGCCCGTCGGCATCATCTCCTGCACCCACAGGGCCGTGGTCGAGCCGCACTGGCCGCCGAATCCGACGAAGCTCGGCACCCAGGTGGCGTGGGGCAGCAGGAGATCGACGGCATCCGTGGGGGCGATGCAGAAGCCGACCTTCGGGCTGCCCGCTGCGACCTTCCCGGCCGCGTTGAGCAGCTGGTACCGGGCGAACTGCTCGAAGTGCCAGTGGTTGTGGCCGGGCTGGGAGTCAAAGCCCATCGTGCCCGCCCGGACCCGGCCGATGATCCGCCCGTTCTTCCAGAAGTACTGGTAGGCGCGCATGACGGGCGAGCCGGCGTGCCGGAAGCCCTCGACGTCCAGCGGTGAGCTTCCGCCGACCCAGACCGTGGCTGCGAAATTCAGGTAGTCAGCACGGCCCCGGTTGATGCTCGAGGTCGAGATTCCCCAGGACGGCAGCGCGACCAGGTCGGGCAGCGCCCCTGCGGGTGCCCGGCTCAGTGTCCGTACCTGCGGCAGTGACGGGAGCGGCTGACTGGCCGCCAGGCCATGGTGCCGGAGCGCGCCACAGCAGTTCTGTCCCGTCACCACCTGCATGGTGACGGCCGCGCTGGCGTTGCGGGCCGGGATGTGGAGCAGCCTGGTGTAGGCGGGGAGGATGGTCTCGGTGACCCGGTAGGTGCCGAGGGCCAGGCTGGCTGTCACTTGCGTACTCTCGGTCGGGTCGGCCGCCCAGCCCCGCGCGAGGCCCCAGACCGCGCCGCGCGCGAAGGGATCACCGCCGTAACACTGCTGGGGGAACGGCGAGGTCAGCGCGCTGCTGGGGCCAGTGCGCTGCGGGTCGTAGGTATCGGGGCAGAAGGGGAGCTTGGCCGACGCCACGACCTGGCCGGCATGGTTGCGCACGGTCAGCCGCGCGAAGTCCCGCAGGCCGTTCCACCCGGCCACGGTCCAGTTCGGCAGCCGCCGTTCCCGCCTCGCTCTGCCGGTGCCGAGGACCTGCGTGGCCGTGACCGGCTGGGTGTAGCTGGCCCGCTGGACATTGATCCGGAGCGCGGACCCGAGCGAGGCGACCCAGATGCCGGGGTCCAGGAAGACCTGGGTCCCGAACCGCCCCGCCGTGATGACCTTCTGCGCCGGTATCAGCTTGATGGTCGGGCCGGACACCGCTGCCGCGGCTGGCGCCGTGGCGCCGAGGGCCGGCGAGCCCGTCGCGCCGGTAGCGAGGATTCCCGCCGCTGTCAGCAGCCCAGCTCCTAGAGCCGGAACGGCGTGACGGGTTCGTCTCATCGCAGACTTCCTTCCTGGACCCATGTGCGGAATTTGCTGAGTTCAGCTCATAAGACGCGCAAAGGTAGCCAGGCGTTGCGTCAGAAATGGCCCGGGAATTCCTGACCGTAACCGGCCCGGCCGACCAGGTTCAGCGCCGCGGCAGCCGGTCGGCGCGCCAGCACCATGACCGCATCGGTACCTCGATCAGGCTGGCGCCGGGAAAGCGCTGTTCCAGTGCGGCCCTGGCGTGCGCCAGCGCGGCTTTTCGATCCCGCGGACTGGCCGTAATAACGCCGCTGTAGGTCCCCAGCAGGTCGACCAGGCTGGTCACGCTCATCGTGAGCGTGAACCGAAAGGTCTGCGTCATGATGTCGCGCAGCGGCGCGCCCTCGGGCAGCGCGACCGCGTGCGTCCGGGGCCGGCGCCCGGCGTCCGGGGGGCCAGCGTCCGCGTCGGCCGCCGGCGGCCCCGGCCAGCGCAGCTCGCGCAGCCAGCCGACCTCACGGTCCCGGCTGGTCCAGAGCACGCCGAAGCGGCCGCCATCCCGCAGCACCCGCGTGACCTCGGGGACCGCCCGGTCGGGGTCCATCCAGTGCCACGCCGATGAGACGAGGACGGCGTCAGCGCTCGCGTCCGGGAGCGGGATCGCCTCGCCCGTGCCGGCGACGGCCTCGACGCCGGGCGAGCGGGCCCGCAGCACCGCCCGCATCCGCGGGTCTGGCTCGACCGCCACCACCCGGGCGACCCGGCGGGCCAGGGCGCGGGTCAGCAGGCCGGTGCCCGCGCCGACGTCCACCGCGACCCGGCAGTCCGCCGGCAGCAGCCAGTCGAGCGCCGCATCGGGCGGCCCCGGCCGCAGCCGGTCGTAGTCATCCGCGATGGCGCCGAACGACATCGCTCGCTGGTCAGGGCTCGGCACAACCGACACCGTAGCCTGCCCGTAGCCTGCCCGCGCCGGGCCTGGTTCAGGGACACTGATGTGACCCGTCCCCGCGCCGAGAGCTGGTCGCAGTGAGTTCTAGCCCGCAGGCCGCCGCGTTGCCCGCCCCGCCGCGAGTCGAGGAGGTCAGCGACGGGGTCTATGCCTACATCCAGCCCGACGGGACCTGGTGGATCAACAACAGCGGCTTCCTGGCGGGCCGGACGCGGGTGACCGCCGTGGACGCCTGCGCCACGGAGGCCAGGACCCGCGCCTTCCTGGCGGCCATCGCGCAGACGGCAGGCCAGCCGGTGCGGACGCTGATCAATACTCACCACCATGGCGACCACACGCACGGCAACTACCTGTTCGGCGAGGCGACGATCGTCGCCCATGAGCGCTGCCGGGAGGAGATCGTCAACGCCGGGCAGGCCGGCCTGGCCCTGATCGCCGCCAGCGGCGTCTGGACCGAGGTGGACTGGGGCGCGATCGAGGTCGCGCCGCCGTTCCTGACCTTCACCGACCGGGTCAGTGTGTACGCGGATGACCTCCGCTGCGAGGTCAGCTATGTGGGCACGCCGGCGCACACGACCAATGACGCCGTGGTCTGGATTCCCGACCGGGGCGTGCTCTTCTCCGGGGACCTGCTGTTCAACGGCGGCACGCCATTCCTGCTGATGGGATCGGTGACCGGTGCCATCACGGCCGTTACCGCGCTGAAGGCCCTGGGCGCGCGCACCATCGTTCCGGGGCACGGCCCCGTCTGCGGGCCGTCGGTCATCGACGACGTGGTCGACTACCTGAACTTCGTCCTGGCCGTGGCCACCGAGGGATCGGCGGCCGGCCTGTCCGCGCTCGACGCTGCGCGGGAGGCCGATCTCGGCGCGTTCGCGGAGCTGACCGATTCCGAGCGGCTGGTCGGCAACCTGCATCGCGCCTACGCCGAGCTGGCCGGCGCCCCGCCGGGAGCGCCGATCGACCTGGCCGCCGCGCTGGGGGACATGATCGCCTTCAACGGCGGCCGGCCGCTGACCTGCCTGGCCTGAGCGGGGCGTCGCGCTCGGCGGGCTAGTTGCTGCGGGAGAAGATCCGCAGGAAGAACAGGAACACGTTGAGGGCATCCAGGAAGATCGACGCGGCGATGAGCGGTGCGGAGTCCATGTTCCGGCCGCGCCGCAGCCGCTGGAAGTCGAACATGGTCAGGCCCGCGAAGATGACCAGGCCCAGGATGGAGTAGATCAGCGAGCCGCCCGGTATGCGGACGAAGATCGCCGCGATGCCGAAGATGATCAGGGCCAGCAGCGCCCAGAAGCAGACGCGCCCCAGCGCCGACAGGTCGCGCCTGGTCGCGTAGCCGGCCGCGCCGAACCCCGCGATGAACAGCGCCGTGGCGCCCCCGGCCTGCCAGAGCACCTGCGGGTTGGTGCTGGCGTAGTAGGCCAGGGTCGGCGCCATGGCCACCCCGATCAGCAGGCCGAAGGCCAGCAGCAGCCCGGTACTCAGCCCGGCCGACCGGCGCACTGCGAAGTTCATGGCGATCAGGCAGATGAAGGCCGCGATGAAGGCCACGAAGGCCACCCCGTGGCTCAGGTTCCGGCCCAGGTAGCTGCCCAGCGCGAAGAACCCGGCCGTGGCGGCGACGTACCACATCACCTGGCCGAACAGGGTGTGCGTGCGATCTGCGGCTGTCGCCCCGAAGGAGCGGTAGCTGAGCGAGGGATCCATCACATCATTGTGCATCGCCGCTGATAACGTCGCGCGGCCAGCGCCCGGCGACCGTTATCCCGGCCGGTGGCTAAAGCGGCGGGCAGCTACGGCGGCGGGGCGCCGTCTTCCAGAGACGCCACCGTCCCGGCCGCCAGGGCGTCCAGGCACGCGGCGATCCGCCGGGCCAGCGCCGGCGTTACCCGCTCGGCCACCTGGTCCGGGCACACGAACGCGAACCCGGCGAGCTCGCCGGCCGGCACGGCGATGGCCTCGGTTTCGCCAGCGGCCAGCACGCCGCCGTCATAGATCAGGACCAGCCCTTCCGGGCGCTCCGGCTGCGACGGCACCCAGTCCACGGCCAGCACGCGGCCTACCGGGCGGTCCAGCCCGAGCTCCTCGGCCACCTCCCGGCGGCAGGCGGCCTGCGGCGACTCCTCCGCCTCCACCGCGCCGCCCGGCAGGATCCAGGTGTCCTGGTAGACCGGCTCGACCAGCAGCACCCGGCCGGCCTCGTCCCGGTACAGCGCGCCGGCGCCGATCCGCTTGCGGGCCAGCGAGGCGAAGTACTCCTGCGGCGGCAGGAACTGGGCGTCGCCAGAACTCACTAGCCGCGCTCCGGGGCCTGGCCGCTGACCGACGCGGGCGGAAAGCGGAGCTCGGCATCGGTGATCTTGCGCCGGGCGGCGTCGGCGAGGTCGATGCCGAGGATGTCCGCGAGCAAGACCAGGTAGAGCAGGACATCGGCCATTTCCTCGCCCGCCCGGGTAGCGAGCGGGTCGCTCCGCGCCAGCCGCCGGGCATCGTCGGCGGGCAGCCACTGGAACAGCTCGGCGAGCTCGCCGACCTCGCCGACCAGGGCCAGCAGGACCGACTTGGGGTCATGGAACTGCCCCCAGTCCCGGTCATCGGAAAACTGCCTCATCCGGTCACGCAGCTCACTGAGATCCGGCACGGCCTCAGCATTCCATGTCGGGGGTCGCGGGCAGCGGCTGCCCTGGTCGTCAGCCAGGGTGGATCTCGAGCCAGGCCACCCGGCCGGCGGGGCTGCCGGTGATCCCCCAGCGGGTCGCGAGCCGGGCCACGATGAGCAGGCCGCGCCCGCGTTCCTCGTCCTGGTCGGGATCCGGGGTCCACGGGCCGCCGCGGTCTTCGACCTCCGCGCGGATGCGGCCGGCGGCGGTGGTCCAGAGCCGGATGATGAACTGGCCGCCAGGCTGGCGTGAGCTGCTGTGCAGCACGGCGTTGCTGGCCAGTTCCGAGACGCAGAGCACGACGTCGTCGGCCGCGCCGAGCCCGGTCAGCACGCCGGCCACGAACCGGCGGGCACTCGCGACTTGTAACGGCTGAGCCGCGAACGCCCGGGTGGCGGCCGCGACCGGCCGGGGATGGCTGCCCTGGGCCGGGCCCGCGGGCGCATGCCGGCCGCCGCAGACTGGGGCCTGGAGTTCGGGGGAGACAACGTCCGTGCCGGCCAGCGGGCCGGCCGTGCCGGCTGCTGCGCTCAATGTGCCGCCTTTCTGCCCGAGCTCGTCACTGACTGCAGCGGTGGTGCGCAGAGCCAATAATTCAGAAGGCCAGGTGCCCGTTGCTGCGGCATTCCCCCGGCTTCCCTACAGACGCTAACTCAGATCTCTAGAGATATCCAGAGGCTCATTGGCCTCGGCTTGTCCGTCATTCCTCAACAGAACGGCTTATCAGTCACAACCCTGCTATTGTGGCTCTCTAGAGAGGCTCATCGAAATGGGCCGCTAGGAGGGCCGGACCATGACAAACCCGAGCGGCCCGTCGCACGACCGGAAGTACCGCCTGATAGCCAGTGACCTGCGCGCGGCGATCAGTCGCGGCGAGTATCCCGCGCAAGCCCGGCTGCCCGGGGAAAACGACCTCATGCGGCAGTATCAGGTCGCGCGGATGACCGCCCGGCAGGCACTTGCGCAGCTGATCAATGAGGGCCTGGCCGTGGCGCGCAAGGGATCCGGCGTCTACGTCCGCGAATTCCGGCCGGTGCTGCGGGCCGGGGTCAGCCGGCTGTCCGCGCGCGGCTGGGGGTCCGGCCGGTCGATCTGGTCGGGCGAGTCCGATGACCGGGAGCTGAGCGTGGACCAGGTCGAGGTGCGCCGCACCGAGCCGCCCGACCACATCCGGCCGCTGCTTGACCTGCCGGACGATCCGGAGATCAAGGTCGTCGCCCGCAGCCGCCGGTACGTCCTGGACGGCAAGCCGGTCCTGGTGTCGGTCTCCTACCTGCCGGCGGCGCTGGCCGCGGGCACGATGATCGAGTACCAGGATGTAGGGCCGGGCGGGGTCTACGCGCGGCTGCGGGAGCTCGGTCATGCGCCGGCCCGGTTCCGGGAAGACCTGCGCTCGCGGATGCCCGAGCCGGAGGAGGCGCAGCGGCTCGAGCTTCCGCCCGGCACGCCCGTCGTGGATATCGTCCGCACGGCCTACACCGCGGATGGCGAGATCGTCGAGGTGAACGAGATGATGGCCGACGCCTCGGCCTACGTGTTCCGCTATGACTTCGACGCCTGACCGCCTGACCGCCTGACCGCCTGACCGATTGGCCGATTGGCCGATTGACGGCTGACCGGGACTACCGCGCGACCTCGCGGAGCCGGGCGGCGGCCGCCTCGGGGATCACGTCGCTGGCAAAGGCATCCATGGCAGATTCCGAGCCGGCCAGGTATTTCAGCTTGTCGGTCGTGCGGCGGGGCGTGAACAGCTCCAGGTGCAGGGCGAACAGGTCCCGGCCATCGCGGACCGGGGCCTGATGCCAGCCCGCGATGTAGGGCGCCGGCTCGGCGAACAGCCGGGCGAAGCGCCCGAAGATATCGAGCTCGACGTCGGCCAGCTCGCTCAGCTCGGCCGGGTCCAGGCTGGCCAGGTCGGGCACCCGCCGTCGCGGGTACAGGTGGATCTCGTAGGGCCAGCGCGCGGCGTGCGGCACGAACGCGGTCCAGCGCTTGGTGTCCAGGACCAGCCGGGAGCCGTCGGCGCGCTCGGCCGCCAGCACGTCGTCGTAGAGGTTGCGGAGAGTCCGGCGGGAGTAGGCGCGCGCCGAGGCCAGGGCCCGGTCGGTGCGCGGGGTGACGAACGGGTAGGCGTAGATCTGCCCGTGCGGGTGCGGCTGGGTCACGCCGATCTCGCGGCCGCGGTTCTCGAAGCAGAACACCTGCTCCACGCCCGGCAGCGCGGACAGCTCGGCGGTCCGGTCGATGAGTGCCTCCAGCACGAGCTCTACCCGCTCGCGGGACAGGTCGGCGAAGGAGGCGTCGTGATCGGAGGTAAAGCAGACCACCTCGCACCGGCCCGCCGCCGGGCGCTGCGGTAGCAGGTCGCCGGGTCCGCTGGCGGCTGGCTGGCCGCCCGCGGCACCGGCGGGCGCGGCGCTCAGGGCCGGGAACCGGTTCTCGAAGACCACGACCTCGTAGTCGGGGGCCGGGATCTCCGTCAGATGGCCCTCGGCCGACGGGCAGAGCGGGCAGTCCTGCGCCGACGGCAGGTAGCTGCGGTCCTGGCGGTGGCTGGCGTAGATCACCCAGGTGTCGAGGAACGGCTCGTACCTTAGCTGCGACGCGGTGTTCGCGGGCGGGAGGTCCCGGCGGTCGATCGCGTCCCTGTCCTGCCCGGCCTTCGCGTCGTAGTAGCTGAGTTCTCGCCCGTCGGCGAGCCGGATCGTCGTCTTGTGCACTCTGGTGGACCTTTCCGTAGACCCGCTCCGCCGCCGCCGCGGCCTGGAGACCACCCTGGGAACGATAGCCATGGGCGGGCAGGAGGTGGGAAGCCGCGGACCGCGCTAGCGTGACTGATGCCCGATCGAAAGGACCCGAGATGAGAAAGCTGATCGTGAATACCTTCCTGACCCTCGACGGTGTCATGCAGGCCCCGGGCGGCCCGGAAGAGGACGACAGCGGCGGCTTCGCGCACGGCGGCTGGTCGGTGAACTACTGGGACGAGCGGATGGGCCAGGTCATGGGCGAGGCGATGAGCGCGCCGTTCGCCCTGGTCCTCGGTCGCCGGACCTACGACATCTTCGCCGCGCACTGGCCGCACGCCACCGACGATCCCGGCGCCAAGCCGCTGAACGACGCGACCAAGTACGTCGCGTCGCGCAGCCAGCCCCTGCTCGAGTGGAGCAACTCGGTCCTGATCGACGGGGACGCGGCCGGGGGCATCGCGGCGCTCAAGCAGGAAGACGGGCCCGAGCTGCAGGTCCACGGCAGCGGGGACCTGATCCAGACGCTGCTGCGACACAACCTTGTCGATCAGTTCCGGCTGTGGGTCTTCCCCGTCGTCATCGGGTCGGGCAAGCGCCTGTTCGCGGAGGGCGCCATCCCGGCCGGACTGCGGCTCGTCGACAGCACGGCCTCCAGCACCGGGGTCATGATCGGCACGTACGAGCCGGCCGGCGAGATCGTCACAGGCTCGTTCGCCCTGGACTGACCGGTCGCTCCGGCCGGCCATCCTCCGCCCGCGGGCGCCCGGCGGCGCCGGCGCCGGCCCGGTCGGGCAGCGCCGCGAAGCGCCGGCAGACGGTGGCGGCGGTCTCGTCGGGCGGCGCCGCCCAGACCTGCTGGCTGAAGATCTCGACCTCGACGTAGCCGGCGTAGCCGGCCGCCAGCACCTGGGCCGAGATCGGCCCGAAGTCGATGTGCCCGTCGCCGATGTGGCCGCGACCCAGCAGCGTGTCCTGCGGCAGCGGCAGGATCCAGTCGCTGAGCTGGTAGCTGACGATCCGGCCGGCGGCCCGGCCAATGTCCTTCCCGAGCTGGGCGTCCCACCACAGGTGGTAGGCATCGACGACCACGCCCGCGGCGTCGGCCGGGAAGAGCGCCGCCAGGTCGACGGCCTCGCCCAGGCGGGAGATGACGCACCGGTCGGCGCAGAACATCGGGTGCAGCGCCTCGATGCCCAGCCGGACGCCGAGCCGCTGGGCGGTCGGCACCAGCTCGCCGAGCGCGTCGGCGATCATGCGCCGGGCCAGGCCCAGGTCCCGGCTGCCCGGCACGAGGCCGCCCGAGACCAGGATCAGCGTGTCCGCCCCGAGCTCGGCGGCCTCGGCGATGGCGGCGCGGTTGTCGGCCAGGGCGGCCGCGCGCGCGGCCGGGTCGGCGTGGGTGAAGAAGCCGCCCCGGCACAGGCTCGACACGTGCAGGCCCGCGGCCCGCACGGCGGCCGCCGATCTGGCCAGGCCCAGCTCGGCCACCCGGTCCCGCCACAGGCCGATGGCCGGGATGTCATGGCGGACGCACAGGTCCGCCGCGTCGGCCAGGCTCAGGTGCCGGACCGTCGCCTGATTGAGCGACAGCCTGCCGGTGTCAGTCACGCCCGCTCCGCCCGCGCCAGGTACTCCGTCATCCGATCGACGGCCAGGGCCGGGTCGCGCAGCGCGCCGGCCACGGCCGCCAGCTCGAACACCCGGATGAGGTGCGCGGGCGAGCGCCGCGCCTGCAGCCCGCCGAGCATCGCGAACTGCGGCTGCAGGCCGTTCAGCCAGGCCAGGAAGGCCACCCCCACCTTGTAGTACGGCGTCGGCTCCTCGAACACCAGCCTGCTCAGTTCGACGGTCGGGCCGATGGCGGCGTCGTAGCCCGCCAGGTCGCCGGCGTCCAGGGCGTGCAGGGCCGCCGCCGCGGGCGCGGCCATGGCAGCGAACGCGCCGAGCAGCGCATCACTGTGGCCCCGCGCGTCGCCCCGGATCAGCTTGGCGTAGTGGAAATCGTCGCCGGTGTAGAGGCGGACGCCCGGCGGCAGCCGGCGCCGGAGCGTGACCTCGTGGGCGGCGTTCAGGACGGACAGCTTGACGCCGCTGACCTGACCGCCGGAGCTCTCGATCAGCTCGATGACGGTGTCCGCGGCCGCGGCGAAGTCCGGGCTGCCCCAGTAGCCGCGCAGCGCGGGGTCAAAGGCGCCGCCGAGCCAGTGCAGGATGACCGGCCGCCGGGCCTGCTTGAGCAGGTCCCCGTAGACATCCAGGTAGTCCAGCGCGGAGCGGGCACTGGCGGCCAGGGCGCGGCTGGCCATCACGATGACCTCCGCCCCGGCGTCCTGCACGAACGCGACCTGCTCCGCATACGCCCGGCGGATGGCCGTGATCGGTTGCTCGCCGCCGGCGAGCTGGTCAGTTCCGGCGCCGCATGCGATCTGGCCGCCGACCTCGCTCGCCCGGGCCGCCGCCCGCTCGATGAGCTCGCGGGCCTGCGGCCAGGACAGCCCCATGCCGCGCTGGGCGGTGTCCATGGCCTCGGCGACGGCGAACCCGTGCGCCCACAGGTAGTCACGGAAGCCGATCGTGGCCGCCCAGTCGATCGCGCCGCCGGGGAGGGCGGCCACGTGCGCGGCGGCGTAGACCCGGCGGGTCACCGGGGGCGGATAGCTGGCGGCCCAGCCGGGCTCGGGGACGAGCACCGGCTCGGCCCGGCCGGGCAGCCGGATCTGCGCGGTGCTCATGCGGTCCGTGCGCATGCGGCCCGTGCTCATGCGCCGAGCCTCGGGACCTCGACGCGCCGCCCCTCCGCGGACGACTGCAGGGCCAGGCGGGCGAGCTGGACGCCCTTGGCTCCCTCGGCCAGGTCCCACGGGAACGGCGTGCCCTCGGCGGCATGCCGAAGGAACAGCTCCCACTGCACCTTGAACCCGTTGTCGAACGGTCCGTTATCTGGGATGTCCGTCCACTGAGCGAGGTAGTCGATGGGGTCGGGGAGGTCCGGGTTCCACACCGGCATCGGCGTGGAGACGCGGTGCTGGACGGCGCAGTTGCGCAACCCGGCCACCGCGCTGCCATGCGTGCCGTCGACGTGCAGCTCGACCAGCTCCCGGCGGTTGACGCGCACGGCCCAGGACGAGTTAACCGAGGCAAACGCGCCGCCCTCGAACTCCAGTAGCGCGTAGGCGGCGTCATCGGCGGTGACGTCATAGGGCGCGCCGGATTCGTCCCAGCGCCTGGGCAGGTGCGTGGCCTGCCGCGCGTAGAGGGCCGTGATCGGGCCGAACAGGTCCTCCAGGAGGTACTGCCAGTGCGGGAACATGTCCAGGACGATCCCGCCGCCGTCTTCCTTGCGGTAGTTCCAGGACGGCCGCTGCGCGGCGATCCCGTCTCCCTCGAAGACCCAGTAGCCGAACTCCAGCCGCACCGACAGGATGCGGCCGAAGAAGCCGTCGTTGATCAGCCGTCGCAGCTTGATCACGCCAGGCAGGAACAGCTTGTCCTGCACGACGCCGTGCGTGATCCCGGCTTCCCGGGCGGCGGCGGCCAGGCGGAGCGCGCCGTCCAGCGAGTCGGCGACGGGCTTCTCGGTGTAGACATGCTTGCCGGCCGCGATGGCCCTGGCCAGGCTCGGCTCGCGGGCCGAGGTGACCTGCGCGTCGAAGTAGACCTCCACGGCCGGATCGGCCAGGACCTCGTCCAGGCTGGTCGACCAGCGCTCCAGGTGGTGCCGCTCCGCGATGGCGCGCAGCCGCTGCTCGTCGCGCCCGACCAGCACGGGCTCGGGGTAGACGACCGTCCCGTCGTCGAGGCGGACGCCGCCCTGCTCGCGGATGCTGAGCAGGGACCGGACCAGATGCTGCCGGTAGCCCATCCGGCCGGTAACACCGTTGACGGCGACGTAGACGACCTTGCGTGACATGGACAACCCTTCGTGGCGGCTCCGTGCCATGGCCCCGCGCTGTTAGCCAGCGCGTTCCCGCCAGTGCGTTAGCCCGCCCGTGGTCTGGGAAAGCACTTTCCAAGATTAGGCTGAGCCGGAAAGCCAGGTCAACCGGCGGAGCTGCCGGCGGCCCGGTGCGCCGGGGGGACAGGGCGGCGCGGCGGACCCGGGCGCGGCGCGGCATCGGCGCCAGGAGACATGCCGGAGCGGGAGCCACAGTGAAAGGCGGGCGGCAGTGACGGACATCGGCCAGGGCACTCGGCGCCCCAGGGCCAGCAGCAGCGGCAGCGGGCCGGAAGCCGGCTATCCGCAGTCCCGGGTGACCCTGCAGGACGTCGCCGACCAGGCCGGAGTGTCGCTGACCACGGCCTCCAGGGTCCTCAGCGAGGGCTCCCGGCGAGTCGGCCCGGCCATGACCGACCGGGTCAACCGGGCGGTCGCCGAGCTCGGCTACCTGGCCAACCTGCAGGCCAGGGCCGTCGCCACGGGCCAGAGCAGCACGGTGGGCATCGTTGTCCATGACATCTCCGACCCTTACTTTTCCTCGATCGCTGCCGGGCTCATCGAGATCGCCTACGAGCATGGCCTGCTGGTCTGCATCTCCAGCACTGCGGCGCGGGAAGCGGGGGAGCGAGAGTACGTGTCGCTGATGCGGGCCCAGCGAGCGCGCGCGGTCATCCTGATCGGCAGCCGCTCCGACGACTCGCGGGCCCGCGCCGAGCTGTCCGCCGAGATCGGCGCCTTCGTCCGCGCGGGCGGCCGGGCGGTCGCCGTCGGTCAGGACCTGCTGGGCGTGGACACGATCATGCCGGAGAATGCGGCGGGCGCCGAGGCGCTGGCCCGCGCCCTGGCCGCGCTCGGGCACCGGAGCTTCGCCGTGCTAGCGGGACCGCGCGGCCTGCTGACCGCGCGTGACCGGGTGGACGGGTTCCGGGCCGGGCTGGCGGTCTGGTCAGTAGAGCTGGACCCGCGCCGCGTGGTGCACGGCGAGTTCACCAGGGACGGCGGCTATGAGGCGATGAGCGGGCTGCTGGCGGCGGGTGTCCGGCCGGACTGCGTCTTCGCGGTCAACGACGTCATGGCGGTCGGCGCGCTGGCCCGGCTGCGGGCCGAGGGGCTGGCGGCACCCGCCGACATCGCCGTCGCCGGCTTCGATGACATCTCGACGCTGCGCGACATCTACCCGCCGCTGACCACGGTCCGGCTGCCCCTGAAGCGGATGGGGGAGATGGCGGCGAACCTGGTCCTCGCCGACGCCGATCCCGCCCACCCCAGGATCGTGCCGGTCCCCGGCGAGGTGATCCTGCGCGACAGCACCCTCCCGCGCCCCCCGCCCCGCTAGCTCCCGGCACCCGCTCCCGCACCCGCGACTTCCGCACCCGCGACTCTCGCGCCCGCGCCCGCACCCGCACCCGCACCCGCACCCGCGACTCTCGCTCCCGCGCGCGTGGATGTCCCGTTCCTGACCCGCTGGGGTTACCGCAGGGACATCCACGCTGCCCGCGCCTCGTGCGGTGTCCACACCGGCGCCGCCGCTCCGTCCCGGCCAGTCACGTCCTCTTGCGCCGCCGTGTCCGGGTCAGGTACTTTCGCCTGACTGGAAAGCGCTTGCCAAGGTCGACGGCGCGAACCCAGGGAGCTGCCGGGCGCGCGGGCTCCGGCTTCGCCTAGATACGGAGAACGTCGTGGGATCTGGCCAGCAGGCGTGGCACGAGGCCATCTTCGTGGGGGGTGCCTTCGGGCGGCCCGCGGCCGGCGGCACGCTCGAGGTGCGGGACAAGGCGACCGACGAGATTTTCGCGACGGCAGGCCTGGCCGCCGACGCCGACGTGGACCGCGCCGTCGCCGCGGCCGCCGTCGCCCAGCCGGACTGGGCCGCCCGGACCTACGCCGAGCGAGCCGAACTGCTGCGCGGCGTCGCCGCAGCGCTCGCGGAAAGGGCCGGGCCGCTGCGCGAGCTCATCATGCGCGAGACCGGCTGCATCGGCGGCAAGGCCGACTACGAGATCGCCGCGGCGACGAGCGAGCTGACCGAGGCGGCGGCGCTGGCCTCCCGTGCCACCGGCGAGATCCTCCCGTCGGCCCATCCTGGCCGGTTCTCGCTGTCCGAGCGGGTCCCGCTCGGCCTGGTCGGGGCCATCACCCCGTGGAACTTCCCCCTGGTGCTGGGCATGCGGGTCATCGCGCCCGCCATCGCGCTCGGCAACGTGGTGCTGCTCAAGCCCTCACCGGAGACCCCGCTCAGCGGCGGCCTGGCCATCGCCGAGCTGTTCGACGCGGCCGGAGCCCCGGCGGGCGTGTTCCAGGTGCTGCCGGGCGACGTGGCGGTCGGCCAGCGCCTGGTCACCCACCCGGACGTCGCGATGATCCATTTCACCGGGTCCACCACGGTGGGGCGGGAGATCGCGCGGACGGCCGGCGGGCTGCTCAAGCAGGTCTCGCTCGAGCTGGGCGGCAACAACGCGCTGATCGTGCTCGACGACGCCGACCTGGAGCAGGCCACGATGATCGGCGCCTGGTCCGCCTTCCACTACCAGGGCCAGACCTGCATCACCGCCGGCCGCCACATCGTGCAGCGCGCCGTCGCCGACGCCTACGTCGCGGGCCTGGCGGCCCGGGCCGATGCGATCACCCTCGGTAATACCGTGACGCAGGAGGTCGGGCTCGGCCCGATGATCAACTCGCGTCAGCTGGACCGGGCCCGGACCATGCTGGACGAGGCGGTCGCGGACGGGGCGAAGGTCGTGGCCGGGGGCACCGTCTCCGGGCGGTTCTTCCGGCCCACCGTGGTGACCGGCGTCAGCGCTCAGTCCCGGCTGTGGACCGAGGAAATCTTCGCGCCCATCGCGCCGGTGCTGGTGGTCGACGGGGACGATGAGGCGGTCGCGGTCGCCAACGACACGCCCTACGGGCTGGTCAACTCCGTGCTGGCCGGCGATCCCGGCCGGGGCGTGCAGGTAGCGCGCCGGCTGCGGGCCGGGATGGTGCACGTCAACGACGCCACGCCGCAGGACGAGGCGCTGGCCCCGTTCGGCGGCATCGGCCAGTCCGGCCTGGGCGGCCGGTCCGGCGGCGATTCCAACCTCGAGGAGTTCACGCAGCGGCGCTGGCTGACCGTGAATCCCGGGCCCGCTCACTATCCGTACTAATCCCGCGTCCTCCGCACCCTTCCGTGCGGGCAACCGATGTCACACAATTCCAGGACAGCCTCTGGTCATGCACAGCACCGCCCGGCCGCACCGTTGCAGCCTTCCAACCACCGGCAGGACCGCCCCCGGCCGCACCGCAGCACCGCAGCCAGGCGGCAGACATGAGGAGTAAGTATGAGTGAGGCGGCTCCCGTTCCGTTCTCCGAAACCAAGGCCCCCGAGGCTCCTGAGCGGCTGAACCGCGGCGCGCTCAGCCTGCTGGATATCTCGGCCTCCACGATGGCCAACATCGGCCCGGCCTACAGCTTCTACTTCGGTTTCGGCCTCATTGTCATCACGGCGGGAGTGGCCGCCCCGCTGACGATCATCGTGGCCGGCATCGCCGTCGCGCTGCTCGGCAACACGCTGTCGCAGTTCTCCCGCGCGCAGCCGTCGACCGGCGGCTTCATCACCTTCGTGGGCAAGACCTTCGGCGGCACGAGCGCCGTGACGACCGCGTTGCTCTGCGGCGCTGGCTACATCATCGCCATCTCGTCGGTGCTGGCCGTCTCCGGCGGGTTCCTGGCCCTGACGCTGCAGTACTACTTCGGCTGGAACATCCCGTGGATCATCCTTTCGGTGCTGCTCACCGGGGGCGCCGTCGTCATGATGCTGCGCGGCGTGGGCGTCTCGACCAAGCTCGCGGGCTTCTTCTTCGGCTTCGAGATGCTGGTCCTGGTCGTCGTCTCGGTCGTGCTGCTGATCAAGAATGGCGGCCACCTGAGCTTCGCGCCGTTCGAGCCGAAGCACATCACCAACGGCTTCAGCGGCCTGGCCGCCGGCTTCCCGCTGGCCGTGTACCTGTTCATCGGCTGGGAGAACTCGGCGGCGCTGGCCGAGGAGACCGACAACCCCCGACGTAACGTGCCGCGGGCCGTCTTCCTGTCCGTCGCCCTGATGGCGGTCAGCTATGTCCTGTTCGCCTACGCCACGGTGACCGGGTTCGGCTACAACGCGGCCAAGCTCACCGCGCCCTCGGACCTGATTCCGTTCATCACCGTCGCCCACGGGGCCCTGGCCGCCTTCGCCTTCTTCGCCTACCTGGCCGGGCTGACCTCTACCCTGGGCGTGCTCATCTCGGCGGTGAACTCGCAGGCCCGGCTGATCTTCAATGCCGGCCGGGAGGGCCTGCTGCCGCGGTGGATCGGCAGGGTGCAGCCGACCCGGCAGGTGCCGCGCAATGCCATCTTCACCTTCGTCGGAATCGCCGGCCTCATCATCGTCGTCTGGGGCCTGGGCCACCTGATCGGCGGCAACGGTGGCAGCATGAGCCCGTTTACCTTCTTCGACGAGTCCGGCACCATGGGCACGATCCTGATCCTGGTCGTCTACTTCCTGGCCAACCTGGCCCTGCCGTTCTACTACCGCAGGTACCGGCCGCAGGAGTTCAACGTTCTCAGGCACCTGATCCTGCCGGTCCTCGGCATGATCGCGATCGCCATCCCGGTCTACTACCTCAGCAAGCCCGGACAGGCTGCGCCCTATAGCTGGTTCCCCTATGCAGCCCTGGCCATCATCGTGGTGGCGGTGATCTACGCCCTCGTGCTGACCAGGCGTGACCCGGCGATCGGGGACCGGGTGGGCTCGATCGTGGCCGACGAGTAGGGCAAGGCGGACCAGCTGGGCACGGCTGGCTGCGCCGGGAGCATCCGTTTCGACACCTGGGAGTTCTGCCATGACGGACACCGTAACCAGCTCGGCTCTCGCGCCGGGCGCGCTCCCGGCGCATCCCCTGAGCCCGGCGACGGCCGCGGAGTACCTGGCCGGCCGGGAGATCCTGGCCGCGGCCGGGCTGCTGGCCGAGCCGGTGCGGTTCGCCTACTACGGGCTGGAGGAGCCGCCCAAGGACCAGGTACTGGCCGCCGCCGGAGAGCCCGACCGCCGGCTGCGCGCCTTCCTGATCGACGTGACCTCCGGTGAGGCCAGCGACGTGGTGCTGTCGCTGTCCGGGCAGCGGGTCGTCAGCCGTGCGGTGCTGGACCCGCGCACCGACGGGCAGCCGCCCATCCTTGATGGTGACTTCGCCGCGGTCGAGGAGATCGTGCACGCCGACCCGGCCTGGCGGGCCGCCATGGCGCGGCGCGGCCTGACCGACGTGACCAAGATCCGCGCCTGCCCGCTCACGGCCGGCCACTTCGCGGTGGCCGGCGAGGAGGGCCGCCGGATGGTCCGGGTGCTGGCCTTCGTCCAGGAGCGCGAGCACGACCTGGCCTGGGCCCATCCCGTGGACGGCCTGTGCGCCTACGTCGACCTGGTCGAGAAGCGGGTCTTCGAGATCGTCGACGAGTTCGAGCTGCCGGTGCCCGCCGAGTCCGGCGACTACGACGACCCGGCGGTGCGCGGGCCGCACCGCGACACGCTGCGGCCGATCGAGATCACCCAGCCGGAGGGCCCGAGCTTCACCCTGGACGGCCATCTGCTGCGGTGGCAGGGCTGGTCGATGCGGATCGGCTTTGACGCTCGCGAGGGGCTGACCCTGCACCAGGTCGGCATCGACGAGGGCGGCCGCACCCGGCCCCTGGTCTACCGGGCCTCGATCCCGGAGATGGTCGTCCCCTACGGCGACCCCAGGTTCCGGTACTGGCAGAGCTACTTCGACACCGGCGAGTACCTCGTGGGGAAGTGGGCGAACTCGCTGGAGCGGGGCTGCGACTGCCTGGGCGAGATCGCCTACCTGGACGCCACAGTGACCGACGACTTCGGCGCGCCCCGGCAGATCCCCAACGCCGTCTGCATCCACGAGGAGGACTTCGGAATCCTCTGGAAGCACACCGACATCTTCAACGGCTCGGCCCAGTCCCGCCGGCAGCGCCGCCTGGTCGTCTCGTTCTTCACCACGGTCGGCAACTACGACTACGGCTTCTACTGGTACTTCTACCTGGACGGCACCATCGAGTGCGAGATCAAGCTGACCGGCGTGCTGTTCACCGCCGCGCACGACGGCGGGGACACGCGCTACTCCACGCAGGTCGCGCCAGGGCTGGGCGCACCGGTCCATCAGCACCTGTTCTGCGCCCGGCTGGACATGACGGTCGACGGGCTGGCCAACGCCGTCGAGGAGGTCGACGTGGGCGGCCTGCCCATCGGCCCGGACAACCCCTACGGCAACGCGATTGCCCAGACGGTGACCCGGCTGAGCCGGGAGTCGCAGGCCGCCCGCCGCGCCGACGGCTCGCGCGGCCGTACCTGGCGGGTGCTCAACACCGAGCGGGCCAACCGCTTCGGCCGCCCGGTCAGCTACACGCTGTACCCCGAGGCCACACCCGTGCTGCTGGCCGACCCCGCCTCGTCCGTGCACGCACGGGCCCGCTTCGCGACCAACCACCTGTGGGTCACTCGCTACGAGCCGTCGCACCGCTACCCGGCCGGCGACTTCGTCAACCAGCACCCCGGCGGCGCGGGCCTGCCCGAGTTCGCCGCCCGCGATCATGACATCGACGGCGCGGACATCGTGGTCTGGCACACCTTCGGGCCGACGCACTTCCCGCGCCCGGAGGACTGGCCCGTCATGCCGGTGGCCCGCTGCGGGTTCACGCTCAAGCCGACCGGGTTCTTCGGCCGGAACCCGACCCTCGACGTGCCGCCGCCCGCCGGGCACTGCTCGGCAGGCTGATCCGTCCAGGACTGGTAACGGTTCCTCGGCCAGGCGGCCCGAACCCGGGTCGGTTATACCGGGAGCGCGGCAGGCCTGCGCAGCGAGGTCGCGGTGACCGCCGACGGAGCGGGGGACGACCTCGGGCATGGGGTAGCGTCCGAGCCGTGCACAGTGTCTTCTATGAGCAGGCCGGCCCCGGCGTGTTCGTCTCGACGCCGTCGACCATCGGGCCGTGGAGCGGCGACGCCCAGCACGGCGGGCCGCCGTCCGCGCTGGCCGCGCACCTCCTGGAGGCTCATCAGCGCGTCCCCGGCCAGCGGCTGGCCAGCGTCACCGTGGACATCCTGCGGCCGGTGCCGATCGGCAAGCTGACGGCCCGGACCCAGGTCGTCCGGCCCGGGCGGCGGGTCGCGCTGCTGGAGACGGTCCTGGAGGCCGGCGGGCAGGAGGTCCTGCGGGCCCGCGGCTGGCGGATCGAGGTCGCCGCCGACCCGGTGCCGGAGACGGCGCACGACGGCGAGCCGCCCGCACTGCCGCCCCGGCAGCCGCCGGTCAGCTTTCCCGGCGCTCAGGCGGAGGGCTACCTGACGGCCATGGAATGGCGCTACGTCGCCGGGGGCGGCTTCGACCAGCCCGGCCCGGCCGCGGCCTGGATTCGCCCCATGATCCCGCTGCTGCCCGAGCATGAGCTGTCCCCGATGTCCCGCGCGCTGCTGGTCGCCGACTCCGGCAATGGCCTGAGCTCCATGCTCGATCCGGCCCGGTACCTGTTCCTCAACGTGGACCTGACGGTCGGGCTGCACCGCGATCCGGCGGGCGAGTGGCTGCTGCTCGACGCGAGCACGGCCATCGGCGTGGCCGGCACCGGGCTGGCGACCAGCACCCTGTCGGACACCACCGGACCGTGCGGGCGGGGCATGCAGACGCTGCTGGTCGCGCCGCGGGGCTAGCCGCCCGCCCGGTCGCTCAGGTCCAGCAGGTCGGGCAGGTCGCCGCCGCCGTCATCGGGGGTCACCAGCCTCAGCTCGTCCTCGTCTGCGTCCCCCGCCAGGGCCGGCCCGCCGGCCCGGTCGCCGGCCGTGGTGAGCGGCTGCGGCACGGCGGGCAGCACGGTGTCGAAGTAGGACTTGGCCGCGGCCGTAGTGCCCACGTCCCGGCCCGCGTCCTCGGACAGGTACCAGCGGTGCTCGAGGATCTCATGGAAGATCTCCGGCGGGGAGAGCCGGCCGCGCAGGCTGGCGGGGATCGAGGCGACGACGGGATCGTAGATGTCCTCGAGCCAGCGGTGCGCCGCGACCGTCTCGGACACCGCATAGCCGTTCTTCTGCTCCAGGTAGCCGCGGAAGCTGGCGATGTCGTTGCGGAGGCGGCGGGCCTGGTTCTCGTCGGCGATGATGCCCGTCTCCCGGAACAGCTCACGGCTCTGCTGACCGGACTCGGCGACCTTGGTCCGCACGCGCAGCCGGGTGCCTTCCGGCGAGCTGACCAGTTCCACCTCGTCCGCCTCGAAGCCGAGCTCGTTGAGGCGGCGCAGCCGGTCGGCGATGCGATAGCGCTGGTCCTCCGGGCGCAGGATCTCTTCCCTGGTCAGCTCGTCCCACAGGCGGGCATAGCGGCGTTGCAGCTTGTCGATCACATCGAACGGGTCGACCTCGGGCGGCAGCAAGTCGCCCGCCTGCAGGTCCAGCAGCTCACCGAAGACGCGCTCGCCGGCCAGCTCCAGGTCCCAGTTGCGCTGGCCGTCGGTCAGCGCGTTGTGCTGCTCGCTGGTCTCGGCGTCGACCAGGTAGGCCTCCAGGGCGCCGGCATCGGAGCGGAACAAGGCGTTGGACAGCGAGCAGTCGCCCCAGAAGAACCCGGACAGGTGCAGCCGGGCCAGCAGCTCGACCAGCGCGTTGAGCAGGCGGTCGGCCGGCTGGCCGACCCGCGGGTTGGAGAACAGCGCCCGGTAGGTGGTGGAGTAGTCCAGGTACCGGGTGACCAGGATCGCGTCTTCGTCCCGGCCCCGGTCCACGACGATCCCGACCACCTCGACGGCCGGCACGTTCAGCTCGCTCAGGGTCCGCAGCAGCCGGTACTCGCGCCGGGCCAGCCGCTCGCTGATGGACTTCAGCGCGTACAGCTCGCCGCTGTCGGCGATGAACCGGACGACATGCCGGGAGATGCCCCGCTGCCGGATCTCCACCAGGCGCTCGTCGCGCCAGTCGGCCAGCGGCTGCTCCCAGGGCAGGGTCAACAGGCCCGCCGCCTCGTCCGCAGGTGGGCTGAAGACGAACCTCACCAGACCGTGCCGCCTCCCTGGGCTCGTGCCTGCAACTACGGTGACCGGTGCCGGTCCTCCGGCCGAGACCCGCGCCAGGCTTTCCGGCTTCGCTCCAGTCTGCCCGCCGCAGCCGCCCGCTGGCCAGCCGGGCCGCCTGGCGGAACGACATGGCCATGCGGTTGCGCGCGGCGCATCAGGGCGGCCTCGCGAGGCCGCCGCGGGGGAATGTGGTGCCGGTGGGGCTGCCAGGGCCAGCGTGACGTTCCCGGGAATCAGGCTGACCGAGAGCCCGGATGCGAGCAACGTGGCTGGGCCGGAGCTGCCGCTGGGACGACAGCGGTGACCCAGCCACGACGTTGGGACATCTTGACGGTGCCGCCGGAACGGCAGCAGCGGCCCAGCCACGCCGCTGGCAGGCCGATTCGGCGCCGGATTCGTGCCGCTCTCCGGTGCCGCAGGGCGTCATGAGTGGGCCTCTACTGCTACGCCGGATCTCCAGCGCTGGCTGAGGCTCGCCGGCTCGCTAACCGCCGTCGCAGCCCAGCGTTCCGTCTGACGCGCTCCCTCCGGTCGCCCAGCCTCCTGGGAGCGCCCTCCGGGCGCCACGCGACCATGGTGGCAGCTGACCTAGTCCGTCGCCAGCGGCCTAGGAGCCAGTACAGGAGGAACCAACCGCCCAGCACAGGCCGAAGCCACGACAAGTGCAGGCACCCGGCAGGCGACGAACGACCGGCAGCACAGGCCGAAACGACGGCCAGCACCGCAGCGGGGACCGTCGGCCGCCCGGCGCAGGCGGTCCGGCTCAGGGCCGGGCTGCGATGAGCACCTCGACCCGGAACGGCTCGGTGACCACGCCTGAGGGATGCAGGTCCAGGACGGCGGCACGGACGTCGCTGCTGAACGCCAGGGCCCTGTCTCCCAGGAGCGCCGGGGTGGAGAACGAGTACGACAGCTGCAAGCCCGCGACCTCCTCAACGGTCAGCTGCCGCGACCATGACCAGGTCAGCGTCCGCAACGCGCGGAACGGCGAGCTGGCCAGGACATCGCGGTGACTGTAGATGCCAGTCCCGGCGCGGCGCCCGGCGCCCAGATACCGGTCCCGGATCCGGGCGATCGCCTGCACCCAGTCAGGCTGCTCACTATCACCGAGAACGTCATTGATAACGACCACCGCCCCGCCCGGTGGCAGCACCTCGTCCAGGGCAGCCAGGACGACGGGCCGGTCAGTCCAGTGAAACGACGCGGCGAACACCGCCAGATCGGCTCCCCGCCCGGCCAGCGCGGCGATCTGGCTCGAGTCCCCCTCCAGCCAGATGATGTTGCCTGCCCTGGCCGCCCGGGCCGCCTCCCGGCCGCGCGCCAGCATGCCCGCGACGGGATCGATCGCCACGACAGCCTGAACATGACGGGCCAGCGGGATCGTGAGCTGGCCGGTCCCGCACCCGATGTCCAGCACGCGCTGAGTGCCGTCCAGCCCGGCGTCAGCCGCCAGCGCGTCCACCAGGCCCTGCGGGTAACCCGGCCGGTACCGCGCATAGTAGGCAACAGCCGAGCCGAACAACTGCTGAGGAACGCAGTCCACCGTCCATCGCCTCCCGGCGGGGCTGGGTAGAGAATCAGTATCCGAGGCGGAGCGGAACGCACTGAATGAGGCCGATCAGGTGCTGAGGACGAGTTGACTGAGGCTAGCCCGCACGATCCCGGCGCCGGCGCGGTTCCCGCGCCGTTCCTGGTCGCCCTGCCCGCGCCCGGGCGCACCGCCGGCGGCCGCACCGGCCTGCTGGTCGTGCCGCGGCCGGGCGAGCTGCCGGCGGTCTGGGCCGGCCCCCTGAGCAGCGATAACGCCAGCCGGGCGATCCTCGCCGACGCGCACCAGGCGGCCGCGGCCGGCGGTCAGTGCGGACTGCTGCCCGAGCACGCGGCCGGCTGGTACGGCCGGCCCGGCCTGTCGGGCTACCGGCTCGGCGGTCCTGGCGGGCTGCCCGCCGCGGGGCGGGACTGGTCGCCCCTCTTCCGGCCCGCCCGGCCGCTGCCTGCGGGCAGCAGCGCGCGCATCGAGGCCGACGATGAGGTCGCCGGGCTGGCGCTGGCCACGGACATCGAGGCGGTGCCCGGCGGCGCGATCCGGTGCCGCCACACCCTCACCAACGCCGGCGAGCAGCCGTACGTCGTCGAGAGCCTGGAGGTCGTCCTCCCGCTGCCCGGCCGGGCGGGCGAGATCCTGGACTTCACCGGCCGCCAGCTGGCCGAGCGGGTCCCGCAGCGGCAGCCGATCAACGACGGCCTCTGGCTGCGCGAGGGACGGCGGGGCCGCACCGGTCATGACAGCGCCACCGTCGTCGTGGCCGGCGTGCCGGGGTTCCGGTTCGGCGGCGGCGAGGTCTGGGGCGTGCACGTCGCCTGGAGCGGCAACACGGTGTACCGCGTCGAGCGGCTGCGCTCGGGGGTGACGACGGCCGGCGGCGGCGAGCTGCTGCTGCCCGGCGAGGTGGTGCTCGGGTCCGGCGAGTCCTACGCCACCCCCTGGGTGTACCTGGCCGCCAGCCAGGCCGGCCTCGATGACCTGGCCGCGCAGTTTCACGGGTACCTCAGGTCGCTGGCCGCACATCCGGGCTCGCCGCGCCCGGTCAACCTCAACGTCTGGGAGGCCGTCTACTTCGATCACGACCTGCGCAAGCTGACGGCACTGGCCGACATCGCGGCGGGGCTCGGGGTCGAGCGGTACGTCCTGGACGACGGCTGGTTCCGCGGCCGCCGCGACGACCGCGCCGGGCTGGGCGACTGGTGGGTCGATGAGCAGGTCTGGCCCGGCGGCCTGCACAAGCTCATCGACTACGTCCGGGGCCGCGGCATGACGTTCGGGCTGTGGCTCGAGCCGGAGATGGTCAACCCCGACTCCGACCTGTACCGCGCGCATCCCGACTGGATCCTCGCCACGGGGCAGCGGGTGCCGCGGCTGCAGCGCCATCAGCTCGTCCTGGACCTGACCCGTGCCGAGGTGGCCGGCTACCTGCTGGAGCGGATCTCCGGGCTGCTGGCCGAGTACGAGATCTCCTACGTCAAGTGGGATCACAACCGTGACCTGCTCGACGCGGGCAGCGCGGCCCGCGCGGGCGCGCCCGCCGTGCACGACCAGACGCTGGCGTTCTACCGGCTGCTGGACGAGCTGCGACGCCGGCACCCCCGGGTGGAGTGGGAGAGCTGCGCGTCCGGCGGCGGCCGCGTGGACCTGGCCATCCTGGAGCGGGTTCAGCGCATCTGGCCCTCGGATATGACCGATGCCCTGGCCCGGCAGGCCATCCAGCGCTGGACCGGCCAGCTCGTCCCGCCCGAGTACCTCGGCGCGCACGTGTCCGCGCCGTTCTCCCACCAGACAGGCCGCTACCTGCCGCTGGCACTGCGCTGCGCCACCGCGCTGTTCGGCCACTTCGGTATCGAGTGGGACCTGAGCCAGGCCAGCGCGAGCGACCCGGGGGCGCTGGCCGAGCTCCGCGCCTGGACTGACCTCTACAAGGCCCAGCGCGAGCTGATCCACTCGGGCCGGGTGGTCCGGGCCGACATGCCCGACGACACGGCCTGGGCGCACGGCGTCGTCGCCGCCGACCGGTCCGCGGCGCTGATGAGCTACGTGCAGCTCGGCCAGCCGCGGCAGGAGCGGCCTGCCGCCCTGCGGGTACCCGGGCTGGACCCGGCCCGGCGCTACTGCATCACTGACCTCACGCCCGGCGGGGATCGGCCGGGCCGGCCGAGGCGCCGGGCACCCGCGGGCCTGGCCGAAGAGGAGATGTCGGGGGCGGCGCTGGCGGACATCGGGCTGGCCATCGCGGCGCAGCCGCCGCTGACGGCCATCGTGGTGCTCGTCGCGGCCAGCGACTGACCCGCCCGCGCGCGGCAGCTTTCCGGTCAGCCAGCGGGCAGGCGGCCAGCGGGCGAGCCGGGGTCAGCGGATGCGGCGAGCGCCGGCGGAGGGCACCGCCTCGATGAACCGCGGCGCGGGCCAGCCCTCCCGCGCGAACCGGCTGGCGATGGCGGCCCGGAGCGACGGGGCGCGGTCGGCGTAGACGAGCGCGATGACCGAGCCGCCGAAGCCCCCGCCGGTCATCCGCGCGCCGCAGGCACCGGCCTGCAGCGCCGTCTCGACCGTCGCGTCGGCCGCTGGCCACGACACCTCGAAGTCATCGCGCAGTGACGCGTGCGAGGCGGTCAGCACCGGCCCGATGCCGGCCAGCTGACCAGCGCGGAGCAGGGCGGCCGCGGCCAGGACGCGGCTATTCTCCGTGACGACATGCCGAGCCCGCCGCTGCAGTAGCGGGTCGAGGCCGGCTAGCTCCGAGCTGTCCGTTATATCCCGGAGGGATCGGACACCGAGGGCAGCAGCCGCGTCCTCGCAGGCCTTGCGGCGGGAGCCGTACCCGCCGTCGGTGAGGGCGTGCCGCACCCGCGTGTCGATGACCAGCAGCGCGAGCCCGGCCGCCGGCGGGTCCAGCGGCACGGCGGTGCCGATCCCGCTGCGGCAGTCCAGCAGCAGCGCGTGGCCGGCCTGGCACAGCAGGGCGGCCGACTGGTCCATGATGCCGGTGGGCGCGCCCACGAAGTCGTTCTCCGCGCGCCGGGCGATGTCGGCCAGCTGCGGCCGCGGCACGGTCAGGCCGTGCAGCTCGGTGAGAGCCAGGGCGACCGAGCATTCCAGCGCGGCGGAGGAGGACAGCCCCGCTCCCAGGGGGAGGTCGGAGTCGAAGGCCATGCTCACCCCGCCGATCGGGTATCCCGCCGCGCGCAGGGCCCAGGCCACCCCGGCGGGGTAGGCGGCCCAGCCGTCGACCGAGCCCGGCCGCAGCTCGTCGAGCGGCAGCCGGACATCGGCGCCGTCCGCCTGCCGGGAGGTCAGCGCGAGCAGTCCGTCATCGCGCCGGGCCGCGGCGGCGCTGACTCCGGGGCCGATCGCCAGCGGGAGAGCGAACCCCTCGTTGTAGTCGGTGTGCTCGCCGACGAGGTTGACGCGGCCCGGCGCGCGCCAGGCTCCCCGCGCCTGCTCGCCGTACTGCTGCCCGAACAGGGCGGTCGCGTCGTCGCGCGCAACGGGGCCGGTCACGTGCCGGGTGCCGCGCGGTTCAGCGGGTACCTGCCCTGGCCTGCGTGAACGTCCATGCGTCCGCCACCATGTCGGTCAGGCTCCGGGCTGGCCGCCAGCCGAGGCCGGCGCGGATCTTGGCCGAGGACGCGACCAGGACGGCCGGGTCCCCGGGCCGGCGGCCGGCCATCTTGGTCGGGATGTCGCGCCCCGTCACGTCGCGGCAGGCCGCGAGCACCTCGCGGTTGGAGAACCCCGATCCGCTGCCGAGGTTATAGACCTGGTGCTGCCGCGGGGCGCAGGCGGTCAGGGCCAGCAGGTGAGCCTGGGCCAGGTCAGCGACGTGGATGTAGTCCCGGACGCAGGTCCCGTCGGGCGTGGGGTAGTCGTCGCCGAAGATCCGCAGCTCGCCGGTGCCGGTGAACGCGGTCGCCAGCACGTTCGGGATCAGGTGCGTCTCGGGGTCGTGCCGCTCGCCGAGCCAGGCGCCGGCCCGCTCCCGGTAGGCGCCGGCCACGTTGAAGTAACGCAGGCTGACCGCGCCGAACCCGTGCAGCCGGGCATACTCGGCCAGCGCCGTGTCGACCGCGAGCTTGGAGGCGCCGTAGGGACTGGTCGGCCGGGGCGGGGCGGTCTCCTCGATCGGGACGGACTCCGGCTCGCCGTAGACCGCGGCGGTAGAGGAGAACACGATGCGCCGCACCCCCGCCGCCCGCATGGCCTCCAGCAGGGCCAGGCTCCCGCCCAGGTTGTGCTGCCAGTAGCGGGCGGGCTGGGCCACGGACTCCCCGACCAGGGACTTGGCGGCGAAGTGCAGCACGGCGTCCATGCCGTCCGCCAGCACCGCGGCGGCCCGGTCCCGCAGATCGCCCTCGATGAACTGGGCGCCGGCCGGCACCGCGTCCACGTGCCCAGTGGACAAGTCATCGAGTACCACCACGGCATGGCCATCCTCGATGAGCTGGGCGGCGACGACGCTGCCGATATATCCGGCGCCCCCGGTGACCAGCAGCTTCATGCGCTCTCCCGAAAGCGTCTGCAATGACTCTCCCCGCAGCCTAGTGCTGGGCGGACTTACGTGCGCGGTAGGCCGCGACGTGCACGCGGTTACCGCAGGTGCGATTGTCGCAGTATCGCCGTGACCGATTGCGGGAGAAGTCGATGAAGACGTCCCGGCAGTCGGGGGACTGGCAGGTGCGGACCCGGTCGGTCTCGCCGGTCACCACCAGCCGGGCCAGGCCCATGGCCAGCTGAGCGGCCACCCGGTCGGCGAGCGGCGCGCTGGGCCGCGATACGTGCAGGTGCGGGCCCCGGCCATCGTGGGCGACGATCTGCGGGATCGCGCCGGTCCGGGCCAGCAGCGCGTTCAGCATGCTGGTCGCGGCCGCCTCCTCACCGGCCTGGCAGGCCATGGCGATGGCGTCGAGCCGCTGCCGGTGCGCGCGCAGCCGGGGCGCGTCCGACGACGTGGCCGCGCGGGGGTGGAAGGCGTACCGGCGCCCGAATTCCGCCACGTCCGCCGCCGTGCGCAGGCCCTCCCCGGAACGGGACCGGCCGGTGTTGATCAGCTCGGCGCAGGCGGTCAGCGCCTCGAGCTGGTCAGCATCAAAAAGCACTTTGACTCCTGTCGCGGCCCTCTCGTAGGCTGCCAGATGTGACAGCACCATATGCGAGTACGGTCGTGACAGGCAACGATGGTGCACCGTCACTTCGCAGTCGCCGGCCAGCCGCGCTGGCCGTCCTCGGCGCGGCCTCCATTTCCTCCTCGGCCATCCTGGTCACCCTGGCCGGCACGGGCGCCGCGACGACCGCCTTCTTCCGCTGTGCTCTCGCGCTGCCGGCGCTGATCACGCTGGCCGCGTTCGAGCAGCGGCGCCGCGGGCCGCGCCGTCCGGCGGCTCGGCTGGGAGCCCTCGCGGCCGGCCTGCTGCTGGGCATCGACCTGGTGCTGTGGAATCACGCGATTGCCGAGGTGGGTGCCGGAGTGGCCACCGTGCTCGGCAACCTGCAGGTGCTGTTCGTGGCGGTCGCCGCCTGGCTGCTGCTCGGCGAGCGACCCGGCCGCGGCTTCCTGTGGGCGCTGCCGGTGGTGATGGCCGGCGTCGTGCTCGTTTCCGGCCTGGCCGATCACGGTGGCGGCCACCACCCGCTCGCCGGGATCGGCTATGGCATCGGCACGTCGCTCGCCTACGCCGGCTTCCTGCTCATCTTGCGGCAGACCTCGACCGGCACGGCCCATGTGGCGGGTCCTCTCGCGGACGCCACGGCCGGATCCGCGCTCGGCGCCCTGATCCTGGGCCTGCTGTTCGGCGGGTTCCGGCTGGAGATGCCCTGGGCGTCGTTCGGCTGGCTGCTGCTGCTGGCGATCCTGAGCCAGACGGTCGGCTGGCTGCTGATTACCTCGTCCCTGCCCGGGCTGCCGGCGGCCGTGTCCTCCCTGCTGCTGTTGCTGCAGCCGGCGGCGGCGCTGCTGCTCGCGGCCGTGGTGCTCGGGGAGCGGCCGACTCCGCTGCAGCTGGTCGGCGCGGCGGGTGTCTGCGGCGGCGTCCTGGCCGCTAGCGGTGCCATCGGATCGCGCCGGACGGGAGCCGGAGACGACCCGGGCGGTGCGGCGGGGCAGGGCGGTGCGGCGGGGCAGGGCGGTGCGGCGGGGCAGGGCGGTGCGGCGGGGCAGGGCGGTGCGGCGGGCTTGGGCGGTGCGGCAGGCCGGGCCGGGCGGCAGGTCAGCCCTTGAAGGTCGCCACGATCGAGACCGCATCCGGCTGGATGCTGATCTGCGCGGCCAGCAGGTCGGGGTGCTGCAGCCAGTAGAGACGGGCCAGGTCGGGCCGCCCGTCGTGCAGCGGCGGCCAGGCCGCGCTGGGCGTGAAGTCGTCCATGACCAGCGTGCCGCCCGGAGTCATCCACTCGCCCGGGCAGACGGGCGGCTCGCTGCCCTTGCCCTGGCCGCCGCCGTCGAGGCTCAGCAGCGCGAAGGTACCGGACTGGCGCAGCTCGCGCCAGTCGCCGTGCACCACGGTGACCGCCGGCATCCCGGCGAAGACGTCGCGGGCCACGTCGGCGAGCAGCCAGTCGTGCTCGATGCTGATCAGCCGGATTCCGGTCCGCGCCCCGCTGGCCAGCCAGGCCAGGCCGACGCCGCACCCGGTGCCGGTCTCGCCGATGATCCCGTCCCCGACTCCGCCGCCCAGCAGCTGCAGCAGGCGGCCGTGCGAGGGCAGGCATGAGGTGCCGAAGCCCGCCTGCCGGGCGGCGGCGACGGCCCGCTCGACCAGCGGCGGCAGGTCTCGGAAGTCCCGGTAGGCATCGGTCCCGTTTGTCGACACTGCGCCATTGTTCCCGAATCCTCCCGTCCCGGCCAGTCCGCCCGGCCAACGGGACCGGTGGGTGGCGCCGGCGGCTGCCGCGGGCCGGCCCGGCCAGCGGGACCTAAGGGATGAGGGGGGTCAGCGGCTCCGGCTGTGCCTGCGCGGACTGGGCGGTGCGCGACCGGATGGCGCCCGCCAGGACCACGATCATGGCACAGAGCACCGCGACGACCCCCAGGGCCGCGGGCAGGCTCGTGATCTGCGCGAGACCGCCGATGAGCGGCGGTCCCGCCATCGATCCGAGGTACCCGGCCGAGGTAGTCATGGCCAGGTTGGGTCCCGGCCGGCCGAGGCCGGCCGCCGCGGTAAAAGCCAGCGGGACGACCACGGACAGGCCGCCGCCGAGCAGCGCGAAGCCGAGCAGCCCTGACCACACGTGGCCGATGAGCAGCGCTCCGCCGAAGCCCACGGCGGCTACCGCGCTCGACAGCCGGACCAGGCGCACGGGGCCGAGACGGTCGGCCAGCCAGTCACCGCTCAGCCGGCCCGCCGTCATCGCGGTGGAGAACGCGGTGAAGCCGAGCGCGGCCAGCGCGGGCGAGGCGCCGAGCGAGGAATGCAGGTAAACGGCGCTCCAGTTGCTGGCTGACCCCTCGCCGAGGAAGCTGGCGAACGACATCGCGCCCAGGGCCAGCAGCGCCCAGGACCACCTGGGCCAGCGGGACCGGTGGCCTGGCGGCCCGGCGGCATGCGGCGCCGGCCGCGCGGCGAACGCCTGCGCGCTGACTAGGCCGGCCACGGCGATGAGGGCGCCCGCGATGATGAAGGTGGTCCGGGCGGTGACGCCGGTCGCGGCGGCGATGGCGCCCAGTCCCGCCCCGACCAGGCCGCCGACGCTGTAGGCGCCGTGAAAGCCGCTCATCACCCGGCGGCCGAGCTGATCCTGGACCGCGGCGGCCTCGGTGTTCATCCCGACGTCGACGATGCCGATGCCGGCGCCCCAGCCGGTGAGGATGACGAACAGCTGCCACGCGGACGTGGCTATCGTCGTCAGCGGCAGGAAGCCGGCCACGGCCACCAGGCCGACCCGGACCACGCGCCGCGGCGCCACCGAGGCCAGGATCGCGCCGACCGCCGGCATGGCCAGCACGCAGCCCAGCGCCGGGCCGAGCAGGGCCAGGCCCAGCGTCCCCGCCGACAGGTGCAGGCCGCTCTTGATGGCCGGGATCCGGGCCGCCCAGGTGCCCTCCGCGCCGCCGAGGAGGACGAAGACGATGATGATCGCCGGCCGGCGCAGCCGGGAGGGTGGCTGCTCAGGCACGCTGCACCAGCAGGCCGGCCGCCTCGAGCGAGCTGGTCAGCTCGGGGCCGGCGTCGGTCACGAGCCGCTGGGCCGCCGCGAGCGGGCAGACGTGCCCGAATGTCACCTGCCCGATCTTGGTGGCATCACTGGCCAGGATGGTGCGGCGGGCCGCGCGCAGGGCGGCCCGCTTGACCCGGGCGTCGGCGGGCACGTGGGTGGTCACTCCTTCTTGCTCGTGCAGGCCGCAGCAGCCCAGCACCAGGGTGTCGAAACGCAGCCGCTCGAACGCGACTTCGGCGAGGTCGCCGGTGACGACCAGCTCACCGGGCCGCACGTCACCACCGGGGCTGATGAGGCTGACGGCGTCGTCGTCGGCGAGCTCCAGCAGGGCCCGCAGGCCGAGCGGCAGCACGGTGACCGGCCGGCCCCGCAGCGCGCGGGCCACCTCCAGCACGGTGGTGCCGCTGTCCAGGATCACGGTCTCGCCGTCATCGATCAGCGCGGCGACGGCCTGGCCGATCCGCTGCTTGACCTCGGTCGCCTCGAACACCCGGGCGGCGTAGGGCATCTCATCCCGCCGCAGCTGCACGCGGATGGCCCCGCCATGCACGCGACGGACGACCCCGTCGCGTTCCAGGACGTCCAGGTCCCGCCGTATGGTCATCTCGGAGCAGCTCAGCTCGGCCGCGAGCTGCCGGACCTGGACGGAACCGTCCCGCTGCAGGGCGTCCAGGAGGGCCCGGCGCCGGTTTTGCACATGCATGGTGAGTATTCAACCATGATTTATGTGCGTGCGAACAAGATATGTGTCCGGATGGTGCTGGTCGCCGCGTGGGGCGCCGCAGGCGCGGTGATGAGCTAGCTTTCGGCCATGGGACTACTCACGGGGACCGTCGTGGCGGGCTGGCGATGAAGGAGCTCGCGGAGGCGGCCGACCTGAACCGGCGCGCCGCCTCGGCCGGGGTCGAGCTGCGGTTCGGGCGGCACGACGTGCTCGATGACCTGGAGCCGCTCTGGCTCTCTATGCTCGACCATCACGTCGAGATCGGGGCCGCCGGGCTGCCCGTGGTCAGCCGGGACCTGTCCTGGTCGCGGCGCCGCAGCTTTTATGCCGGGCTGCTCAGCGAGCCCGAGGCGACGATCGTCACCGCCAGCCGCCCGGCCGGGCTGGTCGGTTACTGCGTGGCCCACGTCAGGCACGGCGCCGACGACACCTGGCCGACCGGCGAGGTCATCGGCGAGATCGAATCCCTGGCGGTGCTGGCCTCCGAGCGGGGCCGCGGCATCGGGACGCTGCTGCTGGACGCCGCCGAGGCGCACCTCGCCGCGCACGGCGCCTACGACGTGATGCTCGAGGTGGTGGTGGGCAATGCCAGCGCCATTGCCTTCTACGAGCGGCGCGGCATGGCGCCGATCACCGTCAGCATGCTCCGGCTGCGGTCCGACCGCCCCGGCGCTACCTGACGGAGCGCCAGGTCAGCCGTCGAGCCGGGAGTCGATCACGACCGGCTGGCCATGGCCCAGGTAGAAGATCGTGCCGGGGAAGTTGTGGAAGCCGGCGCTCGGGTTGTCGTGCAGCACCGAGTGCGAGATGTGCAGCGTGCCGGTCAGGTTGTTACTGACGAAGAAGATGGCGCCGCCGCCCTCGCGGGCGTGGTTGTGCCGGATGATCGTCCCGGCCACCGTCAGGGTGTAGGCGTCGCCGTCGTTGTAGATCGCGCCCCCGCTGCCACCGCCGGGCGCACCCGCGCTGGCCGGGTTGGCCCCCCAGCCGATGGCGTGATTGCGGGCCAGCAGGCTGTTCAGCACGGTCCAGGACACCCCGATGCTGCTGAGCGCGCCGCCGTTGGAGCACACGCCGCCGGTGAACGTGCTGTGCACGATATAGACGGGGCGCCCCTGCCATTCCTCGAAGGCCCGGATAGCGGCGCCGCCCAGGTCAGGGCCCTTGGGGTAGCAACGGTTGTTGATGAACCGCGAGCTGACCACCTTGAACAGGCCGCCCTCGGCGTAGACCGCGCCGCCGCTGCCGCCGGTGATGTCCGAGCCGGTGGCATTGCCGTTCTCGAGCGTCAGGTTCTGCACCGTCAGCCGTGGCGTGGCCTGGTCCTGGCAGTGCGAGGTGGTCCAGACCTGCTTCGGGTCGCAGGTGTTCATGTAGAGGATCCGGCGCTGTCCGCCGCCGCTGAGGATGACCTTGCCGCCGCCGTCCAGGACGACCCGCTGGCTGGTGTTGACCACCTTGGCGGTGGCCCGCATCGTGATGGTGACCGGGTTCGGACCGCAGTTGAAGGTGATGACGCCGCCCTTGGCCACGGCCCGGACGACCGCTGCCGAGGTACAGCTGGCCGGGGTGCCGCGGCCGATCACGTGCGTCGGGTGCGAAGTATTAACCGCCCGTGCTGCTGGCGGCACGTAGGCGTGTCCAGTCGGGTTACCCGCGGGCGGCAGGTGCGCGGCAGGCGGCGACGTGCTGGCGCTGGGCGGAGCGGTCGGTCTGGGCGAGGGCGCCGGGGTCGCGACGGCTGGCGCCGCGGCGGAGGCGGCATCAGCGGCGGGAGCCGCCGAGCCCGCTAGCCCGGCCGCGGACTGGGCGGCTGGGCCAGCGGCCGCAGCCTGCTGAACCGACGTGCTGGCCGGACTGGCCGTCCCGCAGGCCGACAACACCGCCCCAGCAGCGACAACAGCCGATATGACGCCCAAATTGCCCGAGAGTCGCATGGCCGATCATGCTAGCTGCCCACCAGCTACCCACATGCGCGCTTCCCGGGAAATGGCTACAGGCCCTTTTCCCGGCGGCTGGCCGCGGCCGCCCGCCGGCTCAGGTCCGCCGGCCCGGCCGCGCGCCGGCTCAGACCGCCGGGCTCAGACCGCCGGCGTGCGGCGGCCGGCCAGCAGCTGCGCGAGATGAACGCCCGACCGGCCGGACAGGTCGGCCAGCTGGGTGCGGCAGGAGAATCCGTCGGCCAGCACCACCGCGTCCGGCCCGGCCGCGCTGACCGCCGGGAGCAGGGCGGTGCCTGCCACGGCGGCCGACACGTCGTAGTGTCCGCGTTCCATCCCGAAGTTGCCCGCCAGGCCGCAGCAGCCACCTAGCCGGGTCAGCTCGGCGCCTGCCCCTTGCAGCAGCGCCGCATCAGCCTCCCAGCCCATGACCGCGCTGTGATGACAGTGCGGCTGGGCTACCACCGTGGTGCCGTCCAGCCGGGGCGGCGTCCAGCCCGGCGTGCTGGCCAGCAGCTCGCTCAGGGTCTGGACCGAGTCGGCCAGCGCCCGGGCGTCCGCGGTCTCCAGCAGGTCGGCGCTATCGGAGCGCAGCGTGGCCGTGCAGGAGGGCTCTAGCCCGACGATGGGCATCCCGGCCTGCCGCGCCGGGGTCAGGTCCGCGACCGTCCGGCGCAGGATCCGCCGGGCCGCGCCGAGCTGGCCGGTGCTGATCCAGGTGATCGCGCAGCAGGTCGGCCGCCGCGGGACCGTGACGCTGAACCCGGCGTCGGCCAGGACCGCGACGGCGGCCTGGCCGATCTCCGGCGTGAAGTAGTTGGTGAAGGTGTCCACCAGCAGCAGGACCGGTGTTCCCGCCGGCGAGGGCCCGGCCGCCGCCTGGCGCCGGAACCACGACCGGAACGACTCCGGGGCGAAGGGCGGCAGCGACCGGCGTGTGTCGATGCCCGCGGCCAGCCGAGCGGCGCGGCCCAGCCTCGGCCAGGTGAGCGCGGCGTTGGCCAGGCCGGGCGCCAGGGAGGCCAGCCGGGCCCAGCGCGGCAGCTGGCCCAGGGAGTAATGGCTGCGGGGCCGCAGCCGCCCCCGGAAGGCCTGGGACAGCACCTCGGCCTTGTAGGCCGCCATGTCCACGCCGGCCGGGCATTCGGAGGAGCAGGCCTTGCAGGACAGGCACAGGTCCAGGGCCTCGCGGACCTCGGGGGCCCGCCAGCCGCCGGTCACCAGGGTTCCGTTGACCATCTCCTGCAGCACCCGGGCCCGGCCCCGGGTGGAGTCCTTCTCGTCGCTGGTGGCCTGGTACGACGGGCACATCACGCGGGTGGTGCCGGCCGTGCTGGCCACGCACTTGCCGACGCCCGAGCAGCGGTGCACCGCCGCGGAGAAGCTGGCCAGCTGGCCCGTGCCTCGGGACCCCGCGGTGGCGGGCCCGGCGGTGAGGTACAGCTGGGCCGCCCGGACGTCGGCGTCCAGAGGCCGCGGCCGGACGCCGACGCCGGGATTGAGCACCCCGGCCGGATCGAAGACCTCCTTGACCCGGCCGAACAGGGCCATCGCAGCGGGCGAGTACATCACCGGCAGCAGCTCGCTGCGGGCCCGGCCGTCCCCGTGCTCGCCCGACAGCGACCCGCCGTAGCGAGTCACCAGCTCGGCCGCCTGCCGCAGGAACTCCCGGAGCACGGTCTGGCCGTCGGGCTGGTCCAGCGGAAAGTCCAGCCGCAGGTGCAGGCACCCGTCGCCGAAATGACCGTACGGAATCCCGGATAGCCCGTAAGAGGCCAGCAGGCCATCCAGGTCACGCAGGTAGCGCCCGAGCGAGGCGGGCGGAACGGCGGAGTCCTCCCAGCCCGGGTAGGCGGGCGCGCCGGCGGGCGTGCGCCCGGCCAGCCCCGCCCCCTGCTCGCGGATCCGCCAGATCGCGGCGGCGTGGCCCGGGTCGGTCACCACCATGCCCGCAACCGCGCCCGCCGTCCGCAGGACTTCTCGGGCCCGGCTCAGGGCCTCGTCGGGGGTCTGGCCGGTGACCTCGACGAGCAGCCAGCCGGAGCCCGGCGGCAGGTCGGGCAGGCGGCCTGCGCCGCGCCGCTGGCGGACCACGTCGACCAGGCGCGAGTCCATGCCCTCGCAGGTCGCCGGGCGCAACGGCAGCAGCTCCGGGGTGGCGTCGGCCGCGCTGACCATGTCGGGGTAGCCCAGCACGGCCAGCGCGCGGTGCGGCGGGTTGCGGACCAGCCCGACCGTCGCGGCGGTGACGACGGCCAGCGTGCCCTCGCTGCCCACCAGCGCCCGGCGGACGTCGAAGCCGTGCTCGGGCAGCAGATGCTCCAGCGCGTAACCAGATACCTGCCGGCCGAAACGGCCCAGCTCGGTCCGGATGGTGGCCAGCCCGTCGGCCACGACCGCGCCGAGCGCGGCCAGCTGCGGATCACCGCTGGCTGGACGGCCAGCCTCGGGCGGCCCGGTCAGCCGCAGCCGCGTGCCCGTGCCGGTCAGCACGTCCAGGGCAGCAACGTTGTCGGAGGTGCGCCCGTACTGGAGGGAGCGCGAGCCGCAGGAGTTATTGCCGATCATCCCGCCGATGGTGCAGCGGTCGTGAGTCGACGGATCAGGGCCGAACCTGAGCCCGTGCGGCGCCGCGGCCTGCTGCAGCCGGGCCTGCACCACGCCGGGCTGGACCGTGGCGGTCGCGGCCTCGGGATCGAGGCTGACGACCTGGTTCATGTGCCGGCTGAAATCCAGGATCACGCCGGTCCCTACCGCGTTGCCGGCGATTGAAGTCCCGGCGCCACGGCAGGTCAGCGGTACGCCCAGGGCAGCGCAGGTGGCCAGCGCCGCGGCCACCTCGTCGGCGTCTCGCGGGTGGGCCACCACGGCCGGCACCACCCGGTACAGCGACGCGTCGCTGGAGTAGAGCGCGCGCCGCAGCGTGGAATCGCTCAGGTCCCCGACTCCGGCGCGCCGGAGCGCGGCGGTAATCTCCGCCGTCATCGCCTACCCGAGCCCATCGAGACGCGCCGGGGTGTCCCGTCACGGCGGGCAGGTGCAAGCTGCCGGACGCCGCCTGCCGGACGCTGCCTGCCGCCTGCCGGACGCCGATCCTCTGTCGCCATATCCTCTAATGTCGCATGTCGCATGTTACGTGTCAAGCCAGGGCCTGGCGCGTTATCGTGACTGCATGTCCCCCGAGCAGCACGGCGCCCCGCTTGGCCGGCTGGCCGGCCCGGCGGACTCCCTCGCCGATCAGGCCGTGGCGGCGATCCGGGCCGCGATCAGGGATGGCACGCTGCAGGCCGGCCAGCTCTACTCCGCTTACCAGGTCGCCAGTGACCTCGGGGTGTCCCGGAGCCCGGTCCGCGAGGCGCTCATGCGGCTGGCCGAGGCCGGCATGGTGGCCTTCGAGCGGAACCGAGGCTTCCGGGTCGTGATCCCCGGCGCTGCGGACGTGGCCGAGATGTTCCAGCTCCGGCTGATGCTGGAGGTGCCGGCCACCCGTCGGGCCGCGCGGCTGGCGCCTCCGGGCCTGGTCGCGGACCTGGAGGCGGAGCTGGCGCAGATGCGCTCGGCGGCGGCCGGTCACGACGAGGCGCTGTTCATGCGCCATGATCAGCGGCTGCACCGGCTGATCCTGGAGGCGGCGGGCAACGCCCGGCTCACCGCCCTGGTCGGCAACCTGCGGGATGCCACCCGGACGCTGGGCGCCTCGACTGCCGGTACCTCGCGGGGCCTGCACGACATCGCCGCTGAGCACGTGCCGATCGTCGAGGCCATCGCCGCGGCCGACGCCAGCGCGGCCGGGGAGGCCATGGCGCGCCACATCGCGCACACCGGCAAGCTGCTGGTCGCCCAGGCGCTGGCCGGGCGGCCTGCCGCCGGCCAGTCCAGCGCCGACGAGCTGTGGGCCAGCGCGGCGCTGGGCTGAGGACAAAAAGCGCCAGTCCTGGCCAACCAGGAAGGCTCGGCCGGCGTCCTAGCAATCGCGGCTATCGGGGCCGCCCAGGGGAGTAAGGACCACCGCCATGACCGCACCCGTACCTGCACCCGGACCGGCCCGGGCCCGCCGGAGGGCACAGATCACCCGGAAGGCAACCGCCAGGGCCGGCCTGGCTGCCAGCCTGGCCGGCGCCGCGGCGCTCATCGCGGGCTGCGGCACCTCCGGCGGCGCCGCGGCCAGCTCCTCCAGTGCAGCCCACTCGACGGTCACGGTGACGGCCACCCCGACGGCGGCGCCTAGCTCGGCCGCGGCTGCCTCCTCCTCGGCCGCTCCGGCGGCGCCCGGCGTCCCCGCCTGCCCGACCCGGTCGCTGCAGGTCAAGCTCGGCGTCTCGCAGGGTACGGCCGGCAGCGTGTACACCACCATCGACTTCGTCAACATCTCCAGCGTGACCTGCAGCCTGTACGGCTATCCCGGAGCGTCGCTGGCCGGCGGCCAGCCCGTCACGCAGATCGGCCTGGCGGCCGTCGAGGATCACACGAGCGCACGGGAACTGATCACCCTCGCGCCGCACGCGGTCGCCAACGCGCTGCTGAAGATCACCGACGCGGGTAATTACCCGCCGTCCACGTGCGGACCGGTCGCCGCGCATTACCTGCAGGTCTACCCGCCGAACCAGACCACGCCGACCTACGTGGCCTCCACCACGCAGGCCTGCAAGAAGCCGGTTCCGCTGCTGACCATCGCCCCGGTCCGGCCAGGATCGGGCAGTTCTTGAGCGACGGCCGGCCAGGCTTCGCCGCTGCCAGCGGCTAAGCCTGGCCGCCCCGGTGCGCGGGATCTACCAGGGCAGCCAGGAACGTCTGCGAGACCTGGCCTTCCAGTCGCTCGCGGTCGGGCATCACCGCGCGCCGGAACCCATGGGAGGCCAGCAGCGACAGGACAGACCAGGCAGCGGCCTCGGGGCTCGTTCCGGCCCGGATATCGCCGGCCCGCTGACCTTCGGCCACCAGTCCGGCCAGGGTCTGCGCCAAAGCGGTGACGGCGCTGCGGGCGGCCGCGCCGATCTCCGGGTCGGTGGTCAGGCTCATGGCGTCGGCGAAGATCACGCCAGGATGATCGCCGGCATGCAGCTCGTCCATGTGCCCGGGCGAGAGCACCCTGGCCAGGACGTCCGCCGCGCTGGAGCCCTGCCGGGCGAGTTCCCCGATCACCTGCTGGGCGTGCTCGCCGGCCTGCAGCAGGACGGCGGCATACAGGGATGCCTTAGAGCCGAAGTTCTGGAAGATGACGGGCTCGGTTACTCCGACGCGCGCCGCCACGTCGGACATCCTCGCCCGCTGGTAGCCGGCTCGCGCGAAGACCTCGGTGGCCGCAGCCACGATCGACACGCGCCGCTCGGCCGGGCTCAGCCGGTGCCGGCGCCCAGCGCCGCGGTCGCCCCTGACGGTGCCGTCGCCACCGACGGTGCCGTCGCCACCAGCGGGGCTGGCGGCAGTGCCGGGGATGACGGCGTCGCCGGTGCTGGCGCTGGCGGCGCTCGAGGGTGGCTTGGGCACGACCCCATGCTACCGGCCGTTGACAGTCAGCTTAGTCATGACTAAGTTGAAGTTATTATTAGTCGCGACTAAGTAGGAGGACCGCGATGCCACTCGGACGGCTGATGATCGGCGCGCACAACCCCGGGACGCCTGGTATCACCCTGGAACACGGCCACAGCTACGACCTGTTCGCCACGTTCTTCTTCGGTGGCCGGCGCAACCGGGTGTTCAGCCGCCTCGCGGTCCTGAGCGGAGCGCGCCCCGGCGATCGCGTACTGGACGTGGGGTGTGGCACCGGTTATCTCGCCCGCCGCCTGGCTGCCGTTGTCACTCCCGGCGGGAGCGTCGCGGGGGTCGACGCCTCGTCCGCGATGGTGGAGCGGGCCCGCCAGGCGTCATCGGGTGCATGTACCTTCGCGGTCGGCGTGGCCGAACGGCTGGACTTCGGGGACGGCGCCTTCGATGTCGTGACCAGCAGCCTCATGTTGCATCACCTTCCGCCGCAGCTGCGCGGGCAGGCGCTGGCCGAGATGCACCGGGTCCTGCCCCCGGGCGGCCGGGTCCTCATCGCCGAGTTCAGGCCGCCGCGCAGCAGCATCGGGCGTCATCTGGCGGCCGCCGTTACCACCTCGGAAATGCAGCACACCCCCGTCGCGGCGCTGCAGCCGATCCTGCGCGAGGCGGGCTTCGAGCCGGCCAGGAGCGGGGACCTGCACCCGTGGATCAGCTACGCCTGCGCCGTCCGCCCCTGACTGGCCGGGCGACCCACGTGAGCGTCCGGCACGGGAGAACTCGCAGGCGACGAGCCTGCCGAGTGGGTGGGCCGAACGTACCAGCATGCGAACCGCGACGTGCTGGTCGAAGGTGACCCGCTGCCGGTACGTCTGCGCAGGTCACCGGCCCGGAAGGCGGTGCGATGACCCGCGCCAGCACCGGATCGCAGGTCCCGCCGGGAGCGGGACCTAGCGGTTCGCCACTCAGCGCAGGACGTCGATGGCATTGAGCTGCAGGAGATTCCGGGCGTGTTCGAGGGCGTGCTCGGCGTCGCTTATGGGAATCCGCTCCTGTTCGGTGCGCAGATACTTTCCTCGGTGAGCTTGAGAGCGGCGAGTGCGCTGGCTTCCGCCGGGGTCAGCGTCGGGTCGGGTTGGTCATACCGGTCGAGCTTTTCTTCGACGCCCAGCGGTCGGTAAGTCTCAGTGTTATCTGGGGCCATGAGCAAGGATGCGAGCTGCGGGACCATGGCGCGGGCGCGAGAGGAGGGTGAAGCCGTAATACGGGTTGGTCATGACCTCATGCCGACAGTCAGTGAGTACCTTCACGCCCTGACCCAGGTCGTCAAAGCCAACTGTGTAGTCGCGGATTCCGCCCAGTGGGCTCTCAGCGCAAGCCGGAACCGATCAGCTCCCCGGCCCTGGTCAGCGTCAGGCCACGGAAGCGGATCAGCGGCACCTGCTGTGCCGTCTCATCCAGAGCCATGCCACGCACGGCGAAGACCAAGATCCCGTAGGTCCCGTACGCCCCGTGATATCGCCGCGCATCAGCCCTGAGCACCTCCGGATCAAGCTCACCGCCACGCACGAGAACGGTGTCCTCGTCGAGATGATCACCGAGACGTAGCAGCCGCAGCTTCATACCCGTGATTGTCGCGACGAGTACCGACAAGACCGGCGCCAAGCTCTAACGCGGCGAAACCAGCCCCGATCAGTACCCTGAGCTGGGGTAACGCAGCAGGTAAGGGTCATCGCCAGGGTACCGATGTCTCCGTGGGCCGAACGCACCAGTATGCGAACCGCGACATCCTGATCGCCGGTAATCCCCTGCCGGTGCATCCGCGAAGGTCGAAACCAGAATGGCGCCGCAATGAGCCACTGCGCCAAGCCGCCAAGACGCTGATCAAGGTGGATGTGCCAGGACCGAGAAGACAAGGAGATAGGGACAGACCGGGCTATCGTCGCTTTAGCCCAGGTCCTGGATTGCCCGCGAATGCGCGGTCATCTGGGTGAACCGGTGCGGCGGATCCCGTCCGACGCCATCAAGGGCGGTAGATGTCGGCCCGATGGTCGATCCTGAGGACGACGACCCTTGGCGTTTCGTCGTCTATCTCATAGATCACCCGGTAAGACCCGCGCCGTGCGGACCAGAGTCCCGACAGCTCGCGGCGCAGTGGCTTACCTACCCGGCGTGGCGCGGCCAGCAGGTCGCCAATCAGGAGCTCAGCGATCGCGGCGGCAACCCGCTCTGGTAGCCGGTCCATGGCGCGCTGTGCCGGAGGCGTAACTAGCAGTCCGTATTCAGGCGCCATGGCTCAGGTAGCGCCGACGGACTGCAGCGATATCCAGGCCCTCGCCCCGCACCGCCGCCTGCCGAGCCTCGGCTATCTCGCGGACGGCGGCGGGGTCGGACAAGATGTCCAGGGTGTCTTCTAGGGCATCGAGGTCGTCCGCGGCGATCACGACGGCCTCGCGGTGCCCGTGACGGGTGATACTGATGCGCTCGTGCGAGGCTGTCACTCGATCAACGACCTCAGACAGGTGCGCCTTCACCTTAGCCAGCGGCATCGTCTCGCTCATGACCATAAGTATGACCACTTTGGGTCTGCCGGTCAAGCCGGACTACCGAGGGTGATAACCGCATCCTGCCTGTGGCGAGCCGACCGATCGGTACCCCCGTTAGGTCGCGTAGTGCCAGCTGCGGGCCATCAAACGGGGTACCGATGTCTCGGTGGGCCGAAGGTACCAGCATGCGAACCGCGATGTGCTGGTCGAAGGTGACCCGCTGCCGGTACGTCTGGTTAAGCCGACAGTCAGGAAAGCGGCACGATGAGCCGCGCAGGCAGTCGGTCTTCGGGCCAGACGCGGCGCTGCCCGGAGAAGCGACTCAGACTTGGAACGGGGCCTGGAGGTCTTTGATCATCGGGAAATGACGTATGTTGAGGGTGGCGAGGTCGAGCCCTTCCACGTCTGCGGTGGCCGCGATCAGGTAGTCGCCGAGCCCGATTCCCTGGTGCGAGCGCCGGTACTCGCGCATGAACTCCGCGGCGCGCCAGGCTACTCGCTCGGTTACCGGGAACGCGCGGAGACTGGACAGGAGGCGGCTGGCCTGCCGCCGCTCCGCAGATCTCATGCCGCCGGCCACCTCAGTCAGGCTGACGACGCTCATGCCGAGAGGGCCGGTGTCGCGCCGGGTGGCCAGGAGCCAGTCCTGCGCCGCGGGAATGCCGCGGAGGTTCGCGATGAGGACGTCGCTGTCGACCAGGATCACAGCTCAGCCATGCGGTCCAGGTGCCGAGAGCGCTCGTCGGGCCCACGGCCGAAGGAGATGTCCTCGCCGCGAGCTATGCCGAAGGAGTCCCGGATGGCAGCCAGGTCCGCGTCCAGATCAGCCGCCCCCGAAGCGCTGATGCTCCGGTCGATGAGCTGCCGGATCAGCTCGGCGCGCGAGATGCCCTGCGTTCGCGCCACTTGCTCCAAGGCTGCAGACTGGCCTTCATCCAGGTAGATGTTCGTCCGCTTCATACACCACATTATACATCAGAGATTGCCGCGTGACTGCCCCACTTGCGCGCGCGACAGCTACAAGCCACTGTCCTATTGTCATATTTTGGCGGCGGTCCCTAGCCTGCTGAACTGGCCATCATCCCATCAGGATTGAGCGAGTGGCCCTGGCATCACGAGATGAACGGCGGCGATCGCAGCTTTGAAGAGCCACAGGCCGGCGAGCGCCTGACGGGGGTTCTCGCGCGTCCGCGCTGGATCCAGCGCCGGAAGGTCGTCGGGGCCGATGACCGCCAGCAGCGACTCGGCAGCGTAGGCGGCCTCCTTCCAGGCCGGTGGATGCGGCTCTGGGAAACGGCCGACTGCCAGCAACTGCGGGTCGTCTATCCTCGCGGCTTCACCCGTTCCGGTGAACGCTGCCGCAGGCACGATAAGCAGGTCCATGGCATCCCGCCCGCGGATGTCAGCAGCAAGGGTGAGCCCATCGCGGGTCGCATAAGGGATGGCCTTGTCACCGTGCCTGGTCGCGATCGGCTCGAATCCCCACATGCCGCGGATGTCCGGCGGAAGGCTCCGCTGCGGAAGGTACACCGCCGGCACGGGCATGCCTAATCCTTCGTGCGCTAGGCGCGACCATGGCGACACTACGGAGCTAGGGCCTGCTTTCTGCGTGTTTCTCATGTCGGACAGGGTGCCATGTACCACCGACAGCCGCAGTTGAGAGTGGCGGACCCGCTGATCGGTATCCCCGGCATAGAGCGTTACCAGAGGCGAGGAGCGGTCGAGGGGTTACCGATGTCGCCAACTGGCGGGCCGACCGTGCCAGCCTACGAACCGCGAAGTCCTGATCGAAGGTGGCCCGCTGCCGGTACGCCTGCGCAGGTCACGGGCCGCGAAGCGCGCGCGGTGAACCGCCCGGCATCAGCTACCGCCACATGCGACTGCTGGCCGCCGCGCATGGTGAACCGAGTGGCAGGTACACGCGGTCCCGCTGTCGGTGGACGGCATCGAGATTGTGGCATCGCCTTTCCCCGCGTTGCTCACTGGTGCCTTATGCGGGGGCTGAGCTGAGTGCGCCGGCGCGTGCGGCGGCGAGCGCCACCTTTGCGGCGTTATCGGCGGTGGTTTCATCGATCGGCTCGGCGGTGTCCGCAAACGTGCAGGTCTTCGTCCTGGTGGGCCGAACCGCTGCTTCGATCTGGGTCAGCGGTGCGATCTCGCTGATCCGCACGCCGGGGATGTCCGAGCCGTATGTCACCAGTGCCCCGGAGCGGACGAGGTCGCCGTAGGGGTAGAGGCGTTCCTCCATTCGCTCAGCGCCCAGCTTGGCGAGGTAGGTGTCGTAGAACGTGCCGTCGTAGTCGGTGCCCCACAGCGGGGTGCAGTTGGCGATGACGCCCAGCTCAGCGAACCGCTTCACGTCGGCCGGGTGGGACGATGGTGTTGTGGCAGACGGTGTGGCGGGCTGTCCCGCGGCCGTGGCGGCGCTGCACGGCCTCGATGGCATCGAGGACCACCCGCGCCGAGCCGTCGGCGTCGATGTGGATGTGGCTGTCGAAGCCGGCGAGCTGGGTCAGCTCGACCTGGCGCTCGATGTGATCAGGGGGAAGGTCATCTGGCCGGGTGATCCGTCCTTGCTGTCCTCGAACGGGGCGAGGAGGAGCGCGCCGCCGTTGAAGGCCGTCCCGTCGGCCCACATTTTCTGCACGCTGATCGTGACGTGCTCGGACTTTATCCGCTTGTTCCAGTCTCTCAGCGTTGCGACCACCGAGGCCGGGTCGTCGTCGCCCTGCCGTGTCCACACGGTGCCCACGATCCGCACCGGAAGCTGCCCGGCGTTGTCGCGCTCGACCAGGTCCTCGTACACAGGCTCAGAGTTCTGGTTCGGGCCGAGGAGTATCCCGGCTTCCAGGTAGCCGGTGATTCCCCACGACGGCGCGGGCGCCAGGGTGAGCTCCTGCGCGTCGCGGATGCCTTCCTTGGTGAACGCGCCCAGGGCAGCGAGCATGGTCATGATCGGGGCGACTTCGACCGCGTGGCCGCTTGGCCATCCCGCGGCGTCGCGGACGTAGTACTAAGCGCCCGGGTCGGGGTCCTCGGTGCCGCGGTCCAGGCTGCACGCGTGCATGGCCGCGGTATTGAACCACAGGTCGTGTCCGTCGGAACTGAGGATCGCCGCCGGCCGGTCGCTGACCGCCTCATCGAGCATCTCCCTGGTAGGGGAGTTGTTCTCGAAGTATGCGGCCATCCAGCCGGAGCCCCTGATAACGGCACTGCCGGGGCATGACGCCGCGTAGCCGGCGATTCTGGCCAGGATCTCCGCGGGGTCGGAAAGCCCGTTGAGGTCCACGCCGAGCTTCGCCATCGCGCCGGACCCGGCCAGGTGGTTATGGGCGTCGATGAACCCGGGCAGCACCATGCCCCCGTCCACCTCGATGACCTCGGTGCCGGGGTCGGTGAACGCAGCCGCCCCCGCCTCCGGGCCGACATACGTGATCATCTTCCCCCGCACGACGGCACACTGGGCCCACGGTCGGCCCGGGTCCATGGTGCAGACCTGCCCGCCCCGCAGCAGGTACGACTGAGCGCTCATCTCATGACTCCCCCGGTTGTGGTGCATCCCGGCGGAGCTACCTGCTGGCCAGCATCAGCATCCGCCTCGACACGAATCGAAATGTCCGTCAGCCACGCCGTGCGGCGGCTGCGGGTACGCCGCTCCATCGCCTGCAGGAGGGCCAGCTCCAGCGGGTACCCGATCAGGACGAACGCGGCGACCACGAGCGTCTGCCCGACCGTCTCCACCCACGGGCCCTGATCGCCGCTGCCCCACCTGATGATCATGATGCCCGCGGCCATCGTGATCACGTACAGGACGAGGACCGCGAGGACCAGGCGACGGCCGACGGCCGAGGCCATCCGCGCGTCAATGCGCCGTGACTCATCGACCACGCCAGACCACCGGCGTGCCGCCGCCGTCAGCTCCTCGCCGAGCCCCGGGCGGATCTCCGCGGGCGGCAGGAACACGGTCAGCTTCACGGGACCGGCCCGCCGCGACGCCCAGATGCGCGCGCGCACTGACTCCATCGCCGGCCGGACGGTGTACTCGCTGTAGAACGCCGACGTCGGCGGAACCCCGTCAGCCACGAAAAGCTGCGAAGGCCGCTCCAGCCGGATCTCGAACTTCACGCGCGGCCAGACCTCGCGACGCCGCCCGCACGGCCTGCTGACGGCGCAGGCACGCCAGGGAGCCGAGCCGCCGGCAGTCGCCAGGCACGCACCTCGCCGGCCGTGCCGCACCGTCCCGGGTCGTTCTCGTCCCATCCGCGCGCGTCCTGGCTGCGGCCATGCGCTGTCCCCCGTCGGCCGAGATCCCCTTAATCGAAGAGTATCTCAGTGATCACAGTGAGCGACGAAGGCGGCGGCCGTACGCCCGGCCCGAGGCAGCGGTCACCGCGGCGCGGACGGCCTGCGCCACGGGCAACCTCGCCGGGCAGCAGGCGGTTCAGCCCTCGCCTGGCAGGCCGCCATCGACCGGTACTTCACCGCCTTCGAGAACGGCACCATGGACGACACCACCGTCGGCCCCCGCGTCACCCCCTGCAAGCGGTCACCGCGGCGCGGACGGCCTGCGCCTCTCCACGCGCAACCTCGCCGGGCAGCAGGCGATTCAGCGCCGGGAGGGGCAGCCGCGAGCGGCTGATCCCGAATCCGCGGTCCGCCGCCCGATCGGTATCCCCAGCAGGCAGCGGATTAGCACTTCAGGGCGATCGCATGGGGTACCGATGTCTCGGTGGGGCGTCCGGGGCTCGAACCCGGAACCCACGGATTAAAAGTCCGCTGCTCTACCATTGAGCTAACGCCCCGGCCTGGGGCCGGACGCCGGTCGGAACAATCGTAGAGAAGCTCCCGGCGTTCGGTGTATCCCGAAGCGTCAGGGTACCGGTCGCCCATCGCCGGCGGGTAGGCGAGCCGGTCATTGCGGCGGGCCGAACGCGCTGGGCCCGCCCGGTCCGCTGGCCGCCAGGACGGCCTACCGGACGCAGGCCCGCGAGCCCTGGACACCTGGCCCGGTGGAGTTAAGGGTCCCGGCTGCTGGGTAGAGAGAACGCTCTACCCAGAATGAGGGGCCGCGCAATGACAGAATCCGCGCAGAACGCAGTGGCCGGGCGCCCGCAGGACGCCTCGGCGGGCGAGCTGGTGAAGCAGTTGTCCGAGCAGCTTTCCCGGCTAGTCCGGGACGAGCTGAAATTGGCCGAGACCGAGATGGCCAGCAAGGGGTCCCGAGCCGCCAAGGGCATCGGGATGTTTGGCGGCAGCGGGATAATCGCCCTGTTCGGCGTGGCCTGCCTGCTAGCGTCGGCCATTGCCGGGCTGGCGCTCGTCCTGGCCCCCTGGCTCGCCGCGCTGATCGTCGGGGCGGCGCTGCTGCTAGTGGCGGGAATTGCCGCGCTGATCGGCCGGAACCAGCTGAAAAAGGCAGTCCCGCCAGTTCCGGAGCAGGCCGTCAAGAGCGTGAAGGCTGACGTCGAGGAGATCAAGGAAAGGGCGCACCGGTGACCGCAGAGAACTCTCTTCCGCCCAATGTCGATAGCGCGTCGGGTGATGGCAAGGAGGCCATTCTCGACGATATCGACCGCACCCGCGAGCAGCTGGGCGAGACCGTTGAGGCGCTGGCAGCCAAGGCAGACGTCAAGGCGCAGGCCAAGCAGAAGGCCAGCGACGTCCAGGCCCAGGCCAAGCAGAAGGCGTCCGAGGTCCAGGCGCAGGCCAAGCAGAAGGCCGGGGAGGTCCAGGCTCAGGCCAAGCAGAAGGCCACCAAGGTGACCGGGACCGCGCGGCAGCAGGCCGGCCGCGTCGCGGCGATGGTAGGCGAGCACCGTCAGCCAGTCGCGATGGCTGCTGCGGCCGCTGCGGCGCTGCTAGTCGGCGTCCTGGTCATCAGGAAGCTGCGGCGGTAAGCGGCCGGCCAGGGCGCTCAGCCGGCGCTGCCAGGTGGCAGGACCGCCGGGCGGCAGGACCGCCGGGCGCTGGCAGGCGGTAGGACTGGAGCATGGAACTCGATCTGCCCATCTGCGCCACCTGCGGCGTCCAGTACGGGTCTGCCCGGCCGGACTGCCCGATCTGCCAGGACCAGCGGCAGTACGTCGGCTGGGAGGGCCAGCAGTGGACGTCACTGGCCGAGCTGCGCCGCCAGGGCCACCGGGGGCGCATCGAGGACGAGGGCCCGGGCGTGACGGGGATCGGCGTCGCGCCGCCGACCGCTATCGGCCAGCGTGCGCTGCTGGTCCGCACCCCGGCCGGCAACGTGCTGTGGGACATGGTCACCTACCTGGATGACGAGATGCTCGCGCAGGTCGCTGACCTCGGCGGCGTGGACGCGATCGCCCTGAGCCACCCGCACTTCTACGGCTCGGTGATCGAGTGGGCGCACGCCTTCGGCGCCCCGGTCTACATCCACCACCAGGACCGCGACTGGGTTGGCCGCCCGGACGACGCGATTGTCTTCTGGGAGGGCGGGACGCGCGAGATCCTCGGCGGCGTCACGCTCGTGAACGCGGGCGTGCACTTCGCCGGCGGCCAGGTGCTGCACTGGGCCGGCGGCCAGGACGGCGCGGGCGTGCTGTGCACCGGGGACATCTTCACGGTCGTGCCGGATCGCCGCTGGCTGAGCTTCATGTATAGCTACCCGAACCTGATCCCGGAACGGCCGCAGATCATCCGGCGCGCCGTCGAGATGATGCAGTCCTACAGCTTCGACCGCGTCTACGGCGGCTGGTGGCGGCGCAACGTGGATACCGGCGGAGCGGCTGCCCTGCGCCGCTCGGCCGACAGGTATCTCAGGTTCGCGCTCGGCGAGGACTAGCCGCCCGCCGCCGCTCACCCGGCCCGCCCCAGCCGCCCCGCCCGGCCGGCCCGCCCCATCAGCGCGGGGACTTCTCAGTTGACAACGCTGAGAAGTCCCCGCGCTAACGCCGCCCTCGGCCTGCGAGCCGGGCGGGCCGGGGCGCTTAGGCTGCGGGGGAGGGAGGGGCGGTATGGACGGGACCCGCGTTGCGGGCGAGCACGAGGCGGAGCTGCGGACAGCCGTGCGGGCTGGGCCGGGTCTCCGCGTGCTGACTGGCGGGCAGACGGGAGTCGATACCTGGACCGCGCAGGCCGCGCTGGCGGCCGGCCTGCGGGTGCACCTCATCTTTCCCGCGGCTTACCGCCAGGAGGACGGCCCGCTGTCCGCCGCCCGGCGCCGACGGCTGCGGGGAGCGACGCTGCACGAGCTCAGCTCGGCCAGTTTCCGCTACCGGACCTGGACCTCGGTCTACCTGTCCGACGCAGTCGTGCTCCTCGACCCCGCCAGCGGTGACGGGTGCCGCGAGACCGCTCAGGCTGCGCGCCGGCTAGGCCGGCCGCTGCTGACCCCCGATCCTGGCCCCCTCAGCGTGGTGCGGGTCGCCGCCTGGCTGGCCGAGGCCGGTGCCCAGGTGCTGCTGGTGGCGGGCTGCCGGGCGAGCCTCCTGGACCGCGCCGGCGAGGCGGCCGGGGCCCGCGCGCAGATCGCCGACCTCATTGCGGCCGTGGCCAGGCACGACAAGGCGCCGGCCCCGCGAGCGGGCGGCGAGCTATCGTGATCGGGAGCGCGCAGGGCGCCGCCGGCTCGCGGAAAGGGCTAAGCCCGCCGGGCAGTGAGCACGATCTGGTGGCTGACCTCCTTTCGGCCTGACGATTCCGGCCGCAGACATCGTGGAAGGAGGCCTTCGTGCCCGGCATCCCGCTTCCCGCTCAGCCCAGCCTGGAGAACCTCAAGAAGCAGGCCAGGATCCTCCAGCAGCTCGTCCGGGCCGGGCTGCCCGGCGCGCTCGACACCGTGGCGGAGTTCCACCCCCGGCTGCGATCGCTTCCGGCGGCCGATCCGTGGCAGGCGGCGTTCTCCCGCGCCGACGCGCAGCTGGTCATCGCCCGGCAGTACGGATTTCCCAGCTGGCCCCGGCTTCGCCGCCATCTGGCGGTCCTCGCCGAGTACTCCCGCTCGCCGCACGTCCAGCCAACCGGCGGCCCGGTGGACGCCGCGGCGGTGGGCATGGCCGGGCTGGCCGATGACTTCCTCCGGCTCGCCTGCCTGGTCTATGACGGATACGACCCGGCCCGGATTGAGCAGGCAGGCCAGATCCTGGCCGGGCATCCCGAGGTGGCGCCCGCCTCGATCTACACCAGCGCCGCGGCCGGGGACCATGAGCAGGTGAGTGCGCTGCTGCGGGCCGACCCTGGCCTGGGCCGCCGTCAGGGCGGCCCGTTCGGCTGGGATCCGCTGCTCTACGCGGCCTACTCACGGGTCGTCTCGCCGCAGCCGGGCCGGTCCACGCTGGAGGCAGCACGCCACCTGCTGGCCGCGGGAGCCGACCCGAACGCCGGCTATCTGTGGGCCGGCCTGCCATCACCCTTTACCGCGCTGGCCGGGGCGCTCGGCCGGGGCGAGGGCTCGTCCCCAGCTCACCCGCAGGCGGCCGAGCTGGCCACGCTGCTGCTGGAGTCCGGCGCCGACGCCAACGACAGTCAGGCGCTCTACAACTGCGGCCTGCAGTCGCCGCCCGATGACGACGGTTACCTGCGGCTCCTGCTGCGCTATGGCCTGGGCCGCGGGGACGGCGGCCCGTGGCACCGGCGCCTGGCCCCGGCTCACCCCTCGCCTCGCCAGCTGCTGGACGAGGAGCTGATCAAGGCGGTGGCCAAGGACCTGCCCGAACGTATCGCGCTGCTGCTCGCCCACGGCGCCGACCCGGCCGGCCGGGGCGCGCAGCACCCGGTGCACGGCGGCCACGACTCCTGGCAGCTGGCCACGATGGGCGGCCACCGGCAGCTGCTGGACCTCCTGGCCACGGCCGGGCCCGTACCCGCACCCGAGCCGGACCCGGCGCTGGCGTTCCTCGGCGCCTGCATGGCCGGGGACGCGCGGCAGGTCCGCGCGCTGCGCCGGGCCGATCCGGGGATCGCCGCCGAAGCGGTCGCCCGGGAACCCGACGCCCTGGTCGGCGCGGCCGAGCAGGACCGCCCGGCCGCGGTCCGGCTCCTGGCGGCAGCCGGCTTCGACGTCAACGCGCTGCGCCGGGCCGGGCCGCGTAACGCCGCCCTGCACGAGGCCGCCTGGAACGGCAGCCTGGCCATGGTCGAGCTGCTGGTGGAGCTCGGTGGCGATCCAGCCCTGAAGGACCTCTCCTACCAGGCGACGCCGGCCGGCTGGGCGGAGACGAACGGGCAGCACGAAGTGGTCGCCTACCTCAAGAGGCGGGGGAACCCCAGTCGGTCGTGACCGTCGACGCCGCATCCGGATGATGCTGCAGCCAGGAGCGCGCGAACGAGCACAGCGGGACGACGGTGAGTCCGTCGGCCGCAGCCCGGCGCAGGGCCGCCTCGACGAGCTGGCCGCCCACGCCCTGGCCGCCTATCGCCGGCGGCACCTCAGTGTGGACCAGGACGAGCCGGTTAGCGCGGCGCCGGTAGACCAGCTCCGCCAGCTGGCCGTCGCTGGTCAGCTCGAACCGGGAAGCCTCAGTGTTGTCGGTCACGCCCGGGACCCCGTTCATGAGACCGATCCTCGCACTGACGCAATCGCGGCACTGCCTCAGCCGCGGCCCGCGACGAGCAGGACCTCGGGGCCGGGGGAGCGAGCAGCGGCCTGCGACAGGGCCGATGGGACGGCGTGCACCGGGCCGTCACCGGTGCCGGAGCCGCGCCTGAACCCGCCGAACAGCAGCGACAGGACGAGCAGCACGAGCAGCAGCGTGGCCAGCCAGAGCAGGCAGCCGACCGCCCGGTGCCGCCGGCGGCGGCGTCCCCAGCGCCAGCGCGGGCGGCCCTCCGGCCCGCTGCGCGCCGCGCTCCAGCTCGCCCGCCGGGCTCGTGGTCCCCGGGCCCGCCGCCAGCGCGCCGGCGATCCTGCATAGCGCTCGGCCATGTCGACCTCCGCAGCCTCGTCGGGTGGTTTCCCATCGTGTAGGTGCCATTTACGGCTGACGGCAAACGTGAACGGATGAATTGCCGCCGGTTCACCGGGTACATGGGTCACCGGCCGAGTAATCGCGTGCCCGCCGTGGCACGCTCAGGGAACGGGAGAAACGTCATGGTGCGCATCCCCGGCAGCGGACTGACCGGGCGGCTGGCCGCGGTGGCGGCGCTGGTCGTGGCAGCCGCGGTCCTGTTGCTCGTGCTGTCGGTGGTACACCTGCTCCCCACGCTGCGCAATCCGTTCACCGAGACCACGACCGAGCGCAACGGTCCCGTCGTGCTGAAGTCCATTACCGCGCTGAGCCGGTATGAGGCGGCGAGCGGCTCCTATCAGGTGGTCGTTGACCTGACCAGGAAAACGTCATTCCTGCCGTCATTCCTGGTGGGCAGCCAGACCCTGTTCGTGGGCGTGGGCAGCGATATTGCCTTCGTCGATTTCTCGCGGCTCAAGGGACCGGCCATCCAGGTTTCCCAGCAGCGCTCGGCGGTGACCGTCACCCTGCCGCGGCCCCAGCTCGAGCCGGCCGTGCTGAACGTCAGGCAGTCCTACGTGTTCGCCGAGCAGCAGGGCCTGGCCGACCGGCTGGCCAGCTTCTTCGGCGGCAACCCCAACAGCCAGCAAGCCGTCTACATCGACGCGCAGCGCCAGATCCAGGCCGCGGCCCGGCGCGGGCCGCTGCTCGCCGACGCGCAGAAGAACACCTCGGCCATGCTGACCGGCATGCTCGGGGCGCTGGGCTTCCAGCACATCACCGTGCGGTATAGGCCTGGCTCATGATCGTGAAGCGCTAGCCGGAAGCGCTAGCGGTAGGCCGAGATGCCGGTGATGGCCTGGCCCAGGGCGAGCGCGTGGACCTCCTCGGTGCCCTCGTAGGTCAGCACCGACTCCAGGTTGTTCGCGTGCCGGATGACCGGGTACTCCAGGGTCACGCCGTTGGCGCCCAGGATGGTGCGGGCCTGGCGGGCAATCTCGATGGCGGTCCGGACGTTGCTCATCTTGCCCAGGCTGACCTGCTCCGGGGTGATCGTGCCGGCCGTCTTGAGCCGGCCCAGGTGCAGCGCCAGGAGCTGAGCCCGCTGCAGGTCCGCCAGCATCCACGCGAGCTTGCCCTGGGTGAGCTGGAAGCCGCCGATCTTGCGGCCGAACTGCTCGCGGGTCCGGGCGTACTCGGCCGCGGCCTCCAGGCACGAGCGCGCGGCGCCCGTCACCCCCCAGATGATGCCGAACCTGGCCTCCGACAGGCAGGACAGCGGCCCCTTGAGCCCCTGGACGCCGGGCAGCACCGCGTCGGCGGGCAGCCGCACGTCATCGAAGTGCAGCTCGGAGGTGACCGACGCCCGCAGCGACATCTTCTTGTGGATGTTGCGCGAGCTGAAGCCCTTCGCGGTGCGGGGAACCAGGAAGCCGCGGATGCCCTCATCGGTAGCGGCCCACACCACGGCGATGTCGGCGATCGACCCATTGGTGATCCACATCTTGGTGCCGTTGAGTACCCAGTCCGATCCGTTACTAGTGGCATGTGTGGTCATGCCGGACGGGTCGCTGCCGTGATCCGGCTCGGTGAGCCCGAAGCAGCCGATCGCCTCGCCGGCCGCCATTCTCGGCAGCCACTCCTGCTTCTGCTCCTCCGACCCGTACTTCCAGATCGGGAACATGGCCAGCGACCCCTGGACCGACACCAGGCTGCGCAGGCCGGAGTCGGCGGCCTCCATCTCGCGGCAGGTCACGCCGTAGGCGACCGGGCCCATGCCGGCGCAGCCGTAGCCCGTCAGGTGCATGCCGAGCAGGCCCAGCTGGCCCAGCTCCGGGGCCAGCTCGCGGGGGAGGGTCCCGGCCTCGAACCAGTCGGCGATGTAGGGCATGATCCGCTTCGCGGCGAAGTCGCGGACGGTGTCGCGGACCAGCCGCTCTTCCTCGGTCAGTTCATCGTCGACGCGGAGCAGGTCGACGGCGGCTGCGGGGTCGGTGCTGTGAGGCATGGCTGGTCCCTTCCTGCGTTCCGCGCCAGTAGCGCGCTTGCCGCTAGCGTAAAACGCCCGGGCGGCCGGGCCGCCTCGCGGGGGTGACAGGGCATCATGGGCATATGAGTGACATCGGTGGCAAGACACTGGAGCGCAGGCGAGACGGCCGGATGCTGGCGGGCGTGTGCGCCGGGCTCGGCAGCTACTTCGGCATCGACGCGAACGTCGTGCGGCTGCTCTTCGTGATCGCCTCGTTCTTCGGCTTCTTCGGGGTCTTGGTGTACGTGGTCGCCTGGGCGGTCATCCCCGAGGAAGGGGAGAAGGAGTCGATCGTCGAGCGGCTGGTGAACAAGAACCAGGCGCGGTAACGCCATCCCCGACCCGCAGCCTCTGTAGGGCCGGACCCGTGAAGGGGCATCCCGGCGGCCACAGGGGGTGTCGGCGGATGACCGGCGGGTGCACCGCCCGGTGGGGTGCGGTGACGCGACCGGGCGCCTGATCGCTTTGCTGAGGGCACCGGTTGTCCCCTATGCTGGGGCGCGTCCCCCGACGGCGGGCGCCACGGGCACGGCGGCGGTAACCGTCGAGCCCCCATCGTCTAGCGGCCTAGGACACCGCCCTTTCAAGGCGGCGGCACGGGTTCGAATCCCGTTGGGGGCACTGCTAGTGCGATACTGCTAGCGGAGGTACTGCTGGTGAGAGCCAGCACGATGGTCCTGTAGAGCAGCTCGGAGTGCTCGCCACCCTGTCAAGGTGGAGGTCGCGGGTTCAAATCCCGTCAGGACCGCTCGGGTCGGTACCAGATCCGGTGCCGGTGACCCGGCCGAGGTCAGGTAGCTCAGTTGGTACGAGCGTCCGCCTGAAAAGCGGAAGGTCGGCGGTTCGACCCCGCCCCTGACCACGCATTCTGACCAGCCAAAACGCCCCGGCGGATTCC
>Ga0208219_1000021_pt1 | contig 80530 bp, 72 predicted proteins | sample NGESurshal072012_7_FD_184469 | JGI IMG/M metagenome (GOLD analysis project Ga0208219, IMG submission 184469) | Arctic peat soil microbial communities from Barrow, Alaska - NGEE Surface sample 53-2 shallow-072012 (SPAdes) | ecosystem: Environmental > Terrestrial > Soil > Wetlands > Peat ... | reverse complement strand
CTTAGAGCTCGCGCCACTAGGCGGCGGCCAACGACCCCCATCGCTTGGACCACTTCAGGAGCTTGACCGTGATGATCAGGGCGACGGCCAGCGCGAACTGCGCCAGGCGGTGTGCGATGAAGCGGTCGGTGTTGCGCCGCAGCTGACCGTAGTTGGACAGCCATGAGTTCGTCCGTTCGACCGGCCAGCGCATGCCGAGGGGAACCCTCTTTGGTCCATGAGCGGTGCCCTTCTTGCGCCGCTCGGCGATGACGAGATCGGTGACCCCTCGTGTGAGGCACTGGGCTCGAACGACGCCGTTGTCGTAGCCACGGTCGAGGTGGAGGGTCTCCACATCGACGAGCAGCCCACGGTGGTCCACCGCGTCGAGGGTCGACGCCAAAAGGACGCTGTCGTTGCGGTTGGCGCCGTCGGTCACCCAGCCGATGGGCACACCGTTGGTGTCGGTCGCGACCGACCACTTCCAACCGGTCTTGGAGCGATCGACGGGGCTCGGACCGGTGCCCTCGCCGCCTGCCGGCGCCTTGTGCAGGGACCCGTCGATCGACACCTCGGAAAGGTCGAGGCCAATCACCTTGTCGAACGCGGCGATGGCCTCGTTAACCAGGTGATCGAAGGCGCCTGCCGCCACCCACTCGTCGCGGCGCCGCCGAAGCGTCGTCTCGCTGCCATCGCCGAGCCTGGCGGCGACGTCCCAGCTGCAGCCGGTGACGAGGCGGAACAAGATGGCCTCGAAGCACCCTCGGTCCGAGCGCCGGGGCCGGTGACATCCCAATGGGTGGACGGTTTCTGGCCGTTCAGGCAGGTAGGCCGAGAAGGACTGCCAGACGGCATCGACGACCACCGGGTCAAGTGCAAGCATGTGACCTCCACTGGTTCGTTGGGTTGGAGCGCAACCGGATTTTCTCCGGTCCGGCACAACGACCGGTGGACCTATTGCCTGTTCAGCGGTGGTCCACCCACCAACGAGCGAGCGCCAGCCACAATGGCGCGAGGAGGCAGCCGTGGCCAAGGTCAAGCGCAACGAACCCTGCCCGTGCGGGAGCGGGATCAAGTCAAAGTTCTGCTGCAAGCAGCCGCACAAGTACGTCGACGTCAAAGTGCTGCCGCTCGATCTGTGCCAAGGCGTCGTCAACGACCTCGTCGGCACCACCGAGGCCGAGCTGCGCGACCTGTTCGATCAGCTGCTCTACCTGCCCGAGCTCGACGCGTCCCTTCAGGTGCGTCTCGGAGGGATCATCACGCCAGAAGTGGAGCGGGCGATCCACGCACTCAGGTGCGACGACGTTGAGGAGTTCGACCGCGCCCTCGACAAAATCGCGCCGACTGTCGACACACTCGAGCGGCGAGTCGAGCTCGCCCGAGCAGTTGTCGAGCTGCGCGCCCTCGGGTGCATCCCGGCCAAGCTCGCCGCACTTGCAGTCCTCGAGCTCGACCGCGAGGAGTCGACCTTCTTCATCTCCTCAGTGGCCGAATCGATCGCGGTGCTGGCTGGCGACCGGCGCACCCCGGCCGGACTCCTGGTGGCGGACCGATAGGTCCCGTCCAAAGGATCAGCCCCTATTGGCGCGCGCTCTTAGGAGAGAAGCTCGGTGCTGCGTGGGCGAGCCATTCCTCAAACAGCGACTCGAGGGTGCCCTTCTTCGAGGAGGTCCGCGATGTGCCACGCGCGAGCTCGGTCGAGAGTGCCGCGAGGGCCTTGGCCGCTTCTCGCTTGCCACCTCTGAACGTGCGCTCGACGTAGCGCTTGCGGCCGGTGAGCGGATCACGACCAACATGGACCCGCAGCTGCCAGGAGTCCTCCCCTCGCTGGCGCATGGAGCCAGTCATCGAGCCCATCGCGGCACAACGGGCGGCCGGCCGCGGAGAACCGACGAAAAAGGATGGACAAAAGGATGGTCAAGTCCGCAACCCGAATGACCCTCGAGTCTCGGCTTGGCCGCTGAGCAGGCACTTTGCTCGCAGCCCCAACGGGATTCGAACCCGTGTCGCCACCTTGAGAGGGTGGTGTCCTAGGCCTCTAGACGATGGGGCCGAGAATCGGTCAACCTACTCGGCTGTCCGACTCGCTCGAGGAAGTGTACGACGCCGGCGCATCGGCGAGACCACGCCGCTGCGCGCCCTCGGTCGCGGGCCGGCTGGGTCCCTCGGCTGCGCGACGAGCTCCTCAGGTCCACGGTCGCCGGCTGCAGGTTGGTCGACCGGGTGCAGCAGGACTACGGACTCCAACCGTTCCGCTGCGCAAGGAACTCCGTGCCGAGCACGGAATGGGTCGCGGAGATGCCGCGACGCGCGTACTTGGTCCAGAGCGAGCTGATGACGTGGTACTGGCGCGTCAGCGTCGCGGGCCGGGCGGTGGAGAAGTAGAGGTCTGGCAGCGGTGGTGCGCACGAGCCGGCATCGAACGCCCAGCGATCGATCGTCATCAGCTCTCCTGAGTAGGACGCGACGAGGTTGTGACACGATGCGAAGTCGTTGGTGGTGAGGCTGTCCATATCGATGAACCTGAGCTTCCCGGGAAACTCGTTCGCCCAGGTGTAGAAGACCATTCCCGCCTGATTGCTTGCAACCGTGATCTCGTGGCCCGGCGGCTCCCGCTGAATCAGCGCCCGCAGCTTCGGTGTCGCGACGGACAGGAAGATCGCGTCGCGCGTGGTGATGGAGCTCCAGTCCACGTACCAGGGGAGCGAGACAGGATGCTCGAGCGACGACGCATACGACGCGCCGAGAAAGCTGCCGTAGTCCGCGGCGCTCGAGGACTCCGCCGACAGGCTGACCGCGAACGACTGCGGAGAGAGCCACGATGCTCCGTTCGCGAACAGGATGACCGTCACGCACTCGATCGCGAGCAGGAGGGCAACCGAGAGTCGCCGTCCGGTGCTGCGCAACGACCACGCGCCGGCCACCATGACCACAAGCCCTGGTGCGAGGTAGGGCACGAGCAGCCGCGCGCCGCCCATCCAATCACCGCGCGAGAAGCACATGACGAGCAGCCCTATGACGAACGTGGCTCCCGCCATGCATCCCGCTAGGGATCGGGTCGCGACGCTCCACCTGACGCCCAACGCGAGCAGTGCCACGAAGACGAGCCACATCCACCAGGGGAACGAGGTGATCACGTACAAGGAGCCCTTGGTGAACCAGCCGAGTCCACCGGACTTGGCGATCTCTGGCTGCGGCAGCAACTGGCGAAAGACAAGCTCTCGGAAGAGACCGAGCAGTCCAGCCGCGACGGCCACCGCGCCGAGGGCGAGTGTCGATCGGCCAAGGTCGAGCGGCGGTGCAACACGTGCGATCACACCGCCCCTGGCAGCTCCAAGGAGCGCGACGGCGACCACGACAAGGCACACGAGGAGGGCCACGATCATGGTGTCGGGCCGCACGGTCACGACGAGCACCGAGCTCGCGACGAATCCGGCGACGGTCCAGCGCCGGAGCTCGACCGACGTCAACAGCCGGTGAAGGCTGACGAGGAACCACAAGACGCCTGCCGCGGCGAGGTCCGTCTCCAGCTCACCGGTGGCCCAGTAGAGGACCGGGAAGGCGAGTGCCACGACGCACGCGGTGGGCAGCTGGGTCCCGGCACGGACGCGACCCGCCAGGCTGGCGCTGAGCAGCACCGTCGCGAAGAGCCCGGCGAGCCCCACCCCGTAGGCCAGCACGGGCAGTGGAGCCCGGGTCGTGAAGTAGAGCGCGGCGAGCACCATGACGTGCGCGAGGCTCGACGACTGCTCGATCGACGCACCATTTATGTTGATGAGTCGGCCACTCTTTGCGAATTGCTCTGCCACCCAGAACGTGATGTAGGGGTCGTCTCTGGACCCGATTCCGAAGACGAGCGCGAGCACGCACGACAGCGCCGCTACCGAAAGGACCGCGGCGCGGTGGCTCGGCGATCTCGTGGCGACGCCCGAGGCCGGACCGAGGTCGTCGTCGTGACCCATGCGTTCGGAAAGGTAGCAGCGAGTCAACAGTCCGACGGCGTAGCCGGCGATCGGTGCACGGCGAGTGACGCACGGCGGGTGATGCAGGGCGAGAGGACGCGGCACGCGGGCCAGAAGACTGCAGCCCTCGTCATTTCGGATCTTCGGCATCGAGCGGGTCGGGCGCAAGCGGCCTGGTCTCCGATCGCGTTGCTTGACCAGCCCCGCATTGGACCGAGTGGCGTCGTCGGCGCGCTTTCTGGCGCGCGCGTTCTGCCCGGTTCGGCGTGTCTGCGGCGAGCGCGGAACGGCAGATCGAACGGGCGCGCTTACCTACCGGCACTCCGGGAGGCCGGCAACGCGCAACCCACGTGAAGGTGAGCGCCGAGTACTCTTGGCCACTCGGCTTGGCGCATCACCAACGTCGCAATAGCAGCCGTCACTGCCGCTCGCGGCGGTCACCGAATGAGGGTATGCAAGATGGCTCCGCAGACCTTCGATGCCGCGGTGGAAGCGGGCCGAGCGGCCCTCGGTTCCATGGCGAAGGGCGACTCAGGCCCGGGCACGGCGCTGTGGTCACGGCGCGACGACGTCGTGTTGGCCAATCCTCTCGGTCCGCCAATCGTCGGGTTCAAGCTCGTGGCGGCCGAAACAGCACGGGTCGCCTCGATGTTCGTCGGCGGTGAGCCCCCTGAGTTCGACGAGATCACCCGGTGGGCTAGCGAGGATCTCGGCTATGTCGTGGCCATCGAGCACGCGCGGGTCCAGCGCGTGGGCAGCGACGAGCTCGTTGCATTGGACCTGCGGGTCACGACGGTGTTTCGTCGCGAGGACGACGGGTGGCGCCTCTGCGTCCGCCACGCCGATCGCGTCACGGCCCCTGTGCAACCGACCCTTCCTGTCTGACTGGTGCCAACGGTTCGTCGCAAACTTGCACGTCGGCGAGCCTGTGGGAGCGCCGCGGGTCGCGGTCCAAGGTGCCCCCAAGCAATCGCCGGGTACCAGGCTGTCCCAGCCAGCGCAGATGGCGCGGTCGGAGCGCATGACGGACTGTCCCGCATGCAGCGGGCGCGGCACACGACACGAACCCGATTCGGCTTGCCCGCATCCTCGAAGTACCAGGTGGCCGAGCTACCAGGGCCGCTCTGCAGGCGCTGCAACGTCGCATTCCTTGCGCATCGGATGGCGAGCTCGCCTCGGTCCCCGTCAGCGCCGCGGTGGCGCTCGCGTGTCGTCCTCGAGCTCACTTCGCCACGTCGACCCTGACCCGACGAAGGACGGCGGTCCTGCGGGTTGGATCGAGCTCGGGAGCACCGAGCTCGATCGCAGGCGCAAGCGCACTGCGACCGACGCCCAGCAATCCCTTGCAGTGTCGACGATGTCTCGACACATCGTCTCCGATGTCTTGAGACATCACACTCGCTCGGGGGGAAGGACTCGAACCCTCAATAACAGGGCCAGAACCTGTCGTGTTGCCGATTACACCACCCCCGAATGGGCGTCGTGAGGCTAGCCGAACGGTCCCGGCGGCTGCCAGCAGGCACCTACGGCAGTCCGAAGTGCGGAAGCCCCGCGAGCGTCTGGTACCCGATGATGCGGCCCACCGCGACCTCGACTGACTCCTTGGCGAAGTACAGCGCCAGGCCCACCCCGCCGATTGGCGAGCGCAGCGACGGCGTCGGCGAAGGTGAGAACCCGAACGACGACGTGATGGCCATGGCGCGGTCCTCGTGGAACGGATCGGTCACGTCGAGGACGGTCACGACGTGGTGCTGTCGGAGCATGGGGGCGATCGACGAGACGTTGTTCCAGGTGTCCGAGCCGCTGCCCTCGATGATCGCCGACCTCGGCACGCCACGGTCCTCGAGCCACATCGCGGAGATCTGGGCCTCGGTGTAGCGATCGCCGGGTCGCTTGCCCCCCGTCACCGCGATGATCGGGGCGAGGTGGTCGTGATAGAGGGCGAGGGACCGCTCGAGGCGCATCTCGAGGTCGACGCCCGGGGTCACGTAGTTGGCCGCGGTGCCGAAGACCAGGATCGCGTCCGCAGGGTGCGGGTCGTCCTGCTTGCTCGTGAGCCAGACCTGCACGAAGGTCACGCACACGTACAGGAGGCAGGCAGCGAAGACCGCGCCGAGGACCTTGAAGATGAGGCGGAACGGCCAGAGGAACATCAGCCAGCGGCAGCGATCGCTGCGGCGATCCGGCGGCGCACCGTGTCACGACCGAGCAACGCCATCGACTCGAAGAGCGGTGGCCCGACTGAGCGACCCGTGACGGCGACGCGGACGGGCGCCTGGGCCTTGCGAAGGGCGAGGCCATGGCGCTCGCCCACGTCGACGAGGGTCTGATGGAGCGACTCGGCGTCAAAGGGGCAGTCCTCGAAGGTCGAGAGCACGTCGTCGAGCAGCGCGATCGCGCTCGGCTGGCGGCGGATCGCCTTGTCGAAGTCGGCGGCGTCGATCGCGGGCTCTTCGAGGAAGAAGAAGTCGACCATCGAGGGGACCTCCCCGAGCGTTGCCACTCGCTCTTGGACGAGCGGCGCGACGGCGCCGAAGACCGACGGGTCGAAGCGCTCCGGGGACCACGGTGGCCGCTGTCCCGCTGGTTGCCACTCCCCCTCGCGCGGCGCCACCCACGGCTGGCAGGCATCGACGAACGCGCTCGTGTCGAGCGCACGGATGTAGGCGCCGTTCAGATGGGTGAGCTTCGCGACGTCGAAGAAGGCTGGTGAGTGGTTGACGTCTTCGAGCGCGAACCGCTCGACCATCGTTGCGAGATCGACCATCTCGTCGTCGCCCCCAGGGCTCCAGCCGAGCAGCCCGAGGAAGTTCAGCACCGCTGGGGCGAGGTAGCCCTGGTCCCGATAGAGCTCGACCGCAACGGGATCGCGTCGCTTCGAGATCTTCTGGCGCTGCTCGTTGACCAAGAGCGGCACGTGCGCGAAGACCGGCGGCGATGGCTCGACGCCCTCGGCCGCGTCGAGGGCCGCCGCAAGCAAGAGCTGCTTGGGGGTGTTCGCGAGGTGCTCCTCGCCCCGCACGACGTGGGTGATGGCCATCGCGCGGTCGTCGACGAGGTTGGAGAGCGCGAACAGCGCGGCGCCGTTCGAGCGCACCACCACGAAGTCCTCGATGGAGGCGTTCTGGAACACGACGTCGCCGCGGATCAGGTCGCGGACGATCGTCTCGCCGTCGTCAGGGACGCGGAAGCGCAGCGCCACGCCAGGGCCGGGCTCGAGGCCACGGTCGCGGCAGTGCCCGTCGTAGCCGGTGTGGGCCGTGCCCTTCAGGCGCTCGTCGATCGCCGCTCGCGTGCAGTCGCACCCATAGAGCGCGCCTGCGTCCAAGAGCCGGGACGCGGCCTCCTCGTGGGCGGCGGCGAACTGGCTCTGACGCACCGGCGGCTCGTCAGGGGGCAGGCCGAGCCAGTCGAGGGCGGCCACGATGACGTCGACCCACTCCTCGCGGTTCCGCTCTGCGTCGGTGTCCTCGATGCGCACGACGAACGTGCCGCCATGGCGCCGAGCGAAGAGCCAGTTGAACAGCGCCGTCCGCGCGCTGCCGACATGGAAGAAGCCTGTCGGGGAGGGCGCGATTCGGACGCGTGGAGCGTCCACCAGGTCAGTCCTCTTCGATCGAGATCGCGCCCGTGGGACAGCTGTTGACCGCCTCGACGAGCTGCGAGCGCAGTGCCTCGTCAGGGTGGTCGTTCAGCACGTACAAGAACCCGTCGTCTCGGACCTCGAAGATCTCAGGGAGGATCCCCATGCAGACGGCATTGCTCGCGCACTGGTCGTAGTCGACGACAACCTTCATCAGACCTCCCCTTCCGAGCACAGGCTACTGAGCCTCGCCCAGGTGCCCGATCGTCACGTGTCGTCTGAGCCGGACTGGTCCTGCTCGCGGAGCAGGCCCGCGACGAACGAGGTGTCCGCGAGGATCGGCGAGTCGGCCAAGAAGAGCTTGCCGTAGCGCTCGAAGTACATGAGCTGCTTGCCGAGGAGGAAGTTGGATCGGTCGAAGTCGCTCTGGAGCCCGCCGCCTTCGACGGCGGCCCGCCGGATTCGGCGCTGGACCCGGAGGCGCTGGAGCGCGCCGTAGAAGCCGCCTCGGCGCAGCTCGATGCCGTAGGCCTCGGCGGCGCGGGCCTCGGCGGTGAGCATCAGCTCGCCGAGGCTGAACTCGCCGAATGGCCGCAGGAGGACCGGCTCGATCATCGACCGCATGAAGGCGGCCAGCTGCTCGTCGTCCATGCCCATCGCGTCGCGCAGCGGCGCGCCGTAGCCGTCGACGATGTAGGCGGTGACGTCTCGCCAGGCGTCCTCCTCGCCGAGCACCGCGGCAAGGATCCGCAGCACGAAGCGATGCGATCGCTCGTCGAGCCGACCGACGATGCCCCAATCGATGATCCCGAGGCGGCCGTCGCGGAGGAGCAAGAGGTTGCCGGCGTGGACGTCGCCGTGGAAGACGCCCTCTCGCACCATGAGGGTGAAGAACGAACGAATGAGCTGGTCGACAAGTGGGGCGGGATCCACGCCAAGGGCCGACGAGCTCGCGAGGTCGTCGATCGCAACGCCGTCGAGAAACGACATCGTGAGCACGCCGGCACCCGAGAGCTCGGGAACCGCCGTCGGCACCACGAGCCGGTCGAAGCCTGCAGCCCTGATCAGCGAGCCGAAGAGCGTGAGGGCACGACCCTCGTTGCGCAGGTCGAGCTCCTCACCGATCTGGATGCGCAGCCCGTCGAGCTGCTGGAGGACCGCACCGGTGAGCTGGGCGCCCGTCCACCTCGTCAGCAGCTCGAACAGGGGCGCCATGAGCGCGAGGTCGACCGAGACGCTCGCGTCGATGCCGGGCCGCAGGATCTTGACGGCGACGTCGCGGCCGTCGTGGAGGCGGGCGCGGTGCACCACCGCGATCGAGGCCCGGCCGATAGGTGTCGGGTCGAACCACGCGAACGCGTCGTCCACGCGACGACCAAGCTCGTTCTCCACGAGCCAACTGATCTCGGGGAACTCGACGGCCGGCCCGGTGTCGAGGCACGACCGGAACGCCTCGGCGAGCGTGTTCCCAAAGAGGCCGGGGCTCGAAGCGACGAGCTGGCCGAACTTCACGAAGGTGCCGCCCAGCTCCTGGAACGCGGCGCTCAGCGGGAGCGCGGCGTCGCCCAGCGCCTCAGCGCCGTGGCGGCGCCGGCGAATCGACCCGAGAGCGACCGGGCCAAGCCGCCGGACGAGCACGAACGCGATGTGGGCACCCCGCCGGGCGCGAACAATGCGGCTCGGCTCGGGGAGGCGACGGACGTAGGGATGCCAGCGATGGGCAGAGTCGCTCGTCGTGCCCGGCACCTGCGCACCCTACGTCGGGCCCGTGCCGGCGCTGCCCCCTACTGCTGGTCCAGCACCCCGTGCAGCGACTCGAGGGCGCGGCTGTAGGTGTCGATGAAGAGGGGCTGGGCCTCTTCGGGCGTGGTCGTGACCGACCACGTGATCGTGCATCCGCCGTCGCTCGGCTCGACGACCATCGTCGCTTCGTGCGCCTCGATCGGCACGCCGTCGACGATGGAGTACGTGAGGGTGCGCGTCGGCTCGTCGCGACGGACGAGCCGCTCCGAGATGCGCATCCCCGACATCGAGAACGTCCGGACGTCACCGTCGATCGTGACGTCGGTGACGGCGGGGAACAGCTTGGCGATGCCCTCGAAGTCGCCGATCAGGTCCCACGCCGCCGATGGCGATGCCGTGAACTGCTCTTGCACCAGGGTCGCGACCACGCGGCTCTCCTCGCTCGTCGAAGCAATGTCAGTACCATACGACGACGCGCGGCGAACGGAGGCAACGTGCAGACGAGATCGATTGGCTCCCTGAAGGTGTCCGTCGTCGGCATCGGGTGCAACAACTTCGGGTCGCGCCTCGACCAGGCGGGCACCGACGCGGTCGTGGGTGCCGCCATCGAGTCAGGTATCACCTTCTTCGACACCGCGGACATCTACGGCGGAACCAAGTCCGAGGAGTTCCTCGGACGAGCCCTCGGCTCGCGCCGCGACCAGGTGGTGGTCGCCACCAAGTTCGGCATGCCCATCGACGAGCGGCGTGGCGGCGCGGCCGCGGCCTATGTCCGCCAGGCGTGCGACGACAGCCTGGCTCGGCTCGGCACCGACCACATCGATCTGTACCAGCTGCATGCACCTGACGCGTCGGTGCCCATCGCCGAGACGTTGGGCGCGCTGCGCGAGCTGCGGTCGTCCGGCAAGGTGCGCGAGATCGGCTGCTCGAATTTCACCTCCGGGCAGCTCGTCGAGGCGCGAGCAGTGTCCCAAGGCGGCGACGAGTTCTGCAGCGTCCAGAATCAGTACTCGTTGCTCTGGCGCGATCCGGAGGCCGACGGCGTGTTTGACGCGTGCGACCGGCTGGGCATGGCGTTCCTGCCGTTCTATCCCCTGGCGAACGGACTCTTGACCGGCAAGGTGAGACCAGGCGAGCCGCTCCCTGAGGGCACGCGCCTCGCGAGCATGCCTCCGGAGCGCAGCGCGCACTGGCTGAGCGACGACTTCGGCGCGCGAGTCAGCTCGCTGCTCGATTTCGCCCGCGACCGCGGTGTGCCTGTGCTCTCGCTGGCCTTCTCCTGGCTGCTCGCGCACCACCAGGTCGCGTCGGTCATCGCCGGCGCCTCGAACGCCGAGCAGGTCAAAGCGAACGCCGCCGCGCCGATCGATCTCGTCGAGGGCGTCCGCGACGCACTCGACGCGCTGACCGCGACGTGATCTAGGCGGCCTTGACGGCAGCGACCAAGGCGGTGAGCGTGTCCTTCGCGTCGCCGAACAGCAGCACGGTCTTTTCGTTGTAGAGCAGGTCGTTGTCGATCCCCGCAAAGCCCGGGCGCATGGAGCGCTTGAGGAACACGATGTTTGCGGCGGCCCCGGCATCGATGATCGGCATGCCGTAGATGGGGCTGCCGGGCGAGGACTTGGCCGCAGGGTTGACCGTGTCGTTCGCCCCGACAACCAGTGCCACGTCCGCGGTCGGCAGCTCGGGGTTCGCCTCGTCCATCTCCTTCAGCTCGTCGTAGGGGACGTTCGCCTCGGCGAGCAGGACGTTCATGTGGCCCGGCATCCGGCCCGCGACGGGGTGGATCGCGAAGAAGACCTCGACACCGCGCGCCTGGAGCGTGTCGGCGAGCTCTCGCACCACGTGCTGTGCCTGGGCGACCGCGAGGCCGTAGCCCGGGATGATGACGACCTTGCGCGAGTAGGCGAGCAGGGTGCCGATGTCCTCGGCGGTCCCGGACCGCACCGAGCGACCGTCGGCGGCTTCAGTCGACCCCGAGGCCGTGATGACGGAGCCGAACGCGCTGAACAGGATATTCGGGAGCGATCGGCCCATGGCCGCGCTCATCATTCTCGTGAGAAGGATGCCGGACGCGCCCACCAAGGTGCCCGCCACAATGAGCAGGTTCGAGCCGATCGTGAACCCCGACGCGGCAACGGCGATCCCCGTGAACGAGTTGAGCAGCGAGATGAGCACCGGGACGTCGGCCCCGCCGATCGGCAGCACGAAGGCGACGCCGAGGACGAGGGCAAGGACCAGCAGGACCCAGAGCCACACCAGCGACCCGGTAACGAGCAAGAGGGCGCCGACGACGACGACGGCGACGCCGAGGACTGCGTTCAGCACCTGTTGTGCGGGATAGGTGACCGGTCGGCCGGTCATCAGCTCCTGGAGCTTGGCGAAGGCGATCGCCGAGCCGGAGAACGACACCGTGCCGATGATCACACCGAGCACGACCTCGAGGATCTTGTAGACCGCGACGTACTTGACGCCGCTCACAGAGATGCAGGCGGTGCCGGGTGCGCCGACGCACGAGAGCCGCGACCCTCCCGTGAGAGCCAGGTACTCGGTGATCGAGACCAGAGCCGCGGCACCTCCCCCGACGCCGTTGAAGATCGCGACGAGCTGCGGAATCGCGGTCATCTTGACGAAACGCGACGTCGGCACCGCGACTGCTGCGCCCAGCGCCATCGCGCCGATCATCCAGCCGAGGTGCTGCAGGTGCGGCTGGGCAAAGGTCGCACCAATCGCAAGCGTCATCCCGCCAACGGCTACGAGGTTGCCCCGTCGCGCGTGGCGGGGGCTTGAGAGCCCCATGAGCGCGATGATGAACGTGACGGCAGCGACCAGGTAGCACAGGTCGAGAACGGTGCCCCTGCTCATGCATCGCCCTCGTCGCGCTTCTTGCGCTCTTGTGGCTTGCCCTTGAACATCTCGAGCATGCGGTCGGTGACCACGAATCCGCCGACGACGTTGAGCGTCGCCAAGAAGACGGCGAGGACGCCGAGGATCGTCTCAGGCGTGGTGGTCGCCTGGCCGAGCACCAGCATCGCGCCCACCAGGATCACGCCGTGGATGGCGTTGGAGCCGCTCATGAGCGGTGTGTGCAGGATGCTCGGGACCTTTGAGATGACCTCGATCCCCACGAACACGCTGAGGATGAAGACGGTCAGGTACTCGAGGACCTGGTTCATGTGCGGCGATGCGGCGACGGCTGCATTCTGCGCCGCGAGCGCCGCGTGCAGCGAGATCGCGAGTCCGGTCATGTCGCTGACTCGACCTTCGAGCTGATGAGTGGTGTGAATGCAACGCCGAGTAGCGCCGATGCAGCCTCGTTGGTGCACGTACCGTCCTTGAGAACGGTCGCGCCGACGACGATCTCGTCGCTCCAATCCGGTGCGACGGCACCACCTTTCGCGTAGAGGGCGAGCAGGTTGATGACATTGCGCGCGTAGAGGAAGCTCGCGTGGGTCGGCATCCCGGCGGGCGGGTTGGACATCCCGACGACAAGCGCCAGGTTCCGGCGCACGTCCTCGCCGGCAATCGTCACCTCGCAGTTGCCGCCGCTGTCAGCCGCCATGTCGATGACGATGGCTCCTGGCCCCATGGCGTCGAGCATCGCCGCGGTCACGAGCACCGGCGCCTTGCGGCCCGGGACCGCCGCGGTCGTGATCACCACGTCGCTCGCTGCCACCTCGTCGGCGAGGGCGCGCTGCTGGGCGGCGAGCTCTTCAGCCGTCAGCTCCCTTGCGTAGCCGCCCACGCCCTCGGCGGCCACGCCGAGGTCGAGGAAGGTCGCGCCGAGGCTCTCTGCCTCTTCTTTGGCGGCCGCGCGGACGTCGTAGGCCTTGACCGCAGCACCCAGGCGCCGGGCGGTGGCGATCGCCTGGAGGCCGGCCACGCCGACGCCCATCACGAGCACCTTGGCCGGGGGCACGGTCCCCGCCGCGGTCATGAACATCGGGAAGAACTTGCCGAGCCGCTCGGCACCAGCGAGCGCGGCGCGATAGCCGGCGACCGTCGCCTGGGAGCTCAGCGCGTCCATCGACTGTGCACGGCTGATCCGCGGCACCAGGTCGAACGACACCGCGGTGACCGTTCGCTCGAGCATGACCCTCAGCGCATCGGTCGCCGGCGCGGCCTGGAGGAACGACAGGTGCACGGCACCCGCGTCGAGGGCCCTGGCCTCCTCCGCCGTCGGCGCGTTGACCCGGACCACCGCTGCGGCGCCCCGACAGGCATCCGCACCCGACGAAGCGATCGACGCGCCCACGCCCTCATAGGCGGCATCCTCGAAGGTGGCCTGATGGCCCGCGCCACGCTCGATGACAAGCTCGAACCCCTCGGTGACCAGCTTGCCTGCGGCCTGGGGCGTGAGCGCGACTCTCGTCTCACCTGGCCGCGTCTCAGCAGGCACTGCGATCCGCGCGGGCACCATCTCGTTCTAGCAGTTGGCACAGTGCGCCCCGTGTGCCGCGGTCCGTCGCGCCCCGTACCTCGAAGCCAGACCGGCTGCGCCGTTATGGTGTTCCGGTGGCAACGACGGCAACGCGTCGCACGCACACCGGCCTGATCCTCGCAGTCGCCTGCATCGCGCAATTCATGGTCGTCCTCGACGTGTCCGTCGTCAATGTCGCGCTGCCGTCGATCACCAAGGCCCTCCATTACTCGGCGTCGGGCCAGCAGTGGATCGTGAATGCCTACGTGCTCACGTTCGCGGGTTTCCTTCTGCTCGGCGGTCGGGCCGCCGACGTCTTCGGCCAGAAGAAGGTCTTCATCGTCGGCCTCGCGATCTTCACCGGTGCGAGCCTCGTCGGTGGATTCGCGCAGAACTCGGAGTGGCTGACGACCGCCAGGGCGGTGCAGGGATTCGGTGGCGCGATCCTGTCTCCGGCGACGCTGACGATCATCGTCACCACCTTCAGCGGCCCGAAGCTGGCACGCGCCATCGGGATGTGGAGCGCCGTGGCTGGTGCCGGTGGCGCCACCGGGGCGCTGCTTGGCGGGATCCTCACCTCGGAGCTGTCGTGGCGGTGGGTGCTGTTCATCAACGTCCCCATCGGCGCTGCACTTGGCCTGATGGCCGTCTCGTACCTGCCGGAGTTCCGCCGGGGGACGGAGACCCACACGATGGACGTCTTGGGTGCCGTGCTCGTGACCGCAGGGCTCTCTACGGCGGTCTACGGCATCGTGAACACGACCACCTACGCATGGTCCTCGTCGCGGACCGTCCTCACGTTGGCCATGGCCGCGGTGCTCCTCGCTGGCTTCGTGCTCGTCGAGGCGAGGCTGGCGAAGTTCCCGCTCCTGCCGCTTCAGTTCTTCCGCTCGAAGACGGCGACCGGCGCGAACCTCGTGATGCTCCTCGTCGGCGGCGCCTTCTTCTCAATGTGGTACTTCCTCACCCTCTTCATGCAGAACGTGCTCGGCTACTCGGCGCTCCGCGCCGGATTCGCCTTCCTCCCGCCATCGGTCGCGATCATCGTCGGCGCGCAGATCTCCAGCAGGCTGATGTCCCGTATGGGCATCTGGCCCATTGTGACGGTCGGCACGGCGCTCGCCACGCTCGGCTTCTCGCTGCTCACCAGGCTCGCCCCAGGCGCCGACTACGTGACCGCGATCATGCTCCCGGTCTGCGTCGTCGCGTTCGCGCTGGGGCTGCTGTTCAGCCCGCTCGCAGCGGCAGCCACGTCGACGGTTCAGCCAAACCAAGCGGGCCTCGCCTCTGGGATACTCAGCACGTCGAGACAAGTAGGTGGCTCGCTCGGCCTCGCGATCCTGGCGACAATCGCGACCGCTCGCGCGACCTCGGTGTACGGCCGGACGCTGCCGATGCAGTCATCGCCCGACTTCCACAGCGCAGCGGTGCTGCGTGCCATCTCGACGGGCTACGACTCGGCGTTCTGGTGGTCGGCCGGGGTCACGCTGCTGGCGGTCTTCGCTGCGATCCTGCTGCGGGGCGTCTTTCCCGTCCGACAGGCCGCACCGCAACTCGCGGTTGTCGACTGAGCCGGGCCGCGCGGCAGCGTTCGTCGCCTCGCGTCGGAGGCCCACACGAGGGGGACCATGACCACGGCTGACGCGGAGCAGGGTCCCGAGCGGCGCCAGCGTTCGATCGCACGCTCCTTTCTGATCGTCTTCCTGCCCGCGTTCGTCGCGATCGCGTCGTGGTCGCTCGCGATGCCGCGCGACTCCGGACCCGACGAGCCAAGCCACGTCGTCCACGCCGCCGCCGTGGATCGGGGCCAGTGGGTCGGCTCGCCGGTCAGCCAGTTGCCGGGCTTCACGCTCGTTCGGGTACCCGCTTCGCTCTCGTACGTCGCAGGGGTCGCCCAGGAGCAGTGCTTCCAGTCGCCGCCAACAAGACCTGCGTCGTGCCAGCCGTCGTGGCCCGCAGACGATCACGTGGTGCCGTCGGTGACGTACACAGGCCACTACCCGCCGCTCTACTACGCGATCGTTGGCCTTCCAACGCTCGCGTCGTCCTCGCTCCCCGCCTTCTATGCGATGCGCCTCCTCGGCGCCCTGGTCTGCGCGATGCTCCTCGGCCTCGCCGGCGCGGTCGTCGCGATGTGGTCACGCAACCGCATGCTGCCCCTCGGCATTCTCCTCGCGGTGACGCCGATGGCGTTGTACTCGGCGGCAGTCGTGAATCCGAGCGGGCTCGAGATCTGCGCGGCAGTGTGCCTCTGGGTCTCTGGCGTCGTGCTCGTCAGAGAGCACCTCGACGACCCGCCTGGCGCCTTGGTCGTCATCGTCGCGGTGTCCGCCGCGGTCCTCGCGCTGTCGCGACCGATCTCGCCGCTGTGGCTGGGAGTCGTCGCCGCGTGCCTGATCGCAACGAGCGGCGTCCGCCCCGCCGTCGAGCTGCTTCGACGGCGGCCACTCGTGCGGGTCGCACTCGGGTCCGTCGCGCTGGTGGCGGTGCTGGCGGTCGCCTGGGTCCTCTCGGTGCACGCCTTCGACGTGCAGCACGGCCTGGTCGGCCTTCCCCCGCACGCCTCGGCGCTCGACGTGCTGTCGAGCTCGATCCGCCGCGAAGGGACCTGGCTCCGAGAGATGGTCGGGATCTTTGGATCCCACGAGACGCTCGCGCCGTCGCCCACCTACATCATCTGGGCGGTCGGCATCGCAGCGGTGGTCGTCGCGGCCGTGGTTGTCGGCGCACGTCGTGACGTGGTTGCCCTGGTCGCACTCATCGCCGCCTGCATCGTGCTCCCGATCGCCATCCAGTTCCTGCACGCGAGGAGCCTCGGCATCGTCTGGCAGGGTCGCTACACGCTGCCTGCGGCGGCTGGCATCCCGATCCTGGGCGCTGTCATCGTGGGCGACGCGACCCCGTCGATGCGGCTCCAGGGCCGACTCGACCTCGGGGCAGTCGTCCTTGTGATCGCCGCGACCGCGGGGTCGTTCCTCGCATTCGCCGAGGCGCTTCGGCGCTACGCAGTCGGTGTGAACGGGCCGATCCTCTTCGTCCACCCAGCGTGGCAGCCCCCTGGAGGCGTCATCGCGTGGCTCGTGGTCGCCCTGGCCGCCACTTCGATGCTCGCCGGCGCGCTGTGCTGGACGCGATCCGTCGCGCCGCACGCGCGTCGAGAGACGGCGTCGTCAGTCGGCTGACTCGTCGGCCATGCTGCCCGGCGTGCCAGGTTCCGTGACACGGTCCTGCTCAGAGGGGTGCTGGAACTCGACGGTCCACAGCGAGCGCGGCCTCGATCCCAGCTGGTCGGTCCAGATGGTCCCGCGGGCATTCCTGGCCACGCGAGCCACGACATAGAACAAGAAGCACGCGAACGGGAGCTCGACGAAGACGGCCTGCACGACCGACACCGTGAGGTCGCTCGATCGCGCCGTCGTGATGTCGAACCAGGCATCCGCGCACATGAGCGTCGCGGTGATCGTGGCCAAGATCACGATGATCGCGCGCCGGCGCCACGCTGCCCACGCCGTGGCCCCGAGTCCGATCAGCAGCGCGACGTCAAAGCCAATCCACGCGAGATCCCAGTGGGCCGCGTCGTAGCGCTTCGGCAGCGTCAAGCCGAGGACGATGATCCACCCGATGAGCAGCCCGCAGGCAACCACAAGCGCCTCTACCACCCAAAGCCGCACTCGTGGATTTGCCTGTGCCACGTCGTCCTCCGGCGCACAGTGTAGAGAACGGGCCCACGGACGTACCCTCGCGTCGGTCGGCCAGCTACTCGGGCAGTTCGCCCGAGTAGGACGAGCGTGCCACCAGCTCGCGGAACGCACCGGCGAGCCGGACGATCGTGGCGCCCGCAACGACGCTCGATGGGACCGCCGTGCCGTCGACTTCGACGTGGTCGAACGCCGAGCCGTGCAGCACGACGTCGACGGGTCCCGAGCGCTCGAAGCCGCCGAGCGACGCCCACGACATCGTGACGGTCTCGTCGTCGCCCTGTGCGCGGTAGGTGTCGGCGCGCGTTGAGCCCTGGCCGTCGCCAGCGTCCTCGAAGCCAGCGCCACGTGCGACGCCCTGGGCGTCGCGGTGCACGTGGATCGACCACCGGTGCGCGGCATGGTCCGCCGCGAGCACGGTGCCAGGATCGAGCCACGCGTCATCGAGCACGACGATCGTGCCCTCGCGCTGGAACACGACCGGCTGGCCGAGCGGTGCGTCGACGACGACGTTCGTGTCGCCGTCGGTCAGCTCGTGGTTGCTCGAGACCGCTGGGGCTGGACAGACGCGAAGGCGCCGCCACCTCCCGGCCGGGAGTCTGACCGCGACCGTCGTCGCCTTGGGGTCTGCGACGGGGACCACGAGGAGCTCGTCGCCCAGGTAGAACCAGTCGGTCCTCGCCGACGTCCCGGTGGGCGACCCGCCGACGGGCCAGTCCGCCGGGCGCAGCATCGGCGCCCCGAGGCGGTGGGCCTCTTCTGCGAGGCGGTAGAGGTGCGGCAGCAGCACGTACCGAGCGCGGATCAGGCGCTCGATGGCCGCGTCAAAGGGGGCCGGGAAGCGCCACGGCTCGCGGTCCGGGGAGCCGAGGACGCAGTGGGTCCTGCAGAACGGCGAGACGATCCCGAGCTCGAGCCACCGGACGAACAGCTCGGGAGTGGGGATCCCGCTGAACCCGCCGATGTCCGAGCCGGTGAACGGCACCGAGGAGAGGCCGAGCCCGAGGAACGTCGGCACCTGCTGGGCGAGGCCGCCCCGCGAGCTCTCGACGTCGGCGGTCCAGTGCCACGCGTAGCGCGAGATCCCCGCCCAGCCTGACCTCGACAGCACGAACGGCCTTGCAGACTCCCGTCGCAGCGCCTCGTGGCCCGCCATGTCCATGAGCAGCCCGTAGAGGTTGTGCACCTCGGCGTGCTGCCCGGGCCGACCGTCGAGGTCGTGCACCGCGTCCCGCGGCAGCGTGCGGTCGCCCCACAGCGTGATGGACGTCGGCTCGTTCATGTCGTGCCACGCCCCGGCGATGCCGTGCTCGATGAGCACCGCGTATTTGGACGACCACCACGCGCGCGTCGAGGCGCGCGCAAAGTCGGGGAACGCCGCCCAGCCCGGCCAGACGGTCCCGTGCTCGACCTGGCCCGCCTGGTCGACGACGAAGTGGTTGCCGGCGACCCCGTCCGCATAGAGCTCGTAGGCGGGGTCTCGCCGCACCGCAGGGTCGACGATCGCGACGAGCCTCGTGCCCGACTCGAGCGCGCTCGCGGCGAGCTCGCGGACGCGCCCGAAGCGCACGTCGTCGAACGTGAAGACCCGGAAGCGGTCCATGTGGTCGATGTCGAGGTGCACGGCGGACACCGGGATGCGGCGTGCGGCGAAGCCGCTGACGACCTCGGCCACCGTCTGATCGGTGCGCCACCCCCATCGGGAGTGGTGGTACCCGAGCGCCCATCGCGGCGGCATGGCCGGGCGGCCGAGCAGCGTGGTCGCGGTCTCGAGCAGCGCGTCCATCTCGCCGATCGCGACGTAGGTGATGATCGCCCCGTCCTCGAACTCGAAGGTCGCCCCGTGCTCGGCGTGCGCAACGCGGCCGATGCTGACGGTCGCCTCGAACGTGTTCTCCGTGAACGCCCAGACCGGCCCGGTCTCGTGCAGGCCGACGGTGATCGGGATCGCGCTGTACAGCGGGTCCTGGCCGGTCCCCCACGAGCCTCCCGGGTCGCGGTTCCAGAACCGGTACGTCGCTCCAGTGAGGTCCAGACCGCGCGCCTGCTCGCCGAGCCCGCACAGGACCTCGGCGTCGCGCAGGACACGGCGCAAGACGCGACGCGGGCCCTGGAACAGCGGCGTGCGCTCCTCGTAGCGGCGGCGACCCTGGTCGTCGAACACCACCACGCCCGCGGTCGTGGCCTCGACGCGGAGTCGCGACGTCGCGAGGATCGCTCGGCCGTCGTGGTCGACATCGACCACGACGTCCAGGTCCGCATGGACGACCGCGTCGCGTGTCGCCACGTCGTGCGGCGCACGGCCCGGACCCCACGCGAGTCGAACCAGCTCGTCTTGGAGCGCGACGACGTGCAGGGTCCCGCGCTCGTACGTCGCCGTGAGCCCCCGCCCCTCGTCTGACAACGACGCACCGGTGAAGCGGCCAGCATCTGCTGGTGCGAGGGACTGGCGGTGCGCGCGCTTCCATCGGGCGTCGTGCAGCGACATGCGGACGGAGTTCGCGGTGATTGCCCGCATCGTCCGCGGGGAGAGTGCCTGGATCTCGCGCGCCGCAAGCTGTGCCTTGAGGAGCGCTCGGCGGATCGCGGGGTGTGCCACTGCTCGAACATATGACCACATCGCGTCAAGTTGGAACTACGGTGGCGCTCCCGGACGTGTCGGAACTGAGGAAGCATGCTCGTCTCACCGCTGCGCGAAGCCGGCGACGCCGCGGTGCAGTCGCTGTCGGCACCGCTCGCGGACGCCTTCGAGCTGCTGCGGTCCGGCCGCATGCGGCTTCGGACCGAGCGCAGGGTGGGCTGGCAGATCGTCAACCTCGACCTCGACGGCCGTCGCCTGCGTTACCGGGTCACCGACAACGTCCGCTCGCCGCTTGCCCGCCGAGCCACGGACGTCGACGACGAGCAGGTGTGGGCGATGAGCCTGCACGGCTACTTCGCCGGCGGGTCCATGTACGCGCGCGAGAGCGAGCACCTGGCCGAGCGCTTCGGCTGGCGTGTCGTGAACCTGTCACTGCCGGGCTTCGGCGGCTCGGACGCCATGGGCACCGCAGAGGTCACGATCGACCAGCTGACCGACCAGATCGCACTCGTCAAGGAACGCCTCGGAATTGGCCCGCTGGTCTTGCTCGGCCACTCGATGGGCGCCGCGGTCGCCATGCACTACGCGGCAAACCACCCTGACGAGGTCCTCGGGGTCATCTACCGAGACGGCATCGCCACACCAGCCTGGCAGCACCGTCACGGCGCCGTCGCCAGGCTGCTGCACGTGCTGCCCGGGGTCGCCCCCGTCGCCGACATGGCCGCCGCGGTCGCGCTCGACCTCCCCGACCTGCTCGCGGGGCAGGTCTTGCTCACGATCCGCTCGATGATCCCGGACCTGCGCCACAACGTCAAGGTGTTCGCGCGCAGCGCGCCGATCGCCTCGATGCTCATGCACCTCGACCTCTCGAGCGAGGTCCGCGCGGTGCGCGCCCACGACGTGCCGGTGCTCGCGGAGTGGGGCTGCTTCGACCGGCTCATCCCGCCATCGACGGCATCGGAGTTCTCAGAGATCGCCGGCCTCGACATCCACTGGGTCCTGGGCGGTCACTCGTGGATGCTCGCGCGGCCGCACGGCCAGGCCGACGTGCTGACCAAGACCGGGTGGGGACGGGCGTTCCTCGACGCGATGGCGCAGCGTGCCCGCGCGCTCCACTCGGGTGCCTCTATTTGACGAAGAGCTCGCCGTCGCTGTCAGTCACCGTGAACGCCGTGAGCCCCGTCGGCGCTGGTCCCGAGATGTAGGCGCCGTTCGAGACCTGGAACTGCGAGCCATGGCACGGGCACGCGATGACGTTGGACGAGGGCTGGTAGCCGACGATGCAGCCCTCGTGCGGGCAGATCGCGCTGTAGGCGACGAACTGCCCCGCGGCGGGCTGGATCACGAGCCCGGGCTCGTTGTTGGATGGCAAGATGAACGAGGCTGCCTGGCCCACGGGCACGGCGGCGGACTTCAAGATCGGCGTTCCCTTCGAGCCGTTCGAGCCCGACCCGGTCTTGCGGTCGGTCGAGGCTCCGATCAGCCGACCCGCACCTGCGACCCCTGCTACCACGACAAGGCTCGCAGCGGCCGCGGCCGCGGCGGTGACGCCGCCGATCACCACGGCGCGGCGATCGACCTCGTCGCGAGGTCTGCCGCCGGGGAGCGACGGACGCTCCCCCTCGAGGTACGGGCAGCCGTTCGGCGCGCAGAGGCGGTTCTTGATGGCCATGCACCTCGGGTCGCGGAAGAACCCGCACACGCGCTGCACCTCTGCGAATGCCACGACGACGAGCAGCGGGTCGTCCAGCTCGCGCTCGGTCGCGGCGCGTCGCGCGATCCACGCGTCGAGGCTCAGCACCCCGCCGCTGCCGGCTACGACGAACGGCATGAAACAGAAGAAGAAGACGATGTCCGCGCCGGTGTACCACGGCGCGGCGTGGAAGCTCACGGTGAGAAAGAGGCTGAACGAGATCAGCATCCCGCCGGTCGCCGCGACCCTCGTGAGAAGGCCTGCAGCCATGCCGATGCCGACTGCCACCTCGCCGAGCGCTATCGCCACGCCGAGCGGCGTCGAGTAGCCGAGGAGGTGGACGAGAACCCCACGGATCGGCGAGATCTGGGCGTAGTGCAGCATCATCGCGTGGAGGGAGGTCGACGACGCCGGGTTGAAGAACGCCGGATTCGCCAGCTTCTGGAGTCCCGCGTAGAGGAAGGTGCAAGCGAGGAACGCGCGCAGCGGTAGCAGCGCCCACCCCGAGAGCTGCCAGCCCCGCGGCGGCATGCCGAAGGGCAGCGAGCGTGGCGACGGCCGGCGACTCTGAGCACGCGGCACGTCGTTCACGATGCCACAGCGGGGGTGCTGGCCCCAAGGCGGGTCGTCGGTGCGTGCGGGAACTCGGTAAAGATCGCCCGCGATGACGTTCATCACCAACCACCTGACGCATCTCGCCCCGGTGGTCGTCTACGTCGCCGTCGCGCTCCTCGTCTTCGGCGAGGCCGCGCTGTTTGTCGGCTTCGTGCTCCCAGGTGAGACCGCGGTCCTGATTGGCGGATTCATCGCGAGCCAGGGCCGGATCAACATCGTCGTGCTCTGCGTGCTCGTCGTGGCGTCGGCGATCATCGGCGACACGGTGGGCTATGTCGTCGGCGCCCGCTATGGCACCCGGCTGCTCGACTTGCGGGTCTTGCGCAACCGGCGCGCGGGGATCGACCGGGCGCTCGCGGGCCTCGAGAAGAACGGGGCGACCTACGTGTTCCTCGGTCGCTTCACCGCGTTCTTCCGCGCCGTGGTCCCGGGCCTCGCAGGGATGTCCGAGATGCGCTACCGGCGCTTCTTCGTGGCGAACGCGGCGGGCGGGCTGTGCTGGGGGCTGGGCTACGCCCTGCTCGGGTACTTCGCGGGGGACGGCTACAAGAAGGTCGCGCACTACTCGTCGTTCGGCGCGCTCGGCCTTGTGGGTGTCATCATCGTCCTCGCCTTCGTCATGCACCTGCGTCGACGCCGCCGCGAGCGCCTCGGCGTGGTCGAGGCGCCCGAACCCCTGGCCGATCAGTCGCGCGGCGACGAGGAGCGCGACGGCGGGACCCCGACGTGACCGCCAGCTAGTCGCCGCCGCGTGCGAGCGCGAGCTCGACCGCACCGTCGAGGCGCCCGAGCTCCCAGCCACCGCCGTGCTGGTCGACGTCGAGGAGGCCAACAGGTCGCTCGAGCGGTCCGGTCGAGGACACGAGACCGTGGAGGTGCAGCGCCTGAACGCCACCGGCCAGCAGGGGCAGCGCCGTGTCGAGCTGGGAGGCCCAGCCCCTCGCACCAGCGCCCAGCTCGACGGTCGTGACAGCCCCGTCCGCGTCGTCGACGACCACGGCGAGGAGCTCGGGGTCCTCGCCCGCGAGCCACCATTCGAATGGGGGCGCGTCGCGCCAGCGGCGCGCGCAGCGCAGCGCGCCCACGTCCGGCACTCGCGTGTCGCGTGGAGCGCGCCGCCGAGAGCGGGGGACCGAGCGGTCGAAGCGCTCTCGTCTCGCGGCGAGCAGGACGCCGTCATCGACACCCGCAGCGAGGTCACGCCAGAGCGCCTCGCCCAGGTAGCTGCCCATCGCCTCGAAGAGCACCGCGCACCGTGTCGTGGGCGACCCCACAGCGATCGACTCGGCCGCGAGCAGGTGTGCGACGCACATGCCGTCGAGTGCGCTCGTGGCGTCGTCACGAGCGCCCTTGCGATGCGGCGGACGCGAGCCGGTTCGCCAGCCCTCGATCGAGGCGCGGTTGGGGGCGCGGAACGTCACGATCGACTGGACGAGGCCGTCAAGCCGCGACGCGAGCCAGCCCGCGTGCGCGGCGAATCGCTCCGGCGCCCACGACGACAGCCAGGGCTCCTGGCCGAGCCACGAGGGCCATGCCGCGTCGCACAGGACGACCGACGCCGACATGCCCGAGCCCCTCGCAGCACGAAGGGCTCGCTCGTAGGCGTCGAGCGCGTCGAGGTCGCGGACGTCGGGCCGGGGCTCGAGGCGAGCCCACTCCATCGTGAGCCGGAGCTCGCAAAAGCCGAGGTCCGCGGCACGGGCCACGAGCTCGTCGAGGTGCTCGAAGGTCCCCGGGGTCCGCAAGGACGGCCGGCTCGTGCCGAGCGACTGGGCGACGCCGAACGAGGTGTGCGGGCCGCCCTCTCGGTCGAAGCCGCCCTCAACGGCATACCCGTCGATCGTCACGCCGAGCACCGGAGCACTGAGCGTCACGGGCCGAGTCTCGCACCGTCGACCGCATCCTCGACCCGAAGCAGGGAGGTAGCGTCACCGACCGACGCAGGAGGTCCACGATGGGCGACGAAGTACTGACCGAGCGACGGGGCAAGGTCGTGATCCTCACTATCAACCGGCCCGAGGCTCGCAACGCGATCAACCTCGCGGTCGCGACCGCGCTCTCGGACGCCCTCGACGCCGCGGAGCGCGATGACGACTGCCTGGTGGTGATCCTCACGGGTGCCGACGACAAGGCGTTCAGCGCCGGCATGGACCTCAAGGCGTTCGCCCGCGGCGAGGCGCCCATCACCGAGAAGGGCTTCGCGGGGATCACGAAGCGCAGCTTCCCGAAGCCGATCATCGCCGCGGTCAACGGCTCAGCGCTCGCCGGCGGCTTCGAGATCGCGCTCAGCTGCGACCTCGTCGTCGCGGCGTCGCACGCCAAGTTCGGCATCCCCGAGGCGGCGCGTGGGCTCATCGCGGGCGGCGGCGGGCTCATCCGCCTGGCAAAGCGCATCCCGAGGGCTGTGGCCCTCGAGCTCGCGCTCACCGCAGCCCCGATCGATGCGGACCGAGCGCTCGCGGTGGGGCTCGTCAATCGCGTGGTGCCGGGCGACGTGCTGCTCGCCACCGCGCTCGAGCTCGCTGAGCAGATCGCGAAGAACGCCCCGCTCGCGATCCGGATCAGCAAGAAGGTCATGCTCGAGTCGATCGAGCTCGACGAGGACGCCGCCTGGAAGCTCAACGACTCGTCCTTCGGGACGATCGGCCGCTCTCATGACGCCATGGAGGGCGCCATCGCGTTCGCAGAGAAGCGCGAGCCCACCTGGACAGGTGCCTAGGTGCACTCGCTCGCACCCTCGCTGACCGCGCTGCGCCTGAGCCTGCACGTGCTCGCCGCTGCGGTCTTCGTCGGCGGCCAGATCACGATGGTCGGGCTGCTCCCAGAGGTCCGCAAGCTCGGTGGCGACGGTGGGGTGCGCATCGCTCGCGCGTTTGCCAAGGTCAGCTGGCCTGCGTTCGGGGTGCTCATCGTCACTGGCATCTGGAACGTCTCGGCCGACCATGCCTCGCACACGACAGGCGCATGGAAGACGGTGCTCGGTGTCAAGATCGCCGTTGTCGCCCTCGCCGGCGTCGCTGCATGGCTGCACTCGAGGTCGACCTCGAGAACCTCCCTCGCGATCTGGGGATCTGCTGCAGGGATCGCGTCGATCGCCGCGCTCGTGCTGGGTGTGCTGCTCTCGGGCTGAGGACCAGGGGGCCGCGTGGAGCGGTAGCCTCAAATGAGCGGGTGGGTGATCCCGGCCGCAGGGAGGGATCATGCAGATAGCAGAGATCGCAAGCATTGAAGTGATCCTGATCGTGGTGGCTGTCGGTCTTGTTGTGTTCGGGAGCTCCAAGATCCCGAAGATCGCTCGAGGTCTCGGCTCGGCGAAGTCAGAGTTCGAAAAGGGCATCAAAGAGGGCCAGGGCCAAGGTCAGCCGGCCGTGCAGGCAGAGGACAAGAACCAGACCGACACGCCGGCGAACTGAGCCGGCCGCGAGGGCCACTCAGTCATGGATGATGTCCTCGCTGTCGCCGACCGGCTCTGGCGTGGCGAGGTCACGACAGCCGAGTTGCATCCCGTCGGGCACATGGGCGGCCTGGCAGAGGTCGCCGACGGCATTGCCTTTCTCCCGAGCTTCGCGAACGCGACGGCGGTCAAGACCTCCGACGGGCTCTTCATGGTGGACACCGGGTCCTCGGTCGTCGCGCCCCTGATCCATGAGCAGATCCGGCAGTGGTCCGACGCGCGCCTCGACACCGCCGTCTACAGCCACGGGCACATCGACCACGTGTTCGGTGTCGGCGTCTTTGAAGCAGAGGCCGAGTCGCGCGGCTGGAAGCCCCCAAGGGTCGTCGCCCACGAGCACCTCCCGGCACGCTTCGACCGGTACCGCCGCACCGCGGGCTACAACCAGGTCGTCAACCGTCGGCAGTTCGGGTTCAAGGACCTCGTCTGGCCGACCGAGTACCGCTACCCCGACGAGACCTACTCGACCGAGCTCGACCTCGACGTCGGCGGGATCTCGTTTCACCTCCGCCACGAAAAGGGCGAGACCGACGACCACACCGTGACGTGGATCCCGAGCGCCAAGGCGCTGTGCTGCGGGGACCTGTTCATCTGGGCGAGCCCCAATGCTGGCAATCCCCAGAAGGTCCAGCGCTACCCCGCAGAGTGGGCCGCCGCGCTTCGACGGATGGACGCCCTGGGCCCAGAGCTGCTGCTGCCGGGCCACGGCCTGCCTGTGGTGGGCGCCGACCGGGTCCACCAGGCCCTCACCGACACCGCCAGGTACCTCGAGAGCCTGGTCGACCAGACCATCGCGATGATGAACGAGGGTGCCCGGCTGTCCGAGATCCTGCACACTGTCCGGCCGCCTGGGGACCTCGCGGCCGCGCCGTACCTCCAGCCTGTCTACGACGAGCCTGAGTTCGTGGTGCGCAGCGTCTGGCGCCTCAACGGGGGCTGGTGGGACGGCAACCCCGCGACGCTCAAGCCGGCGCCGGAAGCGGCGCTCGCGAGCGAGCTCGCCGGTCTCGCCGGCGGCACCGCTCGTCTCTGCGACCGTGCCCTCGCGCTGCTCGAGGCAGGCGATGACGGCTCGCTGCGGCTCGCATGTCACCTCGCCGAGCTCGCGTGGCTCGCGGCGCCCACAGACGCGGGCGTCTGTGAGATCCGCCGCCAGGTGTACACCGCAAGGGCGGGGGCCGCGACGTCGACGATGGCAAGGGGCGTCTACCGGTGGGCGGCTCGAGAGTCGCTCGGTGAGGTGACCTGAGGCTCACGGTGCGCTGACGCGGCCGGGGGGGCTTCTTCGGGGCCCGGGCCTGGCAGTAGCCTCGGCTCCGGCCCGCGACCTCGACGCCGCGGTGCTGAGAACAACTCAGGGGGACATTCAATGAGAGGTGCCACTCGGTTGCCGCGAGGCGTGGTCGCTGCCATCGCCGCGCTAGTGCTCATCGGCCCCGCCGCCAGCGTCGCTTCGTTCGCCGCGGCTTCCGCGGGCGCGACGCCCACGTCCGCTGGCCACGTCCTGCTCGTGGGGACCTTCCACGGAGTGAAGGGTCAGTACAAGTCGATCCAGGCTGCGGTCAGCGCTGCGAAGCCCGGCGACTGGGTGCTCGTCGCCCCAGGCGACTACCACGAGACCAAGGACCTCACGAGCCCGCCCTCTGACTACTCCCAGGGCGCGTTCGGCAGCGTCCTCATCACGACTCCGGACCTGCACCTTCGCGGCATGGACCGCGCGAAGGTCGTCGTCGACGGGACCAAGCCGGGCTCGCCCGCGTGCACGTCAAATCCCGCGGACCAGTCGTACGGCAACGTGGTCAGCAGCAGCGCGGTCGGGCGCAACGGGATCACCGTGTTCAAGGCGAGCGGGGTCAGCGTGGAGAACCTGACCGTCTGCAACTTCTTGTCGGGGTCTCAGAGCTCGGGCTACGGCGTGTGGTGGAACGGCGGCGACGGCACCGGCAAGATCGGGCTCACCGGCTACCACGGCAGCTATCTCAGCGCGACTTCCACCTTCTTCAACAGTGAGTCCACGGCCGCGACCTACGGCATCTTCGCGTCGAACTCGCAGGGACCGTCGACGCTGAGCCAGCTGTACGCGAACAACCAGAACGACTCGGGCCTCTACATCGGAGGCTGCAAGCAGCTCTGCGGCGTCACGATCTCCAACGCCTGGATGGAGTACAACGCGCTCGGGTACTCCGGGACGAACTCGGGCGGCGCGATCGTGATCACGCACTCGCAGTTCGACCACAACCAGGACGGCTTCGACACCAACACCCAGCTGGCTGGCGACCCGCCCGCGCCGCAGAACGGCGCCTGCCCGCACGGCGCGATCTCCAAGATCACCCACACGCACTCGTGCTGGGTGCTCATGGACAGCTACATCCACGACAACAACAACGCCAACGCGCCCGCAGCGGGCAGCGCGGCCATCGGCCCGACAGGCACGGGCATGACGCTGTCCGGCGGACGCAACGACACCGTGCTGCACAACACGTTCGCGAACAACGGGGCGTGGGGCGAATTCTTCGTCCCGTTCCCTGACCCCAACTCGCCCTCGCTCAACCAGACGTGCGCTAGCACGGGCGGCCACGAGTACAGCGGGCTCGGCTGCGTCTATGACCCCCAGGGCGACGCGCTTCTCGGCAACACCTTCAGGCACAACGGGTTCTTCAAGAACCCCACCAACTCGGACTTCGCCGAGCTCACGCTGTCGAGCCACGTCGTGAACTGCTTCTCGAAGAACGTCGCCCCCGACGGCAGCTACCTGCCGAACCTCGCGAAGACCGAGAAGTCGTGCACCGGCAAGGTCGTGGGCGGCAACGCCGTCGCCGCGCAGGCCCTCTACTTCCAGGCGCTGTGCGACACCGGCCTCGGCACCTGCCCGGCAGGGAGCCACTACCCCACCCACGGCGCGGTCAAGCTTCACGCCCTCCCGAAGCTGCCCTCGATGCCCAATCCGTGCAAGGGCGTGCCAGCCAACGCCTGGTGCAAGGCCGGCAAGCCGATCTAGTCAGGCGCTGAGCGCTCTGACGGCGGGCTCGAGCCGCACCGTCGGCTCCATGCGCCCACCGAGGTACGAGACCGCGAGCACGGCGCCCGCGAACGCCACGACGGCGCCAGCGGCGCTCGCGGCGTGCAGCGCGTGGATGAACGCGCTCTGCGAGGCGCGCATCGCGGGGCCCTGCAGGGCCACCGGCAGTTGGCGCGAGACCGCGACCGCCTGGGCCATGGAGACCCCCGCTGCGGCAGTCGCCCCGTGCGGGACACCGAGCGCGCGGAGGCTCGCGAGCACCCGCGGTGCGAACGCGGAGGCGAACACCGAGCCGAGGACCGCGACGCCGAGGGTCCCGCCGAGCTCGCGCGTCGTGTTGTTCACCGCTGCCCCGGCGCCCACCTGGTCGAGCCGCAGCGATCCCATGACCGCCTCGGTCGACGGCGCGGTCGTGAGCGACAGGCCAAGGCTGAGCAGGACCATCGAAGCGACGACCGGACCGAGGTAGGGGGCGTCGAGCGGCATGGTGGCCGCGATGACCAGCCCGCCGCCCATCGCGGCGAGACCCGCACCGACGACCCAGCGGGCGCCGATGCGCAGGGCCAGCACCGCTCCGAGCGGCGTCGTCACCGCCGCGGTGACCGCGAAAGGCAGGGTGCGCACGCCAGCCGACAGCGCCGAGTACCCGCGCACGAGCTGGAAGTACTGCGTGATGAGGAAGATGAAGCCGAACAGCGCGAAGAAGGCGACCGAGATCGACGTCGCCCCGACGGTGAACCGCCTGTTCTGGAACACCCGGACGTCAAGGAGCGGCCCGTCGGTGCGCAGCTCGATGACGGCGAAGGAGGCAAGCACCGCAATCGAGGCGCAGAGGAGCCCGAGTGTCCGCGGCGACGTCCACGCCCACGTGGGGCCCTCGATGATCGTGTAGACGAGCGAGGTCACGCCCACTGTGCCGACCAGGAGGCCTCGCACGTCGAAGGGGAAGCCGGACCGCGCCTCGGACTCGGGCAGGAAGACCTCGCCCAGCACGACCGCGGCGAGCACGATCGGGACGTTGACGAGGAAGATCGAGCCCACCCAGAAGTGCTCGAGGAGCAGCCCGCCGGTAATCGGCCCGAGGGCGACGGCGATGCCGGTCGTCGCGCTCCAGATGCCGATCGCCTTGGCACGCTCCGAGCTGTCCGTGAACAGCGTGGTCAAGATGGCGAGCCCCGTCGGGAAGATGAACGCGGCGGCAGCACCCATGAGCGCGCGCGCGACGATGAGCGAGGTCGTCGATCCCGCGAAGGCGGCGAGCGCGGAGAACGCGCCGAAGCAGACGAGCGCGACCTGCATCGTGCGCTTGCGCCCGAGGCGATCGCCGACGCCGCCACCTGCCAGGAGCAGGCCCGCGAAGGGCAGCGAGTACGCGTCGACGATCCACTGCAGCGAGGAGTTCGACGCGTGGAGGTGCCTCGCGAAGCTCGGGAGCGCGACGTTCACGATCGTGTTGTCCACGACGACGAGGAACACCGACAGGCACAGGACCGGCAGCAGCAGCCAGCGGCGGTCGTGGTGGGTCGAGGTGGGCATGGCGGTCCTCCTAGAGAACGACGTTATACAACTGTAGCACGCTGTTCTCTAGTAGGGTCCTCCCCATGGCTCGCCACCGCACCCGGAGCCACGAGCTGGAGCCCGCGATCCTCGAGGCCGCCGAGGCTCTCTTGGAGGAGGCCGGCCCAGGAGGGCTGTCGGTGCGCGGGATCGCCGAGCGGGCGTGTGTCGCCCCCATGGGCCTCTACAGCAGGTTCGACGGCAAGTACGGGGTCGTCGACGCGCTGTTCCAGGAGGGCTTCGCGGCCCTCGGCGCCACGATGCGCGCGCACGCTGCGGACCCGGACCCGCTCACGGGGTTCCGTGCCGCAGGCGTCGCCTACCGCGCCCTGGCGCTCGCGCACCCCGCTCGCTACGGGCTCATGTTCCTCCAGTCGGTTCCCGGCCACACGCCCTCGGACGAGGCCCTGGCGACCGCCGACGGCGCGTTCCGCGCGCTCGTCGAGGTGGTGCGCCGCTGCATCGACGCGGGCGTCGTCGTGGCCCGCGACCAAGTCGAGGTCGCCCAGCAGGTCTGGGCGGTGTGCCACGGCTGGGTCGCGCTCGAGCTCGGCGGCATCAACTTCGCCGAGGACCCCGAGGGAGGCTACGAACGGCTGCTCGACGCGCTCATCGTGGGGCTCGCGCCGCGCGAGCCCTAGCAGCGCCAGGAGCACCTCAGCAGTGCCGAGCGCCGCTCCAGCGCGAAGTTCGGGCGCCTTCGCAGCGTTGACTACAGTCGACGCGTGCCGCAGCCAAGCCGCCGGACAGGCCATGCCGGTGGGGTGACTCGCTCCAAGAGGCGCTGGAGCCTGGTGCTCGTGGGCCTCGCCCCGTTCGTGCTCTCAGGCTGCAGCTTGTCGAGCTTCGGCGCCTACCCCTCTGCCACCCAGACCGGGCGCTCGACGTTCCACCTCTGGCAGGGCTTCACGATCGGGGCGATCGTCGTCGGCGCCATCACGCTCTCGCTCATCATCTACGCAGCGCTGCGCTACCGGGCCAAGCGCGAGCACGAGGGCTCTGTCCCCCGCCAGGTCCAGTACCACCTGCCGATGGAGATCACCTACACGGTCATCCCGATCATCATTGTCTTCGTGCTCTTCGCCTTCACGGTCGTCGTCGAGAACGAGGTCACGGCCCTGCCCTCGGTGACCCCGGACAACACGATCCAGGTCCAGGCCTTCCAGTGGGGGTGGCGCTTCACCTACCCCGGCTTCACGGTCATCGGGCAAACCACCCAGACCCCCGTCATGGAGATGCCCGAGGGCCAGAACGTCCGGATCGTGCTCACCTCATCGGACGTGGTCCACGGCTTCTACATCCGCCAGTTCAACTTCTCGCGCTACGCGCTGCCGGGTGTCATCAACCAGTTCACGTTCAACGCCCAGACCCTCGGCACGTACTTCGGCCAGTGCACCCAGCTGTGCGGCCTCTATCACTCCCTGATGTGGTTCAAGGTCGAGGTCGTCACCCCCGCCGCGTACCAGAAGTTCCTCGCGGACGGGAAGAAGAAGGCCAAGACGCTCTCGGCGTCCGCCGCGGGCCAGGCGGTGCAGGAGCAGACGAGCGCCGGTATCCCCATTCGGCCCGACTACGGCGGGGGTACGAACTAGTGACCGACTTCGCAGTCGGGCTCGCGGGGGCGGGCACGATCGAGCACGACGTAGCCCACGTCCACGAGCAGCACGAGCACCACGAGCCGACCGGGATCCTCAAGTGGCTGACATCGACCGACCACAAGGTGATCGGGCTCAGCTACACGATCACCTCGGTCGTGATGTTCGTCATCGGCGGATTCCTGGCCGAGCTGATCCGCGTCCAGCTCACGAGCCCGAACGGCACGTTCGTGTCCTTCGCGGAGTACAACCAGCTCTTCACGATGCATGGCAGCCTGATGATCTACCTGTTCGTCGGCCCGTTCGCGTTCGGTGGCCTCGCCAACATCATCGTGCCGCTGCAGATCGGCGCGCCGGACATGGCGTTCCCGAGGCTCAACGCGCTCAGCTACTGGCTGTACCTGTCGGGCTCGATCACCATGCTGCTCGGCTTCGTCGTCGCGGGCGGTGCCGCGGACTTCGGCTGGGTCGGCTACGCGCCGCTGTCCAACGCGATCTACAGCCCTGGGGCGGGTGCGGACCTGTGGATCGCGGCCCTGCTGCTGACCGGGTTCTCGGCCATCTTCACCGGGGTCAACTTGTGCGCGACGATCTTCTACCTGCGCGCCCCGGGCATGACGATGTTCCGCATGCCGATCTTCACGTGGAACATGCTCGCGACGGGGATCCTCATCCTCCTCGCGTTCCCCGTGCTCACCGCGGGCCTCATCATGCTCTACTGCGACCGGCACTTCGGGACGCACATCTTCACGGTCCCCGGCGGGGGCGTCCCCGTGCTCTGGCAGCACATCTTCTGGTTCTGGGGGCACCCCGAGGTGTACATCCTGGCCCTGCCGTTCTTCGGCGTCGTGACCGAGGTCATCGCGGTGTTCTCCAAGAAGCCCGTGTTCGGCTACAAGGGCATGGTCTTCGCAACAATCACGATCGCCGCGCTCTCGCTCGGGGTGTGGGCGCACCACATGTTCACGACGGGCACGGTCCTGCTGCCCTTCTTCTCGATCATGAGCCTGCTCATCGCGGTCCCGACGGGCATCAAGTTCTTCAACTGGATCGGCACGATGTGGGGCGGCCACGTCCGCTTCACGACGTCGATGCTCTTCGCCATCGGGTTCCTCATCACCTTTCTCATCGGCGGGCTGACGGGCATCTACCTGGCGTCGCCGCCGCTCGACTTCTTCACTCACGACACCTACTTCGTGGTCGCGCACTTCCACTCGGTCGTGCTCGCACTCGTCATGGGCGCCATGGCGGGCCTGTACTACTGGGGCCCCAAGATCACCGGCTACCTTCTCGACGAACGGCTCGGCAAGATCCAGTTCTGGTCGTTCTTCATCGGGGCCAACGTCATGGTCATGCCGCAGTACCAGCTGGGGCTGCTCGGGATGCCGCGTCGTATCGCGACGTACCTCGAGGACCCCGAGTGGGCGATCCTCAACCGCTGGGCGACCGCGGGTGCGGTGCTCATGGGCCTCAGCACGCTGGTGTTCGTCATCAACGTCATGTACTCGTGGAAGCGCTACCCCGCCGGCGACAACCCGTGGGACGCCCAGACGCTCGAGTGGTTCACGACCTCGCCGCCGCCGCATCACAACTACTACGCGCTGCCACCGATCCGCTCAGAGCGCCCAACCTGGGACTACAACCACCCCGAGGGTAAGTCGCTCGCTCACGGTGACCACACCGAGCCGAACGCCGAGGCGCACCCGGTGGCCACGAGATGAAGGTCGAGGCGAGACTCCTTCTGGCGCTCGGCGCCACCTTCTTCACGCTCGGCGTCGTGTACTGGTTCTGGAGCGGCGAGAACGCGGGGGCCATGATGCTCGTCGCGTCGGGCGGCCTCGGCTTCCTGCCGGGCAGCTACTACCTGTGGTGGTCCAACCGGATGCGTGTGCGCGCCTCGGACCGAGACGACGCCACCATCGCGGACGGCGCGGGCATCGTGGAGACCTTCCCGGGCAGCTCGATCTGGCCGTTCATCCTCGGGATGGGTGCGTTCTTCATCGGCCTGGCCCTCGTCTTCGGGACCTGGTTCAGCATCCCCGCCGGTGGGCTCGTCGTCTGGGCTCTGCTGGGCGCGGTCAACGAGTCGCGCCGCGGCAGCACCGACCAGCCAGCGCACCACTCCTAGCGGGTCGGCCAGCGGCCAGGAGTTGCCCCTGGCTCAGCGGCCGAGGTGCCGGAGGAAGAACGCGTCGTAGGCGTCACGCTCGTACAGCGGCGTGTCGACGTGGCCGCCGGGGAACACGTGCATGGCCTTGTCCGCAGACCCGATCGCGTCGAACAGTTCAAGGCCGGTCTCGCGCGACATGAGCTGGTCGTCCCACTGGAAGATGAACAGCACCGGGACCGTGCACCGACGTGCTGCCGCCTCGCGCTCCTCGCCCCCGGGCATCCCGCTCAGCCCCGCGAGTCCCAGCACGGCCGCGGCGACGCGCGGCTCAGACGCGACAAAGGGGAGCCCGATCATGGTGCCCATCGACACGCCCCAGTAGCCGATCCGCTCGTCGACGAGGTCGCCCTCTTTTTCGAGGTGGTCGAGCACCGTGGTCCACTCGCGCACCGCGCGACCGACGGCGACGAACGGCCGGGCCGCGCCCTTGTCGTCAGGCGAGCGCTCCATCGACGCGGCGCCGGACTTCGACATCACGCGTCGCTCGAGGTCCCGTCGGCGCGCATCGGCCTGCTCGTGGTCGACGATCCGCTCCCCGTGCCCCGGCGCGTCGAGCGCGAGCGCGCTGTAGCCGAGGTGCCGCACGAACCGCCGGGCGAGCCCGAGGATGTTCGGCGTGCGCTTGTGCTGGGTGCCGCCGTGGCCCAGAAGGACGAGGGGGGTCGTGCCGGTCGCCGCCTCGGGGCGCCACAGGATGCCCGGGACGGTCTCGCCGTCGGCCTCGAACTCGAACGAGCGCTCGACGACGCCCTTGGCCACCCCTTCGTTGGTCGTCTGCATGCGTGCTCCTCGTCCGGACGGGTCCCCATCTTCGCGCAGGCCGAGCCGCCGTGCCTGCAGAAAGCAGGGGCCCGGTGCCCGCAGGGTCCATCGGTAGATTCTGGTCGTGCCGCACTTGCAGCTGCGTCCGGCGCCGACTGAGCCACTCGCGCCCGCGCGGATGTCGAGCCTCAACTGGTCGCCGGTCGCGTGGCGTCGCGCGGGGCTGTGCGTCGTCGCCGTCTGGGCGGTCCTGATCGCGGTCATCGCGCGAGTCGGCACGACGCACTCGCTGGACCTCGTGGTCTACCGCCAGGCGGCGAGCAACATGCTCCACGGCGGCGCGACCTACCAGGCGACGTTCGCTGACCACCTGAGCTTCACCTACCCCCCGTTCGCCCTCCTGTTCTTCAGCCCGCTCAGCCTGCTGTCCCTTCACAGCGCCGTGTGGGTGTGGGACCTGTGCAACGTGGTGGCACTCGCCGTCGCGCTCTCGGTGCTCGCGCGCCGCTGCGTGTCGGTGTCGCGGCCCAGGGCAGTCGTCCTCGGCGCGCTCGTCGCGGGCGCGTCGCTCCTCGCCTTCGAGCCGCTGCGCAACTCCTTGCTCGACGGGCAGGTGAACCTCGTGTTGATCTGCGCGATCGTCGTCGACGTGTTCGTGGTGCCGCCCCGCTGGCGCGGGGTGCTCATCGGGATCGCAGGGGCGATCAAGCTGACGCCCCTTGTCTTCCTCGTCTACCTGGTCGTCGCCCGGGATCGCCGCGCTGCGGTCCGTGCCCTTGCGACGTTCGGCGTGGTGACGGCGCTGTCCTGGCTCGTGCTGCCCACCGACTCGTCGACCTTCTGGCTCCACCAGGCCTTCAGCCCTGGCCACAAGGGCGGGACCCAGTCGGACTGGAACCAGTCCTGGTGGGGCCTCGTCGGACGCCTCCCTGCGTCCGACGGCTCCCTGCGCGTTGCCGTGTGGCTCGCCGCCTGCGCCGTCACGCTCGGCGTCGGCGTCTTCGTGGCGCGCCGCTACGTCGCACAGGGCCGCCGTGTCGACGCGTTCTTCGTGGTTGCCTTGACGGGCCTGCTCATGAGCCCCGTGTCCTGGACCCACCACTGGTCCTGGATCGCGGTCCTCCCGATCCTGCTGCTCGCGCGCACCGGGCGGCATCGGGCGGTCACCGTCGCGATGCTCGCGCTCCTCGCGCTCACAATCCCCTCCCCCTACGGGTGGCACCTCAAAGGAGCGTGGCCCCTCAACTTCTCACTGGTCTTCGTCGCGGCCGGGCTCTTGGCCGTCATGGCGGCCGTCGAGTGGCGCGACGCGCGGCGGCGCGGCGGCGCGGCCGCCGCCGCGCCCCTCGCTCGCGAGCACGCTCCCGAAGAGGCCCACGACCCGCGGATGCTGCGCTAGGAGCCCGGGTCCGCGTCGCCGCAGGCGTCAAGGGCGCGCTCGAGGTCGTCCAAGAGGTCCTTGGTCGACTCGATGCCGACGGCCAGCCTGACGAGGCCCGCAGCGACGCCCCCGGCCGCCGTCGCGTCGTAGTTGCGCGTGTCGCCCCACATCGCCGCGGGCCTCGTGCCGAGCGTGTGCACCGAGCCGAGGCTCGCCGCGCGCGTCGACAGCGTGAGGGCGTCGAGGACCCGGTCCGCCGCAGTGGCGCCGCCGTGCACCTCGAAGGAGAGCAGGCCTCCGAAGCCCGACATCTGGGACGCCGCGAGCTCGTGCTGGGGATGGCTCACGAGGCCCGGGTAGTGCACGGCCTCGACGAGTTCGTGGTCGCTCAAGAGGCCCGCGAGTGCCGTCGCGTTGGCGTTGTGGCGCGCGATGCGGACGTCCAGGGTCCGCAGCCCCCGCAGCAGCAGCCACGCGTCGAAGGGCCCGAGCACCGCCCCGACGACGAGGTGCGTCCGCCAGATCTCCTCGATGACGTCGGTGCGGCCCGCGACCACGCCCGCAGAGACGTCGGAGTGCCCGCCCAGGTACTTGGTCGCGCTGTGCCAGACGAGGTCCGCTCCGAGCTCGAGCGGCCGCTGGTTGATGGGGGTGGCGATCGTATTGTCGACCAGCACGGTCGCCCCGTGCTGGTGCGCGAGGTGTGACACCGCGGCGACGTCGACGACACCGAGCAGCGGGTTGCTTGGTGTCTCGACGAACACGAGCGTCGTCGGGACCTTGAGCGCGTCGGCGAGCGCGCCGATGTCGGTCAGGTCGAGTGTCGTGGCCGTCACCCCGAACCGCGCGAGCACCGTGCTCACGAGCGAGGTGGTGCCTGGGTAGATGCTCGTCTGGGCGACGACGTGGTCGCCGGCCTTGAGCAGCGCCAGGGCGACCGTCGAGACCGCGCCCATGCCCCCGGCCGTCACGAGCGCGCGGTCGGCCCCCTCGAGGGCGGCGACCACGTCGGCCACCTGGGTGTGGTTCGGTGTGCCATAGCGGATGTAGAAGTCGTCCGAGAAGCTCCTCGTGGCGGCGTCGACGAACTGGGCGTCGGTCGCCGCGGCAAACGTCGTGGCCTGGCTGATGGGGGCGACGACCGCACCGCCGCGCGACGCGTCGTCGGCGTGGATCGCCTGGGTGCCGGGTTCGTGCTTCGACGAGTTCGTCATCCGACGAATCTCGCCTACGCCTGCGCCCGCGTCAAGCGGCGCGTCAGGCCACCGCCGTGACGATGATGAGCGTGCCGAGGCCGAGCATGACGACCCCCCCGACGGCGCGGAGCAGCTCGAGGAGCCGCGGCGAGCCGCGCAGTCGATCCCTCGCAGCCCCGGCGCTGAAGCCCCACACGCTGTCCGAGACGATGGCGAGCGCCGAGAAGATGGCACCGAGCACGAAGAGCTGCAGGGTCACGTTCCCGCCCGAGCGGTTGACGAAGTGCGGGAACACCGCGATGAAAAAGACGAGCGCCTTCGGGTTGAGCAGCCCGACCACGAAGCCCTGGCGGACCACCGTTCGCGGACCCGGCCGGACGGCCTCTTGGCGCTGCATCGACGCAGCGTGCGCGCGACGCTCGATGAGCGCGTGAGCGCCCAGCCAGAGCAGGTAGGTGCCGCCCGCGACCTCGACGACCTCGGTGAAGGCCGCCGACTTGGCGAGCAGCGGTCCGAGCCCCACCGCAACGATGCCCGCGAGCACGAAGATGCCGAGGCCGTTGCCGAGGACGCTGAGCACCGCGACCGCACGCCCCCACGCGATGCCCCGCGCGATCGCGAACAGGACGCTCGGCCCGGGCACGAGGATGATGGCGAGCGCGGCGGCCGAGAACTCGAGCAGCTGCGAGGACGTCACCGGAGCGCTCGCGCTGCCCCGGAGAAGCTGGTCAGTCGGGCGGGGCTCAGGCGACAGGGCCGAGCCCGCAGGGTCATCGAGGGACGGTTCGGACCGACGAGGTGCCGACGTCGCCGGGACGATCCCGAGCAGCGCCCACGACGGCGACGGCGCCCGCAGGCGCGTCCTGGTCGATGAGCTCAGGGACCGGCTCGGCATCGAGCTCGTGGTCGGCCAGCTCTTGGGGCGGCGACGCGGGGATCGCGATGTACTCGCCGCCCTCGGTCATGCTGACCACGTTGACGACCTTGCGCTTGCCCGCCAGCGGCACGGCCTGGAGCTCCTTGCAGATCTTGTAGGTGAGGAAGTACGAGATGATCGGGACGACCACGGTCAGGATCCGCATCGCCACGAGGACCTCGTTGAGGGAGATCTTGAAGAAGTTGGCGAGCACGTCGGTCGCGCTCGCGACGAACAGGATGCCCAAGAGCCCGAGCATCGCCGCGCCGGCCGCCGTGCGCTTCGGGCGGTCGCGGGGGCGGTCGAGGAGGTTGTGCATCAGGTTGTCCTTGGTGTAGCGCCGCTCGATCGCCGGCCACGCGAAGCAGATGTTGAAGATGATGCCGGGGAAGATGATCGCGGGCAGGAAGACGTTGAAGGGGATCGTGTGGCCCCAGCCGACGAACTCCCACGCCGGCATGATCCGCAGCGCGCCGTCGAGCCAGCCCATGTACCAGTCGGGCTGGACCGCGTACGAGATGATCGATGCCTTGTACTGGCCGAACTGCCAGATTGGGTTGATCTGGAAGATCGTCGAGAGCAGGGCGATCACCCCGGCGATCATGAAGAGGAAGCCGGTCGTCTTGGCCATGAACACCGGGTACATCGGGGAGCCGACGACGTTGCGCTCGGTCTTGCCGTGACCAGGGAACTGGGTGTGCTTTTGGCGCACGAGCAAGAACAGGTGCGCCCCGAGCAGGCCCGCGAGGACGGCCGGGATGATCAGCACGTGGAGCACAAAGAAGCGCGGGATGATCGAGGTTCCCGGGAAGTTGCCGCCGAAGAGGAAGAACGCGAGGTACGAGCCGACGAGGGGGATCGACAGCAGGATCGAGTACGCGATCCGGATGCCGGTGCCCGAGATGAGGTCGTCGGGCAGCGAGTAGCCGATGAACCCGTTCAGGATCGCGAGGATCAGCATCGTGATCCCGATCGTCCAGTTGAGCTCTCGCGGCTTGCGGAACGCGCCGGTGAAGAACACGCGCGCCATGTGCAGCACGATGGCCCCGACAAAGATGTCGCACGACCAGTGGTGCATCTGGCGCATGAGCAGGCCCGCGCGGACCGAGAACGAGAGGTTCACCGTGGACGCGAACGCCTCGGAGACCAGCTGGCCGTCGAGCGGCTTGTAGGGGCCGTTGTAGACCGTGAGCGCAGAGGACGGTATGTAGTACAGGGTCAGGAACACGCCGGTCGCGAGCACGATGACGAACGAGTACAGGGCGACTTCGCCCAGCATGAACGACCAGTGGTCCGGAAAGATCTTGTCGAGGAAGGTCTTGCCGCCCTTGGCGATCCCGAGGCGCTCGTCGAGCTCTTCGACCGCCTTGCCGACGCGCCCGTACGGGCCGAGCGGCTCGCGCGGCGCCTTGGACCTCCTGGGGAGCCGCAGGCCCGCGCGGGCGGTCAAGAGCGCTCCCAGTAGCCAGGGCCAACGGGCTGGTTGTAGGCCGCCTTGGCGTACAGGAAGCCATCGGCATCGACGGCGAGCGGCAGCTGCGGCAGCGGGCGAGGAGCCGGCCCGAACAGCGGGATGGCATGGTTGCGGACGTCGAACATCGACTGGTGGCACGGGCAGATGAGCAGCTCGAGCTGGCGCTCGTACAGCCCGACCGGGCAGCCCGCGTGCGTGCACAACTTGGAGTACGCCACCAGCCCGTTCGGGATCCCTGTCATGTCCTCGGCGAACTCAGCCGGGTTCAGGCGCAGCAGGAAGGTCTGGTCGACTGCCTGGCCCTGGTCTTGGTTCTCCCAGCCCTCGGGGAAGACCGTGACCGTGCTCCCGAGCCCGATCGCGTACTGGCTGATCCGGTTGCCCGACTGGTCGACCAGGTAGATGCCTGGCTTCCAGTCCGTCTTGGCCAGGGTGTCCTTGGGTAGCGGTCCAAGCGAGCGCAGCACTGGGAACGCCATCACGACCCCGAACACGCCCATGCCCGCTCCGAGCAGCCCGCCGAGGACCTTGCGTCGCTTGACTGGCGTCGCACCGCGCTCGACGAGCGCGTTCGTGAACGCATCGAGGTCCGCCTTTGCAGACTGGAGCACGTGGCGCTCCTCGACGAACGGCCCTCGCGGCATCAGGTACTTCCCCCACGCCGTGATGCCGGTCCCGACGAGCAGCAGGCCGCCGCCAAAGGACAGCCCGAGCGCCCACGGTGCCCAGTTCTGCCAGTACGCGGCGCCAAAGGCGCAGAACGACATCAAGCCGACGATGAAGAGGAGACCGATCAGGCGGGCCACGAACTCGGGGTGACGTGCTGCGGGCTGGAGGTGCGGGTCCGACCACGATGCTGGCGTCGGGAGCTCGACGGGGGTCCGGGACGGCTCGTGGACGCTCGCTTGGCCGGCGTCGTGGTCGCTCACGAGCGGTCTCCAATCCAGAATCCAACGAGCGCCAGGAGGCCGACGCCCAGGGCGAGACCGACGAAACCCTCGGCCACCGGTCCGATGCCGCCAAGGCCGAGGCCCCCGGGGTTCTCTGGGTGCTGAATCTTCTGGGTCACGTAGTCGACGACGTCGCGGAGCTGGGTGTCGGTGAGGTTCCCGGTGAACACGGGCATGTTGCCAGGCCCGGTCCGAAGCGCTTCGGCGACCTGGGACGCAGGGATGTCGCGGAGCGACGGGGCGAACGTGCTGTACGCGAGCGCGTCACCGTCGCCGCTGATCGTGTGACAGGCCGCGCAGTTGAGGGCGAACAGCGCGGCGCCGTTGGAGATGTTCGCGCCCGCGAGGTTGACGATCGGGTAGTAGGGCGTCGCTGGCTGCAAGCTGTTGAGGTACTGGGAGATCGCCAGCGCCTCAATGTGGTCGAGGCGCGCCGGGCCTCGCATCGCCTCAGTCTGCGGTGCGGTGGCGGGCATGCGTCCCGACTCGATCCAGAAGTCGTAGGTCGCAGGACCTAGCCCCAACAAGTTCGGGAAGATCGCACCTGGCGTTCCCTTCGGCGGCACACCGTCAGCGGTTAGTCCGTGGCAGGCAGAGCAGTTCTGCAGGTAGAGCTGTTCACCGGTCTTCAGCCAGAACGCAGGGGTCTTCCCCTTCTCGAGCAGCTGCGGCAGGTAGTACGTGACCGCCTTGTCGCCGTAGTAGAGGAGCTGGCCGTCCTTGCCGAACACTCTGATCGAGGAGTTGGCCATCCCGGAGTTGAACTGGTCGTAGAAGGGGCGCGGCGGGGGGATGACCTCTTTCACGACCCTTGGAGGTGCGCCCTTGTGTGTCGCCGCCGAGGCGGCGCTTGCAAACGAGAACAGCCCAAGGATCGCAGTGAGGCCAAGCAGCGCGCCACCAACTGCCTTGCGCGCTCCTGGTCGAAGTCGAAGTCCCACGACGCCTACTTGAGGAGGAACAGGCACGAATAGAGCCCGATCCACACGATGTCGACGAAGTGCCAGTAGTAGCTGACGGCCTGGAAGTTCGACAGCTCCCCGGAGTCCCCGTGCTCGCGGCCCTTCATCCGGACCGCGAGGAACGTCATCGCGACCAGGCCGAGGAACACGTGAAGGCCGTGGAGACCTGTCGTGATGAAAAAGACCGAGCCGTACGAGTTCGTGTTCCACCTCGTGGCGATGTGGGTCCACTCGTACACCTGGTTGCCGAGGAAGAGCCCGCCCAGGATGAACGTCGCCCACACCCACCGCTTCGCGCTCGCGCGGCGGTCGTGCTCCTGCTGCCAGACGGCGTACTGCATGGTGAAGGAGGAAGAGACGAGGATCAAGGTGAAGATGCCCGCCTGGAGGACGTCCAGCTTGGTGCCTTGTGGCGGCCAGAACTGACCGTGGGCGCGGATGGTGAAGAGCGCCGCGAAGAGCCCGGAGAAGAACATGACCTCCGAGCCGAGCCAGATCATGACCCCGATGGCGAGCATCGGCGGACGGTCGTGGACGATGCGCGTGGGCTTGCTCACGTTCTCGATCGGGAGCGCTTGAGCCACGACGGTAAGGTCTAGTTGATCGCCGCTTCGACGTGCCACATTTGCGGCGCCGCCGAGGGCTTGGGACTCGAAGGAATCGGTTCGGTTCCAAGCACGGTGAGCCGACGGGTGGGCCTGGTCATCGCGACGTAGAGCGTCCGCAGACCTCGCTGCGTGGGCGCGTGGTCCGATCCGCCTCGCTCAGCGACGCGGGCAGGCTCGACGACGATCACTGAGTCGAATTCAAGACCGTTCGCGTCGTGGGCTGGCAGCACGACCAGGTTCGCAGCGAGCCCTTCGCCGGAGGGAAGCCTCGGGTCCACAGCCGCCAGCCCGGCGGCGTGCAGGGTGGCCATGAGTGCCCCCATCTCCTCAGCAGGCGCCAGGATGGCGACGCGCCCGGGGGCGACCGCACCCATCTCGCGCCGGGAGGCCTCGACGACCTCTCGGTGCAGGGCATGGCGCGCGACGACGCGGATGTCCGGCATTGTGCCGGTTGTTCGGACAGGGCGCGGTGGCCGCATCGACGGATCGGCGAGCTCGAGCACACGCGACGCTGCATCGAGGACCTCTTGGGGCGTGCGGTAGCTCACGGTCAGCTCGACGATCGCTGGCGGCTTGCGCGGCGCGAGGTGGGAGATCACGAGGTCCCAGGTGCCCGATGCCCCCGGCGACGTCGCCTGGCCCATGTCCCCGACCACGGTCATCGAACCCGAGATCGAGCGCCTCGCGATCATACGCAGCTGCATCGCGGAGAGGTCCTGGACCTCGTCCACGACAATGTGCCCGTAGGTCCGCATCACCTCGTCGTCGCCCAGGTGATCTGGTGCGCTGATGGGCTCGAAGAGCTCTCTTACCCGGTGGGTCTGGGATGGTCGGCGGCGGGCCGTTCTCGAAGCACCCAGGTAGGTCCTGGCCTCGTCGATGAGCGCGGCGTCGGCCGCGGTCCAGCGCACGTCGTCGAGGGACTCTGACCGGTGACGAGCAAGCACCTCGAGCTCGTGGCCCGAGAGCAGCCGTTCGCCGGCGGCACGTAGCAGCGCTGGCGCGCCGAGGAGGTCGTGCACCAGCTCGTGCGGCGCGAGGCGCGGCCAGATGCGTCGGAGTGCAGCGCGGAACTCCGGCACGTGACGGATCTGCTCTTCGAGGTCGTCGTCCTCCTCGGACTCCGCAGATCCATGGACACGCGCGCGGTACTGATCGGCGAGCGCGCGGGCGAGCTCTCGCTCGACAAACCGATGACGAAGGTTGTGCGCACCAGGCCGTCGCTTCGCGCGGGCAACGACCTCTTCAGTGAGACCGGTGCTCATCGAGAGCATCGCGACGCCGAACGGCACCTGTGCGGTCTTGTTGAGCGGCCGCTCGCGCGTGCGCACCGCACGAGCGATCACTCGCGCCATGCGAGCGTCGCCCTTCAGCTCGGCGACCGCGTCGTCCTCGACGGCGCTCACCTGGATCTCTGGCACGAGGCCCGCGACCGTCGACAGCGTCACGCCGGTCTCCCCGAGCGATGGGAGCACCTGTTCGATGTACCGAAGGAAGAGCGGGTTCGGCCCGACGACGAGCACGCCCTGGCGTTCGAGCGGGAATCGGTACGTGTACAGCAGGTACGCCGCGCGATGCAGTGCGACGGCGGTCTTGCCGGTCCCGGGGCCACCCTGGACGACGAGCAGCCCCGGCAGCGGCGAGCGGATGATCTCGTCCTGCTCTCGCTGGATCGTCGCGACGATGTCGCCCATCTGGCCCGTTCGGGCCTGGCCGAGCGCGGCGAGCAGTGCGCCCGGACCGCCGAGCGCGAGACCGTTCTCGACGAGGCCGTCCATCGTTGCTCGGTCAATGGCAAGGTGGTCTGCTCCTGTGCCGTCGTTTCGCGCGAAGTACTCGTCTTCGAGACCAATGACTCGCTGGTGGCGCACGTTGAGGTGTCGGCGTCGTGCGAGTCCCATCGACTCGACGCCGGTTGCTCGATAGAACGGCTCTGCCACAGGTGCCCGCCAGTCGACGATGAGCGGCTCGAGGTCTGTCCCGGACACCGCGATCCTTCCGATGTGGAACGCCTCGGCGGGCTGGCCGTCGGCCGAAGGGACGGTGTCGATTCGCCCGAAGCACAGCGCCTGGTCCCCTATGTCGAGCTGCTGCAACCTGGATAGGGCGGTGTTGACCACGATGTCGCGCTCAGTTCGAGCCTGGAACGTGCCGCCTCGGCCGATATCGATGACGTTGCCGATCATCGCCCTAGCCTCGTCGCGCATCGCGTCGAGGGCGATATGGGCTGTGTCGAGGTGGCGCTGTTCCTCGGAGATCTCGCGCTCCTGTGACACGCAACCCCCTCCTCAAGCCCGCGACGAGAACGGACCAGTCTAGGGGGGTCGAAGAGACCCCGCTTTTCTCGCCTTGAGCGAAGAGGGTCTTACGATGAGTGCATGACGCGCGCACTCACGCAGTCGCCGCTGCTGCGAGCGTGTCGGAGTCTCCCGGTCTCTCATATGCCGGTGTGGTTCATGCGCCAGGCCGGCCGGTCGCTCCCCGAGTACCGAGCGATGCGAGGGTCCGGCTCGATCCTCGACGCCATCGCGCAGCCCGAGATCGCGTGCGAGGCAACCCTCCAGCCAGTCAGGCGCTACGGCGTCGACGCGGCGATCCTGTTCTCGGACATCGTGGTCCCGGTGCACGCCGTCGGGTTCGGCGTCGACCTGGTCCAGGGTCGCGGACCGGTCATCGAAGAGCCCTTCCGGACCAAGGCGGACCTCGCGCGCCTCCGCGACCTCGAGCTCTCCGACATCGAGTACGTGACCGACACCTGCCGCATGGTGACCTCCGAGCTCGACGGCACCGGGACACCCTTGATCGGCTTTGCAGGAGCGCCCTTCACCGTCGCGAGCTACCTCGTCGAGGGCGGGTCGTCGCGGACCTTCATCGAGGTGAAGGGCCTCGCGCACCGCGAGCCGGCGCTGTTCTTGGAGCTGTGCGACCGTCTTGCCGACCTCTCGATCGCCTTCATTTCCGCCCAGATCGCCGCGGGCGCGAGCGCGATCCAGTTGTTCGACTCCTGGGCGGGCGCCCTCACGCCGTCGCAGTACGAGCGCTTCGCGCTGCCGTCGACACGACGGATCATGTCGGCGCTCGCCCCGCTCGGCGTGCCTCGGATCCTCTACGGTCTCGGCACCGGCGAGCTGCTTGCCCTGATGGCGACCTCGGGGGCCGACGTGATCGGGGTCGACTGGCACGTACCTATCGACGTGGCGCGCGCACGCGTGGGTGCACTCGCGGTCCAAGGGAACCTCGATCCCGCGCTGTGCGTGGACGACCACGACGTCGCCCTCGACGCGGCCCGCGACGTGCTCGCTCGCTCTGGCGAGCGACCGGGGCACATCTTCAACCTGGGCCACGGCGTGCTGCCGATGACGGATCCTGGCGTGCTGGCAGACGTCGTGGACGTCGTGCACGAAGAAGGTCGCGCGGGCGTTGAGGTGGCGCCGTGACCGGATCCATCGGCGTGCTCGCCCTGTCGTACGGCACGCCGTCGCGTGGCGAGGTCGCGGCGTACTACACGAGGATCCGACACGGTCGCCCGCCGACCGACGAGCAGTTCGCGGACCTTCAGCGTCGCTACGACGCGATCGGCGGCACCTCGCCTCTCGCTGAGCGCACCGCCGCGCAGGCAGCCGGTCTCGCCCGTGAGCTCGAGCGCCGCGGGCCGGCTCGCCACCTCGTCGCGGTGGCGACGAAGTACGCCTCGCCTTCGATCGAAGACGCCGTCGAGCGCGTGGTCGAGTCGGGTGTCACCGACGTCGTCGGCCTCGTCCTTGCGCCGCTCAGCGCGACGATGTCGACGGGCTCGTACCACGACCGCGCCATCGCAGCCCTTCGCGAGCGCGCCGCGTACCACGCCGTGTGGTCGTGGTGGGATGCACCGGGCTTCGCTGAGCTCGTGGCGGGCCGGGTGCGGGCCGCCTGCGAGTCGTTCGAGGGCACGCCGCCGCTCGTCTTGTTCACCGCGCACTCGCTGCCTGTGTCCGTCGTCGAGCAGGGCGACGACTATCCCGACCAGCTGGCCGGCGCCGCCAAGAGCGTCGCGACCGCAGCGGGGCTGGCGACGTACCAGGTCTGCTGGCAGAGCGCGGGGAGGACCGCCGATGCGTGGCTCGGCCCCGACCTCCTCGAGGTGCTGGGCGGCCTCGACCCGGCAGCCACCCCGAGCGTCGTGGTCTGCCCGGTGGGGTTCGTCTCGGACCACCTCGAGGTGCTCTACGACGTCGACGTCGACGCGCGCGCGCTCGCGCAGGCACGGGGCATCTCGCTGCGACGCACGGCGTCGCTCAACGACGATCCGGCGCTCTGCGACATCCTGGCGGACCTGGTCGAGGGCGCGTTGGCACCGTCGTGAGCAGCGTCGTCGTCATTGGAGGTGGCATCAGCGGGCTGGCGTGTGCCTACGAGCTCGTTGGAGACGAGAACGGATCGGCTGCTCCTCGGACGGAGGTCACCGTGCTCGACGCGGGTCAGCTCGGGGGCAAGCTGCGATCCGCCGCGCTCGACGGCCGCACGGTCGACATCGGACCCGACGGCTTCCTTGCGCGCCGGCCCGAGGCCGCCGCGCTCGTGCGCGAGATCGGCGCGGCCGACCAGCTCGAGCCGGTTGGCGCGAGCGGCGCGTGGGTGTTCGCCCGGGGCCGACTGCGGCGACTCCCCGAGGGGCTCGCGCTCGGCGTCCCGACGCGGCTGCGGGACCTTCGCACAACCGACATGGTCGGCATGCTTGGCTTTCGCGGTGCGGCGCGCGCGGCGGTCGACCTCGTCGCGCCACGCCCGGCGCGGCGCACCGCCTTGCTCGACCGCGCGATCGGACCGCTCGTCGCCGACAAGCTCGGCGAGCGAGTCGTCGACGTGCTCATCGACCCACTGATCGGCGGCATCCACGCAGGGCGCGTGCGCAACCTCTCGGCAGCCGCCGTGTACCCACCTCTGCTCGACGCCGCGCAGCGCCGCGGCAGCTTGATGCGCGCGCTGCGGGTCACGCCCTCGGCGACAGCCCCGGCTGGGCCTGCTTTCCTCACGTTGCGCGACGGTCTCGGCTCGCTCCCCGGCATCCTCGAAGCGGCGCTCAGCGAGCGCGGCGTCACCTTGCGATGCGAGTCGCCCGCGCTCGAGCTGCACCGCGGGGCACCGGGAGAGCGCCGATGGGTCGTCGAGACGGCAGCGGGGCCGCTGTCCTGTGACGCCGTCGTGCTCGCGACGCCTCCGGCGCCGACCGCACTCCTGCTCGGCGGCCACGATGAGAACGCCGCGGTGATGCTCGGCACCATCGACATGGCGTCGGTCGCCACGATCGCTCTCCAGTTCGGCGCGGGCGACGTCGAGCTTCTTGATGGCGGCACGGGGTTCCTCGTTCCGGTGAGCTCGCCACGGGGCGAGGAGAGCTTCCTCACGACCGCGGTCACGTTCCTTGACCGCAAGTGGCCGCACCTCGCCCGCGACGGTTCGGTGCTTCTCCGAGCATCGGTCGGGCGCATCGACGACGTGCGCTTCGCCGAGCTCGACGACGCGGCGCTCACCGAGCTCGTCACTGACGAGCTCAATGAGCTGCTTGGGGCGGCCGCTGCGCCAACGGCCTCCCTGGTCGCGCGTTGGCCCGCCTCGTTCCCGCAGTACCACGTGAACCACCTGGTTCGTGTCGAGGGCATCGAGTCGGCCGTGCGATCGCTCGGCGGGGTCGCGGTTGCAGGAGCCGCCTACCGCGGGGTCGGGATCCCGGCCTGCATCGCAGGCGGCCGATCGGCGGCACGACACATACGATCCTGGCTCGCGGATCAGTCGTAGTAGCCCGAGTGCACGTAGAGGCACGGCACGCCCTCTTGGACGTACACCGCCTGGTTCCTCGGATCGTCCTCCAAGGCCAGCTCGAGCGAGTACCCGGCCTCTCGAAGCTCCTCGACGACGTCGCGCTTAAAGACGACCGCAGGTGAGTACTCCCGCGTCGGGCGCATGACGAGCAGGTCCCACCGCAGCTGGTGGTGGTCGAGCCACGACAGCGTGAGATCCCGCACCCGCTGCGGACGCGCCGTCACGAGCAGGACGCGCAGCGAGGTGTCGAGCAGTGACAGGAGCGTCTCGATCTCCTCGATCACCGGGTCGTCGCCGCAGGCGTCGAAGAACGCGTCCCAGTCGCGGCGATCCCAGTCGAGATGGTGCTGACGGCCCTGGGCGTCGGCAAGCACGCCGTCGACGTCGAAGATGACGGCCCGACCTGGGGGTAGCGGCTGCTCACGCCACCACCAGTGCTCGCGCCGTGCGTCGATTCCCATGTCCCCGCGCAGGTTACCGAGGCGGAAGTTGACGAACCGACGAAGTGCGGGCCGTTGAGCAGCGCGTGGGAGACTTTGTTCGTGGAGTTACGCGAGTGCGTCCCCACGTCCACGGCCGTCGAGATCCCGAGAGGGTCTCGTGCCCTGGTCGTGTCGGACCTGCTGCTGCCGGCGGAAATCACGGACGCATCGGCATCGGCATGTGCGGCGCTCGCGACCGAGCTCGAGACCTGGCAGGGGCCCGGCGTGTTCGTCATCGCCGGCAACCTCGTGGACCCGACGGAGACGTCGGACGTGGGACGCCTCGTCGAGCGAGCGCTCGAGTCCCACGACCGGCTGCGCAATGCCATCGCGGCATTCGCGGACACCCAGGGGCGAACCGCCTACGTGTTGCCGGGCTGGCGTGATGCCGAGCTCGCAGAGGGGCCTGCCCGACATCGGCTCGCGAACCATGGGCTCGTAGTGGTCCACTCACTCGAGCTCGCGCTGCAGACCGCGGAGGGAACGCGCAGGGTGATCGTCGAGGCGGCGCGACCAACGTTCGTCGCGGAGCGGTCGTCGTCCTCGGAGTGGATGGTGGGCGAAGAGCAGCTCGAGGACCCCTGCGCCGCGCCCCGATTCCTCGCGTCGCGCCTTCGCTACCGGGGCTTCCGTCGGATGCTGTGGCTCGCGCCGCTCATCGCGCTGCTCGGCGTCTTCGTTACGAAGATCGGCATCGTCGCGGCCGGCCTTGACCGGCTCACGGTCCGCCACAAGGTCGCAGACCACTGGGTCACCCGTGTGATGCAGCTGTCGCTGCCCACACGCCTGGGCATCACGCTCGGGGTGATCGTCATCGCTGAGATCGTGGTCGCGGTGACCGCGACCACGCTGTCAGCACGCCGGTACCCGAGCGAGCTGCGCGACCTCCCGAGGGCACAGGACCCGCTTGCGAACCTGGAGACCGAACACGGCCATGTCCTCGACCGCGCCCGTGAGCTGATCGACTGCGGCGCGGCGGGCTATGTGGTCGGCGGGTCGATGCGAGCCGCCCTTGGACCGCTCTCGAGCGGCTTTTGCGCCGCTCCGGGCGCGACGTCCGAGGTTGTGCGCGAGCTTCCCGGGCACCTGGGGCTCCCCTCGGTGTTCCTCGCTCGCCGCAGGGCCGGGTTCCTCGAGCTCGAGGCCGGCACCGTGGCGCACGTCCGACTGATCGTCGGCGACGCACCGCTCCCCGGTGCGACGCTGCTCGAGCGGGTCGCGTCCCGGGACCGAGCCCACCTGCATGCCGGGCCGTTGCGCGTGTCGCTGGTCGCGTCCTGGCCGCATGGGCCGACGTGGCCCCAGGACCCCGACGCGATCACGCGCCAGCAAGGCCAGCGGCGCGTGCGCCGCGGGGCCGCGTTCGCCCTCGTGCTCTCGGGCCTCGCGAACGTGGCGGTCGCGGTCGCACCGCCGCTCCGACAGCACCTGCACGCCGTGCTCGGCGTGCTGCCCATCGGCGTCTCGCAGACCGCGGCAGCGCTGGTCGCGCTCACCGGCGTCGCGCTCATCATGCTCGCACGCGGCGTGCGGCGCGGGCAGCGCCGCGCGTGGAACGGGTCGGTCATCGTCCTCGCCGCGTCGATCATCGGCCACTTAGGCAAGAACGCGTCAATCCCGGGCACGCTCGTGTCGGCGATCGTGCTCATCTTCCTGCTGCAGCGGCGGACGGACTTCCGCGCGCAGTCCGATCGCGGGTCCCTCGCCGCGGCGACGCCGTACCTCGTGCTCACGTGCGTGGTCGCTGTCGCGGGCGCCGTGGCCGGCATCGAGGCGTCCAATCTCAAGTCCCACGTCCTGCCCGGCCTGAGCACCGTCGTGCTGGCATGCGTCGAGCGGCTTGTCGGCATCGCCACGGTCGCGCTGCCGGAACGCGTCGACGACTTCGTCTATCCCGCCATGCTCGCGGTGGGCCTGTCGGTCGTGCTGTCAGCGCTGTACCTCGGCACGCGCCCCGTGGTCGACCGTCGGCTCTCTGAGCGGCACACCTCCGCGGAGCGGCGCGCCGCAGAGCTTCGCGCTCGCGACCTGGTCCGCCGCCACGGGCTCGGCACGCTCGACTACTTCGCTTTGCGCGACGACAAGCAGTGGTACTTCCATCGCGACACGCTTGTTGCCTACGCCGTCTACGGCGGGGTCTGCCTCGTCTCGCCCGACCCGATCGGGCCAGAGGATGAGCGTGAGGACGCCTGGGGCTCCTTCCGGGCGTTCGCCGACCAGAACGGCTGGACGATCGGGGTGCTCGGGGCGGGCGAGGCGTGGCTCCCCCTCTACGCGGCGACGGGCATGCGCTACCTGTACCTCGGCGACGAGGCGGTCGTCGATGTCCAGGGTTTCTCGCTCCAGGGCGGCAAGATGAAGGGGCTCCGCCAGGCGTGCTCTCGCATGGAGCGCCACGGCTACCGAGCCGAGTTCCTCGACCCCGCGACCATCGACCCCAAGCGCGTGCAAGGGCTCGTGCACCTGATGGGGCTCAACCGCCGCGGCGAGGGTGAGCGCGGGTTCTCGATGGTTCTCGGGCGGCTGTTCGACCCCAAGGACGCAGGGCTGCTGCTCACGGTCGTGACGGGTCCTGACGGCGAGCCCGCCGCAATGTGCCAGTTCGTGCCGACCCCGGCGCTGCACGGCTACTCGCTCGACTTGATGCGTCGGGACCCCGGCGAGCACCCGAACGGCCTCCTCGACTACTCGCTGTGCGCCACGATCGAGCACCTCCAGTCACAGGGAGCCAACGGGCTCAGCCTCAACTTCGCGGCGTTTCGCTCGATCCTCGACGGCGAGCGCGGCGAGGGCATCACGACGCGCGCCGAGCGCTGGGCGCTCAAGCGCCTCTCGGGCATCATGCCCATCGAGACGCTCTGGCGCTTCAACGCGAAGTACTTCCCCGAGTGGCTGCCGCGCTACCTCGTGTACCCCGCGGCGGAGTCGTTCGTCCCCGTCGTGGTCTCGACGCTGCGTGCCGAGTCGATCACCGAGCTCCCGATGATCGGCAGGTTCTTCACGAACGACCCCTCGAACCGACCCGGCACCGTCGTGCCCGAGTCCCTGCTTGCCCCCGAGCACATCGAGCAATGAGAGCGACGCTCGCCGCGGTCACGGCCGCGCCATTCACGGAAAATGCCAATGCCAGCAGTACCATCGCCGAGGTATGGCGTGGCCGGATCGAGGACGTGACGACCAGCGCGTCACGTCGAGCGTCCGGCTCGGCCCTGCGGGGCACCTCGAGATCGCGCCTGACGGCGCTGTCGCCTCGGACGCCCGCCTCGAGTCGGTCTGCGCCGAGCTCGGCATCCTGCTCGCTCGGCACGTCGAGCCGGTCTCGGTGCGCGTGCTCCCCTTCGGCGAGGAGCAGCTCGCCATGGTCCAGCTCCTCGACGCGTCAGCAGACGGGTCTCAGCTGCTCGCGGCCACGGCTCGAGGGGCATCGCCCTCTGAGGCCGTCGCCGGGGCAGCCGTGCGTGCGATGACCGGCGGCCACAACGTGCTCGAGGCCGCACTTCCCGGTGCGGTCGCCGAGGGCAGGGTCCGCTCGGCAGTCGTCTTCAGCGAGGGCGACGCGCCGGTGCGCTGGGGCCAGGCCGGTGACGAGGCCCGCCTCGCGGCGCTCTACGCGGTCATTCCCCAGCTCGGCTCGTTCACGGCGACCACGGGGCCCGACACCTACCGGGTGCTGCGCCTTCCGGGGATCGGTGTCGCGCTCGTCTCCGAGGGTGCCAGCGCCGCCGCGTGGGTCGAGGGCTGGTTCTCGGCCCTCTTGCACGCGACCCAGTTCGCCCTGCGCTCGACCCAGCGCTCGACGTCCGTCGTGGCCCAGCCCCAGGCGTCCAGCACCGCAGCCCCACGCGAAGAGCCTCGTGACGACCCCGTCGCGGTCGGCCACGTCGAAGACGACGTCCGCCGGATCCTCCAGGCCGCCCAGGACCAGGCTGCGGAGATCCGGGCCGCTGCGGAGCGCGACGCCGCACGGTGGCGTGACATCCCTCGGGACGACCGGGTCGACGTCGACGCAGACGTCGAGCGGCGCCAGGCACGCGAGCGGGCGTCGCGGTCCGACGAGGCGGCTCGCGACAGCGACCAGCTCCTCCGAGACGCCGAGCGCACCCGGGACCGACTGGTCGCCGACGCGCGCCGAGAGGTCGACGCGCTTCGACGCGAGACCGAGCGGGCGTGCGAGTCGCTCCTCACCGAGACCCGGCGCGAGTGCGAGGAGCTGCGACGCGAGACCGAGCGCACCCGCGCGGCCATGCTCACCGACGCGAACCGCCACGCTGCCGAGCTGCGACGCGATGCCGAGCAGTTGCGCCGCGACGCCGAGACCAACCGGGTGGCGCAGCATCCGGTCCGTGACGACTCGCGGGGCGAGCCCTTCGAGCGGCGCCAGCGCCCTGACGACGTGATCCGCGAGGCGCGACGCGCTGCGGACGACCTCTTGCACGACGCGCGCCGGACCGCCGAGGAGATCGTGCGCGCCGCGACGCGCAGGCGCGAGCAGCTGCTCGACGAGCAGGCTGGCTTCGAGCGGGCGCCGCGCGATGACCCGCAGCGACACCACGAGCCGACGAACGCGTGGGTGCGCGAGGAGCCGCGCGAGCCTCTCGCGCCAGCGATGGCGAGTGAGCCCGCAGCGAGAGAGCAGGCGCCCCCGACGACCGACCAGACCGCGCCATCAGCCGAGGAGGCGCGGCTCGCCGCGATGACGCTCCTCGCTGCTGCGGCCGAGTCGATCGCCGCGATGTCGGTCATCCTCAGCCGCACCGCAGGCACTGGCGAGCAGCCCGAGCAAGCAGACCCCTTCACAGACGTGCCCGGGCTCTTCTTCGGCGCCTGAGGTCCCTGGCGGCTACGAGTCGTCGCGGGGCGTTGCCTCGTCAGGTGCGCGCTGCGCTGAAGACCAGCTCGTGAGCAGCTCGCCGTCTATCGACACCAGCTCGACGCGCTCGACACCCTCGCCGAGCACCTCTCTGACCCTGCGCACGAGGCTGCCGAGGTCGCTGCTCGGGACCGTCGCAGGTGCCGGCTCGCTCGTGGGAGCCTCGCCACGGTTCGGCGAGGTGCTCGCCGGCGTGGGAGCCGGCGATGCGCCAGCCGCTTCGGGCACGACGTCGACGGCTGCGAGCGGGGGTGCGGCGGGCTGCTCGGTCGGGCTCGAGCTGGTCGCTGGGGTCGCCTCGCTTGGCCGCGCACCGCCCGACGAGCTGGTGGTGCGGACCTGGCCCGCAGCGACCCATCGACGCAGCTGCAGCACGGTGGCGTCATCGGTTGGCTCCCACTTGGTCCTCGAGACCGCCGCTGCAAGGGCGTCAAGGACGTCGGGGTCCGACTCGCGCCCAAGCAGCTCGGCCAGCATCACCGAGTGGGCGGCGAGCACCTCGTCGGTGACCTTGTCGAGGGCATCGCGTCGCGTCTTGGGGTTGGGGCTCTCAAGGCGGCTTCGAAGCGCGCGCGACACGCGATCACGCTTCGCGCTGCGCCAGATGACCGACGCGATCATCGCCGCGATCACAAGTGGCACCGCGGCGATCAGGTAGATCGCCCCAGTGCCAAGCCGGACCCCGGCGAGCGCCGCCACGGCGGCGGTCAACTGCACCGGCGTGGTCCGCGCGCTGAGCCATGCGCTTCGGCAGCCGAGCGGCGCCGACAGCGGGAACGCCGAGATGTCCCCGCGGTCGTCGTGCTGCTCACGTGTGCTCCCTGCGGCCTATGGCAGAGGCCATCGCGGGCCGACTCCCGCCCGAGGCGAGGTCGCCTCGCCGCGTCGAGTGTACCCACCGCGCAAGGACGCACTCGGGGCGACGAACGGCTCGTGCGCGGGCGCACTTGACGAACCCGCCCCGATCTGGCGGCGCTGAGCGAACTTCGACGAACCACGCGACACGAGGGGTGGGGGCGTGGTTGTATGTGTGCGGTGCCTTGCGGTCCGCGAGGTTGCTGCTCGGTGTTCACCGAGGTGGTCCACCTGCATGCCCTTGCGAGGCGGACCACGCCCCGGCTCAGGCGCGCGACGCACCGCGCGACGCGCGACGCCAGCTAGCCGAACGTGAAGTCGTAGGCGTGCACGCCCGGTGACGCCGTGAGCAGGAGCAGCCCCGAGGTCTCCCCCGTTCCCGCGTACAAGGTGTAGAGGTCGGGGAAGCCCGCGACGTTGATCGTCGTCGCGGGCTCGCCGTTGAGGCTGACCGTCACCGTGCCGTGGCCGCTGAGCACGAGGTACACGTCGGTCGCGAGGAACCGCAGCGCGAGCACGGCGTGGGTACCGGCGGTCGCCTCCTGGTCGTGGACGTCCCAGTTGCCGCCGTACGCGGCGTAGTCCTGCGGGACCGGGCTGGGCAGCGCGTAGTCCGTCATCGAGTACTCGACCAGGTTGTTGTCGATGTTGTTGTAGTACTGGAGGCTCTCGTAGCCGAGGTAGGTCTCCGGCGTCGTCGGCAGCGTGGGCACGGTGTTCGCCACGTTGGTCGGCGGCGGCAGCGTCGAGGTCCCGCCCGCGACGAGCAGCGCACGGATGTCCGCCTCGGTCCCCGAGTAGTCGCCCTCGCCGATCTGGGTGTGGCGCACGATCCCGTGCTGGTCGATCAGGTACTCCGCAGGCCAGCTGTTGTTGCGGTAGGCGGTCCAGGTCGAGAGGTTGTCGTCGATCGCGACCGGGTACGTGATGCCGAGCGAGCTCGCGCCTGCTGCGACGTTGGACACCACGTGCTCGAAGGCGAACTCGGGCGCCGAGACGCCGACGACGACCAGGCCGTCCTTGGCGTAGCGCTGGTACCAGGACTCGACGTGCGGGATCGAGCGCCTGCAGTTGATGCACGAGTAGGTCCAGAAGTCGACGAGGACAACCTTGCCCTTCAGGTCCCGGAGCGACAGCGGCCGGTCCTTCGGCGTGTTGAGCCACGCGGTGATGCCCGCGAAGTCCGGTGCCCTTCCTTCCTTCGGCAGCGCCGCGGCGTCGTTCCTCTCCTGGTTCGCGACGAACGTGTTCGTGCCCTCGCCGGCGAGGCGGTTGAGCTGCGTCTGGACCGAGGGGGTGACGAGCGCGTTCAGCCCGAGGCTCGGCACGGTCTCTTGCAGCGAGGTCAGCGCGCCGGTCGCGATGAGGATCGCCATGGCGCCGATGAACACCCCCGAGACCTGCCGGGCCACCCGCGCGTGCGTGCGGATCACCGACCAGCGGGTCGCGAGCCGCTGGCTCGAGAGCGCGAGTGCAAGCAGCGGGACCGCGACGCCGGCCGCGTAGGCGATCGTGAGCGCCGCGGCGCTCCACGAGACGCGGTGCGTCGACGCGGCGGTCGTGATCGCGCCCAGGATCGGCCCCGCGCACGGCGCGAAGCCCAGGCCAAGCCCGGCGCCCAGGAGCACCCCGCTCGCCGTGGAAGTCCCGATCTTCGGGGCGTACGAGAGCCGGGCGAACGGTCGCTCGATGAGCGACCAGACGGGCTCGATGATGAGGCCGATGGCGAGCACGAGCAGCAGGGCGATGCCGATGTCGGTGAGCAGGTCTCCTGGCAGCCCGAGCGCCGAGAGCGTGACCACGCCCAAGAGGGTGGCCGAGGCGAACGTGATGGTGAGCCCCGCGACGATGGCGATGGCGCGCCCGCGCCCGCCCGTGCTGCCCCCAGCGAAGATGACCGGCAGCACCGGCAGCACGCACGGGGAGATCACCGTCACCACCCCGGCGACGAATCCGACGAGCAGCACGGTCAGCATGGTCGAGATCCAGTCCACCGGCGACCGCCCGGCGTTACAGCCCTCGAGTGGGCGATCTCAGACTCCGAGGCCGCCGAAGTGGCCCATGGCGCGCAGCGCGTTGTAGAACGCCGGCTCGTAGGCACCCTCGGGGTCGGCGCGCACCATCTCGTCGAGGTCCTTCGCGTCCTGGCCGACGAGGATCCGCCAGCGCTTCGCGCGGACGCCCTCCAAGATGACCGTCGCCGCCTCGGCCGCGGTCATCGGCGCGGCGTCGCGGAACAGCTCGCCGAAGGCCTGCATCCCCTTTCGGAGGTCCTCGTCGGAGACGCCGTCGACCGGGGTGCCGACCGCGGCGAGCTGCACACGGATGCGCGAAAGGTCCTCGACGGTCAGGTGCTCGGCGTCCTGGCCGTGGGCCTGGGCTGAGTTGAGCACGATCGAGGTGCCGATGTGGCCCGGCATAACGACCGAGACAGCGAGGTGCGGCGCGTTGACGCGGAAGTCGCACAGCAGCGCCTCGGTGAAGCCGCGCACCGCGAACTTTGCGGCGCTGTAGGACGTGTGCGGCGAGTCCGGCCCGATCGATGCCCACAGGCCGTTGACGCTGCTCGTGTTTACGAGGTGGCCCTCGTCGGCCGCCATGAGCATCGGCAGGAAGGTGCGGGTCGAGTAGTAGACGCCGAAGAAGTCGATGTTGAAGACCTTCTCCCAGCTCTCGCGGTCGTCGAGCACGAAGGAGCCGGCGCCGGCGATGCCGGCGTTGTTGAACAGGAAGTGCACGTGGTCGGTCTCGAGCTCGCGCTCGACGACCTCGCGAAAGCCGAGCAGCGCGGGCTCGCTCGACACGTCGGCGACCGACGTCACGACCGTCGTGCCGCTGGGCGCCGCCTCGCGAGCGAGCGAGGCAGTCTCTTGGAGCGCGTCACTCGACACGTCGCACGTCGCGACGCTGCACCCCTCGGCGGCGAGCTGGCGCACCAGCTCTCGCCCCATGCCCGTGCCGCCGCCCGTGACGACCGCGATCTTCCCTGCGAAGCTGTCCATCGTCGACCCCCGTCGTGCGCCGCGGAGTGACCACGGTCCCCGCGCCTGCGGGCGTCCAACGCTACCGCCCCCGTTGCGCGCGCTAGCCGCGGAAGATCGCGTTGCAGGCTGCGAAGTACTCGCCCATCGCGACGTCGCCGACGCGGTCGCCGAGCACCGAGACGCGGTTGCCGGCGAGGAGCAGCGCATGGAGGTCCGAGGCGGTGATGCCCGGCACCGTCGCGCTCGGGCGCACCGTGAGGTAGCCCCAGAGGTTGTCGCACTGGTACAGCCACCCCAGGTTCTGGCCGGGGAGGTAGAACGCGGCGCTGGTCGGGATGGGGCCCCGCGAGCTGCGGAGGTGCAGCGGGGCGATCGGGTCGCCAGGGCCGCCCGAGGCGCCGCACCCCGCGAGGACCGCGCCGGCGAGGAGAAGCACCGCCCAGCAGCGAGCTGTCACCGCCGAATCATGGTGGCTCGGCCCCATGCGTCAGGCGCGAGCACGGCGCGCGATCGCGCGCGCGAGCCGTGCGGCGGCGTCGCCGCCGTGCTCGAGGAACAAGAACGGCTCGATGAGCTCGACCTCGATCACCGCGGGCCCGTTCGACCTCGCCACGAGGTCGACGCGCGCGAAGCACAGCGGGGACGCGAACGGCACCGCGGTGAGCGCGGCGGCGACGACGGCTCGCTCGGCGTCGCTCGGCTCGACGCGCTCGACGCTGACCGGTCCGGCTGGTGCCTCGTTGGCCTCGAGGTTGATCGGCGCGTGCTTGCGCACCGCGTGGCTCACCTCGCCGTCGATCACGACGACGTCGGTCTCCCCGGCGGTGGCCACGGTCTCGACGTAGGGCTGGACCATTGCCAGGCGGCCCTGGGACACGAGCACGTCGACGTGAGCGCGGGCGGCATCGGCGTCGGCGGCCCCGAAGCGCCTGGCGCCCCGAGAGCCGCCGCCGACGATGGGCTTGACCACGAAGTCGGTGTCGGGAAACGAGGCGTCAGCGCCACGCTGCGCGTAGGTGGTCGGGATCGTGGGCACCCCCCGGCCTGCAAGGTCGTCCAGGTAGCGCTTGTCCGAGTTCCACACGACCACGTCGGAGGGGTTGATCAGCCGCTCGACGGTCCCGGCCCACGCGACGAACGCCTCATAGGCGGCCGGATAGTCCCACGTCGATCGGATCACCGTGGCTGCGAAGCCTCCCCAGTCGACGTCGTCGTCGTCCCAGGCCGCACGCACCGCGCGCACGCCCACTCGGGCAAGGGCTTCGACGAGAGCCGGCTCGTCGGGGTCGTCGGCGTGCCGGTTCGTCGCGATCGCGACGTCGATCATGGGTGAAAGAGCATCGTCGCGCGCGAGGTGAGCTCGACCAGCGGCCCCGCCCACACGCCGAGGACGACGGTCGGCACCACGCAGGCCGCGATCGCAATCGACGTCGCGAGCGGCACCGGGGCAACGTCCAGCTCGCCGACGACGCCGTCGTCGTCGGCGTGGTCCGCCACCGCGCCGTCGCGGTCGTCCTCAAAGAGGATCCCCGCACCGACGCGCGCGAGGCGGGCCGCCTGCCGCGTGCGCGGCGCCGCCGGTGTCCCGCCGGGGTCGACCGCGGACCCCGCGTACATGAGGACCACGACGCGGAGGTAGAAGTAGCCCGAGATCGCCGTCGCCAGCATCGCGATCACCCCGAGCGCGACCCCGGGCCAGCCGAGGTGCTCGATGGCGGCCTCGATGACTGCCAGCTTGGCGAGGAACCCCGTCGTGAACGGCACGCCCGCCTGGGCCAGCAGCAGCACCGTGAAGCCGCCCGCGAGCCACGGCCGGCGCCGTGCCAGGCCCCGGTAGCTCGTGAGGTCCTCGCGGCCGCCGGCCGAGACGATGGTGACGACGGCGAACGAGCCGACGACCAACAGGGCGTAGGCGGCGAGGTAGTACAGGGCGGCGGCCGTGCCGCGCGGCGACGCCGCCCACAGGGCGAGCAGCACGAAGCCTGCGTGGCTGATCGAGGAGTAGGCGAGCATGCGCTTCACGTTGCGCTGGACCGTGGCCAACGCCGCGCCCGCGAGCATCGAGAGCGCGGCGAGCGCGAAGACCATCGGGCGCCAGCCGTCCTGCTGGGTGAAGAGCCCCGAGGCGAGCACGCGCAGCACCGCGGCGAACGCGCCCACCTTGACGATCGAGGCCATGAAGCCCACCACGGGAGTCGGCGAGCCCTCGTAGACATCGGGCGACCAGACGTGGAACGGCACCGCGGCGACCTTGAACGCGAACCCGACCAGCAGCAGCGCGGTGCCCGCGAGGAGCAGGCCCTGGTTGCGCAGCACGTTCTTTGCGAGGAAGTCAGCCATCTGGCCGAGCTGGGTCGTGCCAGTCGCGCCGTAGACGAGGGCGATGCCGTAGACGAAGATCGCCGACGAGAACCCGCCCAGCAGGAAGTACTTCATGGCCGCCTCCCCCGAGCGCGCCGAGCGGCGGTCGATGGCGGCGAGCACGTAGAGCCCGATCGACATGATCTCGAGCCCGAGGAAGATGACGACGAGGTCGTTCGCCTGGGCCATCATGATCGCCCCGGTGGCCGACGCGAGCGCGAGCACGTGCAGCTCGACGCCCTGCATGCGCTCGGCATTGAGCCAGCCGTCCGCGACCAGGGCCGAGAGCGCGAGCGACACCGCGAGGACCAGGATCGCGACGACGGAGAACCCGTCTTCGACGATGACGTGGGCCATGGTCGTCGAGGGACCGTGCCTCGAGACGTCGATCCACTGGACGATGCAGTCGACGACGACGCCAGCGCTCGCGATGACGGTGACCGCGGTGCCGACCGAGGTGCGCAGGCGACCGGGCACGAGCGAGCTCGCCATGAGGAGCCCCACGGCGGCGACCGTGAGGATGATCTCGGGCAGGATCACCACGTAATGGACCGAGGGCATCGCGACGGTGTTCATCGCGGGGGCACCGTGGCCGCGACGTGGGACAAGAGGTGCACGACCGACGGCCCGATCCGGTCGAGCACGAGCTTCGGGTACACCCCGAGCACGACCATGATCCCGAGCAGGGGCGCGAGCACGGCGCGCTCGCGCCCGTCGAGGTCCCTTATCGACGCTCCCGCGGGGGTGAGCTCGCCCTGGAAGACCTGCTGGTAGGCCCACAGCAGGTAGATGGCCGCCACGATCACGCCGAGCGTCGGGATGACGGCCCACCATCCCTGCGCCCCGAAGAACCCGATGAGCACGAGGAACTCGCTCACGAAGCCGTTCAGCCCCGGCAGCCCGATCGAGGCCAGCATCGCCACGGTGAAGCAGGCAGCGAGCACGGGTGCGGGGCCCTGGATCCCGCGGACGCCGGTGACGAGCGACGAGCCGGTGCGGGTGGCGAGGAAGCCCACGAGCAAGAACAGCGCGGCGGTCACGATGCCGTGGTTGAACATGAGGAGCACCGCGCCTTGGACGCCTGCCTGGTTCAGCGACACGATGCCCAGCACGATGAATCCCATCTGGGCCAGCGAGGAGTACGCGAGCAGACGGCGCAGGTCGCTCGAGCCGCACGCGACGACCGCGCCGTAGAGGATCGAGATGATGGCGAGCGCGAACAGCCATGGTCCGACCGTCACGAGCGCGTGGGGGAACAGGGTGATGTCGAATCGCACGATGCCGTAGGTACCGAGCTTGGCGAGCAGGGCCGCGAGCACGACCGAGCCAGCGACCGGCGCCTCGGCGTAGGCATCGGGCGACCAGGTGTGCAGCGGGAACAGCGGGGACTTGACGGCGAAGGCGGCGGTGAACGCGAGGACCAAGAGCACGCCGGTCGCCCCGGAGAGGTGGGTGCTCGACAGCGCGGTGAGCGAGAACGTGAGGTCGCCGCCCGCCTGGGAGCGGTGCAAGAACGCGACCACGAGGATCCCGACGAAGAGGAACGCGGACCCGACGAGGGTGTAGATGAAGAACTTCATCGCAGCCGCGGGTCCACGACGCTGGTCGCCCCAGCCCGCGATGAGGAAGTACGCCGGTACGAGCGTGAGCTCGAAGAACAAGAAGAACAGCAGGACGTCGAGGCTCGCGAAGCTCCCGACGGTCGCTGCCTCCAAGAGGAGCAGCCACGCGATCGACGCGCGCGTCCGGTGGCGCTCGGGCGCCCCGAGGATCGCGATCGGCACGATGATCGCGGTGAGCACGATCAGCAGGAGCGAGATCCCGTCCACGCCCGAGCGCCAGAAGAGCCCGAAGGGCGCGGCGAGCACCTGGGTCGAGGCGTCCTGGTACACCGCGCCGTTCGGGTGATACCCGACGGCGAGCACGATCGCGCCTGCGAGCTCGGCGATCGCGACGGTCGCGCCGAGCATCGTCGCTGCGCGCGAGTCGAGCCGCGGCAGCGCTGCGAGCACGGCCGCGGCGAGCGCGGGCACCACGACGAGCGCGACGAGGAGGCCTGCGGACTGCACGCTCAGAACGTCCGTGCGAGCAGGTAGGCGAGCAGCAGTGCGGTCCCGATGGCGAACATGAGCGCGTAGCTGCGCACGTAGCCGTTCTGGAGACCGCGCAGCTGTCGCGCGACACGTCGCGCCCCCGCAGCGACGCCGAGGACCGCGCCGTCGATGACGACGGGGTCGATGACCTCGGCGGAGGTCTTGGCGAGTGCGTGGCCCGGTCTGCCGATGACGGCGTCGTAGGCGTCGTCCCAGTACCAGGCGCGGGCGAGGAACTGCGGGGTGAGCTCAGGGCGCTCGGCGCGACCGCGCCACAGCCACCACGCGATGGCGAGACCGCAGACCGCGACCACCCCGTCGATCGTGACGAGCACCGCCGAGGTCGCACTCGACAGCGCTGGAAGGTGCGTGCTCGCGAACACCGGGCTCAAGAACCCGTCGAGCCGTGAGCCGAGCAGCCCCGCGATCGCGGCGAACACGGCCAGCACGACGAGCGGGAGGCGCATGACCCACGGCGACTCATGGGGCTCGTGGAGGGCCGGCCGCCCGCCAGCCGCCTTCAAGAATCGCGGGTCGCCCGTGAAGGCAAGGACGAACAGGCGCGTCATGTAGTACCCCGTGAGGAGGGCTGCGACGAGCCCGATCGCCCACAAGGGCTTCGAGTACGCCCACACGCCCTTCAGCACGTCGCCCTTGGCGAAGAAGCCCGACAGCGGCGGGACGCCGGCGATCGCGAGCCACCCGATGACGAACGTGGCGAACGTCCAGGCCATGAGGGTGCGCAGCCCGCCCATGCGCGAGAGATCCTGCTCGCCGTCGAGCCCGTGGATGACCGAGCCCGCGCCGAGGAACAGGAGCCCCTTGAAGAACGCGTGGGCGACCATGAGGAAGATCGCCGCGGCATACGCGCCCGAGCCGACGGCGAGCACCATGAAGCCGATCTGGGAGACCGTCGAGAACGCGAGGACCCTTTTGATGTCCTCCTGCGCGGTCGCGATCGTCGCGGCGACGAGCGCCGTCGCGGCCCCTACCACGGCGATGGTCGCGCGTCCCGACGAGGTGAGCACCAGCAGGTGGCTCATCCTGCACAGCAGGTAGACCCCCGCGGTCACCATCGTCGCGGCATGGATGAGGGCGGACACCGGCGTCGGGCCCTCCATGGCGTCGGGCAGCCAGTTGAACAGCGGGATCTGGGCGGACTTGCCGGCCGCGGCGAAGAGCAGCGCGATCACGACGATCGTGACCTGGGTGCCCGTGAGCGTGGCCGCCCCTGTCGCGATCCCGAGGTACGTAAGCGTGTGAAGGTGCGTGAACAGGACGAACATGGCGACAAGCATCCCGACGTCACCGATCCGGTTGTAGACGAAGGCCTTCTTGCCCGCCGAGGCGGCGCTGTCGCGGTCGAAGTAGAACGCGACGAGCCAGTACGAACACACGCCCACGCCCTCCCAGCCGACGAACGTCAGGAGGAGGTTGTCGGCAAGCACCAAGAGCAGCATCGAGAACACGAAGAGGTTGAGGTACACGAAGAACTTCGTGAAGTCGCGTTCCTTGTGCATGTAGGCGATCGAGTAGAGGTGGATGAGCGCGGACACGCCGGTGACGAAGAGGCACATGGTGACCGACAGCGGGTCGATGAGGAGCGACACCTTCACCTGGTACGACCCGATCGGGAGCCAGTCGAAGAGTGTCTCGGTTATCTCGCGGTTGTTGTGCCCGAGCAGGCCGATCCAGGTGACGACTGCGACGACGAAGGCCATCGAGATCGCTGCGGTGGCGACCCATCCTGCGAGGGGCTCGCCGAGCCGACGGCCGAGCGCGAGGAGCACCACGAAGCCACCAAGGGCGCACGCGAGCATCCAGGGGGCGGCGTAGACCATCTCAGCCCTGCAGCTCGTGGAGATCGTCGACGACGGCGCTGTGTCGCTTCCGGAAGATCGCGACGACGATCCCGAGCCCGACGGTGACCTCCGCGGCCGCGACGACCAGCACGAAGAACACCGTGGCCTGGCCGCCGACGTCGTGGAGCACCCGTGCGAACGTGACGAGCGCGAGGTTCGCCGCGTTGAGCATGAGCTCGATGCACATGAACATGACGAGCGCGTTGCGGCGGATCAGCACGCCCGCCGCCCCGATCCCGAACAGGAGGGCCGAGACGATGAGGTACCACGCCGCGGGGATCGTCACGACGGGGCCTCGCCGACGGGGACGTCGTGCTCCGTCACGGGCACACGGCCCGCGTCGACCGAGGAGGGCGGGCGACGCGCGAGCAGCACGGCGCCCACGACCGCGATGATGAGCAGGAGGGCGGTCGCCTCGAAGGCGAAGAGGTACGAGGTGAAGATGACCTTGCCGAGGACCCCCACGTCGTTGGAGGGGTCCGTCGGCGCGATCACGCTCGTCGCCCCCGAGTACCACCCGCCCGCGGCCATGAGCGCGATGAGCCCGCCGGTCACGGCGGCCACGGCGCCGACGGCGAGGGGGCGCTGGCCCGAGAGCGGCTCGATGCGGGTCGACTCGTTGCGGTCGACGCCGAGGAACATGATCACGAACAGAAAGAGGATGACGATCGCGCCCGCGTACACGATGATCTGGGCCGCGGCGAGGAAGTTCGCCTGCTGCTCGACGAAGGCGAGCGCGATCCCGATGAGCGTCGCGATGAGATTGAGCGCCGAGTGCACCGGGTTCTTTGATGCGACGACGCCGAGCGCGCCGCCGAGGATGATCGCGGCGGAGGCGAAGAAGACCAGGACGTCGGGGACGGTCCGTGCGGTCGCGAGCACGCCCGTCACCTTGGCCCGCGGCGCGGGGGCCGTCGGACGGTGCGGTCGCCCGCGTACAGGTGGTTCTCGAGGACGTCGCGCACCGCGAGCGTGCCCGTCGCCTCGTCGTCGCGCGCATCGGACTGGCCGCCCTCGGGCGGGCGCACGCCGTAGCCAAGCTCGCCGGACCACTGCACCACGCCCTCGAACTCCGCGGCCCCTGAGGGCGACGTCGCGCGCATCCAGCCCGACGTGTGCTCGTCCTCGCCGTCGCGCCAGTCCTCCCACGGGAGGCGCTTGGGCTGGCCGTCGTCGTCGACGAGCAGCTCGCGCCTGGTGTAGATGGCGTCAGCGCGGTTGGTGAAGGAGAACTCGAACATCTTCGTCTCGGTGATCGCCTCGGTCGGGCATGCCTCCACGCACAGGTCGCAATGGATGCATCGAAGGTAGTTGATCTCGTAGACGTAGCCGTATCTCTCGCCGGGCGACACGGGGTGGTCCGGAGGGTTGTCGAGCCCGCGCACGTAGATGCAGTCGGCCGGGCACACGCCCGCGCACAGCTCGCAGCCGATGCACTTCTCCATGCCGTCCTCGTAGCGGTTGAGCACGTGTCGGCCGTGCTGACGCGGCTGCTTCGGTCGCTTGACCGCGGGATAGCTCCTCGTCACGCGACGGCGCCCGAGGTGCCGGAGCGTGAGCGCGAAGCCCTTGAAGAACGCCAGCTCCTTGCGTTCGACGTCGTCGTGCTGGACTTGCTGGTCGTCGTCGAGAGGCTCGTGGTCGCTCATGGCGATTCCCCGTCGGTGATCTTGCGGATGAGCCCTGGCGGGACCGGCCGCTCGGCGACCGGGTCCAGGATCGCGTCCTTGCCCAGCTCACGGGCGTCACCCAGCTTGAACGCACGGGCGAGAAGGGCCGCACACACGAGCACGATCGCCGCCGTGACGAGACCCCAGGCCACGCCGACGCGGAAGCCGGCGATGAGGACAAGCCAGCCGAAGGAGATCGGGATCAGCTGCTTCCAGCCGAGCGACATGAGCTGGTCGTAGCGGAAGCGCGGCAGCGCGCCCCGGAACCAGACGTAGCAGAAGCAGAAGATCGTCGTCTTGAGGACGAACCAGACAATGGGGAACAGCCAGTTGAGGTGCGCGACGTTCGGGTGCCAGCCGGCTGGGCCCCCGAAGAAGAGCGTGACCATGATCGCCGACATCGTGATCGTGTTCATGAACTCGGCAAGGAAGAACAAGGCAAAGTGAAGCGAGGCGTACTCGGTGTGGAATCCCCCCACCAGCTCGGACTCCGCCTCCACGGTGTCGAACGGCGGACGGTTCACCTCGGCGGTGATCGCGATCAGGAAGACCACGAAGGGCACGACGCCGAGGCGGATCACGTTCCAGTGCCACATGCCCTGGGTCTGCTGGTCGACGATCCCGGTCGTCGACAGCGTGCCGGCGACGAGCACGACCGTCGCGGTCGAGAGGCCGAGCGCGGCCTCGTAGGAGATCATCTGGGCGCTCGCGCGCACTGCACTCATGAGCGGGTACTTGGAGCCCGAGCCCCAGCCCGCGAGGATGACCCCGTACACGCTGATGCCCGACATCGCGAGCAGAAGCAGGATGCCGATCGGCGGGTCGGCAACCTGCAGGTAGAAGTGGTGCCCCGCTACCGTGACGAGCCCGCCGATCGGCACGATGCAGAACGTGATGAGCGCGGGGATGAGCACGAGGTAGGGCGCGAGCTTGTAGACGAATCGGTGCGCGTCCCTGGGGACGAGGTCCTCCTTGAAGAACAGCTTGATCCCGTCGGCGAGCGTCTGGAGGATGCCGAAGGGACCCCAGCGCTGTGGCCCGATGCGGCTCTGCATGTCCGAGATCGCCTTGCGCTCGAACCAGATCATGAGCATGACCGACACCAGCAGCACGGCGAACGCGACGACGACCTTGATCGCGACGATCAGGAGCACCGCCCAGTGGACGCCGGCGACGAAGAGCGGGTCCGAGACCGTCAGCGTCGGAGTCACAGCGACTCCATCCTGACCTCGGTGACCAGCTGGTCAGGGTCAATGAAGCGAGCAGCGACGCGATCGGCGACGCCGGGCGCGTCGAGGTTGAGCCCGACGCACACGGTGCCCTTGACGACCGACGGGTCCGCGACGGCGCGCAGCACGGCGACGGCGCGCGACGAGCGGATGCGCACCTCTGCGCCGTGCGGTGCACCGATGCGGTCGAGGTCGTAGGGGTTCACGCGCACCAAGGCGGTCTCGACCAGCGCGTGGAGGCTGGGTGATGCCTCCACAGCCGCGCCACGGTCATACAGCCGCCGCGTCGCGACGAGCCGCAGCGAGTAGGCGTCGTGCTGGGGAGCGGCGAGGGGGTCGCTCATGCCCAGAACGTCGGCCGCACCGAGAGGCCGCGGTGCTCCCGGCGATGGCGCATGGTCACTCGGGAGCCCCACGGCGCCCGCAGGGGCGCGGAGGCCGTCGATCCCCGGGGACTGCACGCCGGGGAACGCCATGGGGTCGAGGGCGCCGCGAGCTGCGGCGATGCCGCGCCCGATCATCGCGCCGTCGTCAGCCCCGCTGAGCGCGTGCGCCGTGATTCCCGAGTGCGTCGCGCACGCGGCCGCTATCTCGTCGGTCAGCACCGCGACGTCGGTCTCGACGTCGCCGCCGCCGAGCGCGGCGATGAGCTCAGCTGCAATGTCCGTGTCGGGCCATGCCCGCCCAGGGGCGGCGACCTTCTGGCCCAGGCGAAGGACGCGCCCCTCGAGGTTCGTCGTGGACCCCTGGCGCTCGTGCGCGACGGCCGCTGGCAGTACGACCGTGGCGTGTGCGAGCACTGGCCCGCCGTGCCCGGTGACCACGACGACGTCGCTCGCGGCTGAGAGTGCCGCCTCTGCGAGCGTCGGGTCGGGCGTGTCGGCGAGCGGGTCGCAGCCGAGCAGCACGACGCATGACTGGGAGCCGTCTGCGAGGGCGCGCAGCTGGGCGAGCGCGTCGCGCCCGTCGCTCGCTGGAGCCCCGCCCCAGCGCTGCTCGAACCACGCAGCCCCCTCGTCGCGTCGCACGCGACCGGGAAGGAGACCCGGCACGAGGCCGAGGTCGATCGCGCCCGCGACGTTGCCGCGCCGAAGGCCGACCAAGAACCGCGCCTTGGGCAGACCGCGCGCGAGCCGCCGAATCCCGGCCTCGACGACGCGACCCGACTCCGCGACGTTCGGGCGCCCCACGACGACGACGACGCCGTCACCGTCGGCCGACAGTGCCGCTCGCGCGAGGTCGAGCTGGACGGCGTCGAACGACGCGCCCTCGGGATGCGTGCCCAGGCGACGCGCTGCGTCGGCGTTGCCGAGCAGCGCGTCGATCACGTCGGGCGTATCGCCCGGCCGCACGCGCAGCGAGACATGGCTCGTTCGCGAGAGGCGCGTGGGGGTGGCGGCGAGCTCAACGAGCACGGTCGACTTGGCGAGCACCGCCTCGCGCAGGCGAAGGAAGAGCACAGGGAGCTCCTCGTGCAGGTCGCCTGCCATGAGCAGCACCGCGTGCGCGGTCGCGGCGTCGTCGATGGTCGCCCGCGGAAGGCCGGCGACGAGGACCGGGTCGAGGCCGTCGCCGAGCTGGGCGTCGACATTGTCTGTCCGAATCACACCCTTGAGCAGCCTCGCCCACTGGTACTGCGCCTCGTTCGTGAGCGCCGCGCCCCCGATCGCGCCCACCCCGTCAGGCGACGTCGTGGTCGCGCGGCGGATCGCGTCGACGGCGGCCGTGATCGCCTCGTCCCAGGTCACCTCGACGAGCGCGCCGTCGCGGCGGACGAGGGGGGACGCCACCCGTCGACGCGGGGACGTGAGGGGCAGCGACGGCTCGTCGGGCTCCTGGCCGTTCGTCGCCTCGTAGGCGAAGCGCCCCTTGTCGCAGAGCCAGCCGTGGTTGATCGGGTCCGAGTCGACGCCGAGGAGCCGGGTGATCCGGTCAGCGGAGCTCTGGACTGCGACGCGGCACCCCACCGAGCAGGTCGTGCAGGTGGACTCGACCTGGTCGAGGTCCCAGGGGCGCGCCAAGAACCGGTACGGCGTCGCGGTGAGCGCGCCGACTGGGCAGATCTGGACCGTGTTGCCCGAGAAGTGCGAGGTGAACGGCGCCGTCGGGAACGCGGCGACCTCGACGCGCTCGCCCCGGCCTGCGAAGTCGATCTCGGCTTCGCCGGCAACCTCGGCAGCGAACCGCGTGCACCGGCTGCACTGGATGCACCGCTCGCGGTCGAGGAGCACGAGGTCCGAGAGCGAGGTGGGCTTCTCGAAGTGCCGCTTCTCTTCGAGGAACCTCGTGTCCCCTGGGCCGTGGGCGAGGGTTTGGTCCTGCAGCGGGCACTCCCCGCCCTTGTCGCACACCGGGCAGTCGAGCGGGTGGTTGACCAAGAGGAACTCCAAGACCCCGTCCTGAGCCTTCTTCACCTTGTCCGAGCTGGTCGTCACCCCCATGCCGTCGCCGACCGCGACGAAGCAGGCCGGCTGCAGCGTCGCGCCGCGGGGTCCGTCGATCTCGACGAGGCACATCCTGCACACCCCGACCGGCGCCATGCGGGGGTGGTAGCAGAACCTCGGGATGAAGGTGCCGGCGCGCTCGGCGGCGGCGATGACCATCTCGCCGGGCCGGGCCGTCACGGTCCGGCCGTCGAGCGTGAACGAGACGGTTTGCTCCTCGGCCTCAGCCATAGGTGCAGCCTCCGTGCTCGACGTGTGCCAAGAACTCTTCCTTGCACATGGCGATCGCCGACGTGATCGGCGAAGGGATGGACGGCCCGAGCGGGCAGATCGTCGTCTGCTGGGGCGGCCAACCGAGCCCCGGGGCGATGTTGTCGCACACGTCGAGCAACAGGTCAATGTCCTCGATGCGGCCGCCGCCGACCTCGAGGCGCCGAAGGATCCGCTCGAGCCACCCCGCGCCTTCTCGGCACGGCGTGCACTGGCCGCAGGACTCGCGCTGGAAGAACTTGGTGAGCCGCCACGCCGCGCGCACGGCGCAGTCGTTCACACCGATCACGATGACGGACCCCGAGCCAAGCATCGAGCCGTGCTCTGCGACCTCGTCCTGGCCGAGCGGGACATCGAGCAGCTCTGGCCCGAACCACGGCGACGAGGCCCCGCCGGGGATCACGGCCTTGATCGCGACGTCATCGGTCGTGCCGCCGCCGAGCGCGGAGTCGAAGATGAGGTCGCGAAAGGTGTTGTGCACCATCTCTATCTCGTAGACGCCTGGTCGCCGCACGCGACCCGAAAGCGCGAACAGCCTCGTGCCGGTCGAGCGGCCCTTGCCGAGCGCGGCGAACGCGCGGCCGCCATTGGCCACGATCCATGGGATGTTTGACAGCGTCTCGACGTTGTTCACAACGGTCGGCTGGCCGTAGAGGCCGATGGCCGCGGGGTAGAACGGCGGCTTGATCCGAGGGAAGCCCCGCTTGCCCTCCAGGGTCTCGAGCAGCGCGGTCTCGTCGCCGCAGATGTACGCGCCAGCCCCAGGATGCACAACGACGTCGATGCTGAACCCCGAGCCAAAGATGTCGCGCCCGAGCGCGCCGTGCGCGTAGGCGTCGTTGACAGCGGTCTGGACCCGCTCGAGCCCGAGCGCGAACTCGCCGCGCACGAAGATGAACGCCGTGGTCACCTGCAGCGCCCACGCCGAGATGATCACGCCCTCGACGAGCTGGTGGGGGTCGCACTCCATCAAGAGGCGGTCCTTGAATGTCGCGGGCTCGGACTCGTCACCGTTCACGACGAGGTACGTGACGGGGTCCTTCTTGAGCATCGACCACTTGCGCCCAGCTGGGAACCCAGCTCCGCCGCGACCGAGCAGCGACGCAGCGTCCACCTCTTCTGCGACGGCCGCCGGCGTCATCGAGAGCGCCTTTCGCAGCGACTCGTAGCCGCCTGTGGCCAGGTACCCCCGCAGCGTGTGGCCGCCGTCGAGCCCGACGCGGGACGTGACGATCTGGGGCGCGTCGAGCTTCGCCATCAGCTGGGCGACTTCTCGCTGGATGACGCCGCGGCCACGCGCGCGCGCTCGGCGACGATCTGGCCGGGCGGGACCACGAGCCCGACGGACCGGCGGACGCGCGAGAGCACCCCGAAGCGCGGGATGTCTGCCGGGGCGTCGTCGGTGCGAAGCCGGTCGAGGAGCGCGTCGAGCGCCGCCGGTGTCGTCGTGCGCACGAAGCGGCTGTTGACCTGGACGCACGGGGCCACGTCGCAGTCGCCGAGACACTCGCACTCCTCGAGCGTGAACGTCCCCTCCTCGGTCGTCTCGCCGACTGCGACGCCCAAGGTCTTCTCGGCGTGCGCCAGCAGCTCGAGACCACCAGCGAGCAGGCACGCGATGTTCGTGCAGACCCCGACGACGTAGGTGCCGACGGGCTCGAGGTGGAACAGGTCGAAGAACGACGCGGTGCCGCGAACCTCCGCGGGCGTCGTGTCGGTGAGCTCGGCGACCTCGACCATCGCGTCGGCGCTCAGGTACCCTTCCTGCTCTTGGGCAAGATGGCAGAGCGGCAGTGTCGCGGACCTCGCGTGCGGGTACAGCGCGACGAGCTCCTCGGCGCGCTGGCGGAACTCCGGGCGAAAGCGGCTCATCGGTCGACCTCACCCATCACCGGGTCGATCGTCGAGATCACCGTCACCGTGTCGGACATGAGCCCGCCGCGCATGAGCAGAGGGACGGCCTGGAGGTTCACGAAGCTCGGGCCGCGAACGTGGAGGCGGAAGGGCTTGGACGAGTTGTCCGAGACGAGGTACATGCCGATCTCGCCTCGCGGCGACTCGATCGCGGTGTAGACCTCGCCTGCAGGGACCCGGAAGCCCTCCGTGAACAGCTTGAAGTGGTGGATCAGCGCTTCCATCGAGGCGTCGATGCGACCGCGCGGGGGCGGGGTGACCTTGGCGTCCTGGGTCCGGTAGTCCCCCGCGGGCATCTTGTCCACTACCTGGCGGACGATCCGGATCGACTCGCGGATCTCGTTGAGGCGGATCGCATAACGGTCGAAGTTGTCCCCGTAGGTCCCGACGATCACGTCGAACTCGACGTCGTCGTAGTGCAGGTACGGCATCGCGCGGCGCAGGTCCCAGGGCACGCCCGTCGAGCGAAGGAGCGGCCCGGTGAGCCCGAGCGCGAGTGCCTCCTCGGCGGTGAGCGACCCGACGCCCTCCATTCGCTGGTGGAAGATCTGCTGGCCGGTGAGCAGCTCGTCGTACTCGTAGGTGCGCGCCTCGATGGTGTCGCAGATGATCTCGACGTCGTCCTCCCAGCCGTCTGGGAGGTCGGCGGCGACCCCGCCGGGGCGCACGTAGTTGAGGTTCATCCGCAGTCCCGCGGTCTTCTCGAAGAACGCGAGGATCATCTCGCGCTCGCGGAGCCCGTAGATCATCATCGAGGTGGACCCGACGTCCATCCCGTTCGTCGCCATCCACACGAGGTGCGAGCTCATGCGGTTGAGCTCGCTCATGAGCATCCGGATCCAGATCGCCCGCTCGGGCACGGTCACGCCAAGGAGGGACTCGACGGCCATGGAGAACGCGAGCTCGTTCGTGATCGGGCTCAGGTAGTCCATGCGCGTCACGTTGGTCGCGCCCTGGACGTAGGTGAGCTCCTCGGCCGTCTTCTCCATGCCGGTGTGCAGGTAGCCGATGACCGACTTGGTCCGGAGCACGAACTCGCCGTCGAGCTCGAGCATGAGTCGCAGCACGCCGTGCGTCGAGGGGTGCTGGGGCCCCATGTTGATGATCATCGTCTCGTCGCTGGGGCGCTCGATGTCGATCGAGTTGGCGTCGAGGACGATCCCCTCGGGGAGCCGGAGCACCGCGCCCGTCTCGCGCGCGAGCTCGTCGGGCAGCGTGTCGGCGCGGCGGCGCATCTCTTGGCCGCGCTCGCTCGTCTCGGCGATGAGCGCGCCACTCGACCCCACGCGACCGACGTCGGCCGTGTCCCTCGTCCCCGTCGTCATCGTGGCCCCGGGGCGTCCTTGAACTGCACGGGCACACGGCCCACGCCGTAGTCCTTGCGCAGAGGATGCCCTTCCCAGTCGTCGGGCATGAGGATCCGCGTGAGGTCGGGGTGGCCGATGAAGCCGATACCGAAGAGGTCGAAGGCCTCGCGCTCCATCGCTTCGGTGCCCGGGTAGCAGCTGAACAGCGAGTCCACGACGCAGTCGGACTCAGGCACCTGGACGCGCAGGCGGGTGCGCTCCTTCTTGGACAGGCTGAGCAGGTTGGCCACCACCTCGAAGCGCTCCGGGGCGACGCCGTCGGGCAGGTCTCGGCCGGGGTGTCCGAGGTAGTCCACGGCGCAGACGTCGACGCACATCTCGTAGCCCGCGTCGCGCAGCGCGCGAACTGCCTCGACGTAGTCCTCGCGCGCCACGAAGCCGACCGTCTCGCCGCCGAGCCCCGTCACGACGGGGTAGCTCGGGGCCTGGGCCAGGGTCACTTGGGGGTCCCGAGCCGGACCGCCGTGGCGATCTGGGGGGTCCAGGGGCTCGAGGCGTCGTCGTCGGCGCCAGCGAGCACCTCGGGGCGGCGCAGGAGCTCGCCGGTGCGGATCTGCTCGTGGAGCGTGAGGATCGCGTGCATGAGCGTCTCAGGCGACGGCGGGCACCCAGGGGCGTAGACGTCCACGGGGACCACCTGGTCGACGCCCTGGACGATCGCGTAGTTGTTGAACATGCCGCCGGTCGACGCGCACACGCCCATCGAGATCACCCACTTGGGCTCCATCATCTGGTCGTAGACCTGACGGAGCACGGGCGCCATCTTCTGGCTCACTCGGCCCGCCACGATCATGAGGTCCGCCTGGCGGGGCGAGTTGCGGAAGACCTCCATGCCGTATCGCGACATGTCGAAGTCGGCGCCGCCGGTCGCCATCATCTCGATGGCGCAGCACGCGAGCCCGAACGCCGCGGGCCACACTGACGCGCGGCGCGCCCAGCGGACGAGATCCTCGAGCCGGCCGGTGAGGAAGTTGTGCGAGAGGTCCTCGAGCGCCATGGCCGCTACGCCGCGCGGTCGGACGGGCGCGGCGTGATCCTCGCGATCGTGGACTCCGACGTGCGCGAGGGCATCGCCTTAGTAAGGCGCTTGATCGGTCCCCACGACAGGGCGCCCTCGGCCACCAAGAAGAGGAGTGACGCGAAGACGACCACGGAGAAGAGCCCGACCTCTACGACCCCGAACCCGCCAAGCGCCTTGAAGTCGACGGCGAACGGATAGAGAAAGACGATCTCGATGTCGAAGATCACGAAGATCATGGCGACCAGGTAGAAGCGCACAGGGAATCGGGGCGGTGACTCGAGCTCGGGGACGATGCCGCACTCATACGGAGCGAGCTTTGACTCGGTGGGCTTGCGGTGCGGCGCGAGCACTCTGGAGGCGACGAACGACGCACTGGCAAAGAGGACACCGAGCAGGAGCATGCCCAGTATCGGGAGGTACTGGTCCACGATGACAATTTCTACCAGAGAGCCTCCAATGGCTCGGTCACGACAGGTCCGCTCGTAGGCTCTCGCGCGTGCCGGACGCCTCACTCACCAACGTCGCCGCCACGACCCACGACGTGGTCGTCATCGGCGCGGGTCCGTCTGGGTCGAGCTGCGCGTACTGGCTCGCCGATGCGGGGTGGGACGTCGTGGTCCTCGAGAAGAAGCGGCTACCGCGGGAGAAGACCTGCGGGGACGGCCTCACCCCGCGGGCGGTGCGCCAGCTCGCCGACATGGGCCTCGAGGACGCGGTTGCGGCCGTGGGCCACCGCTACGACGGGCTGCGCGCCGTGGGGTTCGGGCGCCAGATGGAGCTCGCCTGGCCCGAGCACCCCACGTTCCCCTCGTACGGCTACACGATCACGAGATTCGACCTCGACGCCCTCGTCGCGGGACACGCGTCGAGCCGGGGGGCGACTGTCGTCTTCGGCGCCGAGGTAACCGAGCCGCACGAGTCCGTGCCGCCGATCCGTGACGGCACGCTCGGCTCTGCGTCAGGCGTCGTCGCGACCGATGGGGCGACCGGCCAGGTTGCCGTGGTGCGGGCGCGCTACGTCGTGGTCGCCGACGGCGCGAACTCGCGTCTGGGCCGGGCGCTCGGGGCATCGAGGCGGCGCGAGTGGCCCATGGGCATGGCGCTACGCGGCTACTGGACGTCGCCACGCCATGACGACCGCTTCATCGAGAGCCACATCGACATCCGCGACGCCGCGGGCAACGTGGTTCCCGGCTACGGCTGGGTGTTCCCGCTCGGCGACGGCAGGGTCAACGTCGGCGTCGGGCTGCTGTCGACGGACCGCTCCTGGAAGGGCGTCAACACCACAAAGCTGATGGAGGCGTTCTTGGCCCAGCTCGACCCGAGCTGGGGGATCACCGAGGCGACCTGCCTCGGTCCTTCGACCGGAGGCAAGCTCCCCATGGGCCTCTCGGTCGGCCCGCACGCAGGCGACAATGTCGTCGTCACCGGCGACGCGGCGGGCTCGATCAATCCGTTCAACGGCGAGGGCATCGCCTACGCCTACGAGACCGGTCGGCTCGCGGCGAGCGCTGTCGCGACCGCACTCGTCGGCTCAGATCCCCGAGGGCTCGAGACCTACGACGAGCAGCTCGCTTCCCAGTACGGCGACTACTTCAAGGTCGCCCGCGGCTTCGTTCGGCTGATCTCGGACCCGAGCGTGATGCAGGCATGCGTCGGCGTCGGCATGCGGTCCGAGTGGCTGATGTCCAAGCTGCTCGCCATCATGGCCAACCTGCTGCGTCCCGACAGCCTGGGCTCCGCGGAGCTGGGCTACCGGGCCATAAACGCGGTCGCGCGCAGCATCCCTGACAGCGCGCTCGAGTCGCTACTCGCTTCGTTCGACGAGCGTGCCGCTGCTCGAGTCGCGGCGCACTGACCGCTGCGCTCGGTCTGCGATGGCGACTCGCCGTCGACCCAGACCACCGGGGACATCGCCTTGGCCTCGCGATCAAGCTCGAGAACCTGCGCGGACTGCGCCGCGAGTTCCCCGAGTCGAGGCGCCTCGAGACCTGGAACGCGGCGTCGAACACCTTCATGGTGGCCGTCAACGACGAGCTCGACTTCCATCCCGTTGAGCGAACGACGCACTGCAACTGGACCTCTGAGCACCGATCACCGCTCTCGTCCGCAAGCGTCATCTGCCGAGTGACTGCTCCATCGCGCGCTGCGAGTGTCCAGGCCTCTCCCCAAGCGGTCGCCCGGTCGACGGCAGAATGGGCCAATGGCCGTCCTGCGCACTCGTTCGTCGCGCGCCGACATCGCCGTCGTCACGTGCCTGTGCGCATTCGGCGCGGCAATCCGGATCCCCGGTCTGACCTCTCGGGACCTTTGGTTCGACGACTCGTGGGCGGCGCTCCCCGCGCACGTGTCGTTGCACGACGCGCTGCGCATGGTGGTGACCACTCCGCTGTACACGCTCGCGATGCGGACATGGATCGGCGCGCTACCCCAGGACACCTGGTGGGCACAGCTGCCCGCCCTCGTGCTCGGGGTCGTCGGCATCGCCGCGGTCTGGGCGATCGTGCGCGCACACGGCTACTCCAGGCTGGCCGCGTTCGTCGGCGCCACCCTCATCGCCGTTGGTCCGGTGACGGTGACGTACTCGGCTCGCGTGAAGGAGTACAGCGCCGACCTCCTCCTCGCGTGCCTCGTCCTGTGGCTCGTCGAGCGCTGGCGGCGGTCGCCGTCGAGCCGGTCGCTCACCGCGCTCGCGGTCGCCTCCGTCGGGGCTCTGTGGATCTCGGCGTCGACGGCTGCAGTGGTCGGTGGCGCCGCAGCGACCACCATGCTCGTGGCATGGTCGCGACCCGAGCTTCGGCGACAGGTCGGAGCGCTGCTCGGCGCCCTCGTCGTCGGCGCGGCCAGCGTCTGGGTCGTCTTCTTGCGCCACCTCCCGGGCCAGCTGCGCACCAACTGGCGCACGCACGGCTACCTGGTTGGCTACTCGAGCGCGCGGCACGTCGCCTACTCGTTCCAGCAGACCTTCGCGGGCGTCGCGCACGGCCTCTTCGGGCTGCCGATCGCCTACACGTTCCAGGGCTACTCGCTGCGCGCGTGGCCGCTCGTGCTCGCGAGCGTCACTTTCCTCGCGCTCGCGTGCGCGGTCGTGGCGCCGCTCGGCGCTGCACTGCGGACGAGGGGCGCGGGGACCACGCCGACAACCGCGTCGGCCGCCACGATCTGCCTGGCGGTCATCGGCACGCTTGCAGGCGTCGCGCCCTTCGGTGACGGCCGAACCGACGAGGCGCTGTACCCCGCGCTGGTGCTGCTCGGCGTCGGCGCGGCGAGCGCCCTCGCGTCACGAGCGTCGGTTCGCGACACGCTGCGGCACTCGGCTCGTGTGGCGCTTGTTGGCGTGATCGCCGTCGTCGCGATGGTGTTCGGGCTGCGCCACCTCGCCGAGTACCCGCCGACCGGCCTGCGCACCGTGTGGGCGCAGCTCCAGCCCCTCCTTCGCCCAGGCGACCTCGTCGTCGTCGACGGCTACGAGCAGTTCACCTGGGCCGACGAGGGGCTGGAGCCGTGGCGAGCCTCGTTCCAGCGGGACACGGTGCCCTGGCCCATGGGCTTCCACGTCGTCAGCGCGTCGCAGGGAATCGACCTGTCCCCCGAGTACCTCCAGCCCGACCCCCAACTCCCAGCGCTCGTGGCGAACGCCTCGCGCGTATGGCTCATCGGCCCGACCGTCGGGGGCTTCTCGACGTCGGCGCCCAAGGCGCTGTGGAACAATGAGTTTCCCTCGCCGACCGTGAGCGAGCTCGAGGGCACCCCGAAGCACCCCGGCCTGCTTCGAATCGGAAAGACGTTCTTCGAGTCTGGCGGCGCCTACGTGCAGCTCTTCGTGCACCCTTCGCGCCGCAGCTGAGCTACCTGGCGCGGGCCAGGGCGACGAGCGCGCGCTCGGCCGCGGCGCGGACCCTCGGCACGGCGTCGCCGCGCAGGCTCGCCACCGCGCTCGCCGCGTCGTCGAGCTGGCGCTTGGCGACGACCTTGGCGACCATCTCTCGGACCCGCCAGCTCGTGTCCTCGCTCGCTGCCACAAGCGCCGCGGTCGCCGTGGGGTCCCAGACGTACAGGAGACCGCGAGCGGCCCAGACGCGCCCCCAGTACTCGGCGTCGCGCCCCGCGAGGAAGTGTTCGGCGTGCTCGCCGCCAAGGGCGATCACGAGCTCGTCGTCCACCTCGTCGTCTCCGAGCAGCGCCACGCACGCAGCGACGAGCGCCGCCTCCCCATGCCGAGCGCGCGCCGCAGCGATGCGGTCCCGCGGTGTCGCGCCCCGTTCGGCGCGATTCGTCATCGCCGCCGTCGCGCCCCACGCAGGGTGCGCACCATCGGCTTGGCGCCGATGAGGTCGCGCAGCGCCACGACCACGGCCTCTCCCCCGCCCGCGACGCCCGAGTCAGGGACCTCCCAGCGGTAGCGCAGCGCGCCGAAGCTCAGCGCGATCACAGCGATCCCGTCGTGCCACGATGTCCGTACGTCGCGGCATGCCCCCCATGGGATCTGCCACGCGGTCGGGGGGTCGCCGCCGAGCTGGGTGATCCCGTCACGGTTGATCCGCAGCTCTAGCCCGCTCACCGATGCGCCGACGCCCGGTGCGGGCACGAGCGTCGCGCCGGTCACGACGAGGGTCGAAGGCTCAGCCATCGCGTGCCACCAGGGCCGTGGCCGCAGCGTGTGCGACCTCCACAGTGCGTGCGATCGCCGCGTCGTCGTGGGCGAACGAGCAGAACATGACCTCGTAGGCGCCCGGGGCCAGGGCGACGCCACGGGCGAGCAGCTCGTGGAAGACGCCCGCGTAGCGGCCCGAGTCGTTGATCGCGCGGGCCGCCTCGAGGTCGTGGGGGGCAGAGAGTCGCGCACCGCCGTCACCGATGAACAGCGAGGCGAGCGTCCCGTGCCGCGGCGCGCACGCGGCGATCCCCGCACCGAGGAGCGCTGCTTCCAGCCCGTCGGCGAGCCGCTCCACGCGTTCGGCGAGCTCCTCGTAGCGATCCGCCGTCGCCGCCTCGAGGACCGAGAGGCCCGCGGCCATCGCGACCGGGTTCCCCGAGAGCGTCCCCGCCTGGTACACCGCGCCGCGGGGGGCGAGCTCGTCCATCACGTGTCGGGCGCCGCCGAACGCCCCGACGGGCAGTCCTCCGCCGATGACCTTGCCGAAGCACCACAGGTCGGGCGTGATCCCGAACAGCATCGAAGCCGCAGTCGGGGCGAGCCGGAAACCCGTGATCACCTCGTCGAAGATCAAGAGCGCGCCGACGCGGTCGCACTCGTCGCGAAGCCCCTGGAGGAAGCCCGCCACAGGGGCGATGAGCCCCATGTTGGCGGCCACCGGCTCGACGATGACGCAAGCGGCATCGCTGTCGAGCAACGGCACGACGTTGTAGGGAGCGACGACGGTGTCGCGGACCGCGCCCTCAGGGACCCCCGCCGAGCCAGGCAGCCCCAGGCCCACGACGCCGCTGCCGGCGGCGGTGAGCAGCGCGTCGCCGTGGCCGTGGTAGCAGCCGTCGAACTTCACGACCGTTGACCTGCCCGTCGCGCCGCGCGCGAGGCGCACTGCGCTCATGGACGCCTCGGTGCCCGACGAGACGAACCGGACCTGCTCGAGCCCGTCCACGCGCTCGACGATCGCCTCTGCGAGGAGCGTCTCGTGGCGCGTGGGGGCCCCGAAGGTCGTGCCCATCGCAGCGACGGAGCCGATCGTCGCGATGACGCGCGGGTCGGCGTGGCCGAGGAGCGAGGCGCCGTAGCTCTGGACGTAGTCGACGTACGTGGTGCCCTCGACGTCGGTGACCGTCGCGCCCGAGCCCGACTCGACCGTGTACGGCGTGCCCCCCACCGAGGCGAACGAGCGCACCGGCGAGTCGACGCCGCCAGGGAGCACCCTCGAGGCGCGCTCGAACCAGGACTCGTTCGTCTCAGCCACCCAGGGCCTCTGCGGCCTCCGCGGCGAAGTACGTGATCACGATGTCCGCCCCCGCGCGACGGATCGCGGTCAGGTGCTCCAAGCCGACGGCGGTCCCGTCCAGCCAGCCGCGCTCGGCGGCCGCCTTCACCATCGCGTACTCCCCGCTCACGTGGTACGCGGCGACGGGGACGTCGGCGACGGCCGCCACGTCGGCGATGACGTCGAGGCAGCTGAGCGCGGGCTTCACCATGACCATGTCCGCGCCCTCGGCGATGTCGGCGAGCACCTCGGCGACCGCCTCGGTGCGGTTGCGCAGGTCCTGCTGGTACGCGCGGCGGTCCCCGAAGGCGATCGACACGTTGACCGCGTCGCGGAAGGGCCCGTAGAGCGCCGTCGCGTACTTCGCCGCGTAGGCGAGCACGATGGTGTCGCGGTGCCCGCTCTGCTCCAGGGCCGTGCGGATGGCGGCAACCTGGCCGTCCATCATCCCGCTCGGGGCAACGACATCGGCCCCTGCTTCGGCTTGGGCGACCGCGATCCTCGCGTAGCGCTCGAGCGTGGCGTCGTTGTCGACGGAGCCGTCGTGGGCGAGCACCCCGCAGTGGCCGTGGTCCGTGTACTCGTCGAGGCAGAGGTCCGCCATGACGCAGAGCTCGTCGCCGTGCTCGTCGCGCAGGTCTCGCAGCGCCACCTGGACGATGCCGTCGGGGTCCCACGCCGAGCTGCCCTCGGCGTCCTTGGTCCGAGGAAGCCCGAAGAGGAGCACCGACCTCACCCCGAGGGCCGCGAGGCGCCGCACCTCGAGGCGCAGGGACTCACGGGTGTGCTGGCCATGGCCGGGCAGCGAGGCAATGGGCCGCGGCGCGTCGATGCCCTCGGCCACGAACAGGGGGGCGACCAGGTCGCGAACGTCGAGCGAGGTCTCCGCAACCAGGTCACGGATCACCTGGGTCCGTCGCAGCCGCCGGAGCCGACGAGCGGGGAACTCCATCGCCGCGAGCCTACCAATGATGCCTTTGGCACCATCCCGGAGCCCGGTGCCACGGAGTCGCAAACTCCGGAGCAGGAGTGGACTGCGTGCGGTTCGCCCCGCG